>Ga0209455_1000062_pt1 | contig 335169 bp, 324 predicted proteins | sample AraplaCol_mCL_r2_FD_184275 | JGI IMG/M metagenome (GOLD analysis project Ga0209455, IMG submission 184275) | Arabidopsis root microbial communities from North Carolina, USA - plate scrape CL_Col_mCL_r2 (SPAdes) (version 2) | ecosystem: Host-associated > Plants > Roots > Endosphere | place...
ACTATCGTCTCCAACGAGTCTTCCGAGATCATCCGCATGCTCAATTCGGCGTTCGACGCATGGGGCGATGCAAGCCTAGACTTCTATCCCGAGGCGTTGCGCAAGGAGATCGACCGCGTCAACGCGCTGGTCTATCCCGCGGTCAACAACGGCGTCTACCGCGCCGGCTTCGCCACCACGCAGCGTGCCTATGAGGAGGCGTTCGGCGAACTGTTCGCGGCGCTGGATATGTTGGAAGAGCGGTTGTCAAAACAGCGCTATCTCGTCGGTGACCGTATCACCGAGGCCGACTGGCGGCTGTTCACCACGCTGGTACGCTTCGATCCGGTCTATGTCGGCCATTTCAAATGCAATCTGCGGCGCATCGCCGACTATCCGAACCTGTCGAACTATCTGCGCGACCTCTATCAGGCGCCAGGCGTCGCCGCGACAGTGAACCTGCATCACATCAAGGCGCATTATTACGGCAGCCACGAGACGATCAATCCGACACGGATCGTACCGGTCGGGCCGGAACTGGACTATGGCGCGCCGCATGACCGGGCAAGGTTCGGAAAGGCGGCGTGAAGGATTTGCTTTCAGGGCGTACGGCAGCGCGGGTGGATGGCTTATTCAGGCCGCCTGTTCCGGTACCTGAATGGCGGCCAGTCTAGATAGCCCAATGCGACGGCGCCGAATATCAAAGCCGAAATCGCGCCGCGCTCTTGAGGATCTATCGAGGTGCCGGCGACTGTCCATGCGATATTCTGAACTGCCGCGGCTATAAGTGCAGATATATTTACCAGTGCCCAATATTCATTGCTCGCAGGTGTGCGCGAAAACCGATGATAAAAATAATCAAGGGTATGCTTTGAGGCAAATAAATAAGACGCTGCAGATAGATATTCGTATTTTGTTAAAATAGTTCCTCTATTTGTCACGGTGTACGACATAAGGCGATAAAGTGTCGCTGTAGAAATCCAATATCCAATCAATGTTCCTGAAAAGAAGATGGCGTAGCGGCCCAAGGGGAAAGCATGTTTCAACGCAAACACTCCAGCCCATGATTTGGGCAGTATATGGTTAGGCAGCATTTTTCGCCAGAAACCTGACTTCACATTGACGTCAGTTGCTTACCAATAGGGCGACGCGGACTCCTCCCCAAAAACCTCGGCGATGCGCCGCAGCGTCGCCGGCGTCGTATCCCTGGGCAAGCGATCCAGGGGGAAGAAGCCGGCCTCGGCGATCTCATGGTCGGGCAGCTTCGGTGTGGCCTGGCTGAACTGCTCGATCAGGTAGAAGCCGACATGGTCGCGCCGGCTGGAGCGGCGGTTGAAATGCATCGACTTCAGCACCGCGGGGGCGGTCAGCGCGATGTTGCCTTCCTCGGCGAGTTCGCGCACCAGCGCCTCGACCAGCGTTTCTCCGACCTCGACGCCGCCACCGGGAAGCTGCCAGCCGGGCACGTAGGTGTGGCGGATGAGGAAGATGGAATTCGTCGCGGCGTCATGGACGAGGCCGCGCACGCCGAGCGTCATTGGCCGCCGCAGCACGAAATAGAGGTGGAACAGCCGGCCCCGCAAACCTGGCCAGCCGGTCTGGCGGAAGGTGTCGTCCGGATTTGCCATCAGGTGAGAAACCGGTAAGGAAACCTTGAGTGGAAAGCGGGGCGCTGGTCGCCTATGAGGGATGGATGTTCAGGCTCGCGCATATTTCCGATGTCCATCTGGGGCCGCTCCCCGATGTATCCTATCGCGATCTCGCCTCCAAGCGCGTGCTCGGCTACGTCAACTGGCAGCGCAATCGCCGGCGCCACATGCATGACGCCGTCATCGACGCCATCACCGCCGACATCAAGGCGCAGGACCCCGACCACCTCGCCGTCACCGGCGACCTCGTCAATCTGGCGCTCGACGGCGAGATCGAGATGGCCAAGCACTGGCTGGAGACGCTGGGATCGCCGCATGACGTTTCCGTGGTTCCGGGAAACCACGACGCCTATGTGCCAGGGGCCTTCGACAAGGTCTGCCGCTCATGGGCGGCCTGGATGAGCGGCGATGGCGTCAACACGCCGGTCGACCGCAACGCGTTCCCCTATCTGCGCGTGCGCGGCAATGTCGCGCTGATCGGCGTCTCGACGGCGCGCGCCACGGCACCCTTCATGGCCAATGGCTTTTTCATGGAAGGGCAGGCCGAGCGGCTTGGCAAGATCCTGCGCGATACGGCCGGACAAGGCTTGTTTCGCGCGATCATGATCCACCATCCGCCAGTGCGCGGCGCCGTCTCGCAGCACAAGCGGCTGTTCGGCATCGCCCGCTTCCACAAGGTCATTCGCAAGAACGGTGCGGAACTGGTCCTGCACGGTCATTCGCATCTGCCATCGCTGTTCCAGATCGGGCTGCGCGGCACCAAGGTCCCGGTGGTCGGCGTCGCCGCGGCCGGCCAGGCGCCGGGCGGCAAGCATCCGGCGGCACAGTACAATCTGTTCGACATCGATGGCGAAAAGGGCAATTGGCGCATCCGCCTGACGCGGCGCGGCCTGACCGGGCCGGCGATACCGCCCACCGATCTGCAGAGCATGGAACTGGGTGTGGAGGCCGGCGCTTCTATGGCCGCAGGCTGAACACCATCGCCACGAGGCGGTCCCAGAACAGGGCGACCGACACCGCCAGGCCGACCAGCGCGCCGGCGGCGACCAGACCTAGGCCCGAAAGGAAGGCTGACCAGCCGTTGCTGCGTTGTGGCGACCGCAGTGGCGGCTCGGCCTCCGCCACCTCGGCACGCCTCATGCCCGTGACGGCCGGCTCGACCCCGCCCTCCATCATCCTCTGGCGCTCGACGATACGCTCGGCGACATAGCGCGTCACCGAATCGGCAACCGGCTTCATCTCCGTCGATTCGGCAAGCACCACGCGGCCGATGCGGGTGTCCTTGAGGAAGCGGTAGGTGCGGCGATCGCGCCCCATGGCAACATGGCTGACGGCATCGATCCACAGGCGCGGTTGCAGCCCTGCCGAAACGACGAAGTCGAAATTGTCCATGTCGGCGGGCACGTCGGCAAAGACGGGCGCGAGTTCGGCGGCCAGCAGTTCGAGGCGCATCCGATGCGCCTCGCGCATATCGACGACGACATCGTCGCGGTCGGCGAAGGCGTTCTTCACATCACGGATAGCATCGGACAGTTTTCTTGACGGATCGATCTTTTCGCCTGCGTCCTTCATCGGCGTCAGCCTCGCGGGTTTGGTTAACATGGGGTTAACACAGCCGCCGGCAAAATGCACTGGCGAGATCAAGGGGACCAAGGCGCTCCGGGATGTTGTGCTGAACCGCGCCGCGTTACGCGAGGTGCTTCAGGTCTTTGTCTTACGCATGTCGTTCTTCCAAAACCGAGGTCACTTCTGGGCGACATGCATTGAGCAACTCAACTGGCCGCGGCGGTGAGTTTGGGGCGAACGGGCCTGGCGCGGCGGTTCATATTGCGCCGGATGATGTTGGCGATCAGATCGGGCGCTTCCTCGATCAGCATATGGCCGGCCTCCAGCACATGATGCACATGAAAGCGTGCCGGCAGGTCATCCGCATGGCTGAAGGGCAGCACCGCGTCATCACTGCCCCACACCACCATGACCGGCATGGTCAGCCTGTCCAGCTGCTCGCGCGGGATGACGCCTTGCCGGTCGTCCCTGGTCATGGCGGCGGCGATCTCGACGAGTTTTTCCGATTGTCCGGGCCGCTGGCGCATTTCGCAGAGCGTATCGGCAATGTGATCGAATGGCCGCGCCCGTGGACCCGACATGGCGGCAAGGCAGGCGCGGATCTCGGACGGGCTCCGTGCGGCGGCATAGCGGCGCAACAGCGGCCCGTTGATCTCCGGGCCGAAGCCGCCAGGCGCCAGAAGCGTCAGCGAGGCCACCTTCTCCGGCTCGGCCAGTGCCATCAAGGTCGCTACCGCTCCGCCCATCGAATGGCCAACGAGATGGATGCGTTTGACGGCGCGGGCCGCCAGGTCGGCAAGAACGGCACTTGCCGCGACCTTTGCAGGCCCGGCACCGGGAAAGTCGAGCGACAGGCCGTGCCCCGGCAGGTCATAGGCAAGGGTGCGCGCGGAAGGGGCGAGCGGGGCGATCACGTCGCGCCAGACGTCCGCGCAACCGCCGAACCCGTGCAGCAAGACGATGGTCTTCGAGCCAACACCCTGTTCTGCGGCATGGAGCGATGAGATCATGAAAGCAGGTGCTAAATTACGGGAAGCTTGAGTCTAGAGTCTAGCTGGATGCTCTTTGTCCAGCTGGATGACCAGTAAAATCTTCGCGATTAGGCGCGGGCGCGCGCATACCATTCAACGGCTTGGCCGGCAAAAGCCGGCAAATCAGCCCGATTGGCGTTCTGTCGTGATCGCGTGAGCACGGCACAATTCCATGGTTCAAATAGTCCCGGCCTACCGGAGGTCAGCTGGCGTTGCCGAGCCCGGCGGCGCGCAAGGCGCCGATCAGCCGCTCGGTCAGGTCGGCCGGATATTTTCGGTCGATGAAGGTCGCGCGCGGATTGGCGGCGAACTTCGGGAATTTGGCGGTGAGTTCATCGAGCAGCTTGCGTGCCAGGCTGTCCTGGCCGGAGATCCTGGCGCCGATCAGCCGCGCGGCAAGATAGTGCGATTTCGTCGCAGTGGTTCTCAGGGAGGAGCTGGCGATCGCGGCCTTGTTGGTGTCGCCGAGCATCAATTCGCCAGCGAAAAGCCCGAAATCCCACCATGTCGGATGGCCGCTGGAAGCATCCACCGCATGGGCCAGAAGGGGTGTTCCCTCGGCGTAGCGGCCGGCGAAAACCAACCCATAACCATAGGCTGCCGCCATGGAGACGTCATAGGGGTTGAGGTCATAGGCCTTGCGCATCCAGCGCAGCGCTTCGTCGGCGTTGCCAAGACGCGAATTGATGTAGCCGTAGGAACGATGCGCATAGGGACTGGTCGGACCCATCTGCACGGCGCGGTGGGCGAAGGTCATCGCCTTCTCGATCGTCGCATCCGGCGGATAGGCGTAGTGGTCGTTCACCGCCTCGAGGTGCAACGAGGCGAGCTCGGAATAGACAAGCGACGATCTCGCGCCGTTCTCGGCAAGGGTTTCGAGGCAGCGATAGGCAACCTCGTGGGTTCTGGCGTTCTGATCGAGATAGTATTTGCCGTTGAGCAGCAGGCACTGCGTCAGGCCATTCTGAATGCCGCTCTGCTCGATATAGTTGTAGATCGTGCCGGATGCGGGCAGCGCGGAACTCAGGATGCCGGCAACACGGTCCTCGACGGCCGATGGCGCGCTGTCGGCGGCGGTCAGGTTACGCGACAAAAGCACCCGTCCGGTCGCCACGCTCTGCAGTTCGATGGTGATCTCGCCCGCGCCCGGTCCGGGCAGGACATCGAACATAAAGCTCGTTGCACTGGCGACCGGATCGGTCTTGCCGACGGTGTCGCGGCCGATGAAGTCGATCGTATCGAAGCCACTCAGGCCAGCGCGCAACGACGCCGCGACGCGGCTGGCGTCGGCGCCGCTGGCCTTGACGGCGATGTAGACAAGCGGCAGGGCCTCGCTGGCCGGGGACGGCGCGATGCTGCTGGTCAGGCCGGCGCTCTCGAATGTGGCCGGCAGATCGCCGCCGGCCAGCAGCGCGCCGCTGCCCTGGCGCAGGATCAGGACGCCGAGCATGGCGATGACCACGGCGATCGCCATCCAGAAGAATCTGAGATGGTGCGCCACCGAGGGCACGGGTGCCGCCGCCGGCGCCAGCAATGCGGCGGGCGCAACGGCATCCTCGGCAGCACCAGGATGCCCGGCCGGAGTCGCTGCCGCTGGCGTCTGCTCGGCGGGTTTGGCCGCTTCCGGCAAACGGATCGCGTTGAGCTCATAGGCCGGCACGTAGCCGCCGCGTGGAATGGCGATGCGGACGGGCTCGGCAACGCCTTCATTGGCGAAATACTGCTGCAGCAATTCGCGCAGCCGGCCTGCCTGCACCCGCACCACGGCATCGGTCGACGGATCGAAATCGCCGTCCTTGCCGAAGACGTCCATGGCGATGGAAAAGCCCTTGAGCCTGTCGGCTTCGCCGGCCTGCTCGCGTTCGACGAGATAACGGATCAATTTGCGCGCACGCTCGGACCGTCCGAACGTTTCGCTGGCAAGCAGTCGCTCCAATGTCTCGCGCACTGCGGGGGCGGCAGGCGTGGCATGCTGCAAGTGTCGATCCTCTCGAAGTCGGCACAGGTTGAGGCGCGATCATATAGGGCTCGCACCACCACACAAGTACACACCCATTATGCGATCGCGTACCTCACCGGATAATTTTCCGGTGGTTAACGGCGCCGCCGATGCCGGCTACAGGACGAGCGCGCCGCCAATGTCAGCCGTTTGAGGCCAAGGCCTTGTTCGGACTTGAAAAATGGCTGGCGCGAGAGTGGTCGTGATCTCTCGCGCCAATGGTCGGTAACGCTACCGCGGCTTGCGGCCGACGATGCGGTTGGCGGCCGACGTCACCGCTTCCAGCGAGGCGGCAACGATGTTGGTGTTGATGCCGGCGCCGAACAGTTTGCCGCCGGGATATTCCATTTCGACATAGGAAATGGCGGACGCATTGGAGCCACGCTGCATCGAGTGTTCGGAATAATCGAGCACCGACATCTCGACGCCGACGTGGCGCGACAGCGCATCGACGAAGCCATCGATCGGGCCTGTGCCGGTACCTGTAATGGTCACTTCCTTGCCCTTGTCGAGGATCACTGCCTCGATCACGCGCCGTCCCTTGACCACCGTATCGGGATAGGTGTGGTGGTCGAGGAATTTCAGCCGCGCGCCCGGCTGGTCGACATAGGTTTCGAGGAAGCGCTCGTAGATGCGCTTGGCCGGCACTTCCTTGCCTTCGGCGTCGGTGATCGCCTGGATCGCCTGGCTGAACTCGATCTGCAGGTTGCGCGGCAGATTGAGGCCGTAATCGGCCTGCAGCACATAGGCGATACCGCCTTTGCCGGACTGCGAGTTGATGCGGATGATCGCCTCGTAGCTGCGGCCGACATCGGCCGGGTCGATCGGCAGATAGGGCACTTCCCACAGGCTGGTGTTGGCCTTCTTCAGCGCCTTCATGCCCTTGTTGATGGCGTCCTGGTGCGAGCCGGAAAAGGCGGTGTAGACGAGTTCGCCGACATAGGGGTGACGTTCCGGGATCTTCAACTGGTTCGAGTATTCGTAGACGTCCTTCATCCGGTTGATGTCGGAGCAATCGATGCCCGGATCGACGCCTTGCGTGTACATGTTGAGCGCCAGCGTGACGATGTCGACATTGCCGGTGCGCTCGCCATTGCCGAACAGCGTGCCTTCGACGCGGTCGGCGCCCGCCATCAGGCCGAGTTCGGTGGTGGCGATGCCGGTGCCGCGGTCATTGTGTGGATGCAGCGAGATGATCAGGTTCTCCCTGTTGTCGAGATTGCGGCACATCCATTCGATGCGGTCGGCATAGATGTTGGGCGTCGACATCTCGACCGTCGACGGCAGGTTGATGATCAGCTTGTTGTCCGGCGTCGGCCTGACGATCTCGGTGACGGCGTTGCAGATCTCCAGCGCGACTTCGAGCTCGGTGCCGGTAAAGCTTTCCGGCGAGTATTCGAAGCGATAGCCGCCGCCGGCCTTGGCCGCCATATCGGTGATCATCTTGGCGGCGTCGGTGGCGATCCGCTTGATGCCGCCGACATCCTTCTCGAAGACGACGCGGCGCTGCAATTCGCTGGTCGAATTGTAGAAATGCACGATCGGGTTGGTGGCGCCCTTCAGCGCCTCGAAGGTGCGGGTGATCAGCTCGGGACGGCACTGCACCAGCACCTGCAGCGACACGTCGGCGGGCACGTTGCCTTCCTCGATGCACCAGCGGGCGAAGTCGAAATCGGTCTGCGAGGCCGAAGGGAATCCGATCTCGATCTCCTTGAAGCCCATGTCGAGCAGCAGGGCGAACATGCGCGCCTTGCGCTCATGGCCCATCGGGTCGATCAGCGCCTGGTTGCCGTCGCGCAGGTCGACCGAACACCAGATCGGCGCCTTGTCGATGACCTTAGAGGGCCAGGTGCGGTCGGTGAGGCCAACGGTCGGATAGGGTTGATACTTGCGGGCCGCGTCGGGCATGCCGCGGGCTGGCTCCCTGCCGGCGGACGCGGCATCAGGGCGGACTTGTTCTCGTGCGTTCATCGTCTTGTTCTCCCGGCGGCCCTCGGATCCGTCTCGGACGGATGGCTGGCGAGTGGCGCCTTTACCAGATTTTCGTTCGCTTGATGTGACTGCCAATTTTGAGACTGGCCAAGGAGCATGCGCTTGCGCGGCGGTTCGACCGCCGGGCGCTCCTTCAGCGAACCCGGCGATCGCCGATAAGGCCGAGAAGAAGCAGGGTCGAGGCAAGCGCGCGCACGGTCTCGCCGGCAAAGCCGGTCTGACGGGAAGCGGTGGTGGCGCGATTGTTCATGCCGGTTCTCTTACAGGAGCGCCCCTGCAGAGGCAAGCGGGCGCTGAATCCGTTGAACATTATCCTAATGCGGGTGCTCTTCCCCAGGGGCTGCAAATGCGCCAGACTTGGATGCCGACGGGGCTGCGGTGCCCTGCCACCGGGAGGGGTTGTCGATGAATTTCGTGTTCTTCTCGCCGCATTTTCCGGCCAACGGCGCCGATTTCTGCGACCGATTGAAGAAGGCCGGGGCCACTGTGCTCGGCATTGGCGACGCGCCCTACGACGCGCTGGACGGCAGGCTGAAGGCCGCACTTTCGGAATATTACCGCGTTGCCGACATGGAGGATTACGATCCGGTGTTCCGGGCGATGGGGCATTTCATCCACAAATGGGGCCGCATCGACCGCTTCGAATCGCTCAACGAGCACTGGCTGGAGCTGGAAGCCAACATCCGCACCGACTTCAACATCTACGGCACCAAGCTCGATTTCGTGAAGAATTTGAAGCGCAAGAGCCGCATGCGCGCCTTCTTCCGCAAGAGCGGCGTCGAGACGATCGCGCAGCGCAAATGTTCCGACCGCGCCGGCGCCATGACGTTCATCCGCCGCGTCGGCTATCCCGTGGTGGTGAAGCCCGACAGCGGCTCCGGCGCTTCCAACACCTTCAAGATCTCCAACACAGGAGAGCTCGACCAGTTCTTCCGGGACAAGCCCGAGGACGTGACCTTCGTCATGGAGCAGTTCATCGAGGGGCTGGTGGTGACCTATGACGGGCTGGTCAACCGCGACGGCGAGGTGGTGCTGGCGGCCAGCCACCGCTACGACCAGAGCGTCATGGAGGTGGTCAACAAGGACCGCCACATGAGCTACACCTGCTTTCCCCATATCAGGCCAGCGGTGGAGGAGGCCGGTCGCAAGATCCTGAAAGCGTTCGATGTGCGCGAGCGCTTCTTCCACATAGAGCTGTTCGAGACCAGGGACGACCGGATCATCGCGCTGGAGGTCAACATGCGGCCACCCGGCGCCTGGATGACCGACGCCATCAACTACACGTTCGATATCGACGTCTACGCGGCATGGGCCGACATGGTGGTCAAGGATGCCGCCGGCGGGCCTTATGAGGGCAAGTATTTCACCGCCTATGCCAGCCGCAAGCGGCACCTCCACTATTTGCACAGCCATGAGGACGTGCTAGCGGCGCACCGCGACAAGATCGTCCACCATCAGGCCATCGAAGAGGTTTTCAGCCGCGCCATGGGAAATTACGCCTATCAGATGCGCTCGAAGGATCAGGCGGAGCTGCGCCAGGCGGTCGCCTATATCCACGCGGAAAAGGCTTGAGGCGATGGACATCTCCTATCACAAGCATTTCTCCGGCAAGCTCGGCCGCGACATGGAATACAAGCGCTACGGCCATGCCGGTCGGCCGGTCGTCGTGTTCCCGACCTCGCAGGGGCGGTTCTACCAGTTTGAGGATTCCGGTGGCGTCGGCGCGCTCGGCGAGTTCATCGACACGGGCCGCATCCAGCTGTTCACGGTCGACGGCATCGATTCGGAATCCTTCTTCGACAAGCATGCCGATGCCGCGCACCGCATCGGCCGCCACGAGGCCTATTTCCGCTATGTGCGCGAGGAGGCGCTGCCGGAAATCCTGTCCATTGCATCGGCGGCCAATGGCGGGCGCAGACTGAAGCCGTTGTTTTCAGGCTGTTCGATGGGCGGCTACCATTCCTCGAACTTCGTCTTCCGGTTTCCCGAACTCGCCAGCGGCGTCATCTCGCTGTCGGGTGTCTATTCGGCCCGCGATTTCTTCGGCAAGGCGCTGGAGAGCGACATCTTCTACAACTCACCGCTCGATTATCTGCCCGGTATCGTCCATCCGAAGCTTTTGGCCCGGCTCAAGGCGCTCAGGCTGATCTTCTGCTGCGGGCAAGGCGCCTGGGAAGAGCGCATGCTGGTCGAGACGCGCCAACTGGAACAGATCCTGCGCGACAAGTCCATTCCAGCCTGGGTCGACTATTGGGGCGGCGACGTCAGCCATGACTGGCCGTGGTGGCACAAGCAGCTGGTCTATTTCTTCGGCCGCTGGCTGGATGATGATCTGATGCACAGGCTGGATTGATGAGGACGCCCGACCCCATCCGCCGCTTCGTCGAGGCCACCAATGAAGGTGACACGGAAGCCTTTCTCGACTGGGGACGGTCGTTCCAGGGGCACGAGCAAGGGCAAGGGCTTCAACGGCGAGGGTGACATGACCTTCACGCTGGGCGGGGATCGAATAGCGAGCCTCGTCATCCCCTGACGTCGCCTGATGCATGTCGCCCAAAACCGCTTCGCACGTTTGGGCGACATGCACCGAGATTACCCTTCCTGGCATGCGGCCAGCGGGACGGCGCCATGTTCAGTTGCCGATCCGCGACGCAGGCCGAGGAAGACGACAAGGGCGGTGACGATGGTGATCGCCGCCAGCACGATCAGCAGCCTGTCGAACGCCGTCTCGTAGGCCTGGGCCAGAACGCCTGCGTTGGCCGTCGGCAGGTGCCGCGCCGTTTCTCCGACATTGCCGGTGGCCAGCAGCTGCGCCGCGGTGGCCGCATCCCTGGAAGATGCACCCTGAGCGGCGAGCTGAGCCGCGGTGAAGCCTGACAGGGCCGCCGTGACGATGGCCACCGCCACGCCCTCGCAGGCGACACGCGTGGTGTTGAAGATGCCGACCGCCATGCCGGCGCGCTCCCTGGGCACGACGCTGACGGCGAGTCCGTCCATCAATCCCCAGGGCAAAGCGATGCCGACGCCGATCAGCACCAGCGGCGCCACCAGCGCGACGGCGACCGGCGGCGTCAGGCTCAGCCAGACGAGGCCGGCGGCGGCGATGAGCAGGCCCGCGCCGCAGATCGTGGCCGGCGCGACCCAGCGCGCCAGCTGGCCGGCAAGCAAGGGCAGGATCAGCAACGGTCCCGAAAGGCAGATCATCAACTGCCCGGCCTCGATCTCGCTCATCCCTTCGATGCCGATGAAGCGGATCGGCAACAGCACCAGCAGCACGACGAAGCCATAGGCCGGCGCCGCCGCCAAGAACTGGACGCCGACGAAGCGAGGAAAGCGAAACAGCGTGAGGTCGAGCATCGGCCGCCGCACGCGCCGCTCGACGACAACGAAAGCGGTGAAGAAGAGGACGGCCGCAGCAAGCAGGCCGATGACAAGGGGATCGATCCAACCGCTCTGCGGTGCCTGCAAGACGCCATAGGTCAGCGAGGCCAGTGCGATCGTGAAAGTTCCAGCTCCCGCCCAGTCGAGCCCGGTCGCGTCCGGGTCGCGCGATTCCCTGATGGTACGCAGGCCCAGCACCGCAGAGGCGATCGCCAGCACTGCCACCAGAACAAAGATCGACCGCCAGCCGAAGGCGGAGATGAGCAGGCCCGAGGCGATCGGACCGAAGGCGAGCCCGATGCCGAAACTGGTGCCGAGGAAGGAGAAGGCGCGCAGCCGCAGCGGACCTTCGAATTCCTGCGCAAGCGCCGAGGCGCCGCCGGCGAAGGCCAGGGCGCTGCCGATGCCTTGCGCGGCCCTGAACAGGTCGAACCAGACAATGCCCGGCGCCAGCATCGCGCCGAGCGACGCCAGGACATAGAGGCAGAGGCCAGCGAGGAAGATGCGCTTGCGTCCGTGGTTGTCGGCCAGCGCTCCTGACGCCATCACGCTGGCGCCGAAAGTCAGCATGAAGGCGTTGGTCACCCAATTGAGTGCGATCGGGCTGCCGCCGAGATCGGCCGCGATGCGGGAGAGCGCAACGGCAGGGCCGGTGAAGGTCAAGGGCATGGTCATCGCGGCAAGGCATACCGACAAGAGCACGAGCCATCGCTCGGCCGGGCCGGTTGGGGTCTTGGGGGTCATGGATTTTCCTATCTGAAGCAGCATCCGCCGGCATGCGCGTGGGGCGCGGCGCCGGCTGCAACGACAAGATAGGTTGTCGGCCTTTCGGGAAAAATAGTATTATATCTCCTGATATACCGGACTGAAACGCTCGAATGGACAGCTACGATGGATCGTCTCAATGGCCTGCTGGCCTTTGCCCGTACCGCCGAGCTCGGCAGCTTCATCGCCGCCGGGCGAGCGCTCGGCATTTCGGCCTCCGCCGTCGGCAAGAGCGTCGCCAGGCTCGAACAGGAGCTCGGCGTGCGGCTCCTGCAGCGCAGCACGCGGCGGGTCGGCCTGACGGAAGAGGGCAGGCTGTTCAACGAGCGGGTGCGCCGCATCCTCGACGACATCGACGATGCAGAGGCGATGCTGTCGCGGACGCGGGAAACGCCGCACGGGCGGCTGCGCGTCTCGACACCGATTGTCACCTATCATCTGCTTTTGCCGGTGCTGTCGGAATTCATGGCCCGCTATCCCGAGATCGAACTCGACATCGATTTCAACGACCGCGTCGTCGACGTAATCGAGGAAGGCATCGACGTCGCGATCCGCAGCGGCGAGCTGCCCGATTCACGATTGGTGTCGAGACCCATCGGGCCCTTTGGCATGCTTCTGTGCGCGGCGCCCTCCTATCTCGAGCGCCACGGCACACCCGGCGAGCCGGCGGATCTCATCCGGCATTTCGGCATAAACTTCCGCTTTCTCAACAGCGGCAGGCTGCTGGAGTGGCCGTTCATCACCGGAAGCGCCGAACCGCAGATACGCTCGAAGCTGACCTGCAACAACATGGAGGCCTTGAAGGGTGCCACCATCGCCGGGCTCGGCATTGCCTGCATGCCCGATTTCCTGGTCCGCGAGGCGCTGCTGGACGGAAGGCTGCGCACCGTGCTGGACGATCATATCGACGGTCGTGGCCAGTTCCGGATGCTGTGGCCCTCCAATCGGCATCTGTCGCCGAAGGTGCGCGTCTTCGTCGATTTCCTTCCCGAACGCCTCGCAGCGGCGCGATAGCTAGCCGGCGGTGAAGAGTAGGCACCGAAAGCGCCGAAGCCTTTCAGTCCCGGATGCTTCTGGCCACCAGCCGGGCGACGCTCGGGCCGACGAGCAGCACGACCAGGAAGCGCGCCGATTGCAGCGCCATGACGAAGGAGATGTCGACGTTCCGCGCCGCGGTGGCGATGATGGCGACGCTGTCCATGCCGCCGGGGCTGGTCGCCAGATAGGCGGTCAGCGGATCGATGCCCAGGAGATGGCTGATCAGGAAGGCCAGCCCGCCGCAAAAGGCGATCAGCGCCACGATCGAGGCGATGATCTGCGGCAGAGCGCGCGTGGCATGCCGCAGGATCGGCCTGGTGAAGTTCAGCCCGATCGACCAGCCGACCATGGTGTAGCTGATTGCCAGCAGCCAGGGCGGCAACTGCATCTCGAGGCCAAGGCCGAGATGGATGACGGTGCCGAAGATGAAGGTGCCGAGGAAGAAGGGCGAGGGCAGCCGGCAAAGCTTGCCCGCCAGGCCACCTACGACTGCGATGCCGATGGTCGCGGCAAAGGCTTGGGCATCGATCGGCGGAAACCAGATGATGGGCGGGACGTCGATGCCCGATGTGTCGACCCACAGCTTGGCGACGATCGCCGCCGTCATCGAGACGAAGATGACGCGCAGATACTGCATGAAGGCGACAAGGCGCTGGTCGGCGCCAAAAGCGCCGGCCATCAGCACCATGGCGGTGGCCGCACCCGGGGACGAACCCCAGACGGCCGTGGTGCCGGGCAGGATGCGCCAGCGGCTGATCAGCCAGCCAAGCAGGCTGGAGGCCGCGACCGTGGCGATCACCACGCCAAGGAACAGCGGCCATTCCCGGTAGAAGACGGGAAAGATGTCGGCCGAAATCGACGCGGCGACGAGGCAGCCGACAATGGCCTGGGCCGAGCCGAACAGCAGGCGCGGCACCCGCACCGTGGCGCCATTGGTGCCGGTGACAATCGCCGCCAGCATCGGCCCGATCAGCAGCGCCGCCGGCAGAGCGGCGCGTTCGAGCGCGCCGGCAAACAAGGCCGAGATGGTGAGCAGGACCAGCCATTGCCAAGGCTTGGGTATTCGCGCCATGCGCTCGGTGGCGGGCTGGTCAGGAGGCTGCACCGAGGAATCCATGTTTCGGTCTTAGACGCCAAGCCCGGCGATGCGAACCCCGCCGTGCTGAAAAAGCTGCCCGCAGGCCTCAGCCCGTCTTGCCGTCAGGCAACCCGAAGCCGCCGACGGGGTGGGTCTCCACCTGGAACTCGAAGCCGGCGATGAAGGGGCGCGCCTTGGCGATGGCCGCCTGGACCTCCGGAAGCTGCAGTGAGGCCTTGTGGCTTGCCTGGTCGGTCCACACTTCGGTCACCCAGATCGCGTCGGCATCGGCCGGGTCGGTGGCGACGATATAGCTCAGGCAGCCGGGGAGAGCGCCGGTGCTGGCGCGCAGGACGTCCATGACCGCGTCGCGCTGGCCGCGCGCCGCCCGCATCTTGCCGATCAGTCCGTACATGCAGTTGTCTCCCCTTCAAAGTCTTCGACAAGAGTATGCGGACCTTCAGTATGCAGATAGCCGGTCAAGGCATCAACTGGCCGCCATTCACCTCGATCACCTGGCCGGTGATGTAGCCGCTCAGCAGATCCGAAGAGAGGAACAGGTAGGCGCCGACGCAGTCCTCCGCCGTGCCGGCCCGGCTCTGCGGAATGGTGGCGACCATGCCCTTGATCTGCTCCTCGGTCGAATAGCGCTCGTGGAAGGGGGTGAGAATGGTGCCGGGCGCCACGGCGTTGACGCGGATGCCGAAGCCGATCAGTTCCTTGGCCATGCCGCGCGTCACGTTGGAGACGAAGGCCTTGGCCGAGCCATAGAGGCCGGCGCCGCCGCCGGCCCCATTGCGCGCGGCGATGGACGAGGTGTTGACGATGAAGCCGCCCTGCTTTTTCAGCCATGGCATCGCCTTGCGCGAGGCGGTCAGCACCGAACGGGCGTTGAGATCCATCACAGCGTCGTAATGCGCTTCGGTCTGTTCGGCATAAGGCACGCGGCCGAGCATGCCTCCGGCATTGTTGACCAGTCCGTCGAGGCGGCCGAAATGTTGCGCGCTGTCCTCGACGACGCGCTCGACATCGGCTGGAACGGAAAAGTCGCCCTGGACGAGGAACACCTCGCCGCCGCTGTCACGAATGGTCTTGGCGAGTTTCTCGGCGGCCTCTCGGCTCGAATTGTAATGCAGCGCCACTTTGGATTTCTGCGCGGCATAGGCCAGCGCGAGGGCCGCGCCTATGCCGGTCGAGGCGCCGGTGACCAGCACCGCCTTGCCGGCGAGATCGGGAATGCTGAGCGTGTTGGTGGCTGGCACTGTTGTTCCTCCGGGATGTCTCCCGCCCTTCGTAGGCCTTTGCCACCCCGGTGTTCAAGCCTCAGGGGCGCAGATAGACGTAGCCCTGGCTTTGCAGTTCCGCGAGCTTGACGACGCCGCCCTTGTCGGCGGCATGAAAACCGTCGAGCAGGTCGGTGAGCGAAATGTCCATGCCCCGCATGGTGTTGCCGCAGGCCTGCGGCTCGAGCCCCTGCTGCACCAGGCCGGCGAAGCGGCCGGAGACCGCGGCCGATATGCCCTTCGACTTGAAGCTGGCCAGGGCCGGGCCATGCACGACCAGCACGATGTCGACATTGCCGCCGGTGCCTTCATAGTGGTTCTTGATGTTGCCGAGCACGAAGTTGACCTTGTCCACATCGCTCAGATGATAGGCGACCTTCAGCCTCGCGGGGCCCGCGGTCGCGGCCTGCGCGGCCCGCAGGCCAAGAAACGTCCCGGTTCCGGCAAGCACCGCGCGGAACATGTCGCGTCTGCGCATGGCATCCTCCTCAGATTTCACTGCTATTTGCGTGGCTGCGGCAGCAATACTAGCATACGTTGACGCTACGTCCTGTCGATGCGAGGAGAGGTCACATGACGTTCGGGGCAAGGAAATGGAAGACAATTGCGGGTGCCGGAATTGGCGTTGCCCTGCTTGGTTTGCTGTCGGGCACGGCGGTCGCCGAAGATGCGCTGAAACTCAGGGAACTCAGCCCGAACGGGTCGGACGCCTGTTTCGGCCGGGTCTATGACGCGGCTCATCTGAAGGCGCATCCGAAGCAGAAAGTGGCACGGATCTTCTTCTATTACGGCCATGACCCGGTCAGCCGGCCGAACGAAGAACCCACGGCAAATGCCGACACGTCCTACAATGGTTTTCTCACCACGACGGTGCGTGGCGCCAAGGCGCCGCAATGGGCCGGCGGCTGGTGCAATCATGAATCCGAGGACGGCACATCAGGGCCGATCCGTTGCGGCATGGACTGCGACCGCACCATGGCCTCGCTGAAGGTCGATGACAAAGGCCGTCTGATTGTCACCGATGTCTCGGCCGACCTCTATCTCGATGCCGGATCGGAAGAGGAACTCGGCAAGGCGGAATATGACAGGCAGGCGCTGGGCTCGGAGGACGACAATTTCCGCCTCGACCCGATGCCGGCCGCGACCTGCAAAGCCGAGTTCGCGCGCATCGATCCGATCGACCCGGCGCTCGGCCCCCCGCTGCGCGAGCGGCTTAAGCCCGACCAGGCGTTCTGCTATGGCCGCGACTATGACGCGTCGCACCTTGCCTCGCACCCCAACCAGTTGACGCAGTCGATCCGGGTTTTTCGCGGGCCGGTGGAACTGGCGTCTTTCGCTTCGGGCGGTGATGTTGCCAATTGGCCTGATGGCGCCGACATCGCTGTCTCGGTGACCACCAGGCTGAAGTCGGGAAAGGTCACGCAGACCTATTCCTGCCAGGGCGAAGCCGACCAGTGGCGCTGCGCGGCAAGCTCTAAGATGAGCGATTTCTCCTGCGACATCGCGCAGAAGGAAATCTTCCTCAAGCGCGGCGCCAACGGCACGATGATGCTGGCCAACCCCAACAGCAGCCTGGCGATCGTCGATCTGTGCTCGAAGGCAGCGGACGGCAAGACGAAGTCGGACGACAAGGTCTACCGGCTGGAGCCAATGCCGCAATCGGCCTGCGCACCTTGAGCACGGCTTCGTCATCCTGTGGTCTGCGCCGCGTCGCTTCGCTGCTGCTCCGCTCGTGGATGACGAAGTCCAGACGCTTTGGCTAATTTTCCAAGGTCGTGACGGGGGATTGCCTCAAGCGAACGGCACGGCCGTCGTGCCTTTCGGCAGCTTCGCCTCGTCGTCGGGCTCCACATGGATGGTGACGCGCACCGAGGGGATTTCGGCCTTCAGCGCGTCTTCGATCCGGTCGCAGATGACGTGGCTGGCGCCGACCGACATGTCGGCGTCGACTACCAGATGGAACTCGATGAAGGTGGCGCGGCCGGCGATGCGGGTTTTAAGGTCGTGCACCTCCAGCGCGCCCTTGCAATTGGCCGAGATGACATCGCGGATGCGCATGTGTTCCTGCGTGTCGACGGCACGGTCCATCAGGCCGTTCATCGACGAGCCGATGACGTGCCAGCCCTGCCACAGGATGTTGAGCGCGACGATGACGGCGAGCGCCGGATCGAGGATCTGCCAGCCGGTCAGGATTGCCCCGACCAGGCCGCCGAAGACGCCCACCGAGGTGACGACGTCGGTCATGATATGGTTGCCGTCGGCAACCAGCGCCGGCGATTTTTCGGCCCGGCCGGCGCGGATCAGCGTCCACGCCCAGAAGGCGTTGATCAGCGTGGCGATGCCGTTGACGGCAAGGCCGTTCCAGGGTCTTTCCAGGGGCGCCGGTGCTTGCCAGGAGCGCCAGACCTCGTTGAGGATCAACAGCGCGGCGACGACGATCAGCACGCCTTCTAGCACGGCCGAGAAATACTCGGCCTTGTGATGGCCGAACGGATGATCCTGGTCGGCCGGCTTGTAACTGACCTGGATCGCCCAGAAGGCGGCGACCGAGGCAATGACATTGACGATCGATTCCAGCGCGTCCGAATAAAGCGCGACGGAGCCGGTAATGTACCAGGCGGCCAGCTTCAGCGCGAGCACGACAAAGGCGACCACGATCGACCAGAAGGCAAGGTTGGCAACCTTGCGCTTCGCGGCCGCCTTGGCTGCGATCGCCATCGTGTTCTCGGCTTCGGCCATCGCGGTCAGGCTGCCTTTTCCTTGGCCTTGCGCGGCAAATGGGCGACGATGTTCTCGATGATGCGCATGCCGGCATTGTGGCCGAGCGTCATGATCGATTCCGGATGGAACTGCACGGCGGCGATCGGCTCCTTGCGGTGCTCGAAGGCCATGATGATGCCGTCCTCCGTCTCGGCCGTGACAATGAAATCATCGGGCAGCCGCACCGGATCGGCGAAGATCGAATGGTAGCGGCCGACAGTGACTTCCTTTGGCAGGCCGGAGAAGATGATGCCGGGCTTGGAGACGCGGATGCGCGAGGGCTTGCCGTGCATGGGAATATGCAGCTGGCGCAGTTCCCCGCCATAGGCCTCGGCCAGCGCCTGCAGGCCAAGGCACACGCCGAAGATCGGCAGGTCGCGGGCGCGCGCTCGTCTGATGGTGGCGGCGCAATCGAAATCCTTCGGCGTGCCCGGCCCGGGCGAGAGCACGACCAGGTCCGGCTTCAGCCGCTCGAACACTTCCTCCGGCACCGGCGTGCGCACGGTCGAGACATTGGCGCCGGTCTGGCGGAAGTAGTTGGCCAGCGTGTGGACGAAGGAGTCCTCGTGGTCGACGAGCAGGATGTTGACGCCGTCGCCGACCCGCGCGGTGGTGCGCTCGGTGTTGGCGGAGTTGCCGGTCTTGGCGTCGCGGATGGCGGAGAGCATGGCGGATGCCTTCAGTTCGGTTTCGGCTTCTTCTTCCTCGGGGATGCTGTCGAAGAGCAATGTGGCGCCGGCGCGCACTTCGGCGATGCCGTCCTTGATGCGGATGGTGCGCAGCGTCAGGCCGGTGTTCATGTCGCCGTTGAAATTGACCATGCCGATCGCCCCGCCATACCAGGCGCGCGGGCTCTTCTCGTTCTGCTCGATGAAGCGCATGGCCCACAGTTTCGGCGCGCCGGTAACGGTGACCGCCCAGGCATGCGACAGGAAGGCGTCGAAGGCGTCCATGTCTTCGCGCAGGCGGCCCTCTATGTGGTCGACGGTGTGGATAAGCCGCGAATACATCTCGATCTGGCGGCGGCCGATGACGCGCACTGAACCCGGCTCGCAGACCCGCGACTTGTCGTTGCGGTCGACGTCCGAGCACATTGTGAGCTCGGACTCGTCCTTTTTGGAGTTGAGCAGTTTCAGGATCTGCTCGCTATCCGAGATGGCATCGTCGCCGCGCTTGATGGTGCCTGAGATCGGGCAGGTCTCGACCCGGCGGCCGTTGACGCGCACGAACATTTCGGGCGAGGCGCCGATCAGATATTCGTTTTCGCCGAGATTGATGAAGAAGGAATAGGGCGAGGGGTTGATCGACTTCAGCTTGCGCGAAATCTCGGAGGGCTGGGTCTCGCAGCGCTCGTAGAACATCTGGCCGGGCACTACCTCGAACAGGTCGCCGCGCTTGAACGAGTCCATGGCGCGCCGCACAAGGTTGGCGTATTCGCCGGGTTCATGGTCGCCGCGCGGCGGGATGCGGTCAGCGGTCTTGAACGGCTCGGCGCTTGCGTCACGGGCCAAGCCTTCCGTCGAAAATCCCTCGCCTGAATAGTCGTAGCGGTCGGTCCAGGCCTTTGCGGAATAATGGTCGACCACCAGGATCTCGTCGGGCAGGAACAGCACAAGGTCGCGCTGGCTCGGCTTGCGCTCGAGCTTGTAGTCGACCGGGTCGAACTGGAAGGCGAGGTCGTAGCCGAAGGCGCCGTAGAGGCCGAGATTGGCGTCTTCCTCGGTCTTGAACAAGGCGGTGATGGCGCGCAGCACGGTAAACACCGAAGGCACGCGGCTGCGCTCCTCCTCGGTGAAGACACGGCCGGGTTTGGCGACGTCGAGGCGTATCAGCGTCTTCGTCGTCTCGGCGATGGTGATGTCGGCAAGGCCGCCCAGCGTCTTGCCGATGACCGGCAACAGCGCCTCGCCACGGCCGTTCAGCGCCTCGATGCGCATGGCGCGGCCGCGCGCGGAGATGACCAAAGGCGGATCGATGATGGCGGTGTCCCAGCGCGTGTAACGGCCGGGATATTCGTAATTGGAGGAAAACACCGCGCCCCGGCGCGAGTTCAAGCCGTCGACATAGGCGTCGATCGCCCCCGCATAGGGCCGGTCGTGGCGCTCACGGGTAATGGTGATGCCACCCGCGGTCACGAAGCTTTCAGCGCCGTTTTCCAGAACCTTCATCGTCATTGCCGTCTCCATCAGCTTGTTGGGGCAACGGACCCGGGACTGGCTTTGGAAAAACAAATGGCCGCCCGGACTTTCCGTTGCGGCCACCCTCTCTTTTCACGCACGCGCGTTCGAACAGGCCGCTGTCAGCAGGCCCACCACCAAATGGTCTTGGTCGAACGCATGTTCATGGCGAAATCCATAGCGGCGAAAAACCGGATGCGCAACAGGTTTGAAAGGCTGTCCGGTGGCCGCCGCTTCCCGGGCCCATGGCACATCGCCACAGCCGGTGGCGTTGCCTAGACTATACATCCGACATCCAGAGAACGGGAAAACACCCATGACCGACCAGGCCGAACGCGCGCGGACGTTCCATTCCCTTCACGTCAAGGGCAACCCGATCGTTCTCTACAATGCCTGGGATCCAGGCTCGGCAAAGATCGTCGAGAAGGCGGGCGCCAAGGCCATCGCCACCGGAAGCTGGCCGGTCGCGGCCGCCTTCGGTTATGCCGATGGCGAGAAGATCCCGCTGGACCTGGCGCTCGACAACATCAGGCGCATCGTGGGGGCAGTCGACCTGCCGGTGACCATGGACCTTGAGGGCGGCTATGGCGTCGAGCCGGAAGTGGTCGCCCAGACGGTGACACGCGCCTTGCAGGCTGGCGCCATCGGTTTCAATTTCGAGGACCAGATCGTCGGCGGCGCCGGCCTGCACGACATCGCCGTCCAGGTGAAGCGGGTCGAGGCGGCCGCGGCCGCCGTCAAGGCCTCCGGCATTCCGGCCTTCCTCAACGCCCGCACCGACATCTTCCTCAAGGCCAAGCCCGATGCGCATGACAAGGCGCTGCTCGACCAGGCGATCGAGCGGGCGCATGCCTATGAAAAGGCCGGAGCGAACGGTTTCTTTGCGCCGGGCCTTGGTGACGAGAGGCTTATCGAGGCGCTGTGCAAGACAGTTGCGCTGCCGGTCAACATCATCGCACTGGCACATGTGCCGCCGCGCCAGCGGCTGGCCGAACTCGGCGTCGCCCGCATCAGCCACGGCCCGGTGCCTTACCGGCAGATGGCCGAATGGCTGGAGGCCAAGGCGCGGCTGGCGATCTCGGGCTAGGTCAATCCTCCAGCGTGCCCGACCTGGCATCGGCGCTCTTCCTGTCGCCGACCAATTTCAGCAGGTCCTCGCCGGCGCGGATGATGCGGCGCGAGCGGCGGGTCAGGATGATGCCGTCCTGCGGCGCGAACACTTCCGTGCGGCCATCGATCTCGCCCGGTGCATGGACGATGGTGGCGAGGCGATCGCCCCTGATGACGCGGTCGCCGGGCTTCACGTCATAGAGGACGGCGCCGGCCCGAGGCGCCGGCATCATGTCGATGTTTTCCAAGGGGGCGACGACGCCCTTGAATGGGCCGGGCGCAGGCAGCGCGCCGTCGGCGATCACGCCGCGCGCCACCAGCAGCCGGTAGAGCCCGTCGGCGTCGGCCTTGGCGAGCGCGCCGTCGACATCGAGGATGCCGCGATATTCGACCGTGGTGGCGACGCGCCGGTCGAACTTCGCCACGTCGGCGGGAACGTTCTGGTAGGGCATGATCGAGGCGCCTTCGAAGGTGCCGTCGGTGTCCTCGCTCCACAGCACGACCGCATCGACGTCCATGGCGGCGGCGCAATCAGCCATGGCCGGCCACAGGCTGGTGTGGATGTAGAGATAGGCTAGGCCCTCATCGTCGCAGTGCAGGTCGAGCACGATGTCGTGGCCGAGCGACAACTGCACCAGGCGGGACTTCAGCCGCTGGTCGGCGCCGCCGAAGGCGGTGTCGGGCAAAAGCTTGGCGTCGGGCGCGGCAAGCAGCGGAAAGGCGCGGTTGAAATTGGTGCGGGTGCCCAGGTGAAAGCGGCCTTGGTGCTCGCCGAAATGATATTGCGCGCGGCCGATCGGGTTGGCCCAGGGTACGATGGTGATATCGCCCCTGATGCGGCCTTCGGCAGCGGCCTTGTTCAGCGCCGGCATCAGCGCGTCGACGGCGACGACGCCCGGCAGCTCACCGGCATGGAGGGCGGCCTGCAGATAGGCCGATGGCGCCGCCTTGTCGCTACCTGTGAAGCGAAACACCGGGAATTCGTAGGAAACGCCCTCGCTGTCACCGGCGATGCGTTCGATCGATTTCTGCATGACTTTCTCCGTTAGAGCGAGAAGACATGCCCATTTGAGGTATCGCTGTCGATTGGTCCAGTCGACCGCGCTATGGGCGCAAGATTTCCATCCCTTTGGCGAATGGACGTCTATTCGGCTGCAGCCTGGAGCGGGACGGGCGCGCGCCGATCCAGCGCTTGCGACAGCACCGCGACGGTGACCGCCAGCAGAGCGAGCACCGCGCCGACCAATGGCAGTTGGGCATAGGAAACGCCGGCCGAAAGGGTCACACCGCCGATCCAGGCGCCGCCGGCATTGCCGACGTTGAAGGCGCCCTGGTTCAGCGTGGCGGCAAGGTTCGGCCCTTCGGCAGCGGCCTCGACGACGCGGATCTGCAGCGGCGGCACGACGACGAAGATGAGCAGACCCCAGAGGAAGACGATGCCGATGGCGATACTGGCAATGGCGCCGAACTGCATGAAGCCGACGAACAGCACCGCCATCAACAGCAGCGTGCCAATGACCGTCGGCATCAGCTTCCAGTCCGCCAGCCGCCCACCAATGATGTTGCCGATCGTCATGCCGGCGCCGAACAGCAGCAGAACCCAGGTGACGGCAGAGGTCGACAGTCCGGACACGTCGGTGAGGTAGGGTTTTATGTAGGTGAAGACGGCAAACAGGCTGGCCGAGGCCAGCGAGGCGATCAGCATCGCCAGCCAGACCTGCAGCCTGCCCAGTACCCGCAATTCGCCGCGCAGGCCGCCGCCGCTCGGTTCAGCAACGTCCGACGGCACCAGCCAGGCGATCGCCGCGACCGAGATCAGGCCGATGCCGACCACGGCGATGAAGGTGGAGCGCCAGCCGAAAGCCTCGCCAAGCGCCGTGCCGGCGGGAACGCCCAGAATGTTGGAAAGCGTCAGTCCGGCAAACATCAGCGCCATGGCGCTGGCGCGTTTGTTGCGCGGAACCAAGCTTGCGGCAACGACCGAGCCGATGCCGAAGAAAGCGCCGTGGCCAAAAGCCGTGAAGACACGCGCCGCCATCAGTGTCCAATAGTCCGGCGCTATGGCGCAGAACAGATTGCCGACGACGAATGAAGCTGTCAGCCCGACCAGCACCGGCTTGCGCGGCAGGTGCGCTGTGGCCATGGCAACGATCGGGGCGCCGAAGACGACGCCCAGCGCATAGCCGGTGACCAGCAGGCCGGCCGAAGGGATCGACACGCGAAGGTCGGCGGCGACCTCGGGCAGCAGGCCCATGATGACGAATTCGGTGGTGCCGATGCAGAAGGACGCAATGGCAAGCGCGAGAATCGGCAGGGGCATGAGGCGTCCAGACTGAATCGGTTCAATTTTCAGACTGCGCGAGTATCCATGCCAGGCGCAATGTCTATCGCTGCAATGCAGCAATGCAGAAAGCGAGGGGCAGATCGAAAACGGGGCGCCGAGACGCCCCGTCTGTCGATCGTCCGCGGACGAACTTGCGGATCATGGCGCCTTCGGCAAGGCATAGGCGATGATGTAGTCGCCACGGTCGGGCGATTGGCGCGCCCCGCCCGCCGAGACGACGACGAACTGGCGGCCGCTTTCGGGCGAGGTGTAGGTCATCGGCGTCGCCTGCGCGCCGACGGGCAGGCGGCCTTTCCAAAGCTCCTCGCCGGTGGCGATGTCGATGGCGCGCAGATAATAGTCCTGTGTGCCGGCATAGAAGACGAGGCCGCCCGCCGTCGTCACCGGGCCGCCGAGCGATGGCATGCCGATCGGGATTTGCAGGCCGGTCTTCATGCCGAGCGGGCCGGTGTCCTGCAGCGTGCCGGCCGGTACCTGCCAGACGAGTTTTCGCGTGTTCAGGTTGATGGCGCTGATCGTGCCGTAGGGCGGCTGATGGCAAGGCACGCCGAGCGGCGACATGAAGCCGTTCTTCAATGCGCCATAGGGCGTGCCGAGCTGGGTGCCCAAACCATCATGCGCCGCCGAGGGGCCATAATTATCGGCCACGGCGCGTGGCAGCAGCTCGACGAATTGCGGCATGCGGATGTCGTTGACGATCAGAGTGCCATTGGCCTCGTCGATCGAGGCGCTGCCCCAGTTCATGCCGCCATAATAGCCGGGAAACTGCAGCGAGCGCGTCGGGCCTGGCGGCGTGAACTCACCCTCGTAGCGCAGCCTCTTGAAACCGATGCGGCAATAGAGCTGGTCGAACGGGGTGGCGCCCCACATGCTGGCCTCGGTGAATGGCTGATCGCCGATCGAAGGCATGCCGACCGAATAGGGCTGGGTCGGCGACAGGAAGTCCTCCTTGGCGCCGCCGTCCTGCGGCACCGGCTTTTCCTGCACTTCGGCGATCGGCTTGCCGTCGCGGCGGTCGAGCATGAAGATCTGGCCGCGCTTGGTCACCTGGATCAGCGCCGGTACCTTGCCGCCCTTGCCGTCAGGCACGTCATAAAGCGCCGGCTGCGAGGGAAGGTCGTAGTCCCACAGATCGTGATGCACGGTCTGGAATTTCCAACGCTCGCGGCCGGTGGCGATGTCGAGGGCGACGACCGAGGCGGTGTAGTCCTCGGCCGCCTTGCTGCGTTCGGCGCCGAAGAAGTCGGGCGTGGCGTTGCCGGTCGGCAAATAGACGAGGCCGAGCGCGTCGTCATAGCTCGGCGTCGACCAGACATTGGGCGTGCCGCGCGTGTAGCTCTGGCCTTCCGGCGGCAGTTTGGTGATGGCGGGATTGCCGAGGTCCCAGGCCCAGACGAGTTCGCCGGTTTTAGCGTTGAAGGCACGGATGGCGCCGGAGGGTTCGCCGGTCTCGACATTGTCCCAGACCCAGCCGCCGACCATGATCAGGTCGCGCATGACTGTCGGAGCCGAGGTCTGGAAATAGAAACCGGCCTTGACCTCGCCCATGCCTTGCTTGAGGTCGACAATGCCGCCCTGGCCGAAATCCGCGCAGGGCTGGCCGGTCCTGGCATCGATCTCGATCAGCCGCGCGTCGATGGTGGTCATGACGATGCGCCCGGCGCAGGCGGCTGGGGTGCCGCCGGCCGCCGCATCGGCCGCCGGCTGGTAGTAGCTCACGCCACGGCAGCGCTGCCACAGCGGCGCCGAGGCCTTCGGGTCGAATTTCCAGCGCGGCTCGCCGGTCTCGGCGTTGAGTGCATTGACGATATTTGTCGAAGAGCAGGTGTAGACGGTGTCGCCGATCTGCAGCGGCGTGTTCTGGTCCTCGGCGCCCTTGGCCGGGACATCGCCGGTGCGGAAGGTCCAGGCGACCTTGAGGTCTTTCACATTGTCCTTGTTGATCTGGTCGATCGGCGCATAGCGCGTGCCGGCGGGCGTGCGGCCGTAGTGGCGCCAGTCGGTGCTGGAGGCCGTCGCGGCGGCAGGCGTCGGCGCTTGACTGGCGGCGACCGTGTCGCGGATCACGCCATGTGGCTGGAAGGCATAAGCGGCGGTGGCGACCAGGCCGAGCACGAGGATGCCGGCAAGGGTGAAGGGACCACGCTTGCCGCTGCTGGATGACGGGAACAGCGGCGCCAGCAGTAGAGCGATCACCGCAAGCACCGCCGGCGCGACCAGTCGCGGCACCAGCGGCCAGAAGTTCAGTCCGGCCTCCCACAGCGCCCAGGCGATGGTGGCGAGGAAAACGAGGATGTAGAGCCAGAAGCCGGCACGGCGGCGCAAGGCAAAGAGGAACCCCGAGATGATGATGCCGGCACCGGCCAGCGCGTAATACCAGGAGCCGCCAAGGCCGATGAGCTGGACGCCGCCATAAAGCAGCGGCAGGCCTATGATCATCAGCACCAGGCCGAAAAGGACAAGCAGCCAGATGCCGCCGGAGCTGTTGGAATCTTGGTTTGGCATGTGGATCCTCACGCTTTTCCGGTCGCGATGCCTCGCGCTCGCGGCGGCCGAAAGGGCCATCAGGGCGATCTTTGGAGCTCGGTCGTCGGCTTCCGGTTTTCGGCGACGGGGGCTTCGCCAGGGAAAAGAATTTTATCGCAACCTAATAGATAGCATGTTATCTTTTTGATCATGCCCAAGCAAGACCTGGATCGAGCCAGATTTGGCCAACTCGTTATATCAGTCGCCAGGCTGTGGCGGCGCGCGGCCGACAAGGCGCTCGACGATTGCGGGCTTTCGCATGCCACCGCCATGCCATTGGTAATGCTGTCGCGGCTGGGCGACAATCAGCGCCAGGGCGTGCTTGCCGATCATCTCGGCTTCGAGGGGCCGTCGCTGGTGCGCATCGTCGATCTGCTGGTCGAGGAAGGGCTGGTGACGCGCACCGAGGATGCGGCCGACCGACGCGCCAAGATCCTGTCGCTCACCGATGCCGGGCGCAGCCGCGTGACCGAGATCGAGCGGCTGCTGGCGGTGCTGCGCGCCGACCTGCTCAGCGATGTCGGCGACGCTGAACTGAGCGGTGCCATGCTTCTGCTCGGCCGGCTGGAGGCGAAGCTGAGCCGACCGGATACGGGGGAATAGACCTCAGGCCAGCGGCTTCAGCTCCTGGGCAATCGTGGGCAGCAGTTCCGACACAGTGGGGTGGATGTGCATCGCGCGCGCCAGCGTGTCGATCGGCGCCTTGGCGTACATCAAATCGAGCACGCAATGCACCGCCTCGTCGCCGCCGGGACCGAGCACCGAGCAGCCGAGGATCTGCCGCGTGTCGGCATCGACGAGGATCTTCATGAAGCCTTGCGTTTCGCCTTTTTCGACGGCGCGGCCGACGCGGGTCATCGGCCGCTGGCCGACCAGCGCGCGGCGTCCGGATTTCCTCACCGCCGCCTCGGTCATGCCGCAGCGGCCGAGCGGCGGGTCGATGTAGAGCGCATAGGCCTCGATGCGGTCGCTGACCTTCCGCGGGTCGTTGTCGAGCAGATTGGCGGCGACGATCTCGTAGTCATTGTAGGAAGTGTGGGTGAAGGCGCCCTTGCCGTTGCAGTCGCCCATCGCCCAGATGCCTGGGACACTGGTGCGCAGTTGGTCGTCCACGATAACGGCACCACGTTTGTCGACGGCGACGCCGGCTCTGTCGAGGCCGAGATCGTCGGTGTTGAGCGTTCGGCCGAGCGCCAGCAGCACATGAGAACCGACGGCCGGCGGCTTGCCGGCCGAGAAGGTCACGGCGATATCGTCGCCCTGTTTGGCGAAGCCAATATCGTCGGCGCCGACATGGACCGTAATGCCTTCGTTTTCGAGGATGGACAGGATGGTGGCCGAGACGTCCTCGTCCTCGCGGCCGGTCAGGCGCGGGCTCTTCTCGATGACGGTGACGTCCGAGCCGAAACGGCGGAACATCTGCGCGAATTCGAGCGAGATGTAGCTGCCGCCGACGACGATCAGATGGCGCGGCAGGACCTCGAGATCCATCATCGAGGAATTGGTCAGATAGTCGATATCGTGGATGCCGGGCAAATCGGGCACGGAGGCGCGGCCGCCGGTGTTGAGGAAGATCTTTCCGGCAGTCAGAAGGTCGTCGCCGACGCGCACCGTATTGGCGGATTCGAAGCGCGCATGGCCGCGATAGAGCGTGCATTTGTCCATGCCGGCGATCCAGGTTTCCAGCCCGGTGCGGGAGGCGCCCGAAACCTTGTCCTTGCGCGCCTTGATCGCCTTGTAGTCAACGCCGACAGGGCCGGAGAGCGTCACGCCATAATCGGCGGCGCGCCGCGCCAGATGCGCGGCATAGGCGCTCGCCACCATCGTCTTGGTCGGGATGCAACCGGTGTTGACGCAGGTGCCGCCGACCAGCTTGCGCTCGATCAGCGCCACGCTCATGCCGGCTGCGTTCAACCTGCCGGCGAGCGGCGTGCCGGCCTGGCCGGCGCCGATGATGATGGCGTCGAACGTTTTTGCCGTCATGCCACCGCCGCCACGATCAGCAGCCCACCGATGATCGCCACGGCGTCCTCGATGAAGGCGGCGGGCTGATCCTTGCCGAAAGCGGTCGCCAGCCGGCCGCGCGCTTCGGCACCGCCATAAGTGCCGATGACCGCGCCGATGGCGCCGGCGATCAGGCAGACGATGGTGGCGCCACCGGTCGCGCCGATCACAGCACCGGTGAATGCTCCCATGATGATGCGGGCGCCGAACTGTTGCGGCACTTTACGGCTTGGCGTCGAGGGCAGCTGGTCGGTGACAAGCTCGACGATGGCGAGGATGGTGAAGATGCCGACTGCGGCCCAATGGCTCATGAAGCTCGCCCAGGTGCCGGCAACCGGCAGCCAGCCCAGATACGCGCCCCAGGCGACGGCAGCCGGCGCGGTCATGGCGCGCAGGCCGGCAATGACGCCGATCAGAAGTGCAAGAAGATAGAGCATGTTGATCCCCTCGATCAGCAGGCCAGGACGGCCTTGGGACGGCAGGCTACCATAGGTCCAATATTTGACCAGTACTTGGATTGGCGCTTTTCTGCTGGACGCGAACTATGCTTTGCAAGGACGTCAATCGGAGACCCCGCCATGGCTGGAAGCGAGCGCGCGAAGATGGCGGCCGGCGAACTCTTGCCTCGATGACGAGCTGGAGGCGCTGCGTGCCCTAGCGCGCGACGCGGTGTTCGAGCACAATTGCCTGCCGCCAAGGCAGCGCGGCAATCTCGGGACCGGCCTGAAGGCATTGCTCGGCGGCGTGGGCGAGGGCGTCCGCATCGAGGCGCCGTTCCACTGCGCCTACGGCTTAAACATCGTTCTCGGCGATGGCGTCTTCCTCAACGCCGGCTGCACCATTCTCGACACGGCAAGCGTGCGCATCGGCAAGGGAACGCTGCTCGGCCCCAATGTGCAGATCTATTGCGCCGAGCACCACAGGCAAGCTGCCGGGCGACAGGCGGGGCTGGAGATCGCCAGGCCGGTCGAGATCGGCGCCCATGCCTGGATCGGCGGCAGCGCAATCATCCTTGGCGGCGTCAGCATCGGCGAGGGCGCCATCGTCGGCGCCGGCGCGGTGGTGACGCGCGATGTGCCTGCGAACGAGACGGTGGTCGGCAATCCGGCGCGACCGGTCAAGCGCGGCTGAGGTCCATTGCAAACAATCAGGCGTGCGCCGTCCGTTCGCCCTGATCCACCCGCCGGGAGAATTCGCGCCGATACTGCGCCGGCGATGTCCTCAGTCTCGCAGCGAAATGCTGGCGCAGCGAGGTGGCGCTGCCGAAGCCGGCCTCGAAGGCGACGATGTCCATCGATTTTTCCGTCGCTTCCAGCAGCCGCTGCGCCAGTTCGATGCGCCGGCTGGTCAGCCAGTCGCCAAAACTGGTGCCGATCGATTTCTGGAAGCGGCGGGTGAAGGTGCGCCGTGTCAGGCCGGCGGCGTCGGCGACGCTGTCCAGGCTGTGCGTCTCACCAAGTGTGGCGCGAACCGCGTCGAGCGCCTGGCTGAAACGGTCGGCGTCAGCGCTTTTTGCCACGGGGCGCTCGATGAACTGCGCCTGCCCGCCCTGGCGGTGAGGCGAGAGGACGATGTGCCGGGCGAGCCGCAGTGCCGCTTCCGCGCCATAACGGGCGCGCACGATGTGCAGGCAGCAGTCCAGCCCGGCGGCGACGCCGGCCGAGGTGACGATGTCGCCGTCATCGACATAGAGCACGTCGGCATCGATCGAAATGTCGGGGTGCAGGGCGCGCAGCTGGTCCGTATAGGCCCAGTGCGTGGTCGCGTTGCGGCCCGAAAGCAGGCCGGCGGCGGCAATGGCAAAGGTGCCGAGGCACAGGCCAACGATCAGCGCGCCGCGCCGGTGCGCGCGGCCGAGCGCTTCGTCGAGCGGCTTCGCGAGAGGGGCTCCGAGATCCTTCCAGCTCGGGATGATGATGATGTCGGCATCGTCGAGCGCGGACAGATCGTGCGGGACAAGGATGCTCAGCCCGGCATCGGTCCGGATCATGCCTTGCTCGACCCCGCAGACACGAAAGTCGAAGCGCGGCAGGCCAAGCCTCGTGCGGTCGGCGCCGAACACCAGGCAAGGCACGGAGAGGTGGAACGGGCTGATGCCGTCGAAGGCGAGGGCGGCAATGATCGGGGCGGTCATGGGCGTTTCCGGTTCGAAAGCTGGATTGTCCCAATTCTTTCGAATGATGTCAATCGGGCCACTTTTGACTGCTCACGAAGCCGCCTATTTTCCGCCCATCGCATTCAAGCCCGAAGGAAAACACCATGTCTGCCCCAGCCAACACCTCCCCACACCGCGCGCTGATCGTCGTCGATGTCCAGAACGACTATGACGGCGGCAATCTGGCGATCCAGCATCCGCCGTTCCGCGACAGCATCGTCAATGTGGCGCGCGCCATGGATGCGGCGGCCGCCGCCGGCGTCAAGGTGGTTGTTATCAAACAGATGGCGCCCGAGACGTCACTGATCTTCGCCAAAGGCAGTCACGGCGGCGAACTGCATCCGGAAATCGCTCGGCGTAGTCGCGACCATTATGTCGAGAAGACGCTGCCTTCGGCGTTTACCGGCACCGACCTAGAGGCGTGGCTGCGCGCCAATGCCATCGATACGCTCACGGTGGTCGGCTACATGACGCATAATTGCGACCTGTCGACCATCATCCATGCCGTGCACATGGGCTTTGCCGTCGAGTTCCTGTCGGATGCGACCGGCTCGGTGCCCTATGCCAACAGCGCCGGCTATGCCTCGGCCGAGGAGATCCACCGCGTGGTCACCATAATCCTGCAGTCGCGCTTCGCGGCAGTGCTCAAGACCGCCGAATGGGTCGAGTGCCTGAAGACCGGCGCCTTGCCGGAGCGCGACACGATCTATGCCTCCAACCAGCGGGCGCTGGCGCGCAACGCGGCATAGGAATATCCACAAACAGAAAGGGCGCCGCATCACTGCGGCGCCCTTTCTGTTTGGCATTTGAAGGATCCTAGAACAGGCCTTCGATCTGGCCGGCCTCGTTGAGGAAGATCTTCTCCGAGGACGGCGCCTTGGGCAGGCCGGGCATGGTCATGACCTCGCCGCAGATGATGACGACGAAGCCGGCGCCCGCCGAAAGCCTGACCTCGCGCACCGGCACGGTGTGACCGGTCGGCGCGCCGCGCAGGTTTGGGTCGGTCGAGAAGGAGTACTGGGTCTTGGCCATGCAGACCGGGAGGTTGCCGTAGCCGGCCTGCTCCCAGGCGTGCAACTGGTCGCGCACCGACTTGTCGGCGATTGCTTCCGAGCCGCGATAGATGCGCTGCACGATGGTGTTGATCTTCTCGAACAGCGGCATGGCGTCGGGATAGAGCGGCGCGAATTGCGAGGCGCCGGATTCGGCCAGCGCCACCACCTTGTTGGCGAGTTCCTCGATCCCGGCCGAGCCCTTGGCCCAGTGCTTGCAAAGCACCGCCTCTTCACCCATCGAGGCGACATAGTCCTTCATCGCCTGGATCTCGGCGTCGGTGTCGGAATAGAAGTGGTTGATGGCAACCACCGCCGGCACGCCGAACTGCCTGATATTCTCGATGTGGCGGCCGAGATTGGCGCAGCCCTTCTTCACCGCCTCGATGTTTTCCTTGCCGAGGTCTTCCTTCTTGACGCCGCCATTCATCTTCATGGCGCGCACGGTGGCGACGATGACGGCGGCCGCCGGCTTGAGGCCCGCCTTGCGGCACTTGATGTCGAAGAATTTTTCAGCACCGAGGTCGGCGCCGAAGCCGGCTTCGGTGACGACATAGTCGGCGAGCTTGAGCGCCGTCGTGGTGGCGACGACCGAATTGCAGCCATGCGCGATGTTGGCGAACGGGCCGCCATGGACGAAGGCCGGGTTGTTCTCCAGCGTCTGCACCAGGTTGGGCTGCATGGCGTCCTTCAGAAGCACGGCCATGGCGCCGTCGGCCTTGAGGTCGCGGGCATAGACCGGCGACTTGTCGCGGCGGTAGGCGACGATGATGTCGCCGAGGCGCTTTTCCAGATCCTTCAGGTCGGTGGCGAGGCACAGGATCGCCATGACTTCCGAGGCGACGGTGATGTCGAAGCCGCCCTCGCGGGGGAAACCGTTGGCGACGCCGCCGAGCGAGCAGATGATTTCGCGCAGCGCCCGGTCGTTCATGTCCATGACGCGGCGCCACACCACGCGGCGTGTGTCGATGCCGAGATCATTGCCCCAGTAGATGTGGTTGTCGATCAGCGCCGAAAGCAGATTGTGGGCGGTGGTGATGGCGTGGAAGTCGCCGGTGAAATGGAGGTTCATGTCCTCCATCGGCACGACCTGCGCATAGCCGCCGCCGGCGGCACCGCCCTTGACGCCGAAATTCGGGCCGAGCGAGGCTTCGCGGATGCAGACGATCGCCTTCTTGCCGATGCGGTTGAGGCCGTCACCAAGGCCGACCGTGGTGGTGGTCTTGCCTTCGCCGGCAGGGGTCGGGTTGATGGCGGTGACCAGGATCAGCTTGCCGTCCTTGTTGCCCTTCACCGATTTGATGAATTCGGCCGAGATCTTGGCCTTGTCGTGGCCATAGGGCAGCAGATGTTCGGTCGGGATGCCGATCTTCTGGCCGATCTCCTGGATCGGCTTTTTCTTGGCGGCGCGCGCGATCTCGATGTCGGACTTCACTTCGGCCATGACGGCTTTCCTCTGGATTGAACGGTGGAGGGGACGGGGTTGATCTCTATCGCAAGCAGGTTGGAACCGGGCGCGCGGGCATGTTCTAACCCTGTCGCTGCCGTGGCGTCAACTTCCATGCAACTATGTTTCCTATAGAGAAAATTTCTGTGCGGCCGGCCGACCTGTCCTCGGTTCTTTCTGGCTCCGCTTGCCGCGCCGTATAGAAGCCAGAGCGGCGGCGCTTCCGCCGTCTCAAAACAGCCGCACAATGCACGGAATGCGACAGAGGCGACGGCGCAAATTTGCCATCGCAGGAACCGCGACGAGCGAATGCTACTGCGTAAGCACGTTGCTGATTTCGACCATGTTGGAGCGCACGCGCAGGATGTAGAAGCCCATCGTCGTCAGGTGGGTCGGCAGCAGCCAGCCGTCCTCGCGGCCATTGGCGATGATGAAGGGCTGGATGCGCAGGGCCGAGACGAATTGCGCGTCCATCGTGTCCCACAGGCTCTGCAGGTGCTTTTCCTTGATGACGTCCTCGAAATCGGCCTGCGCGCCCTTCATCAGGCCGTAATAGGCATAGAGCTGGCCATAGGCGAACCAGTAGCGGTCGTCGGCGCGGGTATCGAACCAGCCATTGTTGTGGTTCTCGGCACGCTCCTTGAGGATGGCGGAGGTCGAGCCGATGTCCGATGCGATGCGGTCGATATACTGCTTCAGATTGTCGGCGCGGGCATCGAAAGTGGCCTGGCAGGTGGCGAGGCGGGCGTTGAACGAACGCAGCTTGCGCACCGCGTCCCGATAGTAGCTTGGGGTCGGCGTCTTCGGGCCGAACGGGCTCACGCCGAAATACCAGGTGTATTCATCGAACTGCAGATTGCCGCGCGCGTCCTGCAGATCGGCATCGATCTGCGAGGTCGTGCGCACGCGGCCGAGATTGTCGGCAAGCTCGGTCGCCGTGCGCCGCACCGCCTGGTTGATGCCGCGCTGGAAGGACGCCTTGTTGTCCATCCACGGCGTGTTGTCCCAGTCGATGCCGAACAGGCCGACCTTGTAGAGGATCATCGACGAGATCCAGGCATTCTGGTTGACGTTGAAGTCGGTCAGGTCGGCAGCGATCTGGGCAATGCCGGAGTTGCCGCAGGTCTTTGCCGTGTCGGTGCCGGTACCGGCGGCGACCTGCTCGCCGGCGGAAACATTGCGCTTCTCGAACGTGTAGGTGTCCGGATAATTCGGGTTGAAATTGTTCCACCACTGGGTGGCGTAGAAGAAGTTGGCGTAGAGACCGATCAGCACCAGCAGCGCCAGGCCGAGCACGGCCTTGAGGATCCAGCCGCGCTGCGTGTACCAGCGGCCGGCCCACAGGAACGGCCACAGGATGGCGCCGATCAAGAGGCCGATGCCGCGGCCGATCCACAGGAAGATCCGGGTGAAGAAATTGACGATCGGATCGAGCATGGCAGTGTCACCCCCTCAAAGCATGATGCCAAAAGACTTTTTGGATAACATCATGCGCCAAAACAACAAGTTAGAACGAAATGGCGGCTCATTTCGTTCTAAAGCGCGTCGCGTCGAAACGGGTTCATGCGACGCGCTTTAGGTCTTTGGTTTATGCATGTCGTTTTCCCAAAACCGAGGTCACTTTTGGGCGACATGCATTAGTCAGTCAGGCCGTAGAGGCGTGTGCGAAACGCCACCTTGTCCTTCAAATATGTGGTTTTCAGAACGTCCACAACATGCGATCTCCAGGCGTCGCTGAAGCCGTCATAGTCCTTGTAGAAGCCCTGCTTGTTGAAGATGTAGCGCGAGACGAAGTCGGTTGGCACGAAATCCGAGATCAGCCGGTTGGTCAGCCAGGCGTCGGGATGGTCCGGCTTGGCGCGCACTACCAGGAAGCGCTGCAGGGGAAAGACATCCTCGATCTTGAGGTGGCCAAGCTGGGCGATTTCGCGCTTGGCGGCGTTGAGGAAAGGGAAATTGCCGTCCTTGGTGATCAGGTCGGCATGGCTCTGGATCCAGGTCTGCAGCCAGACCTTGTCGACATCGGTCAGATTGCGGTTCGGCTCGGCGTCGCGGATCAGCGCGCGCACCACCATCTCGGCGCGGTGCTCGAGATAGCCGGACGCTTCGGTCCAGGAGGCGCGCGGCAGTTCGATGCGGCCAGTGCTGGCCAGGAACTTGAAGACCTTGTCGGCGTCGTTGATCGAGAGATAACTCACCTGCCACGGCCGCGAGCGGCGAAAGCCGGGGGCGGCAGGATCGCTGATCACCGTCGTCATGCCGGGATCGACGAACACGTAGAGCCCGCCGAAATGGCTGGTCCAGTAGGCATTGTGACGGAAGATCACCTGGTCGGGCACCAGCGCGTTCTCGCGGATGTCGCCGCAGATCTTCGCCAGTTCCACCATGCGGGTCAGCATGGCGTTGTCGCGCCAGGCGTCGGGCTCCTGCTTCAGCCGGTCGACGAGCTTGCCGAGTTCGGCGGCCTTGCCCAGCACATCCTCGGCCGACAGGACCTTGAATTCGACCTGGTTGATCGACAGCAGGTCTTCGATGTCGTTGACCTTGGGAATGGAATCCTCGATCTCGCCGTAGATGACGTCCTTGATGGTCAGCGCGTCGATGGCGCGCTGGTTCTTGGACATGAACTCGAACATCAGCTGCGAGGTGTTGGAGAAGGCCGTGTGCACCACCGGCAGGTCGATCTGCGACGGCGTCAGGATGATGAAACGGCGATTGACCTCATTGGGGTCGAGATAGTCGGGATCGCCGCATTCGTCGGCGATCTCGGGCGAGAAGCCGGTGCGGTCGATCTGGAAGCTCTTCAGCTTGGTGGGAGGCAGGCCGAACGCGGCCAGCGCCTTGTTGTAACGCTGGATGAGATGCGGCTCGTCGACGGGGAGCAAACGACCGTAGATGAGCTCGTTGTCGCGCAGCAGGTCGGGTTTTTTGCTCACCTTTCCTTCTCCCCGTTTACGGGGAGAAGGTGCCCGAAGGGCGGATGAGAGGCGCGAGCCTTTCTTCTCCCCTTGCGGGAGAAGGTGGATCGGCGCGACAGCGCCGAGACGGATGAGGGGTGTTCCAGCGGAGTGAGACGCTGGCGTTCACTGGAACACCCCTCATCCGTCGCCTTCGGCGACGACGCCCGGGGGCGAGCCGCTTGTCTCGCTCCGTCCTTCGGACCCCACAAGGGGAGAAGGGAAGGCCGGCGTAGCTCAAGCATTCCAATTGCCCTTCTTCTTCATCTCCTCCATTTCCCGCGCCGCCCGTTCGCGCAGCCGCGCATCGCGCAGCAGCTTTTCCACGGCGGCGTCGTCGGACTTGTCGGAATAGCGGAACTCGGAATCGGCGTAGCGGTTGATCTCCTGCATGACCATGTCCATCGAGAACGGCCCGCGCAGTTCCTCGATCATGGCTTTCTTCTCGTCATAGCTCTTGTGCATGAAGGCTTCCGGCTTCTCGAACCAGTCGTCGGGAAGCTCGATGTCCATGGCGCGCATCTTGATGGCGTCGGTGACGTTTTTGATGGCGCGGCCGGTGAAGCGTGGCTCGGCATCCTTGATCAGGTGCAGATAGGTACCGATATCGGCCATGGTCTTGGGTGCGCCATTCTCCTTCATGTAGCGCTCGTAGACCTTCATCAGGCCGTCCTCCTGGGGCTTCTCATGTTCCTCATAGGCTTCCTCGACAGCGCGCTGGATTTCCTGTGCGGCGTAAAGCTCGTGCTTGCCCAGAGGGATTTCGTGGTTCTTGCCAGCGAGCAGCACGAAGATGTCGATGTAGTCGTCGCGGGTCTGCGGTCCGTCGACCAGCCAGCGGGCGCCGGCGCGCTGTCGCAGCGCATCGTCGACGTTTTCAGGGTAGTTGGAGAACATGCCGAAAGAGCAGTTGCCGCGCACCACGGTGCCGGCGCCGGCGAAGGCATCCATGAGGACGCCGGTGATCTCCTGCTGGCCGGCCGAGGCGCGGTCGTCGGAGCGGCGTGCCGCCACCTGGTCGATATCGTCGATCGTGCCGAAGCCGATAACGCGCGGGTTGAGCACATTGTTGATGAACTGGCGGCAGTTCTGGCCCGACTTGCCCTGATAGGACGAGATCTGGTCGACGCCGAAATTCTCATAGGCGAAGGGATAGCCGGCGACCTGGCAGTAGCCGTTGACCAGGCCGGCGATCATCTGGATCAAAGTCGTCTTGCCAGTGCCTGGCGCGCCGTCGCCGATGAAGGTGAAAAGGAAGCCTCCGAGTTCGACGAACGGGTTCAGCTCGCGCTCGAAATCATAGGCCATCAGCATCTTGGCGAGCTTGACCGACTGGTATTTGGCGATGTGGTTGCCGACGACCTCTTCCGGCTTCTTGAAAGTCATCACCAGCGGCTTGGAGCGCTTGCCGGGAGCGACGTCGAAGCCGTCGAGGGTGAAGTCATCGGCATCGATGCGGATATGGGCGTTCTCGAACGGGCCGATGCCATCGAAGCGGCCCTTTCTGGCCAGCAGCCCGTCAATGGCGACGCGGGCGAAGGCGCGTGCCCTGGTGGCCAGGTCGGCATCGTCCTTCGAGCCCGCTATCGCCTTGTCGAGGCCGGCGAGGATCGATTTCACCGCGTCCTGCGGCGTGTCGAAAAGGAAGTCGGGTTCGGGGATGTCGTTGGGTGCTTCGCCGTCGCTGTCGATCAGCTGGAACAGATAGGACCCCAGGCTGAAAGCCGAGATGTAGGCCGAGGCCGACAGGAGTTTCTTGAAGGCGGACGCCTCGTCGCCCTCGAGCGGCGCGCGGGCGTTCTTCGCCTGCAGGCTTTCGAGGTCCGAGCCTTCGGCGAAGACATCCGATATGGCGAGCGCGATTGCCGTGCCGCGCCGGGCGCGAAACAGAAGCGTGTGCTGCGGGATGGTCAGCAACTGGTCGTCGGGATGGACGGCGCCGACGGTCTTCGACAGCTCGACCTCGCGCGTGCGGCGCACCGAGCCGACCGAGACGGTGGAGACGAAGCGGCGGTTGGTGCCGGCCAAGGCCGTGCCGGATTCGCGCGACGGGTCCTCCAGCACGACGATGCGGGTGATGAAGCTCTGCGCGGTGGCGCGGTGCTTCTCGATCGCCGCTTCCGGGATGGTGGTCAGGCCGGTGTCCATCGTATCAATCCTCCTCGCGGCTTACTCTTGTGCCTGCCCTTGCGTGAGCGAAATTGAAAACATCCCGTCAAAGGGTTCGCGATCGGGAAAGCGTTCGGCTTGAAAGATGGCCTCGCCCGGTCCTCCAAGCTTGAAACGGCAACGCTCCGTCCGAGCAAGACAATAAGCGACAGCCTGGTACTCAGTCAGGTCCGCTAACATCGCGCTAACGCAAATCTGATTCGGTTCGCCGTCATTAGATGGCGGACCGAATTCCACACGGTCTTCCGGCCCAAATGCATATTTTTTTATCAATTTCGGCCAGTGATATTCGATAAGCTTCTGTCTATTGTTGCAAAAAAACTGAATCACCATTTTTACATCGTAGTTATATCTTGATTGCGGAATCTGTCTCATTCTAACGATCGGGCGGGATGAATAACCTGTTCGGACAGGTAACTTCTCGACCAGAATGAGCATAACGCCTCCGGATCGAATGTGACGGTATGCTTCATATTGATCCAATTCGGACCAATAGAAAGTACAGATCGTGTCACTGTCTGTATTTTCATCTTCAGAACGCGAAGTAACGGGGCTGTAGCCGAACCCGGAAAACCATTCGGATAAGCCGGAAATTTGTTGAAGAACAAAAAACGCGGCAAGCGCCGGATCTGCAACATCGATGTAATTGTAAGCTTCAAGCTTCCACACCCCATCCGGTAACCCCGGGTGACGCCACCGACTTTCGACGTGAATCCGATGTCCGAGAATGCGCTCTAGGTTACGCAATGGTCGGGCGGTCAGTTTGCGTTTCTTGTAAGCGCCGATATGCATATCGACATCCCACCAAGCGAGAACCCGGTAGGGCGATTCATTACTGCGGGAAGCAAGGTTATCCGTTTCGATCACAATCGCCTTCTGCCCCTGACTCCGCCCGGGAGATTGGCAGGCCCACCAAAAATGCCGCCTCACACATCGCTGATCACCTGTCCGTTGGACAGAATATGAACCTTGTAGCCGCCAAAGATCTTCTGTGCTTCGCCGGCGGCGTAGAGCGCCTGGTAGGCCTCGTGCGGGATCAGCGCGTGGTTCTCGTAACTCGACACGCCCTGGCGGGCGGCTTCCAGGTCGTCGGTGTTGATGAAGAATTCCTGCGTCGTCTTCTCGCTGGAAAACAGCCCCTTGCGCCCGGGCTTCTCGCCCTTGGAATAGACTTCCTGGATGGTCCAGGTCAGCAGCCAGGCGTTTTCCGGCTTGCGCACCTTGGCCAGCACTTCGGTCACCGTCGAATTGTTGTCGGTAATGCCTGCGGAATAGAAGGGGCCGAGCACGACGCGGCGCAACTGCTTGGGATGCAGAGGCTCGAAATCCTTGTCGAGGTTGACCGCAATGGTCGCCGGCGACAGCGTGTAGGCGGAGTTCTTCTCGGTGAAATCGTCGAAGCGGTGGGCAAGCTCGGGATTGAGCAGGCCATCCACCGGCAGCGGGATGTCGACCTTGTCGTTGAGCTTGCCGTTCCGATCGACGAGCTGGCGGACCATGTTCTCGGAGGAATCCTCCACCGTCACCATGTAGACCAGCGGCAGGTTGGCGCTGCCGTCGAAGGTCGCCCAATGGACGAGATAGTAGGGCAGTGCCGTCTTCGGATTGACCGACACCTTGGCCGTTTGCGCCAGCGTGAACGGCCCAAAAGTCTGCTCGCTCTTGACGTCCTCGAGATAGAGCCGTTCGGCCATCGACTTCTGCAGCGCCTCGGGGAATTCCTTGTGGCGCAGGATGAAGTCGGCCATCTCCTCGCGCAGCTCGCCGGCCAGCGGGATGTTGGCAAGGCGCGCATCGGCCTGCCGGCGATCGTTTTCCAGTTCGAGCAGGTTCTGGAACACCGGGAAGCCGCTTTCGGCGCGCGAAATGCGGAATGTGTCCATGAATCCCAGCCGGTTGCGCCAGCAGCCAAAGGACTTGTCGAGCCGGGCGATGTATTCGGCAACGATCTTGGCGACGATGCCGTGCCGGTAGAGCGGCGAGCGGTCGTCGCGCATGAACACTTCAAGGCCGCTGAGCGCGGCCGTGATTGCCGAGAAATACCGCGCCGCCGCGTCGTTTTCGGGGGTCATTCTGTCAGCCCTGGGATTGTCGCACCGATGCGCGCGGCAATTATGACTGCACGTAATTGGCCGAATTGTGCTTCTTCAGCACCTCGTCGAAGCGGCGGGCAAAGGCATCGTCGGCGAGCTTCTTGCGGCGCTGGATATCGGCGCTGGCCACCATGTTCTTCTCGTGCATTTCGAGCAGATCGCCAATGTGCTTCTGCGAAGCGGCGCCGATGCCGGCCATGGTTTCTTCAGCCGTGTTGTCGACCTGGCTGCCCAGCGTGTTGATCTTGTGGGCGACGTCCTGCTGGGCCGCCGTTTTCAGCGAATCTTCCAGCGCCTTGTAGAGCACGATGCGCTGCTCGGTATCGATGGTCAGCTTGTTGATCAGCGTCGACTGCGCGGCGATCTGGTTGTTGAGCGAATCGACGAAGGTCTGGAACATCGAGGTGTAGCGCTCGAGCGTCTGGCTTTCGGCCAGCAGTTCCTGTTCCTTGGCCTGCTTCTCATTGTATTCGGTGGCCAGTTTCGAGCGCTCTCCCTCGAGCTGCGTGCGGTCCTTCTGGCTGGTCGAGGCGGCAATCTTGTTTTCGATGTCGAGCAGCATCGGGTTGAGTTCCTCGATGCGCTTCTGCACGGCTTCGAGGTTCGACATGGTGGTCTTGCGGCGTTCGATCACCTGCGACAGGCTGGCCTCGGAGGTCTTGTAGCGCTGGTCGAGCACCTCCTTCTGCGCCTTCAGGATGCCGACGATGGTGTCGGACTTGGCCAGAAGCTCCTGCAGATTGCCGGCAAGCGACATGTTGCGGACGCGGTCGGTGCGCATGCGCTGCTTGCCCTGGCTGGAGAAGACGCCGACGAAGTTTTCCCAGCCGGTATAATTCTTCATGCTCTCGAATTCGGCGCCGAAGACGTTGGTGGCATCCTCGAGGCCGATGATCAGGTCGGCAATGTTGCCTTCCATCACCTTCTGCTGCTTCAGCACATCCTCGATGCGGGCGTTTTCGATGTCGAAATTGGCGTCGCCGATCTTCTTGTCGGCGGTGGCGAGCGTGTCGAGCACGGTGCCGGACTGTTCGATCTTGGTGCGCATGTCCTGGACGACCTGCTTGGTCTTGGCAATTTCGGCATCGAAATTCTGCAATGTCGCCATTGGGGCCTCCCGCTTCGGCTTCCGGTCGCTGGTTGCGAACAGCGGCGAATATATGTGGGGCATCCGGGGATTGAAAGACGTGAAGACAAGGGGCGTGTGAAAACAAAAGAATCCGCCAAGGCCTTGAAAGACAATGAAGGTGGGGTCATGGCGTGAATAGCCGGTCAGCCGGAACTGGTTCAGCTGTCATTGAACTTTCATGCCGGCAAAACAGTCAGCCCTGGCCGACGCGGAAATGCTGAATTCGGCAGGCAATTGAACCGGTTGCGGGCGAACATATCGATGCGGCCACGCCGCACGACGCGCACTCAGGGCTTCGGATCGGCCTTCAGATAGGCGATGACGTTGGCGATGTCGTCATCATTCGTCAGGCCGCCAAAAGCCATTTTGTTGCCGGGAACCTTGAGCTTGGGGGCCCTGAGATACTCGGTGAGATTTGCCTCGTCCCAGACGAGACCGCCAGCGCCCGCATTCTTCATGGCTTCGGAATAATGGCCAAGGAAGCTTTCCGCGGTGCCCGCGGTGCGGCCGACGACGCCCTTGAGATGCGGGCCGACCTTGTCGCGGTCGGTGGCCGCCTCGTGGCAGGCCATGCAGCGGTTGAAGACGTGCTTGCCCTGCAGCGGGTCGCCGCCGGCCTGAGCGGCTATGGAGGTGGCAAGGAGAAGAAGGCTGGCGGAGGAAACGGCTCGAAGCATGGCTGACCCCGGAGAGCTCTGGCTGACGGCCTTATAGGGCCCGAGGCCTTAACAAACGCTGCATCGCGGAGAGTGAGGCCGGTCGCACCCAATCCCGTGCGGCGACGATGATCTCAGGCTTGCTGTGCGAGGTCGCGGCGCAGGAAATCATGCAGCCGATCGACCGCGGGCGTCGTCGACAGCGGGTTGCGCAGGATGCCGATTTCGAGATCCGGCAGCACGGGAAGCCCTTCATTGCCGCCAATGATGCGCAGCGATGGCGGCACGCTGCGCTGGGCGAGGCCGGCGACGGCGAGCCCGGCCTGCACGACCGCGATCAGGCCAAGCAGGGAGGCGCTGGAATAGGTGCAACGGTAGGGCCGGTCAGCCTCGCCAAGCGCTTGCAGGACATTCATCCTGGCGGCGCAGCCGGGCTCGAACAGGGCGACAGGCAAGGGATCGGCCTGCCAGGCGACATGGTTGGGCGAGGCGACCCAGACGAAACGTTCGAGCCGGATGATGTCGAGCGGCTGGTCCGGCAAACGAGTGACGATCGCCAGGTCGAGCCGTCCTTCCGCCAGGGTTTTCACCAGCGCGGTCGACTGTTCGCAGATCAGTTCCACCGTCACCAGCGGGTGGTCCTCGGCAAAGCGCGATAGCACAGCTGGCAGAAGGAAGGCGGCGTAGTCGTCCGGCACGCCAAGGCGCACGCTGCCCGTCTCCTTCGGTCGCGTGACGCTCGCCCAGGCCTCGTCCGACAGCTTCAGCAGCCGCCGCGCATAGATGAGAAAATCCTCGCCGATGGCATTGGGGGTGACCGTCCTCGGTCCGCGCACCAGAAGCTGGTTGCCCACCATCTCCTCCAGCCGCTGCATCTGCATGCTGACCGCCGACTGGCTGCGGCCGACCCGGGGCGCCGCATTGGACAGGCTGCCGCTCTCGACGACGGCGACGAAGGTTTTCAAGAGGTTGAGGTCAAGCGGAGCAGCCATGGTGCTATCAGCATATCGAATAGCTTGCTCCAAATCTATTCGCTTGTTTGAAAGCGCTCCTACTGGCCAGATGGGTCTTGTCCGTTTGAGGAGCCTTCGATGAAGGACCTGCCAGCTTCCCGTTTTCCGGCCGCGAGCCTGGCCTTGGCGATGACGATCGCCGGCACGGTTGGCGCCTTCGTCACGGAAGCGGGGCTTCGTCCCGTGACGATCGTGTTCTGGCGCTGCGTGTTCGGCGCCATGTTCCTCGGCGCATGGTGCCTGCTGCGCGGCTATCTGCCGGACAGGACGCTATCGCCGTCCCGCCTGGCACTGGCAGCACTTGCCGGCGCCTGCATGGTGCTGAGCTGGACGGCCTTCTTCGCCGGCTTCGCCATGACGTCGATCGCCACGACGACGATCGTCTATCACGTGCAGCCGTTCTTCGTCGTCATCATCGGGGTTGTCTTCCTCAAGGAACGCATCTCGCTCGACCAGATGCTGTGGATGCTTGGCGCCTTCCTTGGCGTCGTGCTGGCCAGCGGGCTGGTGGTCCCGCATGCGCAGGCCAGCACGGCGTGGGCGCTGGGCATCGCGCTGACGCTGGTCGCCGCGCTGCTCTATGCGGTGGCGACGATCCTCGCCAAGGGCCTTGGCCAGCAGCGCGCGGAGGTGACAGTGCTTTGCCAGACGATCGTCGGGATCGTCATGCTCGCGCCTTTCGCTGGGATTGGCGAGCATGTTCCCGCGCATGCATGGGGCTGGCTGGTCAGCATCGGCGTTCTGCACACCGGCATTGCCTATGTGCTGATGAACTCGGCCTTTCCACGCCTGACGACGCCGGTGATCGGCATCATCACCTTCATCTATCCGGTCGTTGCCATCATCATCGACTGGGCGCTCTACGGGCATCCGCTCGGGCCGGCGCAGGCAGCCGGCATGGCGCTGATCGCCGTGGCGACGCTCGGTGTCCGGCTCGGCTGGCGGTTTCCGCCGAGGCGGGTCTCGGCGGCCTGACGCGGATCGCCGCGCAAGATGGTCAGGATTTCATGAAGCCGATGAAATCGTCGGGGGCGGCGCGGCCCATTTCCTCTTCCCAGTGGCGGCGGCAGAGCGAGACATAGACATCCTTGCCGATCGCCACCTGTTCGCCCTGGCGGGCAACCTTGCCGTCGGCGCCGAGGCGCACGACCATCGTGGCCTTGCGGCCGCAGCGGCAGATGGTGCGCACCTCGCGCAGGTCGTCGGCGATCGCCAGCAGCGCGCGCGAGCCGGAAAACAGCTTGCCCTGGAAATCGGTGCGCAGGCCGTAGCACATGACCGGGATGTTCAGCCGGTCGGCGATGCGGGCCAATTGCCAGACCTGCTCTTCCTCTAGGAACTGCGCCTCGTCGACGAAGACGCAATGCACCGTCGTATGGTCGTGATGCTCGGCGACGCGGGCGTAAAGGTCGTCGCCGTCGCGGAACATCTCGGCCTCCGTCTCCAGCCCGATGCGCGACGAGATCAGGCCGCTATCGCCCTTGCGGTAATGGCCGGCGACGAACAGCATCGTCGTCATGCCGCGTTCGCGATAATTATACGAGGCCTGCAAGAGCATCGTCGTCTTGCCGGCATTCATCGTTGCGTAGTTGAAGTAGAGCTTGGCCATGCCGCTCTTTTAAGCTGACTTGGACTGGGGCGGGGAGGGGCCGCGGCCGCATTCCCCCGAAAAAGCAGGAACGCCCGTGAAAAAAACGACTGGCACGACAAAAGCGTCAGCCGTGTCGCTGATTGGCCAGTCCGCGCCGTTGATCGTGATTGCCTTGACGCTTGAAACCACACCAGAATGGTGTTTGGCTGACGAAACAAGGCGGGCAGAGAAACCGTAACGACGCTTCGCCAAAGAATCACAATGGGAGACTGTCTATGTCGCGTATGAATTCCTTTGTCGCCGGCCTCGGTCTGGCGGCTTTGTTGTCCACGAGCGCCGCCTTCGCAGGTGACGCCGAAAGCTGCAAGACCGTGCGTCTTTCCGATGTCGGCTGGACCGACATCCAGGCGACCACCGGGATTGCCTCGGTGCTGCTCACCGCTCTCGGTTACGAGCCGAAGGTGATCCAGCTGTCGGTGCCGGTAACCATGGCTTCGCTGAAGAACAAGGACCTCGATGTCTTCCTCGGCAACTGGATGCCGTCGATGACCAACGACATCAAGGACTACACCGCCGATGGCTCGGTCGAGACCATCAGCACGAACCTGACCGGCGCGGGCTACGGCATCGTGGTGCCGACCTATGTCGCGGACGCCGGCGTCAAGTCGCTGACCGACCTCGGCAAGTTCAAGGACAAGTTCAACGGCAAGATCTACGGCATCGAAGCCGGCAATGACGGCAACCGCATCATCCTCGACATGATCAAGAACCCGAAGGACAATCTCGGCGGCTTCGAACTGGTCGAATCCTCGGAGGCCGGCATGCTGACGCAGGCCGAGCAGTCGATGAAGAACAATGAATGGATCGCCTTCCTCGGCTGGACGCCGCATCCGGTGATGGGCGCCATGAAGATCACATATCTCGACGGCATGGGCGACAGCGGGTTCGGCGCGGCCACCGTGTTCACCAATGTGCGCAAGGGCTACACCACCGAATGCCCGAATGCCGGCAAGCTGATCGCCAACCTGAAGTTCAATCTGGACATGGAAGGCCAGATGATGGACGCGATCCTCAAGGGTGGCGATGCCGCCACGGTCGCCACCGACTGGCTGAAGAAGAATCCGGACGCGGTCAAGCCATGGATCGCCGGCGTGACCACTTTCGACGGCGGCGACGCCGCTGCGGCCATCAAGACCGCGCTCGGAAGCTGAGCCGACTTCGCATCCGGCATGACCGGATGAAGACAGGGCAGCCGTTTGACAAAGGGCTGCCCTTTTTCACATCCTGTGACAAGATGACGTTGCGACAGCGCGGGGCCGAAGGCAGAGCTCCGGTGGAAGAGGGGTGAGATGGATCCGATTTCCAAGTTCATGGTCGATCACAAGATCCCGATCGGCGCCTGGGGAAAGTCCTTTTTCGGCTTCCTGACCGACAATTTCGACACCATCTTCAGAGCCTTCTCCAACGGCCTGAATTTCATTCTCGACGGGCTGGTCAATCTCCTGCTGCTGGTGCCGCCGGTGCTGCTGGCGCTGGTCATCGCTGTTATCGCCTGGTTGCTGCAGCGCTCGCGGCCGCTCGCCATCGGCGTCTTTCTCGGCCTGATCTTCATCATCAACCAGAACCTGTGGAAGCAGACCTCGCAGACGCTGGTGCTGGTCGTCGCCGCCGCCGCCATGGCCATGGCCATCGGCGTGCCGCTCGGCATCTGGGCGGCGCACAAGCCGAAGGTCTACCGGATCATGCTGCCGGTGCTCGACCTGATGCAGACGCTGCCGACCTTCGTCTACCTGATCCCGGTCCTGACCCTGTTCGGTCTCGGCAACGCGCCCGGCCTCATCGTCACCATCATCTTCGTCATCCCGACGGCCGTGCGGCTCACCCATCTCGGCGTCGTCTCGGTGCCGAAGTCGATCATCGAGGCCGGCGAGGCGTTCGGCGCCACCAAGAGCCAGCTGTTGTGGAAGGTGGAACTGCCGTCGGCGCTGCCCACCATCATGGCGGGGCTGACGCAGTCGATCATGCTGTCGCTGTCGATGGTGGTGTTCGCGGCCCTCATCGGCGCCGGTGGCCTGGGCACCGAAATCAACCGCGCGCTGGGTTCGCGCCGCATCGATCTCGGGCTTGAGGCGGGCCTCGCCATCGTCGTGCTGGCCATCGTGCTCGACCGAATGACCCGCATTGGCGTTGGAGGCAAGAAATGACCGTCGCCGTCGATTTCAAGAACGTCGATATCGTCTTCGGCGCCGACCAGGCCGGCTCGCTGGCGATGATCGACAAGGGCGCGACGCGCGCCGAAATCCTCGAGAAGACCGGCAATGTGCTGGGCTGCGCCGGCGCCAGCCTCACCGTGCATGAGGGCGAGATCTCGGTGCTGATGGGCCTGTCGGGCTCCGGCAAGTCGACGCTGCTTCGGGCCGTCAACAGGCTCAACGTGGTGTCGCGCGGCCAGGTGCTGGTCAAGGACGGCGACAAGATCGTCGACGTCGTCACCTGCGACGAGCCGACCTTGCGGCGCTTGCGCCAGAAGCAGGTGGCGATGGTGTTCCAGCAGTTCGGCCTGCTGCCATGGCGCACGGTGGAGGAAAATGTCGGCCTCGGCCTTGAACTTGCCGGCGTGCCGGACGCCGAGCGCAAGGAGCGCGTGCACAAGCAGCTGAAGCTGGTCAATCTCGACCAATGGTCGAAGAAATACGCGCACGAACTGTCGGGCGGCATGCAACAGCGTGTCGGCCTGGCTCGCGCCTTCGCCACCGAAGCGCCGATCCTGCTGATGGACGAGCCGTTCTCGGCGCTCGACCCGCTGATCCGCACCAAGCTGCAGGATGAATTGCTGCAGCTGCAGGCGGAGTTGAAGAAGACCATCATCTTCGTCAGCCATGACCTGGAAGAGGCGCTGAAGATCGGCAGCCACATCACCATCATGGAGGGCGGCCGCATCGTGCAGACCGGCGCGCCGGAAGACATCGTGCTGCGCCCCGCCAACGACTATGTCCGCGACTTCATCGCCAATGTGAACCCGCTCTCGGTGCTGACCGCCTGGAACGTGATGCGCGACCGCCGCGACCTCGAAGAGAGCACGGACGGCTGGGTGTGGCTCGACCGGCGCAAGACGACGCGCTTCAAGATCGACGATCACGGGCTGGTGGCAGCGGCCGAGCGCGACGGCAAGCCGGCGGTGTGGGTGTCGTGCGCCGATGTCGAGGCCCAGTCGGAGGAAGCAGCGCAAGTGTTCTGGGCCAATCCCGGCACGTCGCTGAAAACCGTGATGCTGGCCATGCACCGCTCGCAGACCGCGCCCGTGGCGCTGTTCGACGACCAGTCCCGCTTCGTCGGCGCCATCGGCATCAGGGATGTGCTGAGCGCGGTGTTGAGAAGGTAGAACGGCTCAGGTCGCCAGCGGCAGGCGCAGTTCGGTCAGCAGTCCGCCGTCCGGATGGTTGGACAGGCGGATCTCGCCGCCGGCGGCGCGCGCGATGTTGCGGGCGATGGTGAGACCCAGCCCAAGGCCGCCGGTCTGGCGGTTGCGTGACTGTTCGAGGCGCACGAAGGAGCCGAAGACGGCATCGATCTGCGCCTGCGGTATGCCAGGCCCTTCGTCGCGGATGGTGAGCGTGATCGTGCCGTCCGAGCGGTGCAGGCTGAGATGCGCCTTCTTGCCGTAGGTGACGGCATTCTGGACCAGATTGGTGACGCAGCGCTTGAGCGCCACCGGCCGCGCCATGCAGATCAGGCCGCGCGAACGGGTGTCGTCATTGTCGAACGAGACCTCCGGATACGGGTCGGCGATCGATTCCACGAGTGACCAGAAGTCGATGCGCTCGGTCTTTTCCTCGTTCACCTCGAAAGTGGCGAAGTCGATCACCGAGCTGGCGATGCTCTCGACGTCGGCGAGATCATGCGCCAGCGCCTCGCGTACCGCCGATTTGCGCAACAGTTCGAGCCGCAGCCGCATGCGCGTCATCGGCGTGCGCAAATCATGCGCAAGGGCCGCGGCAAGATGTTCGCGGTCCTCGACATATTCGCGCAACCTCTTCTGCATGGCGTTGATCGCCCTGGCGGCAGCCTGAACCTCGCGGCTGCCCGACTCGGCAATCGGCGGGCTCTTCAGATCCTTGCCGATCCTGTTCACGGCGGTTTCCATCATCCGGTAGGGCGCGGTCAGCCGGCGCAGCGACCAGATCGACATGATCACCACCAGGCCGGCGATCAGCGAATAGAGCGGCAGGCTGTCGAAGCTCAGGATCGGGCCGACCGGCGTGATCGGCTCTGTGAAGTTCAGCCACTGGCCGTCGGCGAAGCGCAAGGAGGCCGTCAGCTTGTCGCTCTGGGCGAAGTCGGCGGCGAGCACCAGAAGGTCGCGCTCGACCTGGCCGATATCGGGGCCGGATGCGGTGCTGGCGTCGTCGGCCTCGCGCGTTGCCGGATCGCGCCGCACGCGCGCGTCGGTGACGCCGAACTTCGACAGGCGGCCGACGAGAATGTCCTCGAGTTCGGCCAGCTCGTCGTCGCCGGCGATCGAGGAAGTGACGGCGGGCGTGTCGGAGACGGTAAGGGCGTAAGTCGAGTTGAACAGGCCCGCCGCGGTTGCCTTGCGCTCCTCGGGCGTGGCGCCGCTCATCAGCTGCACCAAAGAGAAGGCGCGGTCGTTGAGCCGGTAGAGGTCGACCACGTCGTTGGCGGCGGCGCGGTCGCGCGACACGATATAGAGGGTCGCGACCTGGCTGATCAGAAGGCCGGCAATGACGATCAGCAGCACCCAGGCAGGCAAGGTCTGCGGCAGGAGACGTTTCATTCGGAAGTCGTCTCGGGCAGGAACTGGTAGCCGCCGCTGCGCACCGTCAGGATCAGTTTCGGTGTTTTCGGGTCGTCTTCCATCTTGCGCCGCAGCCGGCTGACCAGGATGTCGATGCTGCGGTCGAAGGAATAGTCGCTGTCGCCGCCGGAGAGCTCGATCAGCTGGTCGCGGGTCAGCACCCGCTGGGCGCTCTTGACGAAGGTCTGCAGCAGGTTGAATTCGGCCATGGTCAGCTCGACCCTGACATCGTCGGGCGCGGTCAGCCGGCGCCGCGAACAGTCCATCGTCCAGCCGGCGAAACGGTAGATCTGCTTTGTGGTGGCGCGCTTCGGTTCGGCCGCACCATTGCGGCGCAGCACGGCACGGATGCGCGCCAGGAGTTCGCGCGGATCGAAGGGCTTGGGCACATAATCGTCGGCGCCCATCTCCAGGCCAACGACGCGGTCGGTGGTCTCGGTGACGGCGGTCAGCATGATGATCGGCGTCGAATACTGGGCGCGCAGGTCGCGGCACAGTTCCAGCCCGCTCTTGCCGGGCAACATCACGTCGAGCACGATGAGGTCCACCTGCGCGCGGCGCAGGACGGCCTCCATCTCGGTACCGTCGGCGGCAACCGAAGTGTGCAGGCCCCGCTTCTGGAAGAATTCCTGAAGCAGGTCGCGGATGCCCTTGTCGTCGTCGACGATCAGTATGTGTGCGTCGGATTTCACGAGGTGCCCTGTCTCGATTGCAGGCCAGGTCATTCCTGGCAGGTGAGCCACACGATAGAATTCGGGCCATATGTTGGCCAGTGCCTTGCTTTTCAAGGGAGAACGAATTCGGCCTTCTCCACATGGAAAGCCATGTCCGTGCGTGCCGGCTCCCAAAACCGGGACCGATCTTGGACGATACGCATCAGGCGGGCGGGCCAGACACAATCCAGAAACAAAATTCTACAATTGGGAAAAACTCCTGAAAAGGTAGGGCGACATAACGGTTTCGTGGCGGTCAGATTACCGGCTGCGACGCAAATCTCCGGGTTCACGGAAAAACCAATGCCAAGGTTGTCGATAAGTTTGTTGGGTGCGTTGCTGGGCCTTGGCCTGGTCACTGCCGCTGCCGGACAATCAAACGCAAAGGCGCCGCTCACCCGGAGCGAACGGTGCGCCAATCTCAGCCACCAATTTGATGAAGCCCTCGAAACCCATGCCACGGCAACGCAGGTCACCGCGGCAAAGGCACTTCAGAGAAAGGGCAACCGGTATTGTGCTGCCAAGAAACAGGCACAGGGCATCCGGATGCTCGCCAACGCTTTGAAGCTGCTTGGAGTGACACCGAACGACCCGGTCCAGTGACGCTCGAAATCGACCCGCATAAAAAGGAAATGAAGCCATGAAAAAGTCCCTCCTGTCGGCCCTCGGCCTCACCGTTGCTCTTGCCTTCTCGATGCCGGCTCTCGGCAACGCTGCCGCCACCACGACCGCTGCCCCGGCTGCCGCCGCCACGACCACGGCTCCGGCCGCTGCCGCGACGACCACCGCTCCGGCCAAGGCTGCTCCGAAGAAGGTCGCCAAGAAGGCCGTTTGCAAGGTGACCAAGAAGCACAAGTGCCCGGTCAAGAAGGCCCCCGCCAAGGCGGCTCCCGCCAAGGCCGCCCCCGCCGCGGCGGCCCCGAAGGCTGCTCCGAAGAAGCCCTGATCCGTTTCGAGGTCAGTTCTAGCAAGGCCGCCCCAGCCGCATCCGGCTGGGGCGGCCTTCTGCCGAATGCATGGTCGATGAGCTGAACACCGGCGGCTTCCAGCCACGCATCTCGATCGTGCTTAACCCGTTTGCAACGCCGGTCGTGTAGGACAATCCGCATGAAGAAGCGGCTTTCGTCCATTTTGCGTTCGATGGTGATTGGTGGCCTGATTGCCACCGGTGTCGCCAGGGGGCTGATTCTGCTCACCGCCAGCCCCGTGCCCGACCCTGCCAGTGGCCGCACCGAGCCCTCGCTGTTCGCGCCGATAATCTCCAGCAATTGGGACTACATCACACCCGTCCAGGCGTGGCTGCTGATCGTGCTTCTTGCCGTGACGCTGCTCTGCGTTGTCGGATGGCCGATCGCGGCCTGGCTGGAACGCCGGGCGGATGCCGGCGCCAACCGCCGCATGTTCGGCCGGCAGGGCCGTTGAAGCGGGATCGACAATTTCCCACATGATTGTGAATGACCGGGCCAGCCCGCCGGCTGCCCGCATGCCAATCAAAATGGACGATCGCTGCCGCCCGTGGCAAAATACCGGGTGAGCCCGATCGCGAAACTGTCGGTTCCGATGCCAGAAATCACCACAAAACCGCGAACCAAGGTCAAGCCGCAGACCGAGCGGCCTAAGCTCTACAAGGTCATCCTCATCAACGACGATTTCACGCCGCGCGAATTCGTGGTGACGGTGCTGAAGGGCGAGTTCAAGCTCAGCGAGGACCAGGCGCACCGCATCATGATCACCGCGCACCGGCGCGGCGTCTGCGTGGTCGCGGTCTTCACCAAGGATGTCGCCGAGACCAAGGCAACGCGGGCTACCGACGCAGGCAAGGCCAAGGGCTACCCGCTGCTGTTCACGACCGAGCCGGAGGAGTGAGGAGGGCTGCCTTTTCCTTCTCCCACAACAAGGGGAGAAGGAAGAGGCGTCGCGCTACCGTCCCTCGCGGTACCACATCGATCCCATCGCCAGCAGCAGCAGGCCGAGGCCGAGGAAGCCGCCAAACAGCGGCACGCGCGAGACGGCCTTCAAGACGCTGTCGTCGGTGGTGCGCAGGCCGATCCAGTCGCTGCCCGACGCTTCGCCGGACGAGCGCACCGGCACGATGGAAGGCAGGGTCACGTCGCTGCCCAGGGCTGTCGATGACGCCAGCCGGCGCACGCTGCCGCCGGTGGCTTCAGCCGGCGCCTTCAGCCGGTTTTCGGTGGAGATGACATCGGCGAATTCCGGCGCATTGACCGGTCCGACATGGGCGAGCGCGGTGAGATCGCCATTGGCGACCTGGAAGAGGCCGATCTCGTTGGTCTGGACGCTGCCGAGGAAGACGCCGGGCTCGGATTTGTCGAGCTTGACGGTCACGGTCTTGCCGGAGGGCGTGATGATCTGCGCGGGGCCGGGATTGTCGGCCATGGTCTGGCGGCGGATCTCCAGCACCATGCCGCGCCCCTCGGCGGTCAGCCGCTCTTCCTCGAGCTCGGGTTCCTTCATCAGCCAGTGGGCGATGCGCCTGTAGAGCTGGACATGCGGCCCGCCGCCCTCGAAGCCGCGCGCCCACAGCCAGCCCTGGTCGGACAGAAGCATGCCGACGCGGCCTTCGCCCTTGCGGTCGAGCAGCAGCAGGGGCCGGTTGTCGGCGCCCTTCATCACCACCTCGCCTTGCGGATTCTGCACGCCGATGGTGCGGAACCAGCGGCTCCAGTGCGGCGGCTCGGTGGCCGAACCGTCGAGGCCGCGCGTCACCGGATGACGCTGGCCGAGGTCGGTGAGCCGTGGGTAGAAGGCCTTTTCGACCACTTCGCCGGTCGGCATGGCCGGCAAAGCCGACATCAGCGGCGTGCGCGCGATCGACGCCTCGCCGGCATATTCGGGGCCGGCGGCGATCAGCAGGGCGCCGCCCTTTTCGACATATTCGGAGATGTAGTCGTAATAGAGGATCGGCAGCACGTCGCGGTGCTGGTAGCGGTCGAAGATGATGAGGTCGAAATCCTTGATCTTCTCGACGAACAGTTCGCGCGTCGGGAAGGCGATCAGCGACAATTCGTTGATCGGCGTGCCGTCCTGCTTTTCCGGCGGCCGCAGAATGGTGAAGTGGACGAGATCGACCGAGGCGTCGGACTTCAGCAGATTGCGCCAGGTGCGCTCGCCCGCATGCGGTTCGCCCGAAACGAGCAGCACGCGCAAATTCTCGCGGATGCCGTCGACCAGCGCGATGGCGCGGTTGTTGGTGTCGGTGAGTTCGCCGGGTTCGCGGTCTATGGCGAGTTCGATGATGTTGCGGCCGGCGCCCGGAATGGTCACCTGCAGCGGCATGGCCTGGCCGACGGTGGCATGCTCGACCGAGACCTGCTCGCCATTGACCGAGACGCGCACATCGACTGGGCCGGTCTCGTTTTCCGTCGAAATGACGCGGTAGGTCATGTCGAGCGGCTTGCCGACGATGCCGAAACGCGGCGCGTTCTCGAAGCGGATGCGGCGGTCTTTCTCGTGGTCGTTGCCGGTGATCAGCGCATGCAGCGGGGCGTTGAAGTCCGGCGCGCCAGGCGGTGCGTCATGCACCTCGCCGTCGGTGATCATGATGGCGCCGCCGATGCGCGACGGCGGCACGTCGCGGAAGGCGCCTTCGAGCGCGCCGAACAGCCGCGTTTCGGTACGCTCCTCGGCGGCATCGGACTTGCCGGCCTCGACGACGCGAACGTCGAACTGCTTGAAGCGGCCAAGACGCTGCTGCAGCCCGGCCAGCGCCTCATCGGTCTGTTTGGTGCGGTCGCCAATGTCCTGGCTCTGGCTGCGGTCGACGATCAGCGCAACGACGCTCTTCAGCGGCTCGCGCTCCTCGTTGAGGAACACCGGGTTGAACAGTGCGGCGGCAAGCGCCAGCAGGGCGACGAAGCGCAGGACGCCGCCGCGCTGGCGAAACCACAGGCCGACAAGGGCCAGCAGCGCCAGCGGCACCAGCACGAGGGCCAGCAAAGGCCAGGAGATCAGCGGTTCGAAGGAGATCGACCAGTTCATTCCTTACCCTCCCTTCTGTGGGGAGGGTCGATCCGCGGAGGTGCAATAGAGAACGCCATCCTACTGCCCCAGCCGTTCGAGCAGTATGGGGACATGCACCTGGTCGGATTTGTAGTTGCCGGTCAGCATATACATCATGATGTTGACGCCGGCGCGCAGCGCGTAGACGCGCTGCATCGGGTCGGCCGGCACCGTCGGCAGCAGCGGGTCGCCATTCTCGTCGACAGCCCAGGCGCCGGCAAAATCATTGGCGGTGATCATGATCGGCGAGACGCCGTCGCCGGTGCGCACCGGCCGGTTGTCGGTATTGCTGGCATCGAGCGAGGCCTCTACCCAGAGCGGGCTGCCGGCGAAGCGGCCGGGGAACTCCGGCAGGATGAAGAAGGACTTGGTCAACACGTGGTCCGACGGCACCGGCTCCAGCGGCGGCACGTTGAGGTTGCCGAGAATGTCGCGCAGCCGCTCGGTGGCCGGGCTGGTGGAATCGGCGCCGATGCCGTTGGCGAACTGGTCTCGCGTGTCGAACAGCACCGTGCCGCCCTGCTGCATATAGGCGTCGATGCGGGCGATCGCGGCCTGGCTCGGCATCGGGGCGGCCGGATCGATCGGCCAGTAGATCAGCGGATAGAAGGACAGCTCGTCCTTCGCAATGTCGACGCCGGCCGGCGCGCCGGGTTCCAGCGCGGTCTTCTCGATCAGGAAGCGGGTCAGCCCCTCGAGCCCGGCGCGGCTGATCGAATCGTCGCCGGGCACACCGGTCAGCACATAGGCGATGCGGGTTTTCGAAATCGCCGTGATGGCGGCCTCGTCGCCCGGCTTGGCATCGTCGGCGCGGGCGAAATCGGCATGGCCGAACAATGCGCCAAGCGCGATCAGGACGGCCGCGGTGGTGGCCACAGCGCCGGCGCGGCGCCGCCGGCGTGAAAACAACCCGCCCATCCAGAACACCGCCAGCGTGTCGAGCAGCATCAGCACCAGGGCGGCCGTGACCAGCGAACCTTTCAGATTGCGGGATTCGTCGAAGGCGTACTGGATTGATGTGACCGGAACGGTCAATTGCGGGCGCGCCAGCGGCACGAAGGTGCTTGCCGCATCGAGCAAATTGTGGGCGAAGACGCCGGTCTCCGAGCCGTAGAGGCCGGGCGGGTTCTCGAAGGTCACCGGCGCGCTGGCGCCCGGCACCAGCGGCCTTGCATCCGGGGTCGGCGGCACCAGCGAGCCGTCGGCCGCGATCATGCGGTAGGGCGCCAGCGACGTGGCGGCGGCTTCGGCATTGGCGATCGCCGCGCCCTGGTTGCGAGACAGCTGGACGATGCGGCGCAGCATCTCGACGAAGCTGCCCGAGATCGGCAGGTTCGACCAGGTCGCCTCGGGCGTGACGTGGAACAGCACAAGCGTGCCCTTGCCTTTCTTCAGCCCGGTGACCAGCGGCGTGCCGTCGGCAAGAGCGGCCCAGGTGCGCTCGACAATATCGGGCGTCGGTTCGGCCAGCACCTGCCTGCTCACGGTGACTTCGGTCGGCGGCGCCAGATCGGCGAAGGGACCGGCCTTTGGGAATTCGGTGACCGGCTGCGGCGATGTCCAGGACAGCGCGCCGCCCAGCGAACGTTCGCCGGTGCGCAGGCGGACCGGCAGCAGATCGTCGTCATTGCCGGCGGCTGCCAGCCGCGAGCCGGCGAAACGCACCAGCGTGCCGCCATTGTCGACCCAGTCGACCAGCCGTTGCCGGACCTGCGCCGGGATGGTGCCGATATCGGCCATGATGATCATCGCCGGCTTCTGGTCGAGGATCTGCGGGATGGCGTCGGCGAGATCGGCGCTGGAGGGTTCGACCAGATCGGCGAAGGGCTGCAGCGCGCGCCTGATGTAGTAAAGCGGCGACAGAAGTGGCTGCGCCTGGTCGGCCTCGGCCTGCGACAGGAGCCCGACGCGGCGGCGCTTGGAGCTTTCGTCGAGCACGCGCACCGCACCCGCCTGGCGTTCGCCGTCAAGCGCGATCGAGGCGAAGTCGTTGCGCAGTTCGAACGGCACCGCCATGGTGCCGGTGGCGGTGGCTTCGCCGGGCGCGAAGGTCAGCGTCGCATCGGCGATGCGGCGGCCCTTGTCGTCGAAGGCGCCGGCGGTGACCTGCGCCGGTGCCGGGTCACCTGGCGCGCGGATGGCGGTGAGGGCAAAGCCGTCGACCTGATTGTCGGCGGCGGTGAGGCCTGTCAGCGAAAGCCGATCGGCGGTAGCCCAAACCACGCGTGCCGCATTCTTCGACAACAGCGTGTTGAAGGCGGTTTCGTCGCCCTTGGCCGCGAGGCCGTCGGCCAGCACGGCGACACTGGCGCCGGGCAAGGTCTCCAGCACGCCTGCGACGCGGGCATAGACGGCGGGCCGGTCGGTCGGGATCGGCCGCGGCTTGGCGGCACGCAGCCGGTCGAGCGCGGCGGCGGCATCGAAGGGGCCGATCTCCGCATTGGCCTTTTCGGCGGTGAAGGCGATGATGACGGGCACGCCGTTCGAGCCGGCATCCTTGATCAGCCGCTCGGCGGTGGCGACGCGCTTGTTCCAGTCGGCCGCACTAGCCCAGTCATTGTCGATGACCAACGCCAAGGCCGCACCCTCGGCCGGCAGTTTTTCGCGCGGGTTGAAGACCGGTTCTGCAAGGGCCGCGACGACGAGGCCCGCCATCAGCAGCCTGAGCAGCGTCAGCCACCAGGGGCTTTGATGCGGCGTCTCCTCGCGCTTCAAGACGCGCGCCAGGATCTTCAGCGGCGGAAAGATCTCGGCCTGCGGCTTGGGCGGCGTCAGCCTGAGCAGCCACCAGATCACCGGCAGCGCCAGCAGGCCCCACAGCACCATGGGAGCGCCAAAGGAGAGCGGCAGCCAGCTCATGCGCCAACCACCTTCCCGAATTGGCCAGCACGGCCGCCACCGGCGTTCGGCCCGGCATAACCACCATCGGCGGTCATTGCCATGTGCAGGCGAACCAGCGCGTCGGAAGCGAGCCGATCGGTGTGGTTGACGGTAAAGCTCCAGCCGAGCCGCTTGCACCAGCCGGCCAATTCCTGGCGGCGGGCGGTGTAGAGCAGGCGGTATTCGTCACCGAGCATTTCGGCGCGTCCGGCGGTCAGCTTTTCGCCGGTCTCGGGATCGGTGAACTCGGTGCGGCCGGCATAGGGGAAGGTTTCCTCGGCCGGGTCGGCGACCTCGATCAGATGCGCTCGCACGCCGTGGCGGGCGAGCACGTCGAGCCATTCCATCGTCTCTTCGACCGGATCGAGGAAATCGCTGGCGATGACGATGTCGCAGAAGCGCCTGATGTCCGTGAGGTCAGGCTTTGCCGGCAGGTCGCCGGCATGCATCAGCTGGGCGGCGATGCGTTCGGCGCCGTTGCGGGCGGTGAATGGGTCGGTCAGGCCCGGCCAGGCGATGCGTTCGCCGCTGCGCGACAACAATTCGGCCATGGCCAGCGCCAGCACCAGCGCGCGCGACTGCTTGGAGACGCTGGCGCCGGTCGATTTGTAGAGCATGGACGGCGAGGGGTCTGCCCATAGCCATACCGTATGCGCGGCTTCCCATTCGCGGTCGCGCACATAGGTGTGGTCGTCGCGCGCCGAGCGACGCCAGTCGATGCGCGAGGAATCGCCCTCGACATAGGGCCGGAACTGCCAGAAATTCTCGCCGATGCCACGTTTGCGGCGGCCATGCCAGCCGGCGATCACGGTGTTGACGATGCGGCGCGCCTCGACCAGCAGGTCGGGCACCAGCGAAGCCCGCAACCGGCCACGGGCGAGTGCGTCGCGCGTCGCTGCCGGAGCCTGGACCTCGCCGATGCGCGCCATCAAATCCCTTTCACGAGCTTCGCCACCACATCGCGCACGCTGGTGCCTTCGGCGCGGGCGGCGAAGGTCAGCGCCATGCGGTGCTGCAGCACCGGCTCGGCCAGCGCCCGCACATCGTCGACCGAAGGCGCCAGCCGCCCATCGTAGAGCGCGCGGGCGCGTGTGCACAGCATCAGCGCCTGGCTGGCGCGTGGGCCGGGGCCCCAGGCGACGTGCTTGTCGGTCTCGGCATTGCCTTGCCCGGGACGCGCCGAGCGCACCAGGGTGAGGATCGCCTCGACGACGCTTTCGGGCACCGGCATGCGGCGGATCAGCGTCTGGATTTCCTTCAATCGCGCCGGCTGCAGCACGTTCTGCGCCTTGGCGTCCTCGATACCGGTGGTTTCCAGGAGGATGCGGCGCTCGGCCTCGATTTCGGGATAGAGGATGTCGACCTGCATCAGGAAGCGATCGAGCTGGGCTTCGGGCAGCGGATAGGTGCCTTCCTGCTCCAGCGGGTTCTGCGTCGCCAGCACATGGAAGGGCGCGGGCAGGTCATAGCGGGCGCCGGCGATGGTGACGTGATATTCCTGCATGGCCTGCAGCAGCGCCGACTGGGTGCGCGGCGAGGCGCGGTTGATCTCGTCGGCCATCAGCAACTGGGCGAAGATCGGCCCGGAGATGAAGCGGAAGGAGCGCTTGCCGGTCTCGTCCTGCTCCATCACCTCGGAACCGAGGATGTCGGACGGCATCAGATCGGGCGTGAACTGGATGCGGCGCGAATCAAGGCCGAGCACGACGCCCAGCGTTTCGACCAATTTGGTCTTGGCGAGGCCGGGAACACCGACCAGCAGCGCATGGCCACCGGCCAGCAGCGCCACGAGCGTGCGCTCGATAACGCTCTCCTGGCCAAAGATCACCCGGCCGACCCCGTCGCGGATCCTGGAAATGTCGGCCAGCGCCTTTTCGGCCTCGGCGATCATGTCGGTTTCGCTGATCGGGCTTTCCTTGACCATCACGCTCATTCGGCTCGATCCCTTTGGTTGGAAATACCGGCCCGCACCATATCATAGGTTGCCGCGATTCGGCCTCGCGTAGCGCCTATGGTCGAACTTAAATCACAGACTTAGGCTGACAAGCGGAACAACAGTGACTATTTCGTGACGATGACGGAACACGACGAACATCGCCAACAAAGCCTTACGCAGGCAACCGAGGCGCGCGGCCTGGAGGCGCTGATCTCGCGCGCGGCGCGTGCCGGCAAGGGCGCAGCGCCCGTCGAGCGCTGGAATCCCGACTTTTGCGGTGATCTCGACATGGAGATCAAGGCGGACGGCACCTGGTTTTATCTCGGCACGCCGATCGGCCGCATGCCGCTGGTGCAGCTCTTCTCCTCCGTTCTGCGCAAGGACGCGGACGGCAGGACCTATCTGGTGACGCCTGTGGAAAAGGTCGGCATCCGCGTCGCCGATGCGCCCTTCATCGCCGTCGAAATGGATGTTTCGGGCAGTGGCGACGAACAGATCATCACCTTCCGCACCAATGTCGGCGACGTGGTCGAAGCTGGGCCGGAACGGCCGCTGCGTTTCGTCGACGAAAGCGAGACCGGGGGCCTGAAGCCCTATGTGCTGGTGCGCGGCAGGCTGGAGGCGTTGGTGGGGCGGCCTGTCATGTATGAACTGGTCGGGCATGGCGAGGAGATCGAGATCGGCGGCGAGGCCATGTTTGCCGTGCGCTCCAAGGGCGCGGTGTTTCCGATCATGCCGGCGGACCAGTTGAAACGGCTCAGCGCATGATGGACCGCCTGTCATTGATGCCGTTCTCATCGGCGGATTTTCGCGCGCGCTTCGCCGCGCAGCCGGATGCGCATGCCGGCGACGACTATGGCGACCATCGCTTCAATCCGGGTCATCCGCGGCTGAACCAGGGCAAGCCGCTGCGCAATGCCGCGGTGCTGATCCCGGTGGTCGATCACGAAGACGAGGCGACGGTCTTGCTGACCAAGCGGGCCGAAAAGCTGCGCAACCATTCGGGGCAGGTGGCCTTTCCCGGCGGCACCATCGATGCGACCGATGCCAGCCCGGAGGCGGCGGCGCTGCGCGAAACCTTCGAGGAGATCGGCCTTGACCAGGACCGCATCGAGATCATCGGCCGCATGCCGGACTATGTCGCCGGCAGCGGCTACCGCATCGCGCCGGTGCTGGGCATCGTGCGGCCCGGCTTCCAACTGGCCTTGAATGCCGACGAGGTCGATGCCGCCTTCGAAGTGCCGCTGCGCTTCCTGATGGACCCGGTGAACCACAAGCGCGACAGCCGCATGTGGAACGATCTCGAATGGTTCTTCTACGACATGCCCTATGGCGACCGCCGCATCTGGGGTGTCACCGCCGGCATCATCCGCACGCTCTATGAAAGGCTCTATGCGTGAGTGTTTCGATCGCGGGCAGGGCCGACTGGCTCGCCGACAAGCATTTGCAGCGCCTGCTTGCCGCCCTGGCTGAAGGCGGCGAAGAGGCGCGTGTCGCCGGCGGCGCCGTGCGCAACACGCTGATGGGCCAGCCGGTCGCCGATGTCGACATCGCCACCACCTGTTTGCCGCAGGAAATCATCCGCCGCGCCGAGGCGGAGGGTTTCAAGCCGGTGCCGACCGGCATCGAGCACGGCACCATCACGGTGGTCGCCGGCGGCAAACCCTATGAAATCACCACTTTGCGCGCCGATGTCGAGACCGACGGCCGCCGCGCCAAGGTGTCGTTCGGGCGCGACTGGAAGCTCGATGCCGAGCGGCGGGACTTCACCATCAACGCTCTTTACGTCGACGCGGATGGCTCCGTCGTCGACCTGGTCGGCGGTATCGCCGACATCGAGGCGCGGCGGCTGCGCTTCATCGGTGATGCGGAGGCACGCATCCGCGAGGACTATCTGCGCATCCTGCGCTTCTTCCGCTTCTTCGCCTGGTATGGCGAAGGCCGGCCGGACGCCGAGGGGCTGAAGGCCTGCGCCCGGCTGAAGGATGGCCTGGCGCAGCTTTCGGCGGAGCGCGTCTGGTCCGAGCTGAAGAAGCTGCTTTCGGCGCCTGACCCGTCGCGGGCGCTGCTGTGGATGCGGCAGGCCGGCGTTTTGACCGCCGCGCTGCCGGAAAGCGAGAAATGGGGCATCGACGCCATCCATGGATTGACCAAGGCCGAGAAGGATCTGGGCTGGGCGGCGGATCCGATGCTGCGGCTGGAGGCGATCGTGCCGCCTGATGCCGCGCGCATGAAGACGCTGGCCGAGCGGCTGAGGTTTTCGACCGCGGAATCGGACCGTTTGCGCCACTGGGCACTTTCAACGGCCGTCGAGCCGAAGACGACCGAGGGCGAACTGGCGAAAAGGCTCTATCGCGGCGACCGGCAAGGGTTTGTCGATCGCCTGCGGCTGTCGCTTGCCGGAGCCCGGGTGCGCGCCGTCGAGGACAATAACGCGCTGCTTGAAGCTGGCGGCTTTTCGCGCCTGCTGGCCTTCGCGCTCAAGTGGGAAAAACCGGTGTTTCCGCTGAAAGGCGCCGATCTGACGGCGCTCGGCGCCACGCCGGGGCCGAAGTTGGGCGAAATCCTCAAGAACCTCGAGACGGAATGGATCGAGGCGGGATTTGCCCCCGATCGCGGCGCGCTGCTCGAACGCGCCGCGAAGGCGCTTGAAACCTAGACCGGAGCCTGGCGGGAGGGCCGTGCCGATCAAAGCCATAACCGAGGCGACGATTTGACGGGGTGAAGCGCCGCTCTCCTACCTGATCGCCACGGGCGCCAGGGCGCGCGAAAGGCTTGCCTCGCCCTTGCCGTAGACGGAGGCGCTATAGTTGGCCAGCGTGTCGGTACGAGCCGTGTTGAGCAGGTCGTTGGTGATCTGCGTCGGCGTGGCCTTGGTGAATTTGCTGCCGATGATCGCCGCGTATCCTGAAATGATCGGCGCGGCGAACGAGGTGCCATAAAGGCCTGTCTTGCCTCCATCGACACCAACCACGAGGAAGTGGCTTTGCACCATCGGATTGGAGCCGGCGGTGTTGGAATACCAGGCAAGCTGGGCCTTGTTGGTCGTCGTGCCGTTGGTGGACAGCGCGCCGACGAAGATGGCGGATGGTTTTCCAATCAGGGCAAGGTCGAGATAGTCCTGCTGGCCGTTCGTGATCCCGCCCACGGCAACCGAATCGTTGCCCGCGGCCTTCGAAACAACAGCCGTCCCCTTGGTAGCATAGTAAATGATGGAGGCTTCCTCGGAAGCCCATCCGATCTGGTTCGAGCTGTAGCCCGCCTTGGCATACATGCCGTAGCTCAGATTGAGTACGTTCAGGCCGGGCGCCAGGCCGACGGCCGAGCCGGTTGAGAAGTCCTTCGACCTGATGGTCGCCAAGGGCGCGATCATGCCGGCTTCCTCACGCGTCCATTCACCGTGGCGCTGGGTTTGTGTCCCGACACCGAAATTGCCGGAGAAGCGCGACGTGCTGGAGAAATCGTCGACGATGGTAATCGTGACGCCCTTGCCCTTGTATCCCGCGGCCCAAGCGGCGCCAATTTCGGGGCTCATCCACCCCTGCACCGCTTGCGTGCCCGCGGCCGGGATCGTTGCGCTTACGCATGTGGACAGACCGCCGCCGTGGCACAGCGCGGCCATCTCGTCCGCATTGACCGCTTCCTGCGCCGACGCCATCGGTGCCGACAGGATGGCGAGAGCCGCGGCGACACCGAATTTCAAGCAACTCCGTGACATGCTCTTACTCCGTTCAAACAGAACCAGGACGGGTGATCGCGAATTTCGGGGCGAGATGATTTTCTCATTTGCATCCTCCCGGCGATCAGAAAGTTACACGGTAATTCAGCCAGATGTGCTGGCTCTCCGGTTTAGCGTTAACCAGATATTTCAAGGTTTCCTCAGGCGCCATCCGGCTGGCCGCGAGCCGGCAATTGACGCTGTAGGTGCCAAAATCACCATAGTCGGCTTCGCAGACTTTTCGGTAAGCTTGCCGCCGATGGTCGTGGTGAGTGAAAGCGAAAGAGTGCTGTTCGGGCTCGGATGCATCTGAGTGAGGAACCCAAGCTTGAGGCTGGGCTCGATCCGATACTTCTCGCCCTCTTCGCCGGTTCCAAATCCCCAAAGGATGCCGGTATCTTCGGTGATCTGGGTGAGCAGATCCACATGCATGTCGACCCAGTGCGCGCGGTACCATTGGTTGAACGAAACAAAGGTCCCGTTCTGCAGTTCGTAACCGCCATTGCCCAGGCTTCTCGCGCGATCGCTGAGCGGCGAGCCCTGATGAATGTCGACCACCGATGTCGTCATTTCCTGGGCTGCAGCCGGGGACGCCCCGATGAGCGCGCACAGCAGGAGCGCCATCGTGCGGAACCTCACTCGACTGCTGGACTTTTCGCGCATGCGCGAAACACCTCGCCCCACCGGTCCGGATCAGTGCCTGGTGGCGACGGGCTTCTCTGGCAGCGCACTGTAGCCGGATTATCCGTGCGACAGTGGCACGGGTTCGGTTACCGTGCGGTTTACTTTAGCTGAGGCAAATATGATTTTTTTGACCCTGCGGGGTCTGGCTCACCAGGCGTTCGCGATGGCGCTTCCAACCAATCTAGAAGCGCCAACGCGGCTGGTTTTCCGTTCCGATGAATTCTGGCGAGGGGGAAAGCCTACGCGGCGTCGCGCACTTTCTCGATGCGCGAGCGGATCGCCTCGATCATGGTTTCGCGGATGGTCGTCTCGCCATGCGTCTCGCGCATATGTTCGACGGCACGGCGCATCACTTCGGCTTCCTCGTCGGCACGGGTGTGCCACTCACAGCCGGGAACAAGCGAGCCGCAGTGGAATTGCTTCATGGGATTTCTCCTTTTCCTCCAGGGAGCCGGTGGAGGGCTCCGCCACTTTTTTGGCCCACGCTCCATTCAAGGACGCGGGCGGGGCGAGAACTATAACACGGGAGGGGCGGTCTGGTTGCATCAAAGCATCGTGCACCGCCCGGCCTGCCTCCTTGATTCACGCAATTCCAGACGGAATTGCTCCGGCTCGATGTTACGGCCAGCGCACCTCCGGCGGCAGGCTGGACAGGATCGAGGCGACGTTGCCGCCGGTCTTCAGGCCGAAGATGGTGCCGCGATCGTGAAGCAGGTTGAATTCGACATAGCGGCCACGGCGGATGAGCTGTTCGTCACGGTCGCCGTCCGTCCAGTTCTCGTTGAAGTTGGCACGCACGAGGTGGCCGTAAACGACGAGGAAGGAGCGTCCGACGTCCTGGACGAAGTTGAAGTCGGCGTTCCAGCCGCCCTTTTCCTCGCCAGAATGCAGCCAGTCGAAGAAAATGCCGCCAACGCCGCGTGGCTCGTTGCGGTGGGGCAGGAAGAAATACTCGTCGCACCAGGCCTTGAATTTCGGGTGGTCGGCGACGGCGGCGTTCTTCTCGCAAGCGAACTGCATGGCGCGGTGGAAGGCGACAGTGTCGGGATCGTCCTGGGTGCGGCGGCGGTCGAGCACCGGCGTCAGATCGGCGCCGCCGCCGAACCATTGCCTCGAGGTGACGACCATGCGCGTGTTCATGTGTACTGCCGGAACGTTGGGATTCCAGGGGTGCGCGATCAGCGAGATGCCGGAGGCCCAGAAGCGCGGGTCTTCCTCGGCGCCGGGCATCTGCTTCCTGAATTCGGGCGAGAACTCGCCGTAGACGGTCGAAGTGTGCACGCCGACCTTCTCGAAGACGCGGCCGTGCATCATCGACATGGTGCCGCCGCCACCCTTGCCCTGGTCTCGCTCCCAGGGCGTCTTTTCGAAACGGCCCGGCGACCAGGAGGCGAGAGGGCCCTGGAGATCCTGCTCGATCTGCTCGAAGGCGCCGCAGATGCGTTCGCGCAGCGCTTCGAACCACAGGCGCGCCTTCATCTTCTTTTCTTCAATGTCGGCGGGAAGGCCAGCCGGTATTTCAGGTCGTTCCAAAATGCCGTCTCCGGTTGCGGGGCGGCCCGCCCCTACAAATGACTCGTCTTTTGCCGGCGCGATCCCTAATCTCTTAGGGAACAGGGTCAAGTCACTTTGCTTTCGCGCATGATCCTTTCCGAGCCCGATACCGGGGGGCATGCGCCAGGTGCAAGGAGTTGTTTCGTGCGCACCCCGGCAAGACCGCCGCTGGATGGCCTGAAGAAAAGGCTCGATCAGAGCCGGGCTGAGCGCGCACGCATGCCGCGCGACGGTTTTCTGCGCGAGACCTTCGTGCTGCCGCGCTCCGACGCGCGGCTCAAGGCCAAGGAATGGTTCGAGCGCTTTCCCAAGCAAGCCTACTGGACCGAGATCGAAAGCTGGTTCGAACGCCCGGGCGATTTGATCGAATTCACCATCAGGCGGTTGCCGGCTGCGGATTAATTGCCGTCACAACGAGAACAGATGGCGCATTCTTGGAGAATCCAGGATCAGGCTCTCGCCAAGCAGCCTGCCGAATTTCTCGAACCCGCGCCTCCTCGAAGCTCACCGAGGTGTACAGGGTTGGCGTGCCACCGGAATCGATCCGGTGGATCCTGATGTGTTGCGTCTCGTCCTCTGCCTGAACCAGGTGTCCCAGCACTGACGTACCTCCTTTGTAGCGCGGCATTCCACTCAAGGCGCAATCAGTCTCCGCGCGCCGGTGCCTTCCCTGGCCAGCCGGTCGCCCTTGTTCCTGAGTGGGCATTTGTCGATCGACATGCAGCCGCAGCCGATGCAGTCGGTCAGGCCGTCACGCAGTTTCTTCAACTGCGCGATCTTGTGGTCGAGCGCGTCGCGCCAGGCGGTCGACAGCAATCCCCAGTCGTCGCGCGTCGGCGTGCGGCCTTCGGGCAGCGACGCCAATGCTTCGCCGATCTCGGCGAGCGAGATGCCGACCTCCTGCGCGACCTTGATGATCGCCACCCGTCGCAGCACGTCGCGGCCGTAGCGCCGCTGGTTGCCTGACGTGCGATGGCTGCGGATCAGTCCGCGCGCTTCATAGAAATGCAGCGCCGATACCGCGACGCCGCTGCGCATGGCCACCTGGCCGACCGTCAATTCCGTTGCTGGAGCCATTTCCGATTTTCCGCTTGACCTCAAGTTAAGTTGAGCTTGTAGCGAAGAAATATCGATAGGGCAAATGACAGGAGAAGGCGATGTGCGCCTGGGTGAGAATGACCGGAGAAACCGCTGCCGTCGGCGACGGCGGGGCTGTCGATGGGCCGCCGATCCTATCCGAGTTGCCGGACGGCTTCGCCCGCCACCATGGCGACGGACAGCGCGACGTTGATGCTGCGCGCGCTGCCCTGCATGGGGATAGTCAGCCGCGCATCCGCCGCCTGATGGACAAGATCCGGCACGCCCGCGGATTCGCGGCCGAACAGGAGGATGTCGCCGTCCGCAAAGCTGAAGCTGGTGTAGGGGGCCGTCGCCCTGGTCGACAGGAGCACCAGCCGGCGCCCGTCCTTCTTGCGCCAGTCCTCGAAGGCGTTCCTGTCGACATGCCGGGTCAGGGCGGCCATTTCGAGGTAGTCCATGCCGGCGCGCTTGAGCGCCTTGTCGGAAAGCGGAAAGCCGGCCGGCTCGATGATGTCGACGCCAAGGCCGAGGCAAGCGGCGAAGCGCAGGATTGTCCCGGTATTGCCGGCAATGTCCGGCTGGTAGAGCGCGATGCGGAGACGACGGTTCATTTCCGCATCCTTCTAATAAGTGGCAGATCGGCCACAGGAGCCTCCCGGTTTTGGAAATTCCTGGACCTGCGGGTGGCCATTTTTTGGGAAGTCGGGTATGTCAGTCGCATTGTCAACCCGAACCGATGGAGGGGACACTCATGATGACCATGCACATCCAGCGCCCCTCTCGTGGGCTTGTACGCCTGCTGGCGGCTTCGGTACGACAATTCTCCTGACTCTCTAAGACTTGATCGCACCGATTCCCGCCGAAACGATTTTTCGGCTCTCGAAGGAATCCTGCGATGTTTTTCAAAAAGCCAAAAGGGCTGAACGCCCGAAGTGAACGTGCCCAGGCCGATGCCGAGCGTCGGTTGCGGACGGACGCAATCCGCGCCTCCGGCCGAATGCCGGCGGACGATGTTGCTTCGCCTTTTCATCTCTATTTTCATACGGAGGACGGACCGATGTTCGATCCCTACAGAATACCGGGCTCGAGGAGCCTGCATATCCACCGGCTGCCGACCTGGGCGCTGCTGATCGGCGAGACCTATTCGTCGGCGGTCCATGCCGAAGTCCGGCGCCGGCCGCATCGCGGCATGCTCCCGGATGTCGATTTCTCGCATGCCGTTCCGGACCCGAGCCGGCCTTCGCTGGTGCGCCGGATCATCCGGCTGATCCGGCCGGGCGCGAAAATCAGGCTTGTCGGCACCGCGCCGTCAGGATCGGCAAACGAGCCTGTCGGCGAAAAGCCCGCGAGCCCCTATATTGCGCGAAGCAGGGCCGACGGTCCGGACGATTCCGGACCGTCGGCCCTCGGCGCCACACGGTCCGAGGACTTCGTACGTTCACGCGCCGCTTAGGCGAAAAACAGATTTTCACAGGCATGACCCATGTTGTTGTTTAGCTGGTTTGAAAGAAGGCTCGATCCGTTCCCCTCGGCGGAACCGGTCGAGCCGCCCAAGACGCTGGTAGCCTTCTGCCTGCATTATACGCGCGGCGCCTGGCCCTATATCCTTGTCGACGCGGTGCTGGTCGCGGCCATCGCCATAGCGGAAGTGTGGATGTTCGGCTTCCTCGGCCGCATCGTCGACTGGCTGTCGGGGCAGAATCGCGAAACCTTCCTGCAGACGGAAGGCTGGAAGCTCGCCGCAATGGCCTTCATCGTGCTGTTCGCACTGCCGGGCACGGTATGGGTGCATTCGCTGCTCAACCAGCAGACGCTGATGGGCAACTATCCGATGCGCATCCGCTGGCAGGTGCACCGCTACCTGCTCAACCAGTCGATGAGCTTCTACCAGGACGAGTTCGCCGGCCGCATCGCCACCAAGCTGATGCAGACCGCACTCGCCGTGCGCGAATGCGTCATCAAGGTGATCGACGTGCTCAACTACGTCATCGTCTATTTCCTCGGCATGCTGTTGATCGTCGGCTCCGCCGACTGGCGGCTGGCCGCGCCTCTGGCGGTCTGGCTGGTCGGTTACATCCTTTTGCTGCGCTACTTCATCCCTCGCCTGGGCAAGGTCGGCGAGGAGCAGGCCAATGCGCGCTCGGTCATGACCGGTCGCGTCGTCGACAGCTACTCCAACATCCAGACGGTCAAGCTGTTCAGCCATGCCAAGCGCGAGGCGACTTTCGCCAGGGAAGGCATGATGGGCTTCCTCGACACGGTCTACCGGTCGATGCGGCTGGTGACGGTGCTTTTCGGCACGCTCTACATATTGAACGCCCTGCTGCTGTTCTCGGTCACCGCCATCTCGCTGTGGCTGTGGATGGGACAAGTGGTGACGATCGGCGCGGTCGCCGTGGTCATCGGCCTGGTGCTCCGGATGTGGGGCATGTCGCAGTGGATCATGTGGGAGATGTCGGGCCTGTTCGAGAACATCGGCACGGTGCAGGACGGCATCGCCTCGATCTCGCTGCCGCGCCTTGTCGAGGACAGGCCGGATGCGGAGGAGATCGCCGTTTCCAGGGGCGAGATCCGCTTCGAGGATATCCGCTTCCACTACGGCAAGCAGAAAGGCGTCATCGAGAACCTGTCGCTGACGGTCAAGCCGGGCGAGAAGGTCGGCATCGTCGGCCGCTCCGGCGCCGGCAAGTCGACGCTGGTCAACCTGCTGTTGCGCTTCTACGATTTGGAAGCTGGCCGGATCCTGATCGACGGCCAGGAGATCGCCGGCGTGAAGCAGGATTCGCTGCGCGCCCAGATCGGCATGGTCACGCAGGACACTTCGCTGCTGCATCGTTCGGTGCGCGAGAACATCCTCTACGGCCGGCCCGATGCTTCGGATGAGATGCTGGTCGAGGCGGCGCGGCGGGCCGAGGCGCTGGACTTCATTGGCGGGCTCGCGGATCACAAGGGCCGCAAGGGTTTTGACGCCTATGTCGGTGATCGCGGCGTCAAATTGTCGGGCGGCCAGCGGCAACGCATCGCCATTGCTCGCGTTATGTTGAAGGATGCACCTATACTTATCCTTGACGAGGCGACGTCGGCGCTGGATTCCGAGGCGGAAGCAGCCATCCAGGAGAACCTCTACAAACTCATGCAGGGCAAGACCGTCATCGCCATCGCCCACCGGCTGTCGACCATCGCGGCGATGGACAGGCTCGTGGTGATGGATCAGGGCCGTGTCATCGAGGAAGGTTCGCATGACGAGCTGGTGGCCAGGGGCGGGCTCTACGCGCAGCTCTGGCAGCGCCAGTCGGGCGGGTTCCTGCTCGAGGACATCCCGGCCGATGTCGCCAATGACGTGATCGCGAAGGGGCAAGCCGCAGAATGATGGCCGCCGCATGATGACAGCCATCTATCGCTGGTTCGAGAACTGGGTCTATCCGTTCAGGGAGCCGGCGAATCTTCGGCCGCCATCCAGCGTCGGCGGTTTCCTCTGGCACTATGTCGGCCAAGCGAAGTTCGCCTTCTTCGCCATGCTGGTGATCGGCGGCATCGCGCCGCTGGTCGAGGCCGGGCTGTTCTATTTCGTCGGGCGGCTGGTCGATATCCTCGACCAGCTTCCCGGCGAGCGCAGCTGGCACGCGCTGTGGGCCGCCGCCGGCCCCGAACTGGTGTTCATGATCGCGGTCGTGCTGGTCATCCGCACCATCGTCGTCGGCCTGTCGGCGCTGGTCGACGAGCAGACGATCACGCCCGGCTTCTACAATCTGGTGCGCTGGCAGGCGCACCGGCATGTGTCGCGCCAGTCCTACGCCTTCTTCCAGAACGATTTCGCCGGCCGCATCGCGACGAAAGTCTGGCAGGCGGGGCAAGCGACCGGCGACCTGATGGAGAGCTTCATCGAGGTCGTCTGGTTCATGGTCGTCTATACGGTCACGACGCTGGCGCTGGTCGCCGGACTGGATCTGCGGCTGGCGGTGCTGGTGGTGATCTGGATCTCCGCCTTCGGCTGGCTGGCAAAGCTCTATCTGCCTGCAATCCGCAAGCACGCCGAGGCGACCGCCGAGGCCGGCTCGATGATCAATGGCCGCATCGTCGATTCCTATTCCAACGTGCAGACGCTGAAACTATTCGCGGCCGACGGCGACGACCGCTACATCAGGAACGGCTTCGACATCTATCTCGACGCGCTGCGCCCCTTCACCCGCCGGCTGACCGGGGTACGCATGGCGCTGACGACGCTGTCGGGCGTCATGATCACGGCAATCGGCTGTTTTGCCGTCTATCTCTGGGTCGAGGGCTCGATCACCGTCGGCGCGGTCGCCTTCACGCTGTCGCTGGTGCTGCGGCTCAACATGCTGCTCGGCCGGCTGATGATGCAGCTCAACAGCATTCTGCGGAATCTCGGTGTGCTGGAGAATTCCAAGGCGCTGATCTCGCAGCCGCTCGGGCTTGTCGATGCGCCTGACGCCAGGGAGCTTGTTGTTGCCGGTGGGCGCATCGACGTGAAGGGCGTCGAGTTCCACTACGGCAAGGGGTTCGGCGTGCTGAACGGCATCGACCTTGTCGTCAAGCCCGGCGAAAAGGTCGGGCTGGTCGGGCCATCGGGCGCCGGCAAGACGACGCTCGCCAACCTGATCCTGCGGCTCTATGACCTGGAAGGCGGGTCGATCACCGTCGATGGCCAGAATGTTGCCAAGGTCACGCAGAATTCGCTGCGCGCCAATATCGGCGTCGTCAGCCAGGATACGGCGCTCTTCCACCGTTCGCTGCGCGACAACATCAAGCTCGGCATGCCTGAGGCAACCGACGCCGAGGTGATCGCGGCGGCGAAGAAGGCCGAGGCGCACGACTTCATCCTGACCTTGCGCGACAACCGGGACCGGACCGGCTACGAAGCCTTTGTCGGCGAGCGCGGCGTGAAACTGTCGGGCGGCCAGCGCCAGCGCGTGGCGATCGCCCGGGTCTTCCTGAAGGACGCGCCGATCCTGATCCTAGACGAGGCGACCTCGGCGCTCGATTCCGACATCGAGGCGGCGATCCAGGAGAATCTCGCCCGGCTGATGGAAAACAAGACGGTCATCGCCATCGCCCACCGGCTGTCGACGATCGCCGCGCTCGACCGCCTGGTGGTGCTGGACGGCGGCCGCATCGTCGAGCAAGGCACGCATGACGAGCTGGTGGCGCTCGACGGGCTTTATGCGCGGCTGTGGAAGCGACAGTCCGGCGGCTTCCTCTATCACGAGGAAAGCGTGCTCGAAGAGACGCGGCCGGCGGAGTAGGCGCATGGGCGGAACGCCAGAAGTCGGCTATCGGATCAAGCGGCTGCGGCCGACCACGCAGGCCTTCGACAGGCTGAAGGACGAGAGCCGGCTGGAAGGCTACTGGATGCTGGTGCGCCTGGCGGATGGCTGGGCAAGCGGCCGCAACAAGTTCCTGAAGCGGGGCGAGGCGTTGTTCGGAGCGTGGCATGGCGCCGAACTTGCCGGCGTGTGCGGGCTGAACATCGATCCCTATGTCGAGGGCAGGGACCAGGGCCGGGTCCGGCACCTGTTCGTCAGCGCGCCTCACCGCCGCGCCGGCCTCGGCCGCATGCTGGTCGAGACCGTCATCGATCGGGCACGCCGCTATTTCACCGTGTTGAACACCCGCGCGCCGCAGGAAGCCTTTGGCTTCTATGAAAGGCTTGGCTTTCGGCGCGTGGAAGGCGAAGAATTCGTCACCCATCGCATGGTGTTCGGGAAGGGGAACTGAAATGTCCTTGCGTCCGCCATCTCATCTTGCCGGCTCCTCGGCCGCTGAAGCCGCCTTCGACGCGCTTGGCCACGAAGTCCTGGCCGAGAAGGCGGCCGCACTTGGCCGTGCCGGCCAAAAGGTCGAGGAAACGCTGGCCAGGCTGCGCGACAATGCCGATGAAGAGTTGCGCCCAAAGCTTCTCAAGGAGGCCGCCGAGGCGGTGCACGCCTATTTCATCCAGCGCGAGCTGTGCGGGCTGCGCAAGCACGATGGCGTGATCCGCGAATACGGCATCCCCAGGGCCGTGCTGGTCAGGCTCGGCGCCAAGTAGGGGTCACTCAAGCCACTTGGTGATGAACGTGCCGTTCTCGTGGATATCGGTCGTTTCCAGCGGGCCCGGACCGAGATTGGTGAATTTGTGCGGCGTATGGGGTGGCACGATGACGATCTGGCCGGCGGAAGCCTTAATCTCCTTGTCGCCCACGGTAAACAGGCCGGTGCCCTGGCGGATGATGAAGATCTCCGCATAGGGGTGCGAGTGCAGCCGCGGGCCACCGCCTTCATCGGGCAGGTAGTTGAAGATCAGGCAGGAGTTGGAGCCGTAGGCGCCGCCTTGCAGCTCGCCCTTCCAGTGGTCGGAACGAACCGCCCATTCCTCACGGTCTATGACGTGTGCCATGCCTGGGAGGATAGATCACACCGGCGCCCTGTGTCGAGGCGAGCTGGAGCCTAGGATTTTGCTGATATTTCCCGGTTGTTTAGCCGCCTTTTGCGGCCATTCGCCGTCCCGCCGGGCAATAGGGGATTTTGTCCCCGCGACAATCTGCCCTTGTGCCTTGACCCGTCTGGACAAAAACAGGCTTCACGCATAAACCGAAGTCCAAATGCCGGAGGAATTCGCTAGCCTGTTCGCCATGCGCTGTCGGGTTGGCGTGATTGAGCGGGGAACAAGGCTCGGCCACCGGCGCGGAAGAGGCGAAAGGATCAGGCACCCGTGAGCGCAACCGACATCCACGATCCCAATCGTCGAGATTTTCTTTATGTCGCCACGGGCATGGCCGCAGTGGTCGGAGCTGGCGCCGTCGCCTGGCCGTTCATCGACCAGATGCGCCCCGATGCCTCGACGCTGGCGCTCGCCTCGGTGGAAGTCGATGTCGCCTCGCTGACGCCTGGCATGTCGCTGATCGTCAAGTGGCGCGGCAAGCCGGTCGTGGTGCGCAACCGCACCGAAAAGGAAATGAAGGACGGCGAGGCCGTCAACCTCTCCGATCTCAAGGATCCGATCGCCCGCAACGCCAATCTGCCAGCCGATGCGCCGGCGACCGACGCCAACCGCACCACGCCCGGCAAGGAAGCCTGGATGGTGATGGTTCAGGTCTGTACGCATCTGGGCTGCATCCCGCTCGGCCAGGAAGGCGATTTCGGCGGCTGGTTCTGCCCGTGCCACGGCTCGCAGTACGACACCGCCGGCCGCATCCGCAAAGGCCCGGCGCCCGAGAACATGGCTGTGCCGGTATTCAAATTCATTTCCGATACCAAGATCCTTATCGGTTGAGGCAGGGGATATTTCGATGAGCGAGGGACACTCGACCTATACGCCCAAGACCGGTATCGAACGCTGGTTCGACGCCCGCATGCCGCTGCCGCGGCTGGTCTATGACAGCTTCGTCGCCTATCCGGTGCCGCGCAACCTCAACTATGCGTGGACCTTCGGCGGCATCCTGTCGATCATGCTGGTGGCGCAGATCCTGACCGGCATCGTGCTGGCCATGCACTACACGGCCGACACCAATCTCGCCTTCGGCTCCGTCGAGAAGATCATGCGCGACGTCAATTCGGGCTGGCTGTTGCGCTACATGCACGCCAACGGCGCGTCGTTCTTCTTCGTCGCCGTCTACATCCACATCTTCCGCGGCCTCTATTACGGTTCCTACAAGGCGCCGCGCGAGCTGCTGTGGATCCTGGGCTGCATCATCTACCTCCTGATGATGGCGACCGGCTTCATGGGCTATGTGCTGCCATGGGGGCAGATGAGCTTCTGGGGGGCCACCGTCATCACCGGCTTCTTCAGTGCCATCCCGCTGGTCGGCGACTGGATCCAGCAGCTGCTGCTCGGCGGCTTCGCCGTCGACAATCCGACGCTGAACCGCTTCTTCGCGCTGCACTACCTCCTGCCGTTCATGATTGCCGGCGTCGTGGTGCTGCACGTCTGGGCACTGCATGTGGTGGGCCAGTCGAACCCGACCGGCATCGAGGTCAAGTCGAAGACCGACACCGTCGCCTTCACCCCCTACGCGACCATCAAGGACGCGTTCGGCATGATCGTGTTCCTGTTCTTCTTCGCCTATTTCGTCTTCTACCTGCCGAACTATCTCGGCCATCCGGACAATTACACGGTCGCCAACCCGCTGAAGACCCCGGCCCATATCGTGCCGGAATGGTACTTCCTGCCGTTCTACGCGATCCTGCGCGCCATCACCTTCAACATCGGGCCGATCAATTCCAAGCTCGGCGGCGTGCTGTGCATGTTCGGCGCCATCGTCATGCTGTTCCTGGTGCCGTGGCTCGACACCTCCAAGGTGCGCTCGGCGGTCTACCGGCCCTGGTACAAGCTGTTCTTCTGGCTGTTCGTGGCCGATGCCATCCTGCTCGGCTGGCTGGGCTCGCAGCCGGCGGAAGGCAGCTATGTGTTCATGGCCCAGATGGCGACGCTGTTCTACTTCGCCTTCTTCCTGATCGCGCTGCCGGTGCTCGGCCTGATCGAGACGCCACGCAGGCTGCCGAACTCGATCACCGAGGCGGTGCTCGAAAAGAACAAGGGTGGCAGCGGGCATCCGGCGGGCGCCACGGCCGCGCCAGAGACCAAGGGCTGAGCGGTAGAGAATCTAAGGGGATTTGGCATGAAAAAGATTCTCACCTCGCTGGCGCTGGTCGGCCTTGTGGCCGCCGGTACCGCAGCGTTCGCGGCTGAAGAGGCGCACAACGCAGCGGCACCCACGCATTTCCCGATCAACGAGCCGAAGGAAATGAGCTGGAGCTTCACCGGCCCGTTCGGCACCTATGACAAGGCGCAGCTGCAGCGCGGCCTGAAGGTCTACAAGGAAGTCTGCTCGGCCTGCCATTCGATGAACCTGGTGGCGTTCCGTACGCTGTCGGATCTCGGCTACAACGAAGCCCAGATCAAGACGCTGGCCGCCGGGTACACCATCCATGACGGCCCCAACGACGCCGGCGACATGTACGACCGTCCCGGCAAGCCGTCCGACCATTTCCCGGCGCCATTCGCCAACGAGGAAGCCGCCGCGGCCTCGAATGGTGGCGCGGCTCCGCCCGACATGTCGCTGCTGGCCAAGGCGCGCGGCGTCGAGCGCGGCTTTCCGCAGTTCGTCTTCGATATCTTCACCCAGTATGACGCGGGCGGCCCCGATTACATCCATTCGCTGCTGACCGGCTACGACCAGACGCCGCCGGCCGGAATGGTCATCCCGGAAGGCACGCACTACAACCCGTACTTCATGTCCGGCGTCTCGCTGAAGATGCCCAAGCCGCTCTCCGACGGCCAGGTGACCTATGATGACGGCTCGCCGCAGACTGTCGACCAATATGCCCGCGACGTATCGGCCTTCCTGACCTGGGCGGCCGAGCCGCACATGGAAGACCGCAAGAAGATGGGCTTCCGCGTGCTGGTGTTCCTGCTGCTCTTCGGTGCGCTGGTGTATCTGACCAAGCGCAAGGTGTGGGAAGGCGTGGCCCACTAAGCCGGCGTAGCCAACAGATCTCGAAAGGGCGCCGAAAGGCGCCTTTTTGCATTTCCGGCGGCAGGCTGTGTCACATGGCCGTCACCGCCAACAGCGATCCTGCGTTACTCCCACCAAAGGATCGCACCCATGAAGAAATACGCATCGCTGGCAGCTGGTCTGCTGCTGCTGGTCATCGGCTCAGCCGCCCAGGCCGAAGACGCCAAACCCTTCGTCACAAACAAGGACATCGACCTGACGATGATCCTGCCGCCGCCACCGGCAAACGATTCGGCGCAGACCAAGGCCGAACTCGGCGAGGTGCTGACGCTGCAGGTGACGCGCACGCCCGAGATGGTGGCCAGCGCCGTTGCCGACTCCGAGGAGAATGTCTGGCGCTTCGCCAATGTGATGGGGCCGAATTTCAACAAGGAGAAGCTGCCGAAATTCAGCGCCTTCTTCGATCGTGTGGTCGAGACCGAAGGCGCCGTCGTCGATCCGGCCAAGGATGTCTGGAAGCGTCCGCGTCCGCATCAGCTCAGCGACCTCGTCAAGCCGGTGGTCAAATTGTCGAGCTCCGGCTCCTGGCCGTCCGGCCATGCCACTGTCGGCACCATGATGGGCATCATCCTGGCCGACATGGTTCCGGAAAAGCGCGCCGAGATCATGGCGCGCGCGGCCGAATACGCGCACAACCGTGAGGTTGGCGGTATCCACTATGCGTCCGATGTCGAGATGGGCAGGATTTCCGGCAGCGTCATTGCCGCGGTCCTGCTCAACCGGGACGACTTCAAGGCCGAATACGAAGTGGCCAGGGCCGAGCTTCGATCCGATCTCGGCATGTAACCTCGTCAGCAGCCAGCTTCGACACGAGGGGCGCTTCAGGCGCCCCTCTTTGTTTCCGGTCATGCTTCGCGGGAGTCCAGCAATTAGCCCGTTGGCAGGGCGGCACCGGATTGATATTCGAGGCATCGAAGGGCGGCGAAGGCTGACCCGCCATGGCCTGGGAATCGATGATGCGGCTTAACGACTGTCATAACTTTTCCGATTTCCGCCGCATGGCGCGGCAAAGGCTGCCGGGACCGATCTTCGACTACATCGATGGCGGGGCCGACGACGAGGTCACCTATCGCCGCAACGCCGAGAGCTTCGACACCTGCGACCTCGTTCCAAACGTGCTGCGCGGGGTGAGCGAGATCGACATGTCGGTGACGGTGATGGGGCAGAAGCTGGCAATGCCGTTCTATTGCTCGCCGACCGCCTTGCAGCGGCTTTTCCACCATCAGGGCGAGCGCGCAGTGGCCAAGGCCGCCGCCAAATACGGCACCATGTTCGGTGTCTCCTCGCTTGGCACTATCAGCCTCGAGGAGGCGCGCGGGATCAGCGCCAGTCCGCAGGTCTACCAGTTCTATTTCCACCGGGATCGCGGCCTCAACCGGGCGATGATGCAGCGGGCGAAGCAAGTTGGCGTCGAGGTGATGATGCTGACCGTCGACAGCATTACCGGCGGCAATCGCGAGCGCGACAAGCGCACCGGCTTTGCCATTCCCTTCAAGCTCAACCTCGCGGGGATGGCGCAGTTCGCGCTCAAGCCGGCCTGGGCGATCAATTACTTCACGCATGAGGGATTCAAGCTGCCGCAGCTTGACGAACATGTCGACATGGGCGGCGGCACCATGTCGATCAGCCGCTATTTCACCGAAATGCTCGATCCGTCGATGACGTGGGACGATGTCGCCGACATGGTCAGGCAGTGGTCGGGGCCGTTCTGCCTCAAGGGCATCATGTCGGTCGAGGACGCCAAACGCGCCGTCGAGATCGGCTGCAGCGGCATTGTGCTTTCCAATCATGGCGGCCGGCAGCTGGACGGTTCGCGGGCGGCATTCGACCAGTTGGCCGAGATCGTCGATGCCGTCGGCGACCGGATCGACGTCATCATGGATGGCGGCGTGCAGCGCGGCACGCATGTGCTGAAGGCGCTGTCACTCGGCGCCAAGGCGGTCGGCATCGGCCGTTACTATCTGTTTCCGCTGGCGGCGGCCGGCCAGCCGGGTGTCGAACGGGCGCTTGAACAGATGCGGGTCGAGATCGAACGCGGCATGAAGCTGATGGGCTGCAGTTCGATCGGGCAATTGTCGCGCGAGAACCTGCGCTTCCGGTAACTCGGCAGGGCATCGGCGCGGACAATCGCCGCGCCGGCAAGACCAATCCTTTGCCGGATGCGCTTGTCTCGGCCGCCACATCGCGCTAGCCGTTGTCGGTCGCGCCGGGCTACGATCAGTCTCCCGCGCCGTTTCAAACCTGTCAGCTGGATCATCCGGAGCCGCCTCATGAAACCTTCGCTCGAAGACACGCTGCTGGCGGCGATCCGCACCATCCCGGATTATCCGAAGCCCGGCATCCTGTTTCGCGACATCACCACGCTGCTCGGCAATGCGCGCGCTTTCCGCCGCGCCATCGACGAACTGGTGCATCCCTATGCCGGCCAGAAGGTCGACAAGATCGCCGGCATCGAGGCGCGCGGCTTTATCCTTGGCGGCGCCGTCGCCCATCAGCTCTCGGCCGGTTTCGTGCCGATCCGCAAGAAGGGCAAGCTGCCTTTCGAGACGGTGCGCGTCGCCTACAGCCTGGAATACGGGCTGGACGAGATGGAGATGCACAAGGACGGCATTGCCCCAGGCGAAAAGGTGATCCTGGTCGACGACCTGATCGCCACTGGCGGCACGGCGGAAGCGGCGGTCAAGCTGCTGCGCCAGATCGGTGCCGATATCCTTGCCGCCTGCTTCGTCATCGACCTGCCGGATCTCGGCGGGCGCGCCAAGCTCGAGACGCTGGGCGTGCCGGTCAGGACGCTGATCGGGTTCGAGGGACATTGAGAGGCGCGAAATCTGCACGGCAGACAAATACGGGATCGAGCTTGATGTCCGCGGCCTGCCGGGTCCCCGCTGCTTCGCAGCGACCCGGCGTTCGTCGGCCTTTCATCGTGCCACTGGCACGATGAATTCGCTTACTCGAACCGGCTACTCACCCACTTTCACCAGCACGGCGCTTTCAAACTCCAGCACCTTGTCGCCGGTCGAATCGAAAGCTTCCGCGCGCAGCGACAGCATTCGCCAGCCGGGGCGCGAGGCGATGGCGCGATGGGACAGCGCGGTGCGGCTGAAGGTGACGGTCTCGCCGGCATAGACCGGCTTCAGCCACTTAAGGTTCTTGAAGCCGGGCGAGGGGCCGAATTCAGGGACCGGACCGGGGCCGTCCCAACCGGCCCCCTCGGCATCCATGCTCGCTTCGAGGTTGAGCTTCATCCAGGTGGCGGCGGTGTGCCAGCCGGAGGCGCAGAGCCCGCCCAGCACGCTCTTCCGGGCGGCCTCCTCGTCGATGTGGAAAATCTGCGGATCGTATTTGCGGGCGAACGCCTTGATCGCCTCGGGCTCGAACGTGTGCGAGCCCAGCGTCATCGTGGTGCCGATGCGGAAGAATTGGTCGAGGGTCATGCCGCATTCCCCGCGGCATCGCGTGTCCGGAACATGACGGAATTCTCAAGCTCGAAGACGCTTTCGCCGCGCTGGTTGACCAACTCGCTGCGCATGGTGATGAAGCCGAGCTGCGGCTTCGATCGCGACAGGCGCTTGGCCAGGACAACCAAATTGCCTCTGAGCGTATCGCCGGCCAGGACCGGTTTCTTCCACTTGACCTGATCGACGCCGGGCGCGCCCTGGCAGGTGGAGTCCAGCAAGAAGGCGTCGCAGAGCATGCGCATGAACATGGCGCAGGTGTGCCAGCCCGAAGCCGAAAGGCCGCCGAGAATGCTGGCCTTGCCGGCTTCCTCGTCGAGGTGCATTGGCTGGGCATCGAATTCGCTGGCGAACTCGATGATCTCGGCCGCGCTCACCTGTTTCGTGCCGAGGTCGAACGAGGCGCCCTCGACGAAATCCTCATAGGCCCATGTCTTTGCGGTCATGTCGGCAATCCGGTTAAATCCCAAGGATCGGGCAACCCGGATGCAGGCCAGCAGCGTTTTGGTCAAGTCCTTTCTGGTGAGCCAGCCTAAGGCAGCCAGCGCCGCCGGCTGCGGTCAGAGCCAGCCGCGGCGTCGGAAATACCAGAAGGCTGGATCGCCGACAGAATCATCAGGCCGATGGCGAAGGGATAGCCAAACTCCCATTTCAGCTCGGGAATGATGTCGAAATTCATGCCGTAGATCGAGGCGACCAGTGTCGGCGGCAGGAAGATGACGGCGGCGACCGAGAAGATCTTGATGATGGCGTTCTGCTCGATCGAGATCATGCCGAGCGTGGCGTCGAGCAGGAAGGAGATCTTCTGCGACAGGAAGGTGGCATGGTCGGCGAGCGACAGCACGTCGCGCGACAAGGTCTTGATGCGGGCGCGGACATCCTTGCTCATCTTGGTCTGGGTCGCGACATGGGCGAGGAAGCCGGCAAGGCGCTGCAGCGAGATCAGGCTGTCGCGCACGGACGAGGCGATGTCTTCCTTGCGGCCGATGGCTTTCAGCAGTTCCTGGAAGTCGCGGTTGCGCTTCGACACCTTGGTCGAGCGTGCCTGGAAAATGTCGCGCGAAATCGCCTCGATGTCGCGGCCGGCGCGCTCGAGGATGTCGGCGAGCCGGTCGACGATCGCTTCCAGGAGGCCGATCAGGATGGTGTCGCCGCTGGTGCAGCCGGTCGCCACCTTCTCGGCGCGCAGCGGGAAGGTCTTGAAGGCCTTCGGTTCATGATAGCGGATGGTGATCAGCCTGTTGCCGGCAAGCGCGAAGGTGACCGGCGACATCAGGGGATCGTCGACCTCGGTCTGGGCGGGCAAAGTGGCGGTCATGAAGTAGGCGCCATCCTCGATGTAGAGGCGGCTGGAAATCTCGATCTCCTCCATCTCCTCGCGGGTCGGGATGGCGACGCCGAGCCAGCTTTCGATGGTGGCTTCTTCTTCCTTGGTCGGATTGATCAGGTCGGCCCAGACGACCCTATCGCCCTCGGCCAGCAGGTCATCGGCGACGCGCAGGCGATCATTGTCCACGACAAAGGCCTTGATCATCGCCAGATCTCCCCTGCGAAGGTGCGTTCGGATTGCGCGTCGTGTCGGATTGCACGGCTCCTCGTCGTGTGCGCGACCGTGTGCAAGCCGCTTAGACCTGTGGCATGACGAAATCAAGACAAGCCCGTGGAGCCGGCCAGGATCGGCCGCTCAGAAGAACTCGTCGAGCAGGCGGTACCAGGAACATTTCGCCGGTTCGGTTTCCGGCGGCCCGTACCATTCTAGAAAAGGCTCTATCCAGGCCCCGCCGATGTTGTAGCGGATGCTCCGGCAGGCGAGCGCCAGATCCTGGTGGCGATCCGCCACGCCCAGCCGGCCGCAATCGATGAACCCGCTGAAACGGCCTTCGGTCGCCATGACATTCGGCAGGCAGGCGTCGCCATGGGTGACGACAAGGTCCTCGGTCGCCGACCGGAGCGGCTCAAGCTCGGCGAAGACCTCGGCGGCGGTCCGCCCTTGCCGTTCCTCGTCGAAATCACTTTCGTCGACTTCGCCGGCTTCCATGCGGGCCCGCGCCGCCGCGATCCGCCTGAAGAGGCGATGGTCAAAGGGGCAGGAGCGGATGTCGAGCGCGTGCAGGCAGCGAAGCGCGCTGGCCATGATGGCGATGACGTGGGCCGGATCGATGGCCGCCGACGCCAGATCATCGCCGGCGACGGCCGACATCAGCAGCCAGTCGTGACCGGCATGGCTTTCCAGGGCAATCACATCGGGGCAAGCAATGCCTTGTCCGGCAAGCCAGCGCAGCCGCGCGGCCTCATCGGCAAGTTCGGCAAAGGGGCCGTTGCGCTCGTATTTCAGGAACAGGGCCGGCTTGCCGTCGGCCGCCAGCCGGAACACGCCGGCCTGCGACTGACCGATGGTCTGGCGGTGCCAGCGATAGCCGGATGCCAGCTGGCGGAACCCGTTCGGCAGGTCGGTTTCCGGAGGAGGGCTGGGCATCGTCTGCCGCCTGAGGCGTCAGGTGTTAAACTTGAACAGCATGATGTCGCCGTCCTGGACGACATATTCCTTGCCTTCGTCGCGCGCCTTGCCGGCTTCCTTGGCCGCCACTTCGCCGCCCAGCGTGACAAAGTCGTTATAGGCGATGGTCTGGGCGCGGATGAAGCCGCGTTCGAAATCGGTGTGGATGACGCCGGCCGCCTGCGGGGCCTTGTCGCCCTTGTGGATGGTCCAGGCGCGCGTCTCCTTCGGCCCGACGGTGAAATAGGTGATGAGATGCAAAAGCTCATAACCGGCGCGGATGACCTTGTTGAGGCCCGGCTCGTCGAGGCCGAGCGAGGACAGGAATTCCATCTCCTCCTCGTCGGAGAGCTGGGCGACTTCGGCCTCGATCGCGGCCGAGATCACCACGGTGCCGGCGCCTTGCGCGGCGGCCATCTTTTCCACGGCCCTGGTGTGCTCGTTGCCGGTCGCGGCATCGGCCTCCGCGACGTTGCAGACATAGAGCACGGGGTGCGAGGTCAGCAGGTTCAAGCCCTGCAGGATGCGCAAATCCTCAGGCGAGATGCCCTTGAGCAGGACGCGGGTCGGCTTGCCGGCCTGCAGCAGTTCGAGCGCGGCCTCCATCATCGGCAGCACGGTGGTGGCTTCCTTGTCCTTGCTGCCGGCGCGCTTGCGGATCTGGACGATGCGGCGCTCGAGGCTGTCGAGGTCGGCGAGCATCAGCTCGGTCTCGACCGTCTCGGCGTCGGCGACGGGGTCGATGCGGCCCTCGACATGGGTGATGTCGTCATCCTCGAAGCAGCGCAGCACATGCACGATGGCGTCGACCTCGCGGATGTTGGCGAGGAACTGGTTGCCCAGCCCTTCGCCCTTCGAGGCGCCGCGCACCAGGCCGGCAATGTCGACGAAGGAGATGCGGGTCGGGATGATCTCCTTGGACTTGCCGATGGCCGCGATCTTCTGCAGGCGCGGGTCGGGCACCGCCACCTCGCCGGTGTTCGGTTCGATGGTGCAGAACGGATAGTTGGCGGCCTGCGCCGCCGCCGTCCTGGTCAGCGCGTTGAAGAGCGTCGACTTGCCGACGTTGGGCAAGCCAACGATGCCGCATTTGAAACCCATTTTGTCCAGTCCTATCGGAAAAGCGAAATTTGATGAGGGCTATGGGCGATAGGGGTGATCAACGTCAAGCCCTGTAAGGCCGCATGCGGCTCCGCTCAGTCCTTGTTGCCGAAGAGTTTCTTCAGCATGGCGGCCATCGGGCCGGATTCCGGCAGCTTGGCGGGCGCCTGCGGCGGGCGTGCCTGGCGGATGTGGCTCTGTTGCTTGGGTGCCTGCTTCTGCGCCGGCTTTTCCAGTTCGGCTATCGTCTTGCCCTGGACGGCAAGGGCGGCCTTGTTCATGAAGCCGGATTCGTCGCCCTTGACGATCATGGCGGCGTTGTCGGCGATCGCATCGAGCAAGGGATCGAGCCATTCGCGGTCGGCCTTGGCGAAATCGCCGAGCACATGGTGTTGGACCATTTCCTTGACGCCGGGATGGCCGACGCCGATGCGTACCCTGCGATAGGCGTTGCCGACATGGCCGTCGATCGAGCGGATGCCGTTATGGCCGCCGGCGCCGCCGCCGGTTTTGATGCGCAGCTTGCCTTCGGCGAGGTCGATCTCGTCATAGAAGACGGTGAGCGCGGCAAGCTCGAGCTTGTAGAAGCGCAGCGCTTCGCCGACCGACTGGCCGGACAGGTTCATGAAGGTCTGCGGCTTGATCAGGATGATCTTTTCGCCGGCAATCGTGCCCTCGGCGATCAGGCCCTGGAATTTCTTCGACCAGGGCGAAAAGGAATGGCGGCGGGCGATTGCGTCCGCCGCCATGAAGCCGACATTGTGCCGGTTATCAGCGTATTTCGCGCCCGGGTTGCCGAGGCCTGCAAAGACAAGCATCGTCTGCTCCGGGCGGAAAGAGTTACTTCTCTTCGGCGGCAGGAGCCGCCTCAGGTGCAGCCACTTCAACCGTCTCTTCCGTCTCCGGCTTCATCGCCGACGAACCGGCAATGGTCGCGATGGTGAAGTCGCGATCGGAGATGACTGGCTTGACGCCGGCCGGCAGCTTGACTGCCGAGATGTGGATCGAGTCGCCGATGTTGGTGCCGGTGAGATCGATGGTGATGAATTCCGGGATCGCATTGGCCGGGCAGTGGAACTCGACTTCGTGACGCACGATGTTGAGCACGCCGCCGCGCTTGATGCCGGGCGACTTGTCCTCATTGATGAAGTGGACAGGCACGTCGACATTGACTTCGGTGTCCTTGCCGATGCGCAGGAAGTCGACATGGACAGGGAAATCCTTGACCGGGTCGAGCTGGAAGTCCTTCGGCAGGACCTGGATCTTCTTGCCGTCGACATCGATCGTGGCGATCGTGGTCAGGAACCCGCCGCCATGGATCTTGTAGTAGATGTCCTTGTAGGTGAGAGCGATAGCCAGGGGAGGCTGCTTGTCACCATAGATTACTGCAGGCACTTTACCGTTGCGGCGAACTGCACGGGCGGACCCCTTACCGACCTGTTCGCGCGCTTCGGCCTTGAGCTCGTAAGTATCGTGGCTCATGGCTTTTCCTTTCGCGTGTTATGGAGCGTTTTCGGAGAGCAAATTGCCCAAGCCGTAAACGTCGAAAGCCGCCAGACCTCGATGTCCGAATGAGGGCGCCCGCCTTGAGACGGAGCTTTGTTCGGAATCACAAGGGAAGGCAGCCTTCCGCCGCGTTGCCTCCAAGGGTGTCTACGCGGGTGGCGGCTCTATAGCGGAAGGCGGGCGAGGGTGCAAGCCGGAGCGGGAGGCGCGCGGCTACCGATCTCCGCTCAGCGCATCCCGCAGCGCCTGGATCTGCCGGTTCAACGCATCGAGCTCGGCCAGCGTCATGCCCGAGCGCTCGATCAGGGTCTCGTTGAGGCAGTTGCACTGGGTAAGCAGCGCGCGCCCGGCCGATGTCAGGTCGACCTGGACCTGGCGCTCGTCGGTGTGGCTGCGTTGGCGGGTGACCAGCCCGGCCTGTTCCATGCGCTTCACCAGCGGCGTGACGGTGCTCGATTCCAAAGCGAGCCGGTGCGCAATCGAGCCGACCGACATTCCGTCGGCCTCACCCAGTGCGTTGAGCACGAGATATTGCGGATAGGTGATCCCCATCTCGTCCAGCATCGGCTTGTAGGTGCGGTTGATCGCCATCGAGGTGGCGTAGAGCGTGAAGCAGAGCTGATTGTCCAACGGGAGAGGCACGACACATTCCTTTGCCGATTAATCACGAAATATGTACCACGAAAAATGATATCGCGATATATATTTTTGTAGACAAGGCTTCAAGGCCGCGCTAGCCATATGGGTATCGCGATATTGTTTATCGCGAAAACAATCAAAGGAGATTGAGATGGCTTCGCAGACGAAATCCGGTTCCGGCAGCGGCACGATCACCACCAAGGACGGCACGCAGATTTTCTACAAGGACTGGGGAACCGGCCAGCCCATCGTCTTCCATCATGGCTGGCCGTTGAGCAGCGACGACTGGGACGCCCAGATGCTGTTCTTCCTGGCACAAGGCTACCGCGTCATCGCCCATGACCGGCGCGGCCACGGCCGCTCGACGCAGACGGATATCGGCAACGAGATGGACACCTACGCTGCCGATGTCGCTGAACTCGCCGCGCATCTCGATCTCAAGAACGCCATCCATGTCGGCCATTCGACCGGCGGCGGCGAGGTGGCGCGCTATGTCGCCAAGTACGGCTCGGGCGGCCGCGTCGCCAAGGCGGTGCTGGTCGGCGCCGTGCCGCCGATCATGCTCAAGACGGCCGCCAATCCCGGCGGCCTGCCGATCGAGGTCTTCGACGGTTTTCGCTCCGGCGTCGCAGCCAACCGCGCCCAGCTTTACCGGGATGTCCCCGCAGGCCCGTTCTATGGCTTCAACCGTCCGGGCGCGGCAGTCTCGGAAGGGGTCATCGACAATTGGTGGCGCCAGGGCATGATGGGCGGCACCAAGGCGCATTATGATTGCATCAAGGCATTCTCGGAAACCGACTTCACCGAGGATCTGAAGGCGATCGACGTGCCGGTGCTGGTCATGCATGGCGACGACGACCAGATCGTCCCGATCGCCGACTCGGCGCTCTTGTCGATCAAGCTGCTCAAGAAGGGCGAGCTCAAGGTCTACAAGGGTTTCCCGCACGGCATGGCGACAACCCACGCCGATGTCATCAACGCCGACCTGCTGGCCTTCTTCAAGGCCTGAATTCTCTAAGAAAAAAGGCACCCGCCATTGGCGGGTGCCTTTCCGTATCCGTTCAGGGTCAGCCGAAGCTAGGCTGTTGCCTGAGCCTTGCGGGCTTCCTTCATGTTGGGCAGGAACACCGTCAACAGTCCCAGGAACGGCAGATACGAGCAGATCTGGAAGACGAAATCGATGCCCTTCATGTCGGCGACGACGCCGAGCACGGCCGCCGCTATGCCGCCCATGCCGAAGGCGAAGCCGAAGAAGATGCCGGCGATCATGCCGACGCGGCCCGGCACCAGTTCCTGCGCGAAGACGACGATGTTGGAGAAGGCCGATGACAGGATGAGGCCGATCAGCACGGTCAGCACCATCGTCCATTCCAGATTGGCGTAGGGCAGCGCCAGCGTGAAGGGCAGCACGCCGACAATCGAGAACCAGATCATCGCCTTCTGTCCGTAGCGGTCGCCGAACGGGCCGCCGAGCAGGATGCCCAGCGCCGATGCGCCGAGGAACAGGAACAGCATCACCTGGCTCATCTGCACCGACACCCCGAACTTATGGATGGAGTAGAAGGTGTAGTAGCTGGCGAGGCTGGCGATGTAGGCGTTCTTGCTCAGCACCAGAAGGGTCAGCACGACCAGCGCGCTCATGACCTTGCGGCGCGGGAAGGGCGAGACGAAGCTTGCCGCCTTGCGGGTACCCTGTGCGGCGCGCAGCCGGCTGTACCAGCCGCCGACCTGCCACAAGACGACGATGCCGATCAGCGATCCGACGGCGAACCAGGCGATGCTGGTCTGGCCGAACGGCACGACGATGAAGGCGGCCAGCAGCGGCCCCATTGACTGGCCGAAATTGCCGCCGACCTGGAACAGCGACTGCGCCAGGCCAAAACGGCCGCCGGAAGCAAACCGCGCGATGCGCGAGGATTCCGGATGGAAGATCGCCGAGCCGATGCCGATCAGCGAGGCGCCGATCAAGAGCAGATAGTAGTGTCCGGCATAGGCCAGCACGACCAGGCCGATCAGCGACGAGGCCATGCCGTAGGGCAGCGAATAGGGCATCGGCCGCTTGTCGGTGATCATGCCGATCACCGGCTGCAGCAAGGACGCCGTCACCTGGAAGGTGAAGGTCAGCAGGCCGATCTGCCAGAAATCGAGGCCATAATTCTGTTTCAGAAGCGGGTAAATGGCCGATAGCAGCGACTGCATGATGTCGTTGATGCAATGGCAGAAGCTCACCGCCAGGATGACGGTGAAGGCCGTCGCCTGGGCTGAGGCGTGACTGGCGGTCGCTGGTGACGCGACGCTGGCGGCTGTCGTATCGGTCAAGGCAGGCTCCGTGGTCTTTTTGGCGGGCAAGCCCGCGGGCAATCTGGCGGACGCTCCCGCGGCCGCCTTAGGGACGGTTGCCTTATAAGCCGCTTGCCGTGCGACTTCTTTCGTGGTTTGGTCCAATAGTTTCGCGAGTGGGCCATACAAGATGCCGCATGGCAGGGAAATCTTCCGCGCCGGCAATGCCGATCTCGGCCAATTGCACCAGAGCCGCTGGCAATGGCTGGAGGAGGTCGCCGGCCCGGCGGTGGCGTTGCCGACCGAATATCCCGACGGCTATCACGTGCCGCAACACCGCCACAGACGCAGCCAGTTGCTGCACGCGCTTGTCGGCGTGGTGCTGGTGACGACGCGGCACGGGCGCTGGATGGTGCCGCCAGACCACGCGATGTGGATCCCGGCCGGCATCGAGCATTCCGTCGAGATGCTGGGCGATGTCTCGATGCGCTCGGTCTATGTCATGCCGGGCGCGATTCCGGGGCTGCCGGAAGGCTTGCGCGTCGTCGGCGTCACCGAGCTGATGCACAGCCTGATCGTGGAATCGGAGAAACTGCCGCAAGGCGGCGAGCTGGAAGGGCGCGGCGGGTTGATCATGAAGCTGTTGCTGCATGAGATCCCGACCTTGCCGGAACGGCCGCTCGGCCTGCCGTTCCCGTCCGATCCCAGGCTGGCGGCGCTGTGCCGCCGCTTCGTCGCGGCACCTTCGCCGCATGCGACCATCGACGAATGGGCTGACGCCGCCGGCATGAGCCGGCGCTCCTTCACCCGCGCCTTCCAGCGTCAGACCGGCCTGTCGCTGTCGACATGGCGCCAGCAGGCTTGCCTGTTCGCGGCGTTGCCTCGGCTCGCCGATGGCGAGCCGATCACGAGGGTGGCGCTCGACCTGGGCTATGACAGCGTGCCGGCCTTCATCACCATGTTCAAGCGCATGCTGGGCTCGTCGCCGCGCGGCTATATGCGCGGCGCGCGAGACCATGGCGAAGGCATAAGGCGAGCCACGCCTCGCCTCGAGGCCCCGGCGCCGTGAGGCAATCCCAGGAAAAGCGCGAAAGCGATTCCTGGAATTGCATCGGTGGGTCTAATCCATCTGAACGCCGCTCGCCTTGACGATCGGCTCCCACTTGGCGAGTTCAGCCTTCACGTGGGTTGCCAGCTCTTCCGGAGTGGAGGCCACGATAGAGGCGCTGAATTGGCCCATGCGCGCAATCACGTCGGGATCCTGCAGCGCCTTGGCTGCCGCCTTGTGAAGAACCTCGATCACGTCCGCCGGTGTGCCCGCGGGCGCGAACAGGGCGTTCCAGCTGTAGGTTTCATAACCGGGAATGGTCTCGGCGATCGCCGGGACGTCGGGGAAGGAGGGAACGCGCTGCTTGGTGGTGACGCCCAAGGCTCGCAGCGTCCCACCCTTTATATGCCCCGATGAAGACGGCAAGTTGTCGAACATCATCGGCACCTGATTTGCGATGACGTCGTTCAGGGCCGGTCCGGCGCCCTTATAGGGTATGTGCTGCATGCTGACGCCGGCCATCGTCTTGAAAAGCTCGCCGGAGAGATGCAGCGGGGTGCCGTTGCCCGACGAGGCGTAGGCATATTTGTCCGGGTCCTTCTTCAACAGGTCGATCAGTTCCTTGACGTCCTTGGCGGGAAATTGAGGGTTCACGACCAGGACGTTCGGCACCAGCACAAGCAGCGATATCGGAGCAAAATCCTTCTCCGCATCGTAGGGCTTGGTCTTGAGGATGAGTGGGTTGAGCGCGTGTGTCGCGACCGTGCCCATCAAAATCGTGTAGCCGTCCGGATCGGCCCGGGCGACCTGGGCCGCGCCGATGCTGCCGCCGGCGCCGCCGACATTTTCAACGACAATCTGCTGCCCGAGGCTCTCGGACATCTTGTTGGCGACGAGGCGCGCGACAAGGTCCGTTGAGCCGCCCGCGGAAAAGGGAACAACCATCGTGATGGTCCGGTCGGGAAAATCGGCGGCAGAGGCTATCGGCGCCGAAAAGAGAGCCGCGACGGAAACGGCAAGCCCAAGCAAAGTCCTTCGCCGGATTGGCATGTGCTACTCCTCCATTGTTTGGAAGGGCAGTATGCCATGGCAAGCGCGTAAGGAAACCTCTGCTGGCGGCACAAGGCAGGCGAGCGGTCGATACTAGGGCGTCCCGCTGCGCCTTGCCGACATTTCGTTGAAAGAGGTTTTAGTCGAACAGGCTCGACACCGATTCCTCGGTCGCCGTGCGCGAAATCGCTTCGCCCATCAGGTCGGCGATCGAGATGACGCGGATGTTGGGGGCGTCGAGCACGCCTTGCGTCGGCTGGATGGAATCGGTGATGACCAGTTCCTGCAGCTTCGAGCCGCTGATGCGGGCGACGGCGCCGCCCGACAGCACGCCGTGGGTGATATAGGCGGTGACGCTGGTGGCGCCGTTGGCCAGGAGCGCATCGGCGGCGTTGCACAGCGTGCCGCCGGAATCGACGATGTCGTCGATCAGCAGGCAATCCTTGCCGGCGACCGCGCCGATGATGTTCATCACTTCCGATTCGCCCGGACGCTCGCGGCGCTTGTCGACGATGGCGAGCTGCGCATCGAAGCGCTTGGCCAGCGCACGCGCCCGCACCACGCCGCCAATGTCGGGCGACACCACCACGACATTGCCGAGCTGCTTGTATTTCGCCTTCACGTCGCGGGCCATCACCGGCACCGAGAACAGATTGTCGGTCGGGATATCGAAGAAGCCCTGGATCTGGCCGGCATGCAGGTCGAGCGTCAGAACGCGGTCGACGCCGGCGCGGGTGATCATGTTGGCGACCAGCTTGGCCGAGATCGGCGTGCGGCCGGAAGCGCGGCGATCCTGCCTGGCGTAGCCGAAATAGGGAATCACCGCCGTGATGCGCTTGGCCGAGGAGCGCATGAAGGCGTCGATCATGATGAGCAGTTCCATCAAATGATCGTTGGTCGGGAACGAGGTCGACTGCAGGATGAAGACATCCTCGCCGCGCACGTTCTCCTGGATTTCGACGAAGATTTCCTGGTCGGCGAAGCGCCTGACGCTGGCCTTGCCCAGCGGGATGTTGAGATAGCGAGCGACCGCTTCGGCCAGCACCCTGTTGGAATTGCCCGCGAAGAGTTTCATGCACCGTTCCTGGTGGGGGATGGGAAGGCCTGACAGACTCTCCCGCACCTTTTAATCGGGCTTTTAGCGGCCCGCGCTGGTATTGCAAGCGCCGAGATCGGGAATCCGCCGGCTAAGCTGAAGAAAGGTTCGTGCCATCGCCGAGAGGCAACACTCGAGCATGCCTTGCTAGCCAGCCTTGCCGCCCAGAAATGCCGCGAACTGGTCGATGGTCTGGTCGGCGATCGCCTGCATGGTGGCCGGCGAGACCCCCTTCCAGCTGTCGGCGCCTGCGCCGGAATTGGCCGAAGGCGCCTTCATCTGGCCGTTGATGCGGTGCAGGCGGTTGCCTGAGGGGTCGTAGACGTCCCAGACATAGATGACGGTGGTGTCCTTGCCCTCCGAAATCGCCGAGAAATAGCCCTTCAGCACATGAGTCGCGGTCTGGTCGGCGCTGCCGGCAAGCGTGATGCCGCGCTGCCTGGCGCGCGTCTGCAGTTCCGCCGTCAGCGGGGTCGCGGCCTCGACCGAGGCGCCGACGATCGGCGCGATCTGCAGCCGGGTCTTCGACAGGATGGCAGCGCTTTGGGCCGGGGTGAGCGGCGTGGTGGTGGCGGGCGCCCCCGCCGTAGTGGTCGCGGGCGCAGCTGTCGATGGGGTGGGAACCGTGGCCGCCGTACTGCCCGGCGCTACCGGCCCCGAAGTCGCCGGCGGGGTGATGGCGGAAGGTTCGAGAACGTCCTTTGCGTTGGTGCAGGCAGCCAGAGTCAATGCCACAAGCAATGACACGGTCGTCACATGCGATCGTCTCATTTGCCTTCTAACTCCTTGGCGAAGAACGCCTCCCATTATGGATTCACTGTACGATCAAGTCGAGATCATGGCGGGAAAGCGGCTTCGGCTGGGATTCGGTGGTCAGGTAGGTGCGGCCAAGCGTCATTGCCGTCTCGGTCTCGGAATCCATGATGATCATGTGGGCGAACAGCGTCATGTGCGGCGCGATCGGCTCCGGATTGCCCTGGTAGAACATCGGCATGTCCATCCAGGACGGCGTGAAGCGGGCGCCGACGGAGTAGCCGCAGGCGTTCAGCCGATGCTTGGTCAGGCCATGCGCCTCCATGGTGCGGGCGTGGGCGTCGAAGACGTCGCCGAACGTGTTGCCCGGCGTCATCGCCTTTTCCACCGCGAGAAGGGCGGCACGCGCGGCATCGAACAGCTCCTGATGGCGCTTCGACACCTTGCCGGTCAGCACGGTGCGCATCATCGGCGCGTGGTAGTGATGGAAGACACCGGCCCATTCGAGCGTCAGCTGGTCGTTCTTGGTGAGCTTGCGGCGGCCGGCCTTGTAGCGGCACAGCAGAGCATCGACACCCGAACCGATGATGAACTCGTTGGCCGGATAGTCGCCGCCGCCGGCAAAGATCGCGCCCTGCATGGCGGCCAGAATCAGCGCCTCGTCGCCGCCCTGCTTGATCAGCGGCAGTGCCGCGTCGAGCGCGTCGTCGGAGAGATTGGCGGCCTTCTCGGCCTTGGCGATCTCGGCCGGGCTCTTGAACAGGCGCAGCCGGCCGACAATGCCGGACGCATCGGCGATCTGTCCGAAGGTCTGCAACTGCTCGTCCAGCCGCCGGCCATTATAGGCGGTCAGGCCATGGGTGTCGTATTCGACCCCGATGCGGGCGCCGAGGAGGTTGAGGTCGTTGAGCAGATTGCGCAGGTCGACCGCCGGGTTGGCGCCGTTGCGGTCGGTCCAAAGCACGATGTTGTCGATGATCGAGGTATGCCGCGCCTGGCGCAGGTCGGCCGATCGCGTCAAAAGCACCATCGAGCCGTCGGCCTTCACCACCAGGCACTGGAAGAAGCAGAAGCCGAACGTGTCGTAGCCGGTCAGCCAGTACATGCTTTCCTGCGCGAACAGCAGGATGGCGTCGAGTTTCTTCTCGGCCATCTCGATCATCAGCCGGTCGCGCCGCGCGTCAAATTCCGATCGTTCAAAATGCAGCGCCATTATTCACTCTCCAAAACGATGGCCGAAACCTGCCGGCCGTAATCGGGTTCCTTGCGGTGCGTGGTGCGCCGATAGGAGTAAAACAAATCTTCCTCGGCATAGGTGCAGCGGCCGAGGCCCTCGGCGGTCACGCCGACCCTGATGAGCCGGTCGACCGTGTAACGGTTGAGGTCGAACATGGCATGGCCTGATGTGGCGGAGGGCGAGAAATAGCCGATGTTTTCCGCGTCGGCCTCGACGAAGCGGGCGACGAATTCCGGCCCGACCTCGTAATTGGCGGGGCCGATCGAGGGGCCGAGCACGGCGACGATGTTTTCGCGCCGGGCGCCCAGGCTTTCCATGGCGGCAACGGTGTTCTCCAGCACGCCCGTAAAAGCGCCTTTCCAGCCGGCATGCGCCGCGCCGATGATGCGCGCGCCGGAATCGGCAAAGAGCACCGGGCCGCAGTCGGCGGTCGAGGCGCCGATGGCGATGCCCGGGCGGTCGGTGACGATAGCATCGGCCTTGGGCCGTTCGCCGGCAAAGGGTTCCGTGACGACAATGACGTCGGGCGAATGGACCTGCCAGGCAGTCAGCAGATGGTTCGCCGGCACGCCCATCCAGGCGGCGACACGGGCGCGATTCTCGGCCACCAGCGCCTTGTCGTCATCCGACCCGGTGCCGATGTTAAGGCCCTCATAGATGCCCGTCGAGACGCCGCCCGTGCGGGTGAAATAGCCGTGGCGGATGCCCTGTGCCTGCGCCTTGTCCAGCAGCGGCGACCGAACGGGATCCGGTTTGGTCTGATTCAGCATGCGGGCGTTGTTGTCCGTGTGGGCGGTTTCGTCAAGAAAAAGTCCGGAAGCGAGGTGGCCGGCGGTTCGGCCGCTCTTTTACCGGAGGCGAGATTGGGAGAGGCAGCGGTGAAAAGTCAATCCGCCGTCGCAAAGGGCCGGATCGGCACGCCGCGCGGCAGGGCGGCAAGCACCTTGAACAGGTCGCCCATGGCCTGCGGGCCAGCAAGACGCTCGACATCGCCTGATATCTTGTCGCGGGTCGCCTGGCCGGCATCGGCGCCAAGCCGGCCGGCGCGCTCGAGAATGCCCATGCCGAGCAGGAAATTGCCTTGCGTCGACAGATGGGCGTCGAGACCGTGGGCGCGCACCGTTGCGGCAAGGGCGGCGAAATCGACGTGCGAGGTGAGATCGGCCTCGCCGGGATTGGCCAGCACATCTTCGTGATTGTGCCGGCGCAAGGCCTGCAGCGTGTCGCCGACCCCCGGCTGCAGATGGCCATAGTCGAGAAACAGCCCGGCGCCGCCGTTTCGGGCAATGCGCCCGGCAATGGCGGCCATCAGGGCGGTGCGAGCCGGTGCTACTTCGACGATCGCGCCTTGCGGCGCTTCAGCGGCGTCGAGGGGCAGCAGCGTCGAGTCGACCGAGCTGGCGCCGGCGAAGAAACAAAGGTTGTCCTCGTCGTCGAGGCCGACCACGCGCTCGCGCCAGCCCGTGCCGGCGCGGACGAACTGGCGGACCGGCACGGCGTCGAACAATTCGTTGCCGACGATGAGCAGCGGCTGATCAGGCAGTGTCTCGATGGTCTCGTGCCAGCCTATCGCGAATGGCGTCGCGCCAAGCGTCTGCTTCTGAACTTCGGCCAGGCGCGGGCTGGTCTCGATCATGGCGAAGGCGGCGCCATTGGCCAGGGTAGGATCGAGCCGCGACAGCGTGCGCAGCATGTCCTTCATCAGCGTGCCGCGGCCAGGGCCGATCTCGGCGATGGTGACCGGCATCGGCCGGCCAATCGCTGTCCAAGCCTGGTAGAGCCAGACGGCGACGAGTTCGCCGAACATCTGGCTGATCTCCGGCGCGGTGACGAAGTCGCCGGCGGCGCCGAAGGGCTCGCGTGTGGTGTAGTAGCCGTCCGCGGGGTCGAACAGGCACATCGCCATGTATTCGTTGACGGGAAGGGGGCCGAGCGCCTCGATCAGGTCGACGACGCGGGTCTTCAGCCGCGTCATGTCGCCTGCGGCTGTGACTGCGTCGCCGGCTTGGCGGTCGCCATCGCCCAGATGCCGGCCAGCACCATTGGCGTCGACAGGATCATGCCCATGGTCAGCCAGTTGGTGCCGAGGAGGTAGCCGAGCTGCTGGTCGGGTTCACGGAAGAACTCGACGAAGATGCGCGACAGGCCGTAGCCGCAGATGAAGGCGCCGCCGACGAAGCGCGGCGTCTTCAGCTTGAGGCGCGAATGGGTGAGGATGCGCAGCACGACAAACAGCACCAGGCCTTCGAGCAGGGCTTCGTAGAGCTGGCTCGGATGGCGGGTGAACGGTCCGCCATTGGGGAATTCGATCGCCCAGGGCACGTCGGTCGGCCGGCCCCAAAGCTCGGAATTGATGAAGTTGGCGATGCGCACCAGGCCAAGCCCAACCGGCACGCCGGCGGCCACGACGTCGAACAGCGACCAGGTGCGGATGCCGCGCTTGATGGAAAACAGCGTCATGGCGAGGATGACGCCGAGCAGGCCGCCATGGAACGACATGCCGCCTTGCCAGACGGCGAAGATGTCGAGCGGATGCGCGATGTAGCGCGGCAGGTCATAGAAAAGCACATAACCGGTGCGGCCGCCGAGCACGACGCCGATCGCCGCCCAGACGATGAAATCGTCGAGGTCCTCCGGCTTCATCGGCAGGATGCCGTCGGGCCACAGTTTCGGGTTGGCGGCAAGCCGCTTGGCGTACCACCAGGCAAACAGGATGCCGACGATGTAGCCGACGCCGTACCAGTGCACCGCCAGTGGTCCGATCTGGATGAGGATCGGGTTGATGTTGGGGAAGGGCAACGAGGCCAGCGGCAGCAGGAAATATTCGTTCAACGGGGAGTTCTCGGTTGCGGTCGCGTTCGGGCGCGGACCATGCGGCAGGGTTTTGGCAGGGTCAAGGCAAGGTCGTTGCCGTCAAGTGCTGGGACGGATCCCGTTGCGAGCCATCGCGTCGTGGGCGGTGGGTTCAACCCTTGGCTGCCAGCCACTGCCGCAATGCGTCGTTGATCCTGTCCTGCCAGCCTGGACCGTCTTCCTGGAAATGGTCGAGCACGGCCCGGTCGATCCGGATCGAGACAAGCTCGCGGACATTCGGCGCGGTCGAGGGTTCGCGAACGGGCGCTGCCGGTTTCTTGGCCGGCTTGAAGGCCGCTTCGGCGGCCGCGAACGGATTTGTCGGTCGGCGCGGGGGCGTTGCCATTGGGTGACCCTGACTGGAGACGACTCATGCTTGACGCCGGTCGCGAGGAAAACGCCACAATATGCGACTTGGCGCCACTTCGTATAGGGCGCGGTCATGTCGTCAATTCTCGGGAAACAAGATCGTCCTTAGGTCCATCGCATCGTGTAATATGTGTAGTACCTCCACGGCGTCGGCGCTAACGCGATAGAAAATCAGATAATTGCCGTGAACGCGCCGGCGGATACCCGGAGATCGAGGCCGCTCAAAGAGTGGATACCGCTCCGGCATGGAGCGTAAATCCAGACAATCGCGGCAACTCCTGAATGAACGTGACGGCCCGAAATGGGCTGTCGAACGCGATGTAGTCGCCAATGGCTTCAAGGTCTGCCTCTGCCTGATCTGTGAAGACCAGCTTCCTCACCTGGTCTTCTCTGCCATCGCCTTGTATTTGGCTTCAAGTCTGTCCAGCACCTCGTCGCCAGCCTTGACCCTGCCTGCGTCGGCATCCGCAATGCCTTTGGCGAGGGCTGCATCGAGGGCGGCGAGACGCTTTTCCCGTTCTTCGACGAGGCGAACACCCTCACGCAGTACTTCGCTCTTTGAATTGTAGCGTCCGGTGTTGACGAGCTGGTTGACGATATCTTCGAGGCGGGCTCCCAAGTCTGCGCTGATGGCCATGGCGGCACTCCTACAAAACACTCTGGGATAATAATAGTTATTAATCCGGCTTGCCAGTGATTTTGGAGGGTTCGACTTGATGCCGCAGCAGCCCTCAACGTTCTTGCATTCCTCGCCCCGCGCCACTACGTCATTCCGAGCAAAGCGAGGATTTGCCATGTCGACCGGACCGAACCGCATTCTCGATGAATTCGCCAAGCTGATGACCGATGCCGCGGGTGCCGCGCAGGGTGTCCGGCGCGAGGTGGAGACCGCCTTCAAGGGGCAGGCGGAGCGTATCCTCAATTCGATGGACGTGGTGCAGCGCGAGGAATTCGAGGCCGCGCGCGAGATGGCCGCCAAGGCCCGGGACGAGAATGCCAGGCTTGCCGCCCGCATCGAGGCGCTCGAGGCGAGGCTCGCAGAACTCGCGGGTGATGCCGCACCAGCGGCGGCGGCGAAGCCCCGTGCAAAAAAATAATCGTTAAACTTTTCCACATAGTGCAATCCTGAAAATCGCTTTGCCGTGAATCGCTTAACGGCATTGCATGAATCTTTATGACAGCGCCTTTCCACATGCGAATGACGCAGTGCGAAAAATTGGGCTGTTCACGCGACTCCCGATCAATAGACTGAATTTGTTGCATGATTCGGAGCAGGGTCATGCGGCCGGGCGGTGGGGTCCGGTCTGGGGTCTTTGCGTCGAGAAGTAGTCTTTAGCGCGAAGTAAGTCCTGGCCGTCCGAGTTCTAGATCAGATTGTTCGTTGTGTGTGCCCTCCCGCGGAGCGTGTGGCGGCGCTCCTCAGAACGACAGGAAGCATTCCATGGAACTTCTCGAACTCGAATTCTCCCGCGAAATCCATCCGGTGGATGTTATCGAGCAGGTGGCCCACAACAATGACTGGTCCTTCGAACGGGCCGGCGACGATGAAATTTCGATCTCGGTCGCAGGCAGCTGGACCGACTATCACGTCTCCTTCTCCTGGATGGAGGATTTCGAGGCGCTGCATCTGGCCTGCGCCTTCGACATCAAGGTGCCGGAGACCCGCGCGCTGGAAGTGATGCGGCTGTTGTCGCTGATCAACGAACAGATGCTGTTCGGGCATTTCGACCTCTGGGAGCAGGAAGGCGCGATCATGTTCCGCCAGTCGCTGCTTTTGGCCGGCGGGGTCGAGCCGTCGAGCCAGCAGGTGGAAGTGCTTCTGTCCTCGGCGCTTGAGGCCTGCGAATGCTATTTCCAGGCCTTCCAGTTCGTCGTCTGGTCGGGAACCTCGGCCAAGGACGCGCTGGCCGGCGTGCTGTTCGAGACCTACGGCAACGCCTGAGCAGGACGCGCATGAGTGCAAGCAAAGAGCGTAAGCCAGAGATCAGTTTTGCCGATTTTGATCGTGTCGACATCCGCGCCGGCACGATCGTCGAGGCCGAACCGTTTCCCGAAGCGCGCAAGCCTGCCTTCAAGCTGAGGATCGATTTCGGACCCGACATCGGCATCAAGAAATCGTCGGCGCAGATCACCAAATATTATACGCCGGAGACTCTGGTAGGCCGGCAGGTGTTCGCGGTGGTGAATTTCCCGCCCCGCCAGATCGGGCCGTTCATGTCGGAAGTGCTGACACTCGGCTTTCCCGACGAGGAGGGCGCTGTCGTGTTGGGCGCCATCGAGCGCAAGGTGCCGGACGGCGGGCGGCTGTTCTAGGGTTCGCCGCCGATAAGTTACGGTCGTCGCGCCTTACCCGCTGTCGTCATCCACGGGCGGAGCGGGCGATCCTCGGGTCTGCGCGCTGGCTTCGCCGACGCTCCGCCCATGGACGACGAAGGGAGGGTCAGGCCGCCAGCTTGCGCGTCCTGCCGAGTGCTTCCTCGACCGTGTCGAGGAACATTTCCGCACAGGCTTTCCAGCTATAGCGCATCGCGCGATCTCTGGCATCGGCGCGGTCGACCTTGAAGGCGGCGAGCGCGGCTTCGCGCAGATCGTTGGAGACCGCGCCGCCAAAACCGTCGCCGACGATGTCGATCGGCCCGGTCACCGGATAGGCGGCGACCGGCGTGCCGCTGGCCAGCGCCTCGATGATGACGTTGCCGAAGGTGTCGGTGCGGCTGGGGAAGACGAAGACATCGGCCGAGGCATAGATCTCGGCCAGCTCGTCATTGGGACGGTGACCGAGGAAATGCGCGTTGGGATATTTCGCCCTCAGCTTGGCTAGCTCCGGACCTTCGCCGACGATCACCTTGCTGCCGGGCAGGTCGAGGTCGAGGAAGGCGGAGAGGTTCTTCTCGATGGCTACGCGGCCGACGCAGAGGAAGACCGGGCCGGGGAAGCCGAGGTCCTTGCGCTTGTCCGGGCGGAAATGCTCGGTGTCGACGCCGCGCGTCCACGGCCTCAGCTTGTTGAAGCCGCGCGCCGCAAGGTCGTCGGCGAGCGACTGGGTGGCGACCAGCGTGCCCTGGCCGGAATTGTGGAAGTCGCGCAGCCAGCGATAGGCCCAGCTTTCCGGTACCGGCAGGCGGGCGCTGAGATATTCGGGAAAGCGCGTGTGATAGCTGGTGGTGAACGGCCGGCCGGCATTGCGGCAATAGCGCCGCGCCATGATGCCCAGCGGGCCTTCGGTGACGATGTGGATGTGGTCGGCCTTGTAGGCGTCGATCAGTCGCGCGACATGGCCTGGCGTGGTCAGCGCCAGGCGGATGTCGGGGTAGGTCGGCAGGGGCAGCGTGCGAAAGATGTTGGGTGTCAGGAAATCCACCGCGACGTCGAAGGATTTCAGCGTTTCGGTGAGCCGCTCCAGCGTGTGGACGACGCCGTTGACCTGCGGGCGCCAGGCGTCGGTGACCATCAAAATGCGCATGACGGCCCTTTGCTGGAAAGGTCGACGGTTGCCTTGAGACGATGCCGCAACGGCGACCAGCCGGCGGCCCTCGCTTCGCTCCAGCGCACCCGGGCGGGCACGGGATCGAAGTGGGGCGGCAAGGCCGAATCAAGTGATGTCGCGCGTTTCATGCGCGCTCTTCACCATGATTTCATGACGGGCGGATGAAGCAGTCCTTCTGGGAGCATGATCTTATCCGAAAACCGGTTTCCACTTTTCGGGATCATGCTCCGCCTAGGCTGGAACCTTGATCACCGCGCGCAGGCCGCCGAGCGGGCTGTCGTCCAGGGTGATGTCACCGCCATGGCTGCGGGCGATGTCGCGGGCGATCGACAGGCCGAGCCCGGTGCCGCTGGCATCGAGGTTGCGCGCTTCGTCGAGCCGCACGAAGGGCTTGAAGACGTCCTCGCGCCTGTCGGCCGGAATGCCGGGACCATTGTCGTCGACGGTGACCACGAGCGAGCCACGGCCGTGATCGGCGCTGACCTCCACCGTCTTGGCATAGCGGAAGGCATTGCCGATGACGTTGGACAACAGCCGCGCGAAGGCGTTCGGCCTGACATGCACGGTCGGATCGCCGGAAAGCGTCGTCGACAGCTTGCATTTGCGCAAGGCGGCCTCGTCGCTGAGCTTCTGGAAATAGGCTTCGAGATCGAAACGTCCCGGGTCCTCCAAGGCTTCGCCGCGGGCAAAGGCGAGATAGCCTTCCAGCATCGACTGCATGTCGTCGATGTCCTGGTTGAGCGCCGCCTTGGTCTCGGCCTTGCCGCCGGCCAGCGCCAATTGCAGCTTGAAGCGGGTGAGGATGGTCCTGAGATCATGGCTGACGCCGGTCAGCATGGCGGTGCGCTGGTCGATCTGGCGCTCGATGCGTTCGCGCATCTGGATGAAGGCAAAGCCGGCGCGGCGAACCTCCTCGGCACCGCGCGGGCGAAAATCGCGCGGCATCGGCCGGCCCTTGCCGAAGCTTTCGGCGGCCTCGGCAAGCGTCAGGATCGGCCGGATCTGGTTGCGCAGGAAGGGGATGGCGATCATCAGGAGCACCAGCGAGGTGCCGACCATCCAGATCAGGAAGATGTGGGTGTTGGAGGCATAGGCCTGGCTGCGGCGCACGAAGACGCGCAGCACCTTGTTCTCGAGCTGGACGCGCACCTCGACGATGTTGGAATTGCCGACCGTGTCGATCCAGAACGGCCGGTTGATCTGGCGGGTGATCTCGGACGAGAGAACGTCGTCGAGGATCGAGAAGAACGGTTTTGGACCGGGCGGCGGCAAGGGATCCGGCGGCAGCAGATCGACCTTCAGCTGCATGCGGTCCTGGGCGATGCGGATGACGTTGGCGTAGTCGGCGTCGTGCGGGTAGGTCTCGATCAGGTCGATGATGGCGGCGATGTCGCGCACGGTGGCCTGCGACAGGCGCTGCGTCACCGTTGCCCAATGGCGCTCCATGAAGACGAAGGCGACCACCGATTGCAGAAGGATCATCGGCGCGATGACGATGATCAGCGAGCGCGCGTAAAGGCGCTTGGGCATGTAAAGCGAAACGAGGCGCCAGAACCGGTTCCAGATGCGCGGCACCGCCTTGAGCGTTCGCGTGGCGCGTGCGCTCAAGCCGTCAGGTCCCGGCCCTTCCAGTTCCGTCGTCGCCATTGGCTCTTTTCATTTCGCCCGCGGCCCTCGATCAGGATGACGTTCCGTTGGATCGTCTTCCTGATCTAACTCTTTGTTGGAGCATGATCTTTTCCGAAAATCGGTTCCCACTTTTCGGGATCATGCCCTAGAGCCGCAGCCGGTATTCTATTCCACGCTAAGCCGATACCCAATACCGCGAACGGTCTGCAGCCAGACCGGGTTGGACGGATCGCGCTCGATCTTGCGGCGCAGCCGGTTGATCTGCACGTCGATGGTGCGCTCGCCGACCTCCGAATCGTCGCCGACCAGTTCGTGGCGCGGGATGGTCTCTCCGGCCCGCGCGGCAAAGATCGCCAGGATCTCCTGCTCGCGATCGGTCAGCTTCAGCGCCTCGCCGCCGCGCTTCAGCTCGCGCCTGGCGATCTGGAAGGTGTAGGGGCCGAAGACCAGCTGTTCGACCTTGGGTGTGGTCGCCGGGCCGCCGCGGCGCAGGATGTTGTTGATGCGCAGGATCAGTTCGCGCGGATCGAAGGGTTTTGGCAGATAGTCGTCGGCGCCGGCCTCCAGGCCGGAGATACGGCTGTCGGTTTCCGAAAGCGCGGTCAGCATCAAGATCGGCACGTTCTTTTCGGCGCGCAGCGATTTGGTGAGATCGACGCCGCTTTCGCCGGGCATCATGACGTCGAGCACAAGCAGGTCGAAGTCAAGGCCGGCGAGCTTGCGCCTGGCCTCGCCGGCATTGCCGGCAACGGTGACGCGAAAGCCGTTTTCGGTCAGATACTGTTTGAGAAGATTGCGGATGCGGGTGTCGTCGTCGACCACAAGCAGATGCGGCGCGTCGTCGTCCGGTGCGGCCGCCTGATCGACCCTCTCAGTGCTCTCCATGGCTTTTTCCTGACATTTTTGCGGACCCAACGTCGATCTGAGCTCTCAGTTCCGGATTGACCATCGCTTCGAGGAAGCGTTCCACCAAGGCCCGTTCGGTGGCGCCGGAATCTTCCAATGCAGCACGGATGCGGCGTGACTGTGGCCGCGCCAGGGCCAGCGCCAGGGCGCGGCCCTTGGCGGTGGGATAAAGTTCGCGCTGGCGGCGGTCGCGCGGACCTTGCAATTGCACGACATGGTCGGTGTCGATCAGTTGCTTGAGCACGCGCGCCAGGCTCTGCTTGGTGATCTTCAGCACGTCGAGCAGTTCGGCGACCGTCAGGCCCGGCCGGCGGTTGACGAAATGCAGCACCCGGTGGTGGGCACGGCCGAAGCCATAATCTGCCAGGATCTGATCGGGATCGGAGGTGAAGTCGCGATAGGCAAAGAAGAACAGTTCGATGATGGCAAAGTCTATGCCGTCCTCGACTGACATCGCGGTCCTGATCGGCTTTCCGGCGGCTGGGCTTCGATCCGTCATCATTTCTCCATGGGAACGGGAGATTATGTCAGTACTATTGACGTAATTTCCCTGCAATGGTAATTTTTGACAAGCTTTTGGGCGGATTGCGAACGAAAAGGCAAGGCAGGCCGGTTTTTCCGGAACTTCCTGAGTTTGCCAGAGCGCGATTATCCGCCTACGCTTCGCAACACTGGCCGGCTCCCCAATCACACGGCGCGGCCAAAAAGAACACGCTACGACACCAAGGATATGCGGGCCGCGACCCGCGGGAGGTTACCATGGCATCCGTTCCCTTCGATCAACTGGACGGCTTCATCTGGATGAATGGCGAATTCGTTGCGTGGGGCGACGCCAAGATCCATGTTCTGACGCACGGTCTGCACTACGCCAGCGCGGTCTTCGAGGGCGAGCGCGCCTATGGCGGCGAGATCTTCAAGCTCAACGAGCACACCGAACGCCTGCATGAATCGGCGCGCCTGCTCGGCTTCAAGATTCCTTATTCGGTCGCCGAGCTCAACGACGCCTCGACCACGCTGTTGAAGAAGCAAGGGTTTCAGGATGCCTATGTCCGGCCGATCGCCTGGCGCGGCAGCGAGCAGATGGGCGTTTCGGCGCAGAACAACCGCATCAACGTCGCCATCGCCATCTGGCAGTGGCCGAGCTATTTCGATCCGGCACAGAAGCTGAAGGGCATCCGCCTCGATGTCGCGGAATGGCGCCGGCCCGACCCGCGCACGGCGCCGTCGAAGTCGAAGGCCGCAGGTCTCTACATGATCTGCACCATGTCCAAGCACGCCGCCGAAGCAAAAGGCTATGCCGACGCCATGATGCTCGACTGGCGCGGCCAGGTCGCCGAGGCAACCGGCGCCAATATCTTCTTCGTCAAGGACGGCAAGATCCATACGCCCAAGCCTGATTGCTTCCTCGACGGCATTACCCGCCGGACGGTCATCGGGCTCGCCAGGGACCGTGGCCTGGACGTGATCGAACGCGCTATCCTGCCGGAAGAACTCGAAGGCTTCGAACAATGCTTCCTGACCGGAACGGCGGCGGAAGTAACGCCGGTTTCGGAGATTGGACCTTACCGATTCGAGGTTGGCGACATCGCCAAGAACCTCATGAATGACTATTCTGCGGCCGTTCAGCCAAAGCACGCGATCGCCGCAGAATAACGATAGTCACAGCTTTTCGCGCAAGCAGGGGCGGTTTTCGAGCCGCCCCTTTTATTTCAGCGTTTCTGCATTTGACTTTCAGTCAATTCGGCGTCTCATGATGGTGTCGGCCCGGGAGGCTGGCAGCTATGGAGGGACTAATCATATGGACATGAACACGCTTCTTCCGATCATTGTACAGGTGATTACGGGTATCATCGGTGGTCAGGCGGTCGGTGTTGCACTCAAGAACGCTGCGATGGGTCAGCTGCCCAAAATCCTGGGCGGTGCCATTGGCGGCGTCGGCGGAGCGGCGATCCTCGGCAGCCTGCTTGGCCACGGCGCCGTCGATCCGGCAGCGGCCGCTGCAGCGACGAGCGGTCTCGGCAGTGCGCTCAACCTCAACAACATCGTTGGCGGCGCCGGCGGTGGCGCGATCCTGACCGGCATCATCGGCGCGGTCATGGGCGCCATGAAGAAGTAAGTCTGACGGTCTCAGGTCTGTTCAAATGGGCGGCTTCGGCCGCCCATTTCCGTTTGTGCAACGTCTGACTGTTCGTGTTTCGAGGGGTGGACGCCTTTAACCGACGTCTCTACATCACCGCGTGAACATCGAAAGGACGAACATGGGTCAGCTCAATGCCGGCATCGTGCCGGTCACACCGTTCCAGCAGAATTGCACCATCCTGTTCGACATGGACGACAAGCACGGCGTCGTCGTCGATCCGGGCGGCGACATCGACAAGGTGCTGGCGGTACTGAAGGACAATGCGATCACCGCCGAGGCGATCTGGATCACGCACGGCCATATCGACCATGCCGGCGGCGCCATGGAGCTGAAGGAAGCGCTCGGCCTCGATATCATCGGCCCGCATGCAGCCGACAAGCCCTTGCTCGACAATCTGGAGAACCAGGGCAGGCGCTACGGCATTGACGGCGCGCGCAACTGCGTGCCCGACCGGTTCCTCACCGAAGGCGAGACCGTGTCGTTCGGCGGCCATTTGTTCGAGGTGCTGCATTGCCCCGGCCACGCGCCCGGCCACGTCGTCTATTACAACCGCGCGGCCAAGTTCGCCCATGTCGGCGATGTGCTGTTCCGTGGCTCGGTCGGCCGCACCGACCTGCCGGGCGGCGACCACGCGACGCTGATCGCCTCGATCAAGGAGAAACTCCTGCCGCTTGGCGATGACATCGGCTTCATCTGCGGCCACGGCCCTGGCGGCCGTTTTGGCGAGGAGCGGCGGACCAACCCCTTCCTAGTCTAGACTAGGATCAGCGCCTCCACCCGAGGTCGTAGGGTCAAAACAAAAGAGCGCTGGCCTTGCGGTCAGCGCCCTTCTTGTTCGGGGCAGGGAAGCCCTAAGCGCTTTCGCGCTTCAGAATTTAGTTTGGTCCAAGTCGCTATCCCAAAACCGCTGCGCACTTTTGGGCGACATACTCAGTTTGCAGTGCAGAAATGCTGCTCGCCGTCATTGCCGGTGAAGGTGCCGGTGCGGGAGTTGAAGCTGCGGTAGCGGTCCGAGCAGTATTCGTACCAGTCACGCGTCCACGGTTCGGCATAGCGATCGGCATAGACCACCCGAGGCTCCGCGTAGTAGCGGCGAACCGGTGCCGGGCGGATCCGCACGTCACGATCGTAGTAACCGTCATTGTAGTAACCGTCACCGTAGTAGCGGTTAGCGTCAGGCGGTGGCTGGTCATTGGCCAGCGCGCCACCGATCAGGGCGCCGGCGGCAAGGCCAAGCACGCCGGCGGCAATGGCGTCGCCATTACCGTGGTGGCGGTGATGACGCCATTCATCGGCATTGGCCGCGGGCAGGGCCACAAGCATGGTAGCGGCCATGGCGGCGGACAGCACGGCTGTCTTGAAAATTCTGTTCATCTTGGTCTCCTTCGTACCAGACCGTGCAGTTTTGCAGGGGATGCGGTCCGGCTTTACCCAAGACTAATATGCGACCGTGGCTGAACGGAGGCTGAACGGATTTCGACCTGCCGGCTAAGAGGGAGCGTCAAGAACCAGGCTCCGATCGAGCTGGGCTGCCCTGCTGGAGCCGACAGTCTGAAGCCGGCTCAGCCGACCGACAGGTTGACGGCCTTGGGTCCCTTGCCGCGCTTGTCCGGCTCGGTGTCGAATGTTACTTTCTGCCCATCTTCGAGACCGGGAAGACCCGACGCCTGCACGGCCGAAATATGGACGAAGACATCCTTCGCGCCATCGTCCGGCGTGATGAAGCCGAAGCCTTTGGCATGGTTGAAGAATTTGACGGTGCCGGTCTGCGGCATGGGAAACTCCTTTGATCCCATAAACTCCAGTCTCGGGCCGGCAAATGCCCGAGAGGAAATTTGTCCTTTATTTTAGCGTCATCGGCAAGAGAAAGTTTTGCGGGCACTTAAAGCGCCTTAAGCCCTTGTTATGATGCATGTCGTTGACCGGGAGCCGGATCCACTTCCGGGCTACATGCACTTATGCTGCGCCGCGGGTATGAAAAAAGGCGCGACGAAAATCGCCGCGCCTTTCAAAAATCTGTCTGCGTGCCCACAGGCTGGGCAAGCTGCGAACCCTCGTTCGCTCGCCGTCAGGGACGCGCGGCGCCGATGGTTCAGGCAGCGCGGAGGTTGACCGCCTTCGGGCCCTTGCCCATGCGGTCCGGCTCGACGTCGAAGGTGACCTTCTGGCCGTCGACGAGCGTGCGCAGGCCCGATGCCTCGATCGCGGAAATATGGACGAACACGTCCTTGGCGCCGCCGTCGGGCGTGATGAAACCGAAGCCTTTGGTCGCGTTGAAGAATTTAACGGTGCCGGTCTGGGCCATTGGGGAAACTCCTTCACCCGTTCAGTCTTTGGTGGTCCTGCCCGCCACCTGGCGTCGAGGGCAGTTCCCGGTGGTTGCTTTCGGCAGTCATGCATTGGCGCATGGTCAAACCCCCCGCCGAAAAACGGGGCCGTCAGAGATTCACAGTATCGGGGAAAGGTCGTCCAAAACGTTCCGCTCTCCGGGTCGCAAATGCCCGAACACGGAATTTATCGCACGGAAACGTGAAGGTTGCAAGATAGCGCCGCGGGCCGCCACACTGAGCGCATCCCGACGCAAGAATCGACCGATCTGAGCGTCGACGGGCCGCAAATAGGCCTCGTTGCCGGGCCGGTCATTGACCCACGGAGGGGATCGCGCATGGGCCAGTGTTCCCAGCGGACTCCGTCATGGCTGTAACCGCCGTTTCGCCGCAACCGCGGTTGCATCAGGCTGCGTTGCATTTGGCAGGGGAATGGCGAGGATCGCGATCGGGGATAGGATCGAGGGAGAAATCACCATGAAATTCCTGGCGTCGGTTTTTTCGCGGCAAGGCTTTGCCGTCCTGTTCCTGTCGGCGCTTCTGGCCGCCTGCACCGTGGTCGTCGATGACGAGCCGGGACCACGCCCGCGTCCGCCGCGTCCCGAACCGGAATTCTGCACCAGGCAATACGAGCCGGTCTGCGCCAGGCGTGGCGGCGACCGCCAGACCTTCGCCAATAGCTGCCTCGCGGACCGCGCCGGCTACCGCATTGTGCGCGAAGGCCCCTGCCGCGGCGACGGCGGCGATGGTGGTGGTGGCGAAGAGCAGACGTTCTGCACCCGCGAATACGCCCCCGTCTGCGCCCGCCGCCATGGCGAGATGCGCAGCTTCCCCAATGCCTGCGAAGCCCGCGCCGCGGACTACCGTATCGTCGGCGATGGCCCGTGCTGAGACGGCAGGTCCGCCTTCTCCTACGCAGGGGAGAAGGCGGATGCTGCTTGAAACAAGAGTTAGGCCTTGCCAGCCGGCACTTTCGCCCGCCGGCAATAGGCAATGAACTCGGCCGCGGGCATGGGCCCGGCGAACAGCCAGCCCTGGCCGTAGTCGACATCGCGTTCCTTGAGGTAATCGGCCTGGGCCCGCGTTTCGACGCCTTCGGCGACAATCTTCAGCTTCAGCGTCTTGGCCATATCGATGATATGCGGCGTGACCGAGCTGGTGGCGGAGTTGGTGCTGATCGTGTCGATGAACGACTTGTCGATCTTGAGCGCATCCAGCGGCAGCCCTTCGAGATAGGACAGGCTCGAGTAGCCGGTGCCGAAGTCGTCGATTGCCACCGCATAGCCAAGTTCGCGGGCACGCGCGAGCGTCGATCGCGCCGCCTCGATATCCACGAAGCCGCGCTCCGTCGCCTCGAGCCAGATCTGCCGCGGCTGGATTCCCGTATGCTGCAGCGCCTTGGCGATAACCGGCAGAACCCGCTCCGTGCCGACGTCGGTCGCGCTGAGGTTGATGGCGATGTGAAGGGAACGATCGGCAACCAGAAGGCTGTTGAGATCGGACACGACGAGCGCAATGACCTGATCGGTGATCGCCGTGATCAGTCCGCTCTCCTCGGCAAGCGGAATGAAATGATCGGGCCGGACCAGGGATCCGTCTGGCCGCTTCCAGCGCACCAGCGCTTCCGCGCCGATGCAAATGCCGGTCCTGAGTTCGACGATCGGCTGATAGTGGACGATGAATTCGCGCTTGCGCACGGCGATCTGCAATTCGCCCAGGGGCGAAAGCCGCCTTCGCGACAACCAGACGACCAGGCCGATGATGAAGGCGGCAATGAAGGCGCCAAGCGGGAGCAGCAGACGCTGCTGCCGGCGCACGCCGTCCAGGATCTGGCTTTGCGGTTCGGTGGCGACGGCAATCCAGCCGGTCCCGCGCGCCGTGGCAAACAGGAGATCGTCGTCCATGCCTTCTTCAGGACCGGCGACGATCTTGCCGATGCGGGCGGGATCGGGGCCGTTCAGCGCGCCGACCAGAATGCCGTTTTCCGTCGTCAGGGCAAGTTGGACGCCGGGGTCGACGATAATGTCGGCAAAGCGCACCGGATCGACAAGGGCGTTGTGGTCCTTGTAGCGCAGCGCCATCAGCGTGTGGCCCGCGCTCATCACCGGCTGCATGCGAGCGGTGACGGCAATGCCGTCGCTGGTGACGAAGTCCGGCTTCGATTGCGCGACGCGGCCGTCGGTCGGTCCCCATGACGAGCATTTGAGCAGGCCATTTTCGAAATAGCCCATTTCCTCGATGGTGCGTGTGTTGATGGTGAGCTGCCGCATGCGGGCGATGTGGTCCGCCGAACAGGGGGTGCCGGTGAACCGGCCGATCTGCCGCAAGGCATCCCGCGCTTCGTCGAGTGACATGTCGGCCCTGGCGATGGCGCGGCTGGCGAACAGATGCAGCCGTTCGTGTTCGTTCTGGACGGCCTGGATCCATGAAAGGTGAAACATCGCCGCGATGGGCGCGATGGCGCCAGCCAAGCCCAGCACCACCGCCGTCACGATGATGCGTGGCCTGTCCATGCGCCTCCTGCCTCGGCCGTGGCCGGCGATCTTGCCAGCTGAAATAGTCTCGGGCCCCCGATTTCGGCGGCAGGCGGATCTTATGTCTTCGTCCTTACACGAACTTTAATGGGGCCTGCGGCAAGCGCGGCTTCTTCAACAGCCGGCTAGGATGGATAGGCTCCATCGGCCGGCCCGGCGTAGAGCTCGCTGCCGTGCTCATCGGAAATGCGCAGGCGGTCGGGGATTTGCGGCATTGCGAGCGTGTGGAAGAGTGCGGCCGCGGCCTGCAAGGCGGCGCGCAAGGTCGGCGCTTCCAGCGACACCTTGTCGAGCGTTGCCTCCTCGGCGTCACGCGACCGGTAGAACTCGATGACGAAGTTCAAGCGAGCCTCCGTGGCAGGACTTGGATGGGCCTGTTGTCAGTTCATCGCCTGCCCAAGGCAGGGGATGGGGCGCATGCGAGGCGCGCCCCAAGGCTGTCAGCCCTTGGGCTTCGGCTTTAGGCCGCTCTCGGCCTGCTTGACCGACGAACCGAACGGGGAGGCGGGCTTGGCCACCACCTTGTCCTTCTTCGGCTTGCGCGCTTCGCGATTGCTTCGCTGTTGACCTTTGGACATGGACTGCTCCTTGTTCGTGTTGGTTGGCCGTTCGGGGGGCTCAGATCGACGGGTTGTTGGCGACAGCCGGATTGTCGGCCGGCTCCAGATTGTCTTCCGTGGTGACCCGCTCGTGGGTCTCCTGCTCGCTGCGGATACGGTATTGCGGCGAGCCGTCCTTGACCGGCAGCCTGCTCTTGATCTGGAACAGTTCCGCCGTCTTCTGGACGAGGCCGGTGCGGCTCTTCATGCGCACCGTCTGGCCGATGGCGAAAAGATGCGAGGGCGTATCGGTGCGCGGACGCGCATTCTGCTGGAAACGGATCATGCTGCATTCTCCCGGTCGCGCTTCAGCGCGGATTCGAGTTCGAGGTGGTCGATGGCGACCAGCTGGCTGGTCGTGGGATTCTTCACCGCCCTTGCTGGCAGGTGGATGAAGGTGGCGACGCGGCGCCAGGCGATGCGTGACATGCCCTCGATCAGCTCTTCATCATGATCGATGTCGTAGTCGCCGGCCGGCAATGGTCCCTCCAGGCCTCCCAGCATGAAGGACGCCGTGAAATGGGCGATGGAATGGGTGGTGCGGTCCGGCATTGTCCTGGCCTTGGTTGGCTCACGCCTTGGGCGTCACGTAAAACAGCGGCCTGAACGCAAAAAAGCGGGGACGAGCCCCGCTTTTCTATTTCCGGCAATCGCTGGAAATAAGCCGCTTTCGAGAGCTGCCAGTACATCCGTGGTCAGCGTTCATCGAATTCGGCCGGATCAGATCAGTTGCAGATTGGCGGCGGACTCGCGGCCCTTGCCGTCAGGCTCCAGGTCGAACTGCAGCTTCTGGCCCTCGGCGAGGCCGGGAAAGCCGGCACGCTCCAGCGCGCTGACATGGACGAAGACGTCCTTGCCGCCATCGGCTGGCTGAATGAAGCCAAAACCCTTCTGGCCATTGTAGAATTTCACGATTCCGGTGGTCATATCTGTCTTTCGCGGATTGAAAAATCGTCGCAGGGCGAACGTGCCGTGCGTCCAGTATCGACGATTTGGAATGAGATTGGCGGGTCGAGAACCTCTGACGCCGCGAGATGCCAATTCTGGCCAAAACGATCTTCTCTATATAGATCGATTGGGGTCCCTGTTCAAGGTGATTCAGAAATCAATCCCGCTCTGATCGAAAAATAGATCGCTATATGCGTTCAGATATTTCTGCTATGGGTTGCGCATATTTCAAAAAAATCTTGAGAGCGCGCCGAGGTATTTCCTCTGCGCACATATTTTTATTTACTCTAGAATGAGGACGAACCATGGTTTCCACAAGAGGCTCAAGGGGTAAGACCGTCGCGGTCAATCCGGTCATCAAGCCAATCGCCATCCACGCCATTGCCGTTGGTCCCACCGGCCAGCCCATCATCGTCAAGTCGGCACGGCTGACCATCAGAAGCGATGAGGCGGCAAGGCGGACGATCTCCGATACCGATGGCACGGTGAGGCGGGCGAGGCAGGTTGCCGAGACCAACCGCCTGATCTGATCGCTCAAGGCATCCCGAAAGACCTCGGAACCCTGCGAAGACTTGAACCTGCCGCGCCAATGGCCTAGATCGCAGCAGGCGGACAAACACGGCAGGTTTCCCATTAACAGAGATCAAAGACGAGCGGCGAGTGCGGGAACCAGGTCTGGCGCGGGCGGACAGCCGCCGCTGGGTCTCGACCAGTATGTCCAGCAGGCCCTGCAACTGCACCAGGCCGGGCGCCGGCAAGAGGCAGAATCGATCTATCGGCAGGTGTTGGCGCGCCAGCCCAAACACGCGGCGGCGGCGCATTTCCTGGGGCTGCTGCTGCACCAGACCGGGCGCAGCGAAGAAGGGTTGGATCTCATCGAGCGGTCGGTGAGCCTGCAGCCGACGAACGCCGATTTCCTCAACAATTTCGGTACGGTGATGCGCGATCTCGGCCGTGTCACCGCGGCAATCGACTTCTTCCGCGGCGCGGTGGATGTGCGGCCGGAGCAGCTCGCCGCGCGCGACAATCTCGGCTCGTCGCTGAAGCAGATCGGCCGGTTCGAGGAGGCCGAGGAGATTTACCGCGGCACGGTCGCGCGCAATCCCTTCCATGTGCGCGCCCGCATCGGGCTTGCCGAAACCCTGCAGGAAGCCGCTCGCCTGGACGAGGCGCTGTCTGTGTTTCGCGAGTCGCTGACCATCCGCCCGAGGGATGCCGACCTTCTGCACGGGCTCGGCGTCGGGCTGATGGAAAAGGGCCAGCTCGACGAGGCGGCCGACCTGTTCCGGCAGGCGCTGGCGGTCAACCCTGGCATGGCCAAGGCCTGGCTGATGTTGTCGCAGGTCAAGCGCCAGAAGGAGCGCGATGCCGAATTGGCCGGCATGGAAGCGCAGCACGCCAAGGCGCCGCAGGACAGCCTGGCGCGCATGCAGCTGTCGTTCGGCCTCGGCAAGGCCAATGACGACTTGAAGGATTATGAGAAGGCCTTCGACTATTTCGCCGAAGGCAATGCCATTCGCCGCAAGGGGATCAACTATGATCCCGTCAGGACGCGCGAGGAATTCGCGGCGATGAAGACGGTGTTCGATGCCGGCTTCTTCGAAAGGCACAGACCGAGCCCGATCACCGATGACGCGCCGATCTTCGTCGTCGGCATGCCGCGTTCGGGCACGACGCTGGTCGAGCAGATCATCGCCAGCCATCCGCAGGTCTATGGCGCGGGCGAGCTCAGCATCCTGAAGAACGCGGTCGGCAAGCAGTTCCCGGCGACCATGCCAGGTGGCTTTCCGTGGGGCGTATCGGATACGGACGATGCGGATTTCGCCGAGGCGGGCCGGGCCTATCTCGACATGCTGCATGCCCGCTATCCGCATGTCAGCCACGTCACCGACAAGATGCCGGGCAATTTCCTGCTTGTCGGCTTCATCCATATGATGATGCCGAAGGCCAGGATCATCCATTGCGCCCGCGATGCGGCGGCAACCTGCCTGTCGATCTACAAGGTGCATTTCCGCGGCGACAGCCACCGCTATGGCTATGACCTCGGCGAGCTCGCCGACTTCCACAATCTCTACACCGACATCATGGCGCATTGGCACAAGGTGCTGCCCGGCGTCGTGCATGATGTGCGCTACGAGGATTTCGTCGCCGACCAGGAAGGCCAGAGCCGGGCGCTCATCGACTATCTCGGCCTGCCATGGGACGATGCCGTGCTGTCGTTCCACGAGACCGACCGGCCGGTGCGCACGGCGTCCGCCGCGCAGGTGCGCCAGCCCATGTATCAAGGCTCGGTCGACCTGTGGAAACGCTATGGCGACCGGCTGAAGCCGCTCCTCGACAAGCTGGACTGATATCGAGGTGAGGCCGAGCCGAGAGCGGCGGTTCTCTCCGCTTCCGGTACTCACGTACTTGAAGTACGTTCCGTTCCGGTTCTCGGAAACGGCCTGACCTCAATCTCAACCTACCTTGGGGCAGAGCAATTCAGAGCTCGATGAAGGGCTGGAAGCCGCCGAAGATCATCCGCTTCATGTCGAACGGCATGGAGCCCATATCGGGTGTCAAACGCGGGTCGGCCATCACCTTGGCCATCACGGTGTCGCGGCTTTGCCTGGATTCGTAAACCGCCCAGGCGAAGACGACGATCTCGTCGTCAGTTGCCTGAACGGCACGTGGAAACGAGGTCAGTTCCCCGTAGGGAATGTCGTCGCCGATGCATTCGACATAGGCCAGTGCACCGTGCTCCATCCATATGGGGCCTGCGAGGTTGGCCAGTTTCTTGTAGTCGTCGAGTTTGGCCTTTGGCACGGCAAGCACGAAACCATCGACATAGGACATGGTGAACTCCTTTGCTGAAAACCGGGCGCCGGGTCGGCGGGGATACGACCCGGCGCGGTGAGCGCGTCAGCCCTGACGGGCGACGCCTGCTCGCTACTTCACGGGCGCGTTCATCGCCCAGGCGACGCCGAACGGATCGTTCAGCTGGCCCCAGCGGTCGCCCCAGAACATCACCTGCAGCGGCGTGACCACTTCGCAGCCGGCATCGACGGCGCGCTGCCACCAGTCGTCGATGTCGCCATCGTCGAGATGGAGTTGCAGCGTGTAGCCTTGCGCCGCCTTGTGCGGATGGCCGTGCTCGGGATAGGCATCGCCCAGCATCAGCGTCGAGCCGTTGACGTGGAGATGGATGTGCATGGTGCGGCCCTGCTCGTCGGCCGGGTAGGCGAAGACCTGCTTGGCGCCAAAGGCCTTCTTGTAGAAATCGGCGGCCTTGAAGGCGCCGTCCACCTGCAGATAGGGGGTCAATCCGCCGAGCACTTCTGCCCTGGGCTGAACGGGGGTCTGGTCAGTCATGTCTTGCTCCTCTTTGCGTTCGGCTTGGCCTTGCGACCCACAGGACGCACGAGGAGACGGCAATCCTACATGGCCGCGGGATTTTTTTTGGCGAGCCAGTCGCCGACGGGCCGTACAAGCGGCGGCTTGAACGGAAGGCGTGAAACGAACTTGCGCCCGCGGCCCTCAATCAGAGCGCAATTCTCGCAGCCCGCGAGCTAGAACGGGTGGATCACACGCCGCTTCCTCAACCCTGAGACGACCATGATCCTCTATTATCAGACCCACTCACCTTTCGCGCGCAAGGCGCTGGTCTTCGCGCATGAGGCCGGCATTGCCGATCGGCTCGAGGTCATCCATCACGAAACCAGTCCGACCTTGCGCAACGCTCGTGTCTACGCCGAAAACCCGCTCGGCAAGGTGCCGGTATTGCTGCGGCCAGGCGCATCGGCGATCTTCGATTCCGATGTTATCTGCGCCTATCTCGACACGCTGCATGAGGGCCGCAAGCTGCTGCCGCAGGACGGCGAGACACGTTGGCAGGCGTTGCGGCTGCAATCGGTCGCCCAAGGACTGGCGCAGACGGGCATCGCCTTGCGCTGGGAGACGGAAAGGAGACCCGAACCGCTGCGCTATGGCGCTCTTGCGCAGGGATACCGGGACAAGATCGAGGCGAGCTACGACTGGATCGAAGGCGCCCTGGACGACGAAGCGCCGCTGCATGTCGGCCATATTGCGCTCGCCACCACGCTGTCGTGGATGGCGTTCCGCCATCTTCCGCCGTTTCGCGCGCGGGCGCGGCTGAAGCGTTGGTTCGAGGCTTTCGAAAAGCGCGCGTCGATGCAGGCGACGCCGCTTTCCGGCGACACACATGATTGAGCAACGGTCGCCCCGCATCGATATTTTCCGACCGCATGGTCAGGGCGCCCTGCGGATCCGCGGGGCGTTTTGCGCGTTGATGACGATTTCCGGCCAGCCGATATCCTTGCGCAGTTCGATCGGCAGGGACAGCAGTTCGCGCTCGCTGCGGTGCCGGGCGCGGTTCTGTACGTAACGGGTGGCAACGCGACCCAGGGATGACAGAATGGACATGATGCTTTCTCCTCGGATGAAGCCGGCATCATCGTGTCGGCATCCCAAGGACGCGGCAGGTTCAGGTGATCCGACAGGGCCCCGAAATTATTTCAGAGGACCGAGGCGGCCAGCGCGGTGTCGTAATACTCCACCATCGCGATGATCTTGCCGTCGCGTATCGTCCAGAAGTCAGCGGTATGCATGACAAGCTCCTGGCCGGTGGTTCTGTGCGTCAGATGGATTTCGAACTGCGCCGCAACCTTGTCGCCACCATCGATGTATTCGATCGGGACGAAGCTCCGGTATTCGAAATCCTTGTCCAGCGACATGAGGCGGTCGAGGAATTGCTGTTTGCCGTTGCCCGCCGCGATGAAAGGTGCATGCGGTTCTGCGACCCAGCGGAAGACGACATCATCGGAACAGTGGCCCAGCGCGCCCACGATGTCGCGTTTTGCATAAGCATCATAAAGATTCTTGACGACGTCCACCCCGCGCATGACCGGTTTCCTCCCTCGGTTTGCGAGGGGGCAGGATGCGCCTTTTTCGGGCGACAGGAAAGTATTATTGCAAGCTAATACTTCCTTGCAGGCCGGCACTATTTGGCAGTGCCGGCCTGCGCGTGTGTAGTGTCGTCATTTAGGCCCCTTCGGCCACCTCGCGGAAGAACCCTTCCGGGTCCTCGACCTCCGTCAGCTTCCGCTTCTCGATCAGCCAGAAGCGGTTGCCGATGGCGCGGATGAAGGAGCGGTCGTGCGAGGCGAGCACGCAGCTTGCCTGGTGCTTGAGCAATTCCTCCTCCAGTGCTTCCTGGCCATCGATGTCGAGATGGTTTGTCGGCTCGTCGAGCAGATAGAAGTTGGGGTTGGCGAGCCTCAGCGCCAGCATCATCAGCCGCGCCTTCTGGCCGCCGGACAGCACGCCGATCTTTTTCTCCTGCATCTCGATGACCACGCCGGCGCCGGCAAGCAGCGAGCGGGCGCGCTGTTCGCCGACATCGTAGCGGCGCGAGACCATCGCCAGCGGCGTGTCGTTGCCGCTGATGCCCGACAGCGCCTGGTCGCTATAGCCGAGCACCGTCGACGGCGTCACCTTCACGTTCGCGACCGTGTCGGGCTCGGCGATGGCGTTGCGGATCAGGCTGACAAAGCGCGACTTGCCGACGCCATTGCGGCCGAGCAGCACAATGCGGTCGCCCTGGCAGATATGGCGCTTGCCAGTCCTGAACAGCAGCGTGCCGTCGGGAGTTTCCACGGCCGTATCGTCGAGCGTGATCAGCACCTTGGCGTGGGTGCCGCGATTGGCAAGCCGGATCGCTCCGGCCGATTTTTCGCGATGTGCTGATACCGCCGCCTCTTCGAGCTTCTCCGCCCGTTCCCTGAGCTGCTTGGTTTTCACCACCAAAAGGTCGCTGCCGGAATTGATGCCGATATTGTTGAGCTTGGCGGCCTGCTTTCGCAGCTGCTGGGCGACCTTCATGTCGCGCTCGAATTTTCGCGCCGTCGAGGCGTCGACCTCGTCGAGCGCCTGCCTGGCGCGGGAGTAGGGTAGCGCAAACACCGGCGACTGTTCCGGGCGCAGGAACAGGGTGCGGTTGGTGGTGGCGTCGAGGAAGGCGCGGTCATGACTGGCGATGACGACGGGCACTTCGCGCGGCAGCGCGTTCAGCCAGCTTTCCAGCTGGCTGATGCGGGCAAGGTCGAGATGGTTGGTCGGCTCGTCGAGCAGCAGCACGTCGGGATCGGTGACCCAGACGCGGGCGATCAGCGCCAGCCTTTGCCAGCCGCCGCTCAGCGCCTGCATTTCCCGCTCGCGCATCGCCTCGGGCACATCGAGCGAATCCAGCACCACGTCGACGCGCCACATCTCGCTTTCGGCCTGCTCAGCGGGCAAGGCGTCGGCCACCACCTGATAGAAGGTGCTGTCAAAAAGGGCAGGGCGAACGGACTGCTCGACATGGCCGACGCGCAAGCCGCGCGTGCGGGTGATGTCGCCTGATGTCGGCTCCATCTCGCCGGTCAGGCATTTGAGCAAGGTCGACTTGCCGCGGCCGTTGGCGGCAACGATGCCGAGTCGGTCGCCGCCGCCGATTGTGAGGTCGAGATTGGAGAAGAGCGGCGCACTCATGGTGACGCCGAGGGATTTGAGGCTGATCAGGGCCATTTGGATGGATTTCTCTGGTCTTGGCCGATATACGGCTCAATGCACTTTGACGGTGCGCTTGCTCGCCATCAGGCTCTGCGTTGCGGCACCACGAAGGGCAGACCAAAAAATCGAAGCGGGAAAAACCCGGACCGTCCCTGGTCAGCCCTGCAAGCTTGCTTGCAGGGCAGAAATCGGGCCACGCTGACGATGGTGACGATGAAACGTGAACACGTGAGCCCTCCTTTCAGACGTTCGAGTGTGCGAAGCGATTACACCAAAGGGGAGGCGGATGGCAAGGCCACCGCCTTCATGCGGCGCGGGAACGGATCCAGCACCAATATGCAGCCACCGATGATCGCCACCGCGCCGAAGGCCTGGATGACGGTCAGCGACTCGCCAAGCATGACGGTGCCAACCAGTACGGCGATCGTGGTCACGGCGAATTCGACGCTGATCGCCCTGGTCGCTCCGATGCTGGCCACCAGCCGGAAATAAACGACATAGGTCAGGGCGCTCATCACGCAGGCGAGAAGGACAAGATAGAGGAAATCGACAGGACGCGGCATGGCCGGCACCGGCACGGCCAGCAGCAGCGGCAGTGTCATCAGCCCGCCGAACAGGAAGGCGGCGCCGGTGAGTTCGAACGAGCCGGCCGAGCGCAGATGGCGATTGGCGTAGTTGCTGCCGAAGGCGGCGGAGAAGGAGCTGAACAACGAGGCGGCGCAGCCGAAGGCGAAGGACGGGGTGATCGGCACAGAAGGGAAGCCGACCAGGACCACGATGCCGGTAGCGCCGAGCAGCAAGCCGGCTAGCCCGCGAACGGTGATGCGCTCGAGCCCCCATAACTGGCCAAGGATCATCGAGAACAGCGGGATCGCGGCGACGAGGATGGCCGCCATCGCCGTGCCGATGCGCGGCGTGGCGTAGGAAAGGCCGATCAGCTGCGCCGCGACCGTCGTCGCGCCGACCATGGCGAAGTGCCGCCAGCCGGCGCTGAAATCGAGCCGGCGCCTTGTCGCAGCGGCCAGCAGAAAGAGCGTGATCCCAGCGATCAGCGAGCGCAAGGTCACGGCGCCGACCCAGCCGAAGGCGTGTACGACTTTGAGCAGGACGAGAAACGACAGGCCCCAGGTGACGGCCAGGAAGGCGTAGGCTGAGATGTCCCTGGGTTTCATGGGGGATTCGGTGCGGAGCGTGCAGAGGCAGGATTGCAGCCGTGCGTATCGCTTCCGCCGCTTGGCGGCAAGCGCGAGCGCATAGTCCAGAGGCTGTTCCGACTTAAGGTGCACTCATGGAGCGCTTTCCCTTCTCCCTCAGGGGCAAAAGGAAGAGGCGCTCTACTTGCCCGGTCGACCCGTCTTACCTGGCCGGCGCTTTTCGCGGCGCGCATCGCCCGGATCCTCATAGGAACCAATGCCGGCGCGTTCGCGCTTGACCGGCTTCTCGCCTTCGATTGGGGTCTCCGTGCGGCGCACGGTCATCTCATCCAGCGAGTTCTTCTTGAACAGCGGCTTGACCGGCTCGTCGGGAATGCCGAAGTCGGAGCCGTGCGCTTCCTGCGCCGACTGTTTCTTGAACAGCGAGCGCGACACCGCGCCAGCCGGCGTCGGCATGTCGGTGCCTGGACCCATGTCGTCGATCGAGGGTTTGGCGAACAGCGGCTTCTTCACCGGGACAACGCCGTCGGCGCCCATCTCGTCGAGGTCAGGCTTGCGGAAGAGGTTGGGCCGGGCAGCCCTGGCCGACTCTTCGGCGGCGCGTGCTTCGTCGAGCTTGCGGAAACGCTCCTGTTCCTCCGCCGTGCGATGCTTGGCCACGCCCTTGTTGTGCTTGCCCTTTTCGCGGCCCGAGACCGGGCTTTCCATGTCGGCATATTTGGCCAGCGGGTCTTCGGAGATCGACAGTTCCATCTCGCGCAGGCGCTTGATCTCGTCGCGGATGCGGGCGGCCTTCTCGAAGTCGAGATTGGCGGCGGCGTCGCGCATCTGTTTTTCCATCGCATCGACATGGGCCTTGAGGTTGTTGCCCATCATGGCGCCGGCGCTGTCGGTGAACTGCGAGATGTCGGCGCGGACATGGTCCTTCTCGTAGACCGAGTCCAGAATGTCGGAGATGCGCGACTTGACCGATTCCGGCGTGATGCCGTTGGCGGCATTCCACTCCATCTGCTTCTCGCGGCGACGGTTGGTCTCGGCCATCGCCCGCTCCATCGAGCCGGTGACCTGGTCGGCATAGAGGATGACCTTGCCGTCGACGTTGCGGGCGGCGCGGCCGATGGTCTGGATGAGCGAGGTTTCCGAGCGCAGGAACCCTTCCTTGTCGGCGTCGAGAATGGCGACGAAGCCGCATTCGGGAATATCGAGGCCTTCACGCAGCAGGTTGATGCCGACCAGCACGTCGAAAGCGCCGAGGCGCAAATCGCGCAGGATCTCGATGCGCTCCAGCGTGTCGATGTCGGAGTGCATGTAGCGCACGCGCACGCCCTGTTCGTGCAGATATTCGGTCAGATCCTCGGCCATGCGCTTGGTCAGCACGGTGACCAGCGTGCGGTAGCCGGCCTTGGTGGTTTCGCGGATTTCGCCGACGACATCGTCGACCTGGCTTTTCGCCGGGCGTACCTCGACCGGCGGGTCGATCAGGCCGGTCGGGCGGATGACCTGTTCGGCGAAGACGCCGCCGGACTGTTCCATTTCCCAGCCGCCCGGCGTCGCCGAAACGGCGACGGAGAGCGGACGCATGGCGTCCCATTCCTCGAAGCGCAGCGGCCGGTTGTCCATGCAGGAGGGCAGACGGAAGCCATACTCCGCCAGCGTCGCCTTGCGCCTGAAGTCGCCGCGGTACATGCCGCCGATCTGTGGCACGGTGACGTGGCTTTCGTCGATGAAGACCAGCGCATTGTCGGGAATGTATTCGAACAAGGTCGGCGGCGGATCGCCCGGCTGGCGGCCGGTGAGGTAGCGCGAATAGTTCTCGATGCCGGCGCAGGAGCCGGTGGCCTCCAGCATTTCGAGGTCGAAGCGCGTGCGCTGTTCCAGCCGCTGCGCTTCCAGCAGGCGGCCGGCGCGCTCCAGTTCCACCAGCCGCTGCTTGAGCTCTTCCTTGATCGACTTGATCGCCTGGTTCAGCGTCGGACGCGGCGTCACATAGTGGGAATTGGCGTAGATCTTGACGCTTTTCAATTCGCCGGTCTTCTGGCCGGTCAGCGGATCGAATTCGGTGATCTGCTCGATCTCGTCGCCGAACATCGAGATGCGCCAGGCGCGGTCCTCAAGGTGGGCCGGGAAGATCTCGATCGTGTCGCCGCGCACGCGGAACGAGCCGCGCACGAAATTGATGTCCTGGCGCTTGTATTGCTGGGCGACGAGGTCGGCGAGCAGAGCGCGCTGGTCGAGCCGGTCGCCGATCTGCATCTGGAAGGTCATCGCCGTATAGGTCTCGACCGAACCGATACCGTAGATGCAGGACACCGACGCGACGATGATGACGTCGTCGCGCTCCAGCAGCGAGCGCGTCGCCGAGTGGCGCATGCGGTCGATCTGTTCGTTGATCGAGGATTCCTTCTCGATGAAGGTGTCGGTGCGCGGGACGTAGGCTTCCGGCTGGTAGTAGTCGTAATAGGAGACGAAATACTCCACCGCATTGTCGGGGAAGAATTTCTTGAACTCGGAATAAAGCTGCGCGGCCAGCGTCTTGTTGGGCGCCAGGATCAGGGCAGGGCGCTGCGTCTCCTCGATCACCTTGGCCATGGTGAAGGTCTTGCCAGAGCCGGTGACGCCGAGCAGCACCTGGGTGCGGTCATTGTTGTCGACGCCTTCGACAAGGTCCTTGATGGCGGTCGGCTGGTCGCCGGCCGGCTCGAAGTCGGACACCATCTTGATGGCGATGCCGCCTTCCGACTTTTCCGGCCGGGCAGGGCGGTGCGGCGTCCACAACACGCCGTCCTTGTGCAGCGGATTGCCGGATTCGATCAGCGCCGAGAGCGCGGCGACCGTCGCGGTGACGCCGCTCGACGTCATCGTCTCGGCTTCTTCCAGCGAGATGTCGAGGCCGGCGACCGGATTGAGCCCGGCGGCCGTCCGTTCACGGGCAGTGGCCGCGCCGCCCATCGAGGTGCCGCGCGCCGTGCGTCCGGGCGCGGCGGAGCGCTCGGGAATCTTCTTCGACGGTTTTGGCGCTTTGCCGCCGTCGCCCTTGCCGGCCTGGCGCCCTTCGCGCTCCGCCTCCTGCTCGATCTGTTCGGCCCAGTCGGCGATCGAGCCGGTCAGCGGCGTGCCCGACAGTCCGGGCTGCGGCATCTCGGCGAAGCCGCCTCTGTGCAGCGGTTCCGAGGCGTCGAGGAAATCGGTCAGCGGGCTGCGCCGCTTCGGCGCGGCGCGGTCGTCATTCGCCGTCGGCGGCGTTCTTTTATCGGGGGATTTGGCCATGCCCCGAATATGGGAGGTCTTGGCGAAAATGGAAAGAGCGCGATGCGGCGAGGCGCATGCCCGAATGCGGCTCCTGACAGAAGGCTGTCAGGAAGAGGCAGTTGCCGAGGGGTGCCTGCCCGCGGTCAGGCGCCGCGGGCGTTGTCCGTCGCCACCTGGGTCGGCGATCCGCTCAGGCGCGGCACCACGACGAGACGTGTGACCTTGCCCTTCTTGAAGGCGGCGAGGAAGCGGGCATAGTCCCTGAAGACAACGCAGCCATTGGACTCGGCGCGGCCGCCGCGCAGCATGTAGGTGTGGGCGAGCAGGCCGTTGCGATTATACTTGTTGCCGCCGTTCACCGGCGTCAGGCGCAGGGCCTCCACGCCATGGAAGCGCGATTCACGCAGCGACAGATTGTAGGTGTTGGGCGGCGTCGGACCACGATCCTTCACGTGGACATAGCGTGGCTGGTCGACCATGGCGCCGAGACCGGAATGCGCCTCGAGCCGCTGGCCATCCGGCATGTAGACCGTCTTGGCGCTGATGTCATAGACGGCGACGCCGTGGCCGGCTCCGCTTCCGCCGCCCGGTCCGTTGAAGAGGTTCCTGAACGCCTGGCCAAGGCCGCCCGAGGGCGTGTCCGGCTTGGCATAGGCCAGCACATCGCCGCCCTCGCCAGCCCGGCCGGCCCGGGCCGGCCTTGCCGGCTGGGCCTGCTGGACCGGCTTTGCCTGCGGCGCCGGCTTCTGCTGCGCGAGCTTGGGCTGACCAATCCTGGGCTGTGGCGCCGGTTCATCCTGTTCCACCACGGCCTTTGGCTGCCGCGGCGCGTCATATTGCGGGCGGCGGGTCGGCAGCGGCACGTCGTCGGTCAGCGCATCCGGCAGCGAGGCGGCGTCGCCGGGCTGTTGCGGCTGGATCTCGGCAGGTGCAACCGCGACATCGGCGGAGGATTCGGTCATCGGCAGCGGCGAGGCAAATGCTTCGTCCTCGACCGGCAGCGACTGGACGAGAGCCAGCGCCAGCTGCGTGTTGTCGGGCGTCTGCGACTGGGCGAGGCCCGTCGGCGCCGGCGCGGTCTGGACGACGGCGCCGGTATCGGCACGGGCGAAGCGTTCCGCCATGGGAGCCGGCATGTCGTTCGACAGGCTTGCCATCACCTGGACTGACGGAACCAGCGACGCCTCGTTAATCTGCGGCGCGGCACTGGAAATCACAGGGCGGGCGTCGGCCGTGACAACCGGCTTGCCGGCACCAGCAAAGGCGGCGGCGAGCTTGGTCGGCGACAGCGACGCCTCCATGCGTTCGAAGCGCTCCTGCGCCTTCGACTTCAGGATTGGCTGTTCGGGCCTTGCATGGGCCGCGAGGCGCGCGGATTTCTCACCCAGCGGGCTCACACGGGCCAGTTTGAAGCAAGTGACGCCGCATTGCACGGCATGATCGTGCAGGGCCTGGGCGCCGCCATGGGCATTGGCCAGCGCGAACGGCGCCGAAGACCTCAGGAAATGCTGTTTCAGCGGATCGGCCATCGCCAGCGAGCCCGGCATGGCCAGCGTCTGCGGCAGGCTGCTCGATGTCGCCGACAGCGAGGCGCCGACGGAGCTGAGGCCGGCCATGGTGCCGATCAGCCAGAGGCCGACAGCGGCGCTGGCACCGGGCACCGCGACCCAGCGGACGATCCGTTTCGGGTTGAAGGAAGGGGTGCGCTGCGCATCGACGAGCTCGCCGCCCTCGCGCTGGTCCCGGATTATTTTGTGTTTACTCGACAACGCCATGCAACCAATCTCGCTCCAATCGGTTTTCCCCGTACGTGGCCTTGTCAGCCGCGACGACCATTCTGCGAGTGATCCCAGGGTGGTCCCCGACGCGTTTGCCGCGCCTGTCGTTGATTGCCGATTGCTTCAAAATATGGACAAAGTTGGTTAACCAATCCCTCTCAAAACCAACCGAGAGACGTGGACTTTGTGCCAAAAAAGGCTCGTCCACGATCATGCACGCGGTATTTCAGCCCTTCCGATCCAGGTTTGCTGCCTGTTTTTGCCGGCCGAGTCAAGCAAAACAGCCCCTGCTAATATAAGGCCGCGGCGTTCCAGCCGGCCCTGCGGCAATGCGGCGCGCCGTTCCATGGTCCTGAAAAAGCCAATGGCATCGGCAAAACTGTTGCCCGCTTGCCACATTTTTTCGGCCTGGACGCCGGCCTCTCGCCGGCCATTGACTCGTTTTGGGAGGCGGTGCAATCGGGTTGAAGTGCTTGGTTTTGGGGTGGCAAAGGCCACTTTTGGAGGCTTTTTCCATGAAGCGTCGGGATTTCTTGACGCTGTCGGCGGGTGCGGCGGCGTTCTCCATTCTTCCAGCCACGGTCAGGGCCAACGTGCCGGTGCCCTACGACCGCAACGCCGAAGTGCCGTTCAACGACAAAAAATCGTTCATCGACTGGATGGTGGCCAATCGCGGCGAGGATCCGAAGTTTTTGGCGCAGCGATTCGATCGCTTCCAGATCATGGTCTACAACAAGGACGTGCTGGACGACCGCAACAAGCGCGCCTTCCTTTTGACACCGCGTGAGGAATTCGTGCTGCCGCAGAATCTGGGGCGCGCCTATGACCATGCCTTTCTCGACATCGGCTATGGCGTGACGATTTCGGGTCCGCACCTCGTCGGGCGGATGACGACGTCCATCGACGTGCAATTCGGCGAGGCCGTGCTCGAGATCGGCACCGGCTCGGGCTACCAGTCGGCCTATCTCGCCAACCTCACCGACAAGGTGCACACGATCGAGATCATCAATCCGCTGGCGCAGCGCACACGGCGCACCTATGACGGGCTGGTCGAGCGTGGCTACAGCGAATTCGGTTCGGTCACCAGCCGCAATGCCGACGGCTATTATGGCTGGGAAAGCGTCGGCCCGTTCGACAAGATCATCGTCACCTGCGGCATCGACCACATTCCGCCGTCGCTGCTGCAGCAGCTCAAGCCGAACGGCGTGATGGTCATTCCGGTCGGCCCGCCGGGAGCGCAGCACGTGCTCAAGGTGATCAAGCAGCAGCTCGCCGACGGCACGTTCAACATCGTCCGCTCGGATATCTACAATGGCAAGGTCGTGCCGTTCGTCCCGTTCACCAAGCTGGAAGGCGATCAGATCGTCGGCACGCACAACGGCTGAGTTGCCGCATCAAGGGACCTGAATGGCAGCCGTCATATCGAATTCCCGCCTGACTATTCCTTCCCTCGAGGCGCCGCGGCTCGCGCATTATCTTGCGGTCGGGCTGATCGCCGGCGCCATCATCGCCCTGCAGATTGCTGTCATGCGGGTGTTCGCCGTCGGCAGCTGGTCGCATTTCGGCTCGCTGGTGGTCAGCCTGGCCATGCTAGGCTTCTCGCTGTCCAGCGTCGTCATCTTCGCCGGCAAGGGCTGGTTCGACCGCCACTGGCAAGGAACCGCCACCGCCGCCCTGCTGCTGATCGGCCCGCTCGCCGTCGGCTCCAACCTGGTTGCCCAGACGGTGCCGTTCAACGCCATCTTCCTGGTGTCCGACCCCGCGCAGAAATGGCGGCTGCTCGCCAATTTCCTGCTCTATCTCCTGCCGTTCCTGGCCGGGGCGTTCTTCCTCGGCATCGTCTTCCTGAAAAGCCGCACCGCCTTCGGCCGTGTCTATTTCGCCGACCTCACCGGCTCGGGGCTCGCCGGTCTCGTCGTGCTGGTGTCGCTCTATCTGTTCGCGCCGGAAACCATCATCGTCGTGCCGCTGCTGTTGTGGGCCGCCGGTTCGCTGCTGTGGTTCCTGGCTTTCGGCGCCTGGAAGAGCGTCGTCGCCGGCGTCGTGGTCGCGGCGCTGTCGATATCAGGCTATCTCGTGCTGCCCGGCCTGCTCGGCATACCCGACATTGCCGTATCGCAGTACAAGGGCGTCGCCTATGCCCGCAACTTTCCGGACGGTAAGCGCATCTACCGCAGCGTCTCGCCGTTCGGCGACCTGCAGGTCTACGCCAGCTCCTACATGCATTTCGCGCCGGGGCTGAGTGACAATGCCGCCTTCGGCATGCCCGAAGTGCCGGCCAACACCTATGTCGGCATGTATCGCGACGGCGACGGGCCCGAAGGCATCATGCGCAACCTGGCGCCGGCCGAGCAGGTCTATTTCCGCTACCTGCCGATGCACTATCCCTATGTCATCAAGGACAAGCCCAAGACCTTCGTCGTGCAGTTCGGCGGCGGGATTTCCACGCAGGCCGCGCTCAACGCCGGCTCGACCTCGGTGACCGTCGCCGAGAGCAATCCAATGACATTGCGGGCGTTCCGCGACCCCGTGTTGAAGGATGTGACCGGCGATATACTGGCCGAGCCGCGGCTCAAGGTCATCGATTATGACGGGCGGCTGTTCCTCGCCAACACGACGGAGCGCTACGACGTCATCGACCTCAGCCTTGCCGACAGTGTCGGCCTGTCCAATCCCGGCGGCTTCGCCATCTCGGAAAAATACGCCTACACGCGCGAAGCGATGCTGAGCTACATGCACGCGCTGGCCGATGGCGGCGTGCTGTCGATCACCTTGTGGAACAAGGAAGAGCCGCCGAAATCGGTGCTGAAGCTCTATTCGACCGTCGCCGAGGCGGCCAGCACGTTCGACCCGAATGGCGCGGCCAACGACATCTTCGCGGTCTCAAGCTATCTCTCGACCACGACGGTGCTGTTCAAGCGCGGCGGCTTCACCGAAGCCGAAATCAAGACGCTGCGCGACTACACCAAGTCGATGTCGTGGGAGGAAGTCTACTATCCGGGAATGACCTATGACGGTTCGGGCGCGCAAAAGGTGCTCGACGACTATCGCGCCTCGATCTTCGGCAGCGGACAGGACGCGACGCTGACGCAGCCGGCCGCCGATGCGACCGCGCCTGCCAAACCGACTACACCGGCAAATTCCGATTGCGACCCGACCGCGCCGGCCGATCCGACGCTCGACGCCTGCGCGGCGGCCGGTGGCGATGCCGGCCCGCAAGTGTTGCCGGCGACGGAACTGCAGCGCATGACCTGGCACGCGCTTTTGACCGGCGGCTGGGAAAAACTCGCCGGCGACTATGTCTTCGACACGCGGGCGCTGAGCAACGACCAGCCTTATTTCGCGGCCTATGTGAAGGTCGCCGACCTGCCGCGCACGCTGGACCGTCTCGACCTGTTCCAGGACGACTGGGGTTACCTCCTGATCTGGGCGACGCTCGGCATTGCCTGCGTCACGGCGGCGTCGCTTGTGCTGCTGCCGGTCATCTTCGGCTGGCGCATCGTGTTCTCGCGCTCGCGCGGCAAGCTCGGCACCATCCTCTATTTCGCCTGTCTCGGCCTCGGCTACATCATGGTCGAGGTCGGGCTGATCAGCCGCTTCACCGTCGCGCTGGCCAATCCGACCGTTTCGGCCTCGGTGCTGATCTCCTCGATGCTGGTGTTTTCCGGGCTCGGCAGCCTGTTCGCCGAGCGCATCTTCGACCGCGCCAGGACGCTGCTGCCTCTCGTGCTGCTGGCCGTCTGCGTGCTGCTGCTCGCCTATGGCTTCTATTTGTCGCCGGTGCTCGACCGGATCGGTGCCTATCCCTATGCGGTGCGGCTGCTGCTCTGCTTCCTCTTGGTGTCGCCGCCGGCCTTCCTGATGGGCATGCCGATGGCCACCGCCATGACCTGGCTGGCACGGCTCGGCAAGGAGCATCTGTTCGTCTGGGCCTGGGGCATCAATGGCTGTTTCTCGGTGATCGGCTCGGCCGCCGTGCCGATCGTCGCCACCAGCTTCGGCTTGAGCGCCGTGCTGCAATGGGCGGCCATCGCCTATCTCATCGCCATTCCGGCCTTCTTTGCCGTGCTGCTGCCGTCGAAGGCGCCGGCCGTGCGGCTGGTGGCGGCCTGATGCCGGACCGGCGCGCCATCGTCGCCGGATTGCTGGCCACGGCGGTGTTTCCGGCGGCAAGCCAGGGGGCGCGCTTGCGCAAGGCCATATCCACCATCGTGCCGTTCAAGGCATCGCCCTTTCCCTACCGGGGCAAGCTGCCCGATGGCTCCGCGCCGTTTCTCGACGTCACGGCGGCGGATGGAAGGCGCGGCCACACCTCGCCGCGCGGCGGCATCTACTGGGAAGACGAGACCTATTCCGACCGCTCGACGCTGCTGGCGGTGCCGAAAGGGTTCGATCCGGCCAAGCCGGCGGTCATCGTGGTGTTCTTCCACGGCAATGGCGCGACCTTGCAGCGCGACGTGGTCGGCCGCCAGCGCGTCGTCGCGCAGGTCGAGGCGTCCGGCCTCAACGCCGTTCTGGTGGCGCCGCAATTCGCCAGCAATGCGCAGGATTCCAGTGCCGGCAATTTCTGGACGCCCGGCTATTTTGCCGGGTTCATGGCCGAGGTGGCGCAAGGCCTGGCCAAGCTCACCGGCGCCAAGGCGGCAAAGTTCGACGCCATGCCGGTGGTGCTGGTGGCCTATAGCGGCGGCTACAATCCGGCCGCTTCCATTCTCAGGAACGGTGACATCGGCGGCCACCTGCTCGGTGTCATCCTGCTCGACGCGGTGTTCGACGAGGCCGATATTTTCGCTAGCTGGGTCGCGCAGCACCGGAAGAGTTTCTTCGTCAGCGCCTATGGCAAATCCTCGGCCTCCGGCAACGCCGAAATTAGGCAGTTGCTGGCGGGCCAGGGCATCGACGCCAGTTCCGATCCGCCCCGCCGCCTCGAAGCCGGCACTATCGCCTTGCTTGCCTCCGATGCCGCCCACGATACGTTCGTCACCCGCGCCTTCGTCGGCAATCCGCTGCAGTGGCTGCTTGGCAGACTCCACGGATTTCCCCGCTAAGGCTTTTGGCACTCCAGTTCCAGTTCTCGCACATGCTTCTGACCGCCATTGTCATCACCCAGATATTGGACCCGCTCAGGATCCTGCTGGTCGGGATCGCCTATTTCCTCAGCTGGTTGGTCAAGCGGCCGGGCATGGGCTGGCTTGGATTGTTCGCGGCGATTGTGGTGCTCGCGGCCGGATTTCCGTTCGTTATCCTCGGCCAGTCCGGCGACATCGCCTGGACGACCGCCGCCATCGGCGTGATATCGAACGCGCTGATAGCCGCCGCCATGGCCGGGCTGCTGCGGCTCCAGCGGCGGCTTTTCCAACTCTTTGTTTGACGCGCAGATCTTGGGCTTTTCCCCCACGTCCGTGGGGGCGAGGAACCCAAGCTTTCGTCAGTTGAACCACAGCGCGAAGGTCAAAAACCCGCCGCCGCCGAATTCGCGCTGGATCTGGTCGAAATCCTCGCTGGTCAGGATCTTGCCGCTTTCGAGATAGGGCGCAATCCCAGGGCCGGTGATCGACAGCACGAGGTCGAAAGGCTTCGGCTCGTCGAAGAAGCGCTTCATGTTGATGCCTTTGCCGGTGATGCGGAAATGCGGCAGCAGCGCGCGGCCCTCCAGCAGGTCCTCGGCCATGGTCAAGGTGGCGAGCCAGGCCTGCACCTGCTCCTCACCGACTTCGAGGCCGGTCAGCGGATTCTCGCCCTTCTGCTGCGGGCCGGGCAGCCATTCGCGGTCATTGTCGGTCTCGGCGCGGATCGCCTTCCAGTCCTCGCGCGACAGCCGGATCATTTCGAGCAATTCCTGGCGCGCCGCCTTGCGGCGCTCCGGCTCGACCACCGGCCAGTTGATCATGTGCACCATCGAGATGAAGTCGGCGATGCGCCATTCCGAGGAGAAGATGCTCGAGCCCATCTCGCTGGGCGGCGGCACGAGAATATCCTGCAACGGCAGTTTTGCGCGCGGAAACAGCATGTGGAACGAGCCGTCGAACGTGCTCTTGAAATCATGCGCCAGCCAGAAATCGGCCTGCGCCATCAGGAACTCGGCATAGCCCTGCAGCCAATAGCCGTCGGCGCGGTCGAAACGGAAGGTCAGCACCGGTGCGGTATCGCCCTGCGAAATGCCGGCGTGCGACAGCGCGGCCATGATGGCCGCCATGCTTTCGCCCGGCGCGATCGTGCCGTCCTCGTTGAGGTCGATGCCGACATGGGCGAGGTCGATGACCATGCCGATATCGGCATCGGCCGGCACCGAGCCGAGCGTCGCGGCGGATTTTGCCAGCCTGTCGCGGAAGGCGACCAAGATGGCGCGGAACTCTTCGTAGGTCAGCGGCTCGGGATTGGGATTGGACGGCACCGGCAGCTGCATCAGCGGCAGCATGAAGGATTGCGGGCTTTCGAAACCGTGGCGGTGCAGGCCGCGGCAAGCAGTTCAAGCGCGGTGAAGAACTCGCCGGCGCCGGCCGCATAGGCCGAGGCCGGATCTTTCGGCGCGGCGGCCTCGAGCGTCGAGAGCGCGCTGTCGCGCGCGGCCACGGTCTTTGCCTCGAACAGCGCGGTTGCCGCCTCCGGCATGGCGGCACTGGCGGACGACCAGGGTAGAAGCACAATGAAGGCGGATGCCAGCAGGCTAGCAATTCGTGTCATCTTTTCCTCCCAAGCATTTGGCACCGGCGACCATACACAGATTTGCGGCTATTTGCGGTGCCGCGCCCGTCAGTGCCGATGCGCTGTTCACATCGTTGATTGGCGACGGCTTCAACCTGCCCTCTGGACGGTCTAAACAAGGCAAACGATTGGGCGTCGCGTGTCGAACTATCCGCTTTCCTATAAACTGTCCTGGCTGCCGCGTTTCCTGAAGCCGTCGCTTGGCGGTGGCGGCGACGGGTTTGCGCCGATGGCGGCGAGGTTGATCGAGCCGCCGCCGATGCGAACGGTGCGGCTTGCCTTCATCGGCGACATCTCGGCCGTGGCCAACAGCAGTGCGCCGGATTGTGATCCGGCGATCAAGGCGCTGCTTGGCACTGCCGATCTGGTGATCGGCAATTGCGAAAGCCCTGTCGTGGACAGGCCGAGCGCGGTGCTCGGCACAAGGCTCGGCACGCATCATGCGATGAGCGAGCGCTTTCTGACCGAGGCGCTGGCGGCGGTCGGCATCGCGCACGAGAAACTGGTGCTGTCGCTGGCCAACAATCACGTGCTCGACCAGGGCGTCGCCGGTTTCGACGAGACGGTGGCGGCGCTGAAGCGGCTCGGCATCCGCAGCATAGGCCTTGCCGCCGATGGCCCGGTGCAGTCCGTCAAACTCGGACCGCTCAACGTCGGCTTGGCGGCCTTCACGCTGTGGCGCAATGCTGATGAAGACTTGTTTGCCGGGCGCGTTTCGATGGCCAGCGATGCAGAGCGCTGGCCGCGCGTCGATCATCTCTGCGCGGTGCCGCATTGGGACTGGGAGTTCCGGCATTTTCCACGGGCCGGGACGAAGGCGCTGGCGAGGCGCCTGGCCGGGCAGGGCGTCGGGCTGATCGCCGGCCATCACGCCCATGTGCTGCAGCCGGTGGAGCGGATCGGCAAGACGATCGTCGCCTACGGGCTTGGCGATTTCCTCGGCACCGCGCTCGCCCGCCAGCCATGGCCGGGGCGCATTGGCGGGATTTTCGTGGTCGATGTCAGCGCGGATGAGGGGTCGCGCGGCGCGATTGCGGCTTATCGGATGTATCCGTTCGTACGGCTGCGGAGCGGGGATCATGAGCGGCTGGTGCCGGTGGAGGGATTGGATGGTGCGATAAGGGGGAAAGTCGAGGGGCGGTTGGGCGCGATCTTTCCTTAGTGCGGCAGGCGACGGGACGTTGAGGCGCCGTAGTCGATACATCCGACAAAACCAGTTATCATGGACTTGTCGAGGCGACGGGGGTGGCGGTGGAAGCAGCGGATTTCATGCCAGATGAGGCCGTCATCGCCGGCATCCGGAAGAACATCGAGGCCTATGAGGCGGCGCGGGCTTCGGCGGTGCGGCAGGTGCGCTGGCGGGTGCCGCTGTTCGTCGGGCTGGTGCTGGTGGCCGTGGCGGTGATCGCCTGGCTGTTCAACAAGGTCGCCGATCCCCATGAGCAATGGTTCTCGACGCCGCATGTGTTCCTCTATGTCATCGGCTTCGCGGTTTCGATCCTGGTCTACTTCCGGGCCAGAAAGCCGGCGACGCGGCTGCAGCAATCGTTTCGCGAGACGTTGATGCCGATCATCTTCGGCTTCATCGGGGATATGCGCTACCAGCACGATTTGACGCCGAATTCCTTCGACCGGTTGCCGCGCGAGACGGTCGGCGGCGCCAGCATGAGCCGCTTCGACGATATCATATCGGGACGCTACGACGGGTTTGCGTTCGAACTCTACGAAGCTGACCTTTGGGACGGGGCGTCGACCAAGACCAAGGCGACAACCTTCAAGGGCGTCATCGTCGCTTTCGAGGCCATCGAGCCGTTCCCGGGAATACTGGTGGCGACGCGGCGCACCAATGCGGTCATGGGCTTCTTCCGCGGCATGTTCGCCAGCAAGATGCAGGACCTGTCATCCGGCGTGCCCGAACTTGACGCGGCCTACGAATTCCGCACCGACAATGTCGAGGCGGCGCGGCCGTTGGTGACCGGCCGGCTGGCGCAGGCGCTGAAATGGCTGGGAGAAACCTGGCCCGACGATCCGGCCCGCGTCGCGCTCAACGGCGGCGACGGTTTCCTGCTGCTGCCGCAGCCGAAGAATTTCTTCGAGTTGCCGGAGATTTCGGTGCCGCTCGACTACACCAGGCATGTCGCGCCGATGATCTCCGACATGGGCGCCATGCTGGCGACGGCCTCACTGGTGCGCAAGATCGGGGCGAAGAACGAGATCGGTTGATCGGATCCCGCCGTCAGCAGTCGAAGCCATATTTTTCGCGCGCGGTGTCTGCTTCTTCTTTGGACATTTTCTTGAACATCACGCAGACGGTGAAGCTGCCAACTTGACGCCCACCGCTTCTATAGCCCCAGTCGGAAATGTCGTCCCTGGTGAATTCTATGGTCTGGCCGAGGACGACATTGTGCACCCCCTCCGGCTGGTTTGCCAGGATGCCGACAAATCCGGCCTCGGTGCGGCGGAATGGGATGACCCAGAAGTGCTCGGTGACGTTGCCGTCGCGCACCTTAACCTTCAGTTTGAACCTGTCTGTCCCAGGGGGAGGAGCCTCGGACAAGGCGAGGAATTCATCCAGTCTGGCGCGCGCCTTGGCGGTAGCCAGAGCCATATCGGGATCGTCGGGAGTAAAGATGACCGTTTTGTCGTCGCCTGGATCCACGCCTTGTGCGCCGGCCAATCCCGGAGCAAACGCCAGCATCAGGGATATCATGGCCCGGACTGCAAGTTTCATCGTGGCTCCCCCGTCGCGACTGTTGAAATCATCGCGCATTCATTTCGGATTTGCAACCATAGCGCGAGTTTTATCCACCTTTTTGAGATGGCGGTTGAGCTGATCCATGAAACAAAGTTTGTATCAACCGAAGATCAGCAGGCTGTTCCGTGATGCAATCCAGGGCGGATTATGGCGGCTGCGTGATGGCCGCGAGGTACCCGCCGCAATCGCCTAAACGATTCTTTTCTTGGACGAACTGCGCGTGCCGAGGCAGCTGGCGCGGCGCGAAATCGCGTCGGCCGCAAGCAATGTGTCAGAATTAAGCCTATGATTTCCTTTGCGAAAAGTCACTCAATGTGATTTGCGGCCAGCAGGCTTTCAGGCGCAGTGTCGGTTCGTTCGGTGCTGTCGTTGCCCAAAGCGGCAGCCCGGAAAAGTGAAACAGCACGGAGTGCTATCGATGAAGAAGACCCTCGCAACCACCGCCGCTCTGCTCGCCTTCCTCGGTACGGCCTACGCCGCGTCCGTTCAGGGCACCATCCAGGCGGTCGATCCGACGACCAAGTCGATTACGCTCGACGACGGCAAGATCTACCAGCTGTCGCCGGAAGCGAAGATCGGCAAACTCAAGGTCGGCGCCAAGGTGGCGGTAACCGTCGATGACAAGACCGGCATGGTCACATCGATCAAGAAGGCTTCGTAGACACGAGCATCATGCGTCGGCAGACCTGCCGACCGAATTTTCGAGACCCTGTTCCAATCCTGGCCGGTTCCTTCGGGGATCGGCCATTTTCATGCTGCTGTTCACTCAGGCCAGCGAGGGGGCGGAATGCTGCCCCGGCGGTGCCCCTATGGTTTTCGCCGGAGAGCCGCGCTATCCCTTGGCCAACGGGGGGATACGCATGGCTGACGAACAGAAGGGGTTTCGCCTGTCGCGCCGGCTGGTGCTCGGCGCGACGGTGGTCGGCGGCGCGATGCTGTGGGGCGGAACCACAATGGCGCGGCTGGCGCGCGGGCCTTCGGGGCCGAAGAACGCCGGGCGCATCGCCGATATTGACGGCATTGCCCTGCCGCTGAAGCCGATTGCCAGTCCGCCGGCCTTTGACCCTTCGCTGCCCTGGTCGGCCAAGGGTGGCGACATCAACGATGCCAGCGGCCTGTCGCGGACGCCGGTCTATGGCGTGGTCGAGGTCAGCGAGGAGGACCATGTCGCCAAGGCGTTGGCCTTCGCCCGCGCCAACGGGTTGAAAGTGTCGCTGGCCGCCATCCGCCATTCGATGGGCGGCCATGCCTTCGACGACAATGCGCTGGTGCTCGACCTCAAGAAATTCAACAAGGTCAGCGTTGACGCGGCAGCCAGAACCATGACGCTGCAGCCTGGTGCGCGCTGGCACGACATCCAGAACCTGCTGCATCCGCGCTTCGCGGTGAAGGCGATGCAGTCGACCGACATCTTCTCCGTCGGCGGCTCGCTGTCGGTCAACGCGCATGGCATGGACCACCAGGCAGGCTCGGTTGCCGGCTCGATCCGCTCGATGCGGGTGATGCTGGCCGACGGGTCGGTGACGACCTGCTCGGCCACGGAGAACAGCGAGCTGTTTCGCCATGTCGTCGGCGGCTATGGCCTGTTCGGCGTGGTGGTGGAGGCAACGCTCGATATCGTCGACAACGCCGTCTACCGCACCTCGCGCGAAATCATCAAATCGGACGATTTCCCGAAGTTCTTCGCCGAGGTGCTGGAACCGAACAAGGATATCGGCCTGTTCTACGGCCATCTGTCGACGGCGCCGGGCAATTTCCTCGAGGACATGATCGTCTACCGCTACGACAAGGTGGCCGACCAGCCGCCGCCCAACCAGCCTGCTATCGGCGAGCCGGGCTCGGTCGGGCTGAAGCGGGTGATCATCAACCTGGCGAAATGGGGCAGCCTGTTCCAGGAGCTGAAGTGGTTCACCGAAAAGACGCTGGAGCCGAAATTCGAGAGCTGCACGGTGGCGCGCACCGCAGCCATGGCGCAGGGCGAGGCCTGTCTCGTCACCCGCAACAACCCGATGCACGATTCGGTGCCGTATCTGTTCAACGATCTGACAGACGAGACCGACATACTGCACGAATATTTTATTCCACGTGCTGCGTATGTCGAGTTCATCACCGAAGCGCGCGATATCCTGCGCAATCAGTCGTTGCCGGTGCTCAACGCCTCGGTGCGCATCGTCCACAAGGAGGATGTGGCGCTGACCTATGCGCCGGAGCCGGCCTATTCGCTGGTGCTCTACATCAACCAGCCGACCGATGCCGACGGCAATGCGAAGATGCGGGCGCTGACACGGGCGCTGATCGACGTGACGATCAAGCATGGCGGGCGCTTTTTCCTGCCCTACCAGCTGCACTACACGGCCAGGGAATTGCTGGCCTCCTATCCCGAACTGCCGGCCTTCCTGGCGGCGAAGCGGCACTATGACCCGACGGAACTGTTTTCCTCGACCTTCTACCGTGGCATCAAGGCGCTGAGCGGGGTGGCGTAAGCAGGAGACGATCAATGCGCATGGTATCAGCGGCAGCCCTCACTCTCATCGCGCTGTGCGCTGGACCGGCCGGAGCCGAGGACCTCAAGGCCTTCAAGCTGACCATCGACGGCGTGGCGGTCGATATCGATCCGGGTGAGAGCATGACCATTACGCTGCCCGGCGGCAAGCAGAGCAAGGTGACGCTCGAGCGCAACGACTTCGCAACCTTCTCCGGCGACAGCTTCTCCTTCGTCCATCCGAGCGGCATTTCGGTGACCAAGACCGATCTTGGCGAAAACATCACGCAATATCTGATGGCTTCGGCGCTGGGCACGATCGTCGTCGTGCAGGAATATGGCAAGATGAACCCGGTGTCGCTCAACCAGCTGATGCTGCAGGAGATGACCAGGGAATCGGTGCAGGCCGGTGCGGAACTGACGCAGCAGCCGACGACGCGCAAGCTCGCCGACGGCAAGGAGTTGACCGGCATCCGCGCCGAGGTGAAGACGCGCACCGACACAGCGTATTTCGAGATCGTCGGCTATGGGCTTGCCGATCAGGGGCTGTTGTTCGTCACGCGCGTCGGCAGCGAGGACCTGGCCACGGAACAGCCGCTGATCGACAAGTTCTGGGCGAGCCTGAAGGTCAAGATGTAAATCTTCCCTTATGCCTGTCGTTGTCCCAAAACCGCCGCGCACTTTTGGGCGAGATGCATTGACTACAGCCCCGTCGGCACCAGGCCGGCCAGCCAGTTGACGGAGCGTTTGGCTGCATCGGTCGTCGCGGAAGCCGCGCGGCCGAGACCGGTCTTGACCACGGCATAGCCATTCTTCGTGCGATAGAGCACGCCGGTTCCGCCATCGACCACCTGTTCATAGGCGACGGGCCGGGCAGCGTCCGCGTCGACGGTGGTCGTCGGCGAGCCGACGGGCACGCTCGGCCGATGGCTCAGCTCGGGCGGCAGCGGGCTTTCCGTCCGCACGACCCTGTTGGCGGGCTTGAGTTCCGGGCGGGATGCGGTGGCCGCCAGCTGCGAAGAGGACGACGAGCCCTTGGTGCGGCAGATGCCGGACACCAGCGGATAGTTGAAATTGTGCTGGTGCAGGATCTGGCTCTTCATCGCGGCTTCGCATTCGGCGATGGTCGACCACTTGGCCGGCGTCTCGCCGATATATTCGCACAGTTTGGCGTCGCAGTCGCAGCCGACAATGGTCATGGCGACAAGGGCGGTCTTGATCACGGTCTTGTCCCTTCGAGATGCCCCCCGGCAGCCCATTCAGGTGCATGTCGCCTGTCAGGCAACATGCCCATTCCATCGCGCGCGAACAAGGCGGGATTTGGCCGCGATTGTGGAATGAGCATGGCGGCGCGCCTGATCTCGGCCGGGCGTGGCCGAAAGGCCTCAATAGTCGTAGACGTGTTCAAGTTTGGCGCCGGCCTTCATCATCGAAGGCAGCACCAGATGCAGCTTGCGCACGGCCACGACCATGCCGGTGCGGCGCGTCGAGGGATCGGCCGGCAGCGGATAGCTGAACAGGATGCGCATGCCTTCGGGAACGGCGATCGAGTCGGTCGACAGCGTGGTGACCATGATCTCGTCATTGCCGCCGATCTCGACGAAGGAGACGCCCTTGTCGATCAGCCGCGGGATCATGTCGGTGAAGACCTGATAGCGCCTGGTGACGAAGATGGTGCCGTCGGCGCCGTAATCGCGCTCCAGCAAGGTGTCCGGCTCGTTGCGGGTGGCTTCGCCGACCGGACCCTTGGCCCAGACATGGACATCGAGGAAGGCCGGATCGGAGGTGGCTGCGAGCGCCTTTTTGATCAGGTCGGCATAGCCCTGCTTGATGGTGTCGGCGAGACCGAAGGCGAGCTTGCGTTCGCTGGTGCGGACGGAACTGTCGCCCGGCGCCGGCTGCACGGCGAACAGGCCGGCGCGCTTTTCGGCATAGGCGAACTGGTACCAAGGCACCTGGTCGAGAAAGCCTGCGTATTCGGCCGCCACCTTGGCCTGGTAGATGTCGGCGGCGGTGCGCTTGGCCGATGTCGCCTCGGTGACTCGGCCGATCGTGTTCTCATAGGCCCATTGCAATATGTGCTCGATCGAGTGGCTGGTGCCGATGATGACCAGCATCTGGTGGTTGGCATAGTTGAACTTGTAGGGGGAGCTGGCGCGGATCACCGTGGCGTAGTCCTGCCAGAAGCGGCCGACATAGGACCAATAAGGAAAGCCGCTCGGCTGGTCCCTGGCGACGAAGCCGGCATATTCGCGCGCGGCGTAGACGATCGCCCATTCGGGATAGGTGAGGAAGGTCGATTCCTCCGGCCGCTGGTAGCCGGGAATTTCGGCGCGGACCTTGTCGGCCAGCGCCTTGGGTGGCGCGCCATCGGCAATGCCGGGCAGGGGCGTCCTGTCGAGTGACGGCGTCGTCAGGAAACCGTAGCTCAGCCCGACGACCGGGATGAGGATGATGATGACGACCAGCCAGACGATCGTCTTGATGATGCGCTTCAGCCAGCGGAACAGGAACATGGCCGGTCAGGCCGTGGCGAAGTGGTCGTGTATGCGCTTCGACAGCCAGAAGCCGACATAGACGGCGAAGCCGCCGATGACGAGATGCGGCAGGTTGGCGAAGAAGCGGGTGGGGAACTCGATGTCGTTGAGGGAGCGGAAACCGTTGATAAAGATGCCGGCATCGAGGCAGCCGGAGCCGGTGATCAGCCCGAGCACGCCGTCGAACAGATAGACCGATCCGAACAGCTTGAAATAGAACACCGCCTGGCGGTGCGAGATGAAGGCGGCGGCCAGCGCCCAGACGCCGGAGAAGGCATGCAGCAGGTCGTCGTACCATTGCAATGAGAACAGGCCGAACAGATTGCCGTTGGCATCGTTGAACGCCGGTATGTAGCCGATGGCGACGACGCCGAAGAACAGGAAAGCATAGGCAACGGCAAGCTTTTGGATCAGCGTCATGAAGTATCCCCCTTCAATTGCCGTCGAACGTTAGCTGATTTTGCCGCCGGTTGCAGCCCCAAGCGGAAACACCGTAAAAATTGTGCGGGATGGAGAAACGACAGTCGGCGCCGGGATTTCTCCCAGCGCCTCCCTGTCAGATCAGGACACGGTCGCGGCAGCAACTTCCGCAAAGTCGTCGCGCCATGCCGGCCTTGATTTTGACGGTCCTGCCAGCCACCACCCGAAGGCGGCGTCCGTTCCAGACCACGCTGGTCTTGGCCCTTGCGGGCTTTGCCCTGCGTGCCATCGAAGGTTTTTGCCGTCCTTCATGGCAGCATCGGTCCGCCGTCGGCGTTGGCACGCTTTCCGCGGCCCCGTAGGTCTCGGCTACCGTCCCTCGAAACAGGCAAGCCTGCTCTCGCTCCGGGCCGTACGGGCCTCAGGAAATCCGCCTTTCACTTTCGCCTTTCGGCTTGGCGATCGGTAGCCGCCTGAGATGGGTTCAACGTACGCCGGGTAAGGGTCCTGGGGAATGGCCCTGGGCCTGTGGATAGCGGGATTATCGGGGACCGTTTGCCGGGAGCCCGGGAACTTCGGCGCCCGCTGCCTTAGACAGCCTGCCCTCCTTTTCGACGTTGCTATCGACAGCGCCCCTTGCTCCGCCGACAGGCGCGGGCTTCAATGCCGGCAAACGATCGGACATGGATGTCCGGCGCCGGGGAGGGCGAGTCTTTGAAAGTCGGGGTGGTTCTCAATCCGATAGCCGGTGGCGGCCGGCTGAAGCGGCATTGGCCTGAAGTCGCAGCTTCGCTGAAAAAGCACTTCGGCGACTTCGAGCTGCGCGAGACGCAAGCCGAGGGCGACGCCGAACGGCTGGCCATCGACCTCGCCGCCACCGGCTTCGACCTGGTGATCGCGGCCGGCGGTGATGGCACCGCCAGCGAAGTGGCCGACGGGCTGCTGCAGGCGTTCGAAGAGAGTGGCAGGACGACCGAGCTTGGCCTGCTTCCTTGCGGTACAGGCATCGATTTCGCACGCGGTCTTGGCCTGCCGAAAGCGGTGGACGCGACCTTGAAGCGGATTGCCGGGGCAGAGGGCCGCAAGGTCGATGCCGGCCGCATCTGCTATATCGACGACCATGGCGCGCTGGCCAGCCGCCACTTCATCAACATCGCCAGCCTCGGCCTGTCGGGCGCCACCGATCGCGCGGTCAATGCCGACAAGCGCAAGGGCAAGATGTCGGCCAAGGCGCTGTTCCTGTGGCGCACCGTGGTCGAGTTCATCCGCTACCGCTTCCAGCATGTGCGGATCACCGTCGACGACGGCGCACCGGTCGAGGCACGCATGGCGCTGGTGGCGGTGGCCAACGGCAAATTCTTCGGCGGCGGCATGATGATCGCGCCGGATGCCGAACTGACCGACGGGCAATTCGACATCGTCATCCTGCGCGCGGCTGGCAAGCTGAAGCTGATCTGGGACATCCGCCTGCTCTATGGCGGACGGCACCGCAACCATCCGGCAATCACCATCCTGCGCGGCAAGAAAGTGGTTGTCGAACCGCTCGACGATGTGGAAAAGAACGGCGCGTTGGTCGACATAGACGGTGAGTCGCCCGGACGCATACCGGCGACCTTCGAGATCCTGCCTGGCGCGCTGACGCTCAGATATTGAATCAAGGCGTTGCCAGATTGATTCAAGTCTTTTCGAAACTGAATCCGGCTACCGATTCAAGCAGGTGAAATTGCTTGGTTTTCCGGTCTCCGGTCAGATTTCCAGTCTGGCAGGAAAACCGGGCGCGCGCAGGTCGGTGCCGACGGCATCCTCGAGCAGCTTGACGATCTGGGTCGACCAGGCGCCGCCGCCATAGGCCGCCTTGCCCTGTTCGAAAATCGCGTTGACGCGGGATGCCAGCTCCAGCGGCACGCCGAAATCCTTGCTCATGCCCAACGCGAAGCCGAGGTCCTTCAGCGCCAGGTCCATGGTGAAGCCGATGTCGTAGGAGCCGTTGAGGACGAGCTGGCTTTCGGTCTCGTGGACGAAGCTGTTGCCGGAGGAGGCAACGATGGCGTGGTAGGATTGGGCGAGGTCGAGCCCGCCCTGCTTGGCCAGCATCAACGCCTCGCCGGCGGCGACGAGGTGGATGAAGGCCAGCATGTTGGTGATCACCTTGATCACCGCCGCCGAGCCGATCGGCCCCATCAGGAAGGAGCGCGCGCACATCGCTTCGATGGCCGCGCGATGGCGTTGGTAGAGGGCGGCATCGCCGCCGACCAGGGCGGTGATTTTGCCGACCGCCGCCAGGTGCACGCCGCCGGTGACCGGGCACTCCAGCGTCTCGACGCCCTTGGCCGAAGCGAGGGCGGCAAGCCGCACGATCTCGTCGCGGCCATTGGTCGACATCTCGATCCAGGTGCCGCCCTTCGGCAAACCTTCGAGCAAGCCGCTAGGTCCGGCCAGAACGGCCTCGCTAATCTTCGGCGAGGGCAGGCAGGTGATGGCGTTACCGGCCCGCGCCGCTGCCTCGGCAGGGCTGTCGGCAGCGGTGGCGCCGAACGCCACGAGGCGCTCGACGGCGGCCGGGTCGCGGTCGAAGACGGCGACGGCAAAGCCATTGCGGATCAGGCTGGCGGCAAGGTTGCCGCCGAGATGGCCGAGGCCGATGAAGGCGTAGCTCTCGCTCACGGCATCAACGGGGTCTGCATCATCTGCAGATGCAAATCCTTGCCGGTGTACGGGTGCGCATCGCAAACCGCCTCGTCGAGTTCGACACCCAGCCCGGGTTCCTTCGAGGGGATGACGTTGCCGTCCTGCCACTCGATCTTCTTCTTCAGGAGCGTGGCGTGGAAACCGTCCCACTGTTTCAGCGATTCCAGGATGAGGAAGTTGGGCAGCGTCACCGCCAGCTGGATGTTGGCGGCGCCGACGATCGGCCCGCAATAGCAGTGTGGCGCGACCTGGATGTGGTAGGCCTCGGCCATGGCGGCGATCTTCTTGGTTTCGAGGATGCCGCCGGAGCGGCCGAGATCCGGCTGCAATATGGTCGCGGCGCGGTTTTCGATGACGCGTGCGAATTCGAACTTGGTCGTCAGCCGCTCGCCGGTGGCGATCGGGATCGACGTGCCCCGGGCGACCTGCGCCATCACTTCGGGCATGTCGGGCGGCACCGGTTCCTCGAACCACAGGGGATCGTAGGGCTCGATGGCGCGTGCCATGCGCAGCGCTCCTGATGCGGTGAACTGGCCGTGCGTGCCGAACAGTATGTCGGCGCGGTTGCCGACCGCCTCGCGGATCGCCTTGATCATGCGGGTGGAGACGTCGATGTCGGTGAGGCGCGGCTGGTGGCCGTCGAAGGCGGTATAGGGACCGGCCGGGTCGAGCTTGACGGCATTGAAGCCCTGCTCGACATATTCGAGCGCGCAGGCCGCCGCCATTTCGGGGTCGTTGTAGACGTTCCTGCCATCCGGCGCGTCCTCGGAATGGACGCTGCCGGTGTGCGGGTAGAGGTAGGTGTAGGAGCGCAGCGTCTCGTGCACCTGGCCGCCGAGCAGCTTGTAGACCGGCTTGTTCGCCTCCTTGCCGATAATGTCCCAGCAAGCCATTTCGAGCGCCGAGAAACAGCCCATGCCGGAAACATCGGGGCGCTGGGTGAAGCCGGAGGAATAGGCGCGGCGGAAGAAATTCTCGATATCGTGCGGATCGCGGCCGACGAGATAGCGCTCGGCCATGTCCTCGACCATCCTCGCCGTCACATGGGCGGAGAAGGTGGCGTTGTAGGCCTCGCCATAACCGACTACGCCGCCATCGGTGGTGAGCTTGACGAAGATGAAATACTTGCCGCCGATGCCGGGCGGCGGGTTGCCGACAACCCAGGTCTTGACGTCGGTGATCTTCATTTTTGGTCCTCCAGAACCAGTTCGGCGCCCTTCCACCCGGTCATGACCGAGGCGGCGTTGGTGTTGCCGGTGATGTTGTCGGGAAAGATCGAGGCGTCGACGACGCGCAAGCCTTCAAGTCCATGCACTTTGAGGCGCGGATCGACGACGGAGCGCGCGGGATCGGGCCCCATGCGGCAGGTCGAGACCGGGTGATAGACGGTGCCGGAGCGCTTCCTGAAATCGGTGATCAGGTCGGCGTCGGACTGGATCGATGGGCCGGGCAGGACCTCTTCCCTGATGATTTCCGCCATGGCCGGCATAGAGGCGATTTTGCGCACGAACTTCACCGCCGCCAGCATCTCCTCGACATCGGCATTGGTCGAATAGGCATTGGCGGTGATCTTTGGATAGTCCTGCGGATTGCTGGAGCGGATCATGATCTCGCCACGGCTCGACGGGCGGCAGTTGGACAGGCCGATGGAGAAGCCCGGCCACGGATCCGGCGTCAGGATCGGTCGCTCGCCGCTCTTCGGGATGACGGTCGAGAAGGCCTGGAAATAAAGCTGCATGTTGGGGCGCGAAAACGCCGGGTCGGTGCGGAAGAAACCGCCGCCATGGTTCATCGACAGCGATAGCGGTCCCGAGCGCGTCAGTATGTACTGCATGCCGACCAAAAGCTTGCCCCACCAGGGGCGCAGGATCTGGTTGAGCGTCGGCACCTTGCCCTTGAAGGTGTAGTTGATGCCGACATGGTCCTGCAGGTTGGCGCCGACATTGTCGTTGGCCTGGACGAGCGGGATGCCTAGCCCTTTCAGAAGTGCCGAGGGGCCGACACCGGACAATTGCAGCAGCTGCGGCGAGTTGATCGAGCCAGCGGAGAGAATGATTTCGCGGCCCGCGCGGGCGGTCTTGGTCTGGCCGTTCTGCAGATATTCGACGCCGACGGCGCGCTTGCCTTCGAACAGGATGCGGCTCGCCAGCGCATTGGTCTCGACGCGGACATTGCCGCGCTTCATCGCCGGGCGCAGGAAGGCGCGCGCCGCCGACATGCGGCGGCCGTTCTTGGTCGAGATCTGGTAGGTGCCGACGCCTTCCTGGGCAGCACCGTTGAAGTCGGGATTGAGCGGCAGGCCGGCCTGCTGGCCGGCGGCAAGATAGCGCTTGGTCAGCGGGTGGACGGCGTTGGCCGTTTCGCTGATGTGCAGGGGACCACCGGTGCCGCGCCATTTGTCGGCGCCGGCCTCATTGTCCTCGAGCGCCTTGAAGATCGGCAACAGTTCGTCATAGCCCCAGCCGGGATTGCCGGCGGCGCGCCAGTCGTCGAAATCCTCGCGCGCGCCCCGGATCCAGACCATGGCGTTGATCGAGCTCGAGCCGCCGAGCAGCTTGCCGCGCGGCCAGTGGTCGACATTGCCGCCAAGACCGGGGTCGGCTTCCGTCTTGTAGTTCCAGTTGACGGCGGGGTCGAAGAAGGTCTTGCCGTAGCCGAGCGGCATCTGCACGTAGAAGCGCCGGTCCGTGCCGCCGGCTTCCAGCACCAGCACAGAAAAGCGGCCCGAAGCCGACAGTCTGTCGGCGAGCACCGAGCCGGCCGAGCCGGAGCCGACGATGATGAAGTCAAAAGTCTGCATGATGGAAACAGGCGGCTCCGGAAAACTGGCCGCAGCCTAGACGCGACGGCTTCGCCGCGTCGCCGTGCCTTCCGGCATGCGTTGTGAAAAATGCGACTGGAATGCGAGGTCGAGTTGCGGGGAATACCGACAATGGCGCTTGATATGCATGGGGTCGACAGCTTATGCGAGGGCATTATCATTATTTGGGCGCATGATTTTTTCCGAAAAGTCTGCAACTTTTCGGAATCATGCTCTGGCCAAATCTGCGGAAGGCAGGAAATCATATGCGGACCCTGTCGGATGCGTTCATTCCCGAGCTGCCGGGTTACTACAAGGGCAAGGTCCGCGAGAATTACGATCTGGCGGACGGGCGGCGCATCATCATCGCCACAGATCGTCTCAGCGCCTTTGACATCATCCTGACCTCGATTCCGTTCAAGGGCGAGATCCTCACCCAGACGGCGCGCTACTGGTTCGAGGAAACCGCGGATATCTGCCCGAACCATGTGCTCGAATATCCCGACCCCAATGTCGTCGTCGGCACGAGGCTCGACATCCTGCCGGTCGAGATCGTCGTGCGCGGCTATCTGGCGGGCACCACCAGCACGTCGATCCTGACTCGCTACAAGCGTGGCGAACGGGAGATGTACGGGATGCGCCTGCCGGAAGGCCTTCGCGACAATGAGAAGCTGGCCGAACCCGTCATCACGCCGACGAGCAAGGCGGCGGATGGCGGCCATGACGAGCCGCTGTCGAGGGCGGAGATTCTCGAACAGGGCCTGCTCACGCAGGCGCAATGGGACACCGTCTCGGATTACGCCTTGAAGCTGTTCGCCCGCGGCCAGGCGCGCGCCGCCGAGCGCGGCCTGATCCTCGCCGACACCAAATACGAATTCGGCACCGACAAGAACGGCACCATCATCCTGGCCGACGAAATCCATACGCCCGACAGCAGCCGGTACTGGATCGCGGCAAGCTACCAACAGGCCTTGGCAAACGGCACGCGGCCGGACAGCTTCGACAAGGATTTCATTCGCTCCTGGGTGGCGGCGCGCTGCGATCCCTACAAGGACCCGATACCCAGGATTCCCGACGAGATCGTCGAACAGGCCTCGCGCATCTATGCCCAGGCCTACGAGGCGATCACCGGCAAGGCATTCGTTCCCGACCTTTCCGGGGATACGGTTCTCGATCGCATCCGTTCGAACCTGGCGCGCTTCTTCCAGCGGCCAGGCGAAGCTTTGCCCGGGGCGCGTTGACGCGTCCGCGCCATGACGCTACGGGATCGAGGGCAGTCGATCTCAAGCCATCGACCTCAGGGGATTTCTCGCATGGTGCACTACGCGGACGGACGGCCGATCGGAGACCTGACGCTGCGCACGCTGGCTATGCCTTCGGACGCCAATGCGGCCGGCGACATCTTTGGTGGCTGGGTGATGGCGCAGATGGACCTTGCCTGCGGCATCCGCGCCGCCGAGCGCGCCAGGGGCCGCGTGGTGACGGCGGCGGTCAAGGAGATGTCCTTTGCCAAGCCGATGAAGATCGGCGACACGCTGTGCATCTACACCCATGTCGAACGCGTCGGTCGCACCTCGATGACGCTCAAGGTCGAAGCCTGGGCGCAGCGCTATCTCTCCGATTTGATGGAAAAGGTCACCCACGCCGATTTCGTCATGGTGGCATTGGACGGCGAAGGCAAGCCGAAGGCCGTTCCGGCCGAGGGTTGACCAAAGCCCGCTTCCCACGCCTCGTTCTCCCAGAACAGGGCAATTGTAACATCGCCCGTTCCGGCGATGCGCTCTGCGACATTCAATGGTTGCCTTCACGCCCGATTGTGCCGGCGTTGGGGGAAAGACAATGCGTCAACACATACTGAACAGCTGGCTCGTGGCAGCCCTTGTCGCCCTGGTCTGCCTGCTCGGCGTAACCGCTTATGCCGAAGTCAAAAACGACCTTCGGCCCATCGCCTGCAGGCAAGGCGACAAAGGTGACCGGAAGCTGGCCGCGACATGCGCTCCCTGAGCACCGCGATGGCCTGACGCCAAGAGCCTGAATGATTGCCTTTGGTCCGCGATTGCCGTCGTCAAAGCAGCGTGCGTGTGGTTCGTGCTCAAGCGCCGTAGGGCAACATTGCCGGATCGCGTTGAGAGAACGGCGACTTCAATTGCCGTCAGGCAATTCCGCTCAATGCAAAACCTTCGGATCCCTTGCCGTGCAAGGGTTTCAGCTATGCATGCCGTCGAATTTTTCGCGTGCCTCCCGCACGCGCTGCGTGTTCCTGCGCGCCCATTCGCCAAGCGCGCTGACCGGTATCAACAGTTCGTGGCCGAGTTCGGTCAGTTCGTAGTCGACGCGCGGCGGAATGGTCGGAAACACGGTGCGGGTGACGAAGCCATCGCGTTCCAGCCCGCGCAAGGTGGTGGTCAGCATCTTCTGCGAGATGCCGCCGACGGCCGCGCGCAGCTCGTTGAAACGCAGCGGTCCGTGGCCAAGTTTGCCGACCACGAGCACGGTCCATTTGTCGCCGACGCGCTGCAGGATTTCCGAAATCGCACGGCAGTCTTCGGTGTTGTGCGGGTGCCTCAGTAACAAAACGGTGCCTCCTTGCGTCGGCTGTTGACAGTATCTCATATAGCGCCGGTATCTAAACGATACCAGCTTATTACTGGAATGGAGAGCCCCCCATGTCAAAGCCGAAAATCGCCATCATCGTCGGTTCGACGCGCGCCGCGCGCTTCGCCGACGTGCCCACGCAATGGATCGCCAAGATCGCCAAGTCGCATGCCGACATCGATGTCGAGGTCGTCGACCTCAGAGACTTCCCGCTGCCCTTCTTCGACGAAGTCGCCTCTTCCGCCTGGGTGCCGTCGACCAACGAAGTGGCTCAGCGCTGGCAGAAGAAGGTCGCCGAATTTGATGGCTTCATCTTCACCGCCGCCGAATACAATCACGGCCCGACGGCCGTGCTGAAGAACGCCATCGACTACGCCGCCAACGAATGGAACAAGAAGCCGGCCGGCTTTGTCGGCTATGGCAGCGTCGGCGGCGCCCGCGCCGTCGAGCAGCTTCGCCTCCATGCCGTCGAACTGCAGATGGCACCGGTCAAGTCGGCCGTCCATATCGCCTGGGGCGACTTCCTCGCCGTGCGCCAGGGCGAGAAGAAGCTCGAAGACCTCGATCACCTGAACCAGGCCGCCACCGCGCTGGTCAACGACGTCGCCTGGTGGGCCAAGGCATTGAAGAAGGCCCGCGATGCCGACGTGGTCGACGAGGAAATCAAGGCGGCCTGACCGCCGGTCGAATTATCCTCCCAAGGGATACGGGGCGGCGCTTGCGCCGCCCTTTTCAATCAGAGCGGCTCAAATCGAAAGCCGCCGCCAGACCGGACGACACGGCCAATGCCGGGCGAATCCAGATGCGCGCCGGCAACGAAACAGTGATCGTCCGCCGCAAGCGCCAGCAGCCGCAACCGGCTCTCGCGCGCCTGGTCCTGATCCGTGTCGAACTCCCACGTCACCTCGGGCCGATCGAACTGCAGCGATGGAACGTGAACGGTATCGCCCCAGATCAAGATGCATTCGCCGCCGCTCGAAGCGCGAAAGCAGCTGTGACCCACTTCATGGCCGTGAGCGCCGATGATGTCGACATGTGTCCCAAGCCGGTCTCCAGCCTCGAATGGTTCCGCCATGTCGTGAAACCGTTTCAGCCGCGCTTCGGTGCGGAAGAGGTCGAGTTCCTCTCTGGGAACGAGCAAGCGCGCCAGGCGCGGGAAAGCGTCCCGGCCGTCGGCAAGCACCAGGCCCTGGATGTGGTCGAGATGCGTGTGGGTGAAGCAGACGATGCGGATTCGTCCGGCATCGATGCCGGCTTCGTCCAGCGCCTGGGGAAGCCGGCCCATGGTCGGATGCCAGGCATTCGCGGCACCGGTATCGATCAAGATGATCTCATGTCCATCGTCAATCGCGAAGGCGTTGACGGAAAGCCTGAGTTGGCCGCCGACCAAAGCGACCTGCTCCGGCAAGTCATCGCCAAATGGCTTGTCGCCGTCTTGCCGAAGCCGCCCTACCGGCATGTCGACATAGCCATCGCGCAAGGCAGTGATGCGCAGGTCACCAAGAGTGTAGGTCTGATAAAGTTCGCCCGTAGCTATGCGGTGCATTTGCCGATCCGTTCTGCAGACAATCTGTGATGGGCAGCCGGCGTCGGCAACCCGCATGTCAATACGATTTAGGCGATGTGCGCCTGCGTCGCCTGCCGTGGCCGGATGATGCAGTCGGCGAGACGATGCTTCTCGTCCAGCGCATCCGCGTGGTGCTGGCCCCACTGGCAGAGCGCCAGCAGGATCGGTTCGAGGCTGAGGCCCAGGCTGGTTGCCGAATATTCGACGCGGGCGGGCACTTCGGCGAAGATCTCGCGGCTGACGAGGCCATGCTCCTCCATTTCGCGCAGCTGCTGGATCAGCACTTTCTGGGTAATGCCAGGCATCAGCGCCTTCAGCGCCGACAGCCGCCTTGGACCATCGAAGAGATGGTAGAGGATGACCGCCTTCCAGCGCCCGGCGATCACCTTGAGCGCGCGCTCGGCCGGCAGCATCGGCAGTCGCTTGATCGGCATCTTCCCGGCTGGACCGGCCATGGTCACCTCCTGGTCAGCAGGGGACAAATGAGTGTGTAGTCGCGGCTTCGCAGATAGTGGCAAACCACCGCCGATGCCAGTGCGATCGGAGTTTGCCATGAAAGCCGTTCAATTCAGCCGCTTCGGCGGCCCCGAAGTGCTCGAGGTCGTCGACCTGCCGGCGCCGATGCCGCAGGCCGGCGAGGTGCTGATCCGCGTTCATGCCGCCGGCATCAACTTCTTCGAGGTGCTGATGCGCGCGGACCGTTACGCGGTGACGCCGCAGCTGCCGATGTTTCCCGGCGTGGAGGTGGCGGGGGTCGTCGAGGCTGTCGGCCAAGGGGTGGATGTGGCGCTGCTGGGAAGACGTGTCGCGGCGCCGCTGTTCGCCTCGCAGCGTCCTTGTGGTGGCTATGCCGAGCAGGTGACGATGCCGGCCGATCTTGCCGTGCCGCTGCCGGATGAGGTCCCGTTCGAAGAAGCGACGGCGCTGATGGTGCAGGGGCTGACGGCGCTGCATCTGCTGCGCCAGAGCCAGCCAGAGGGCAAGACGGTGCTGGTGCCGGCTGCTGCCGGTGGCGTTGGTTCGCTGCTTGTCCAGCTAGCCAAGGCAAAGGGCGCGGCCAAGGTGATCGCGGCCGCCGGCGGCGCGGGCAAGATCGAGCTTGCCTTGTCGCTCGGCGCTGATGTGGCCATCGACTACACCAATCCGGATTGGCCCGCGCGCGTCCGCGAGCTGGCAGGCGGGGAGGGCGCCGACATCATCTACGACACGGTTGGCGGCGCGCTGACGGCGCTGTCGCTGCAGGCGCTGGCGCCTGGCGGCGAACTGGTGTTCGCGGCGCTCGGCCGCTATGGGCTCGAACCTCCCGATCTGGAAGCCATGATCGGCCGCAACCAGTCGCTGAGGGGCTTCGCGCTGCTGCCGCTGCTGTCGCCGGACGTGTTGCGAGCGAGCCTGTCGGAGCTGTTCCAGCTGGCCGCGAGCGGGCGGCTGCGGGTCGCGATCGGTGGCCGGTTTGGGCTCGACCAGGCCGGCGAGGCGCACCGGCTGCTGGACGAGCGGCGCTCGACCGGCAAGGTCGTGCTTGTGCCTTGACGGCGTTATCCCCGGGAGAGGCCGTCGAGCAGGAAGTCGAGGCCTTTGCGGAAAGCGCCATCCCAATCATTGTCCAGGAGCAAGCGAGAGCGTTCGATCGTCGGGTAGCGTTCGCTGGTCAGGCGCTGCTGCGCGGCGGCCCTGTCGTCGTCCGAGAGGTCGAAGCTCGCGCGGGTGACGGTGGCGCCCATCACATAGTTCCAGAGCGACCATATGGCGGCGTTCACATCCGCGTCCGCGACACCGGCCCTGGATAAAATCTTGCTCATGCGCTCCAGGCGACCGAGGATGTTCGGACCAAGCGCCCGGCGCGGCAACAGGGATGCCGACCAGGGATGGCGCAGCATGCCGGCCCGCCAGTCTTCCAGCATGTGAACGATTTCCGCGCGCCAGTTTTGCGGTTCGGCCATTTCGGGCGGCCCGCGATAGTCGAGCACCGAATCGAGCGCCAGGTCGAAGACGTCCTCCTTGCTGTCGACATGCCAATACAGGCTCATCACGCCCGAGCCGAGGCGATCGGCCAGCCGGCGCATGGTCAATCCGTCGAGCCCTTGAGCGTCCAAAAGGTCCACGGCGGTCGCCACGATACGCTCGCGCGAAAGAGGCGATTCACCTGATGGCTCCTGCACGGGCTCGCTTGTGCGTCGAGACCGTTTGCCGCGAGCGTCGCTGCGTTTGGCCGCCATCCATCTTCCTCGCTGGTCGGAACCTCATTTTTGGCAGGCAACGTCAGGAATGTCGATCCCAAGCGGTTGACTCGTACGGGGTACTATATGATGACTGGTACGTCGTATGGTACATTGTACTATAGATGGCCAGAAACTCAATCATGCCGGCTTCGAACACGTCGCTGGCAGGCGGCGAAGCCCGAGAGAAATCATGTCACGCGCAATCAGGCATCTGCTTATCGGAGGACTAATCATCATGACCACTGCGGCTACAGCCAATGAGAGGGAACTGACCATCGTCAATCCGCGGACCCTCTACGACCCGTCACCGAACGGCTACAGCACGGCGGTGATCACGCCGCGCGGAGCCCGGTTGGCCTACATTTCCGGCCAAGGTGGCCAGGACAGCACCGGTGCGCTGTCACCAGACTTCGCCGTCCAGGTGAAACAGGCCTATGCGAATCTGCGCGCCGCGCTTGACGGGATTGGCGCGAAACCCGATCAGGTCGCCAAGCTCACGGTCTTCGTGGTCGACCACGACATGTCCAAGCTCGAAGTGCTGACCAGGAACGTCAAGGAGATGTTCGGCGAGACGTTGCCGGCGCAGACTCTGGTCCCCGTTCCCAAGCTTGCCATCGACCCGATGTTGTTCGAGGTCGAGGCCGTAGTCGTGCTCGATTAGCAGCGAGGCGTGCCGGCCGCCGGACGAGCGCCGCTCGACCGGCCGCCGGCAGCTGACCTACCATTTCACCTTGAAGCCGACCGAGCCACCAACCGCGTAGCTGTCGCCGAAATCCTGCAGGGAGCTGCGTGCCAGCATTTCGCCGTGGATGGAATAGCGGTCGTCGGCCCAGTTCAGTGAACCGCCAAAGCCGAGCCCGCCCCACAGCGCCCGCGTCTTGCTGGCGACGTTGACATCAGACACATCGGCATCGGTGCCGTCGAGGAAGTCGTGGTAGAGGTTGGCGATGCCATAGACATGCGAGCGGCTCGTCTGGCCGGCCTTGTCCTTCCATTGGCTCTCATAGTCGGCGGACAGGCCGAGGCGGCCGATCAGGCTGTTGCTGACGCCGTTCGAGACCAAGGCGCCATAAGGATCGGTGAAGCTGTCGAAATCGACGGAGGCATAGCTGAGCTGCGCCTGCGGCGTCAGCGACCAGTTGCCCTGGAGCGCGATCTTCCGCCCGGCCTCGATGCCCAGACCATAGCCGAAGCCGTTATTGCCCTTGGCAAGCGTCCTGCCCAGCGTCGTGGACGAGAGGTCGCTGTTGAACCAGGTCAGATCGGCCTGGGTGTCGATATAGAAGCCGTTCTTGCCGTACCAGGTCAGCGTGCCGCCGAACCCATAGCCGGTCGCGTCGATCGAGCCGAGGCCGAAGGCCGAGGAGACATCCGACTTCACCGTGCCGTAGTGAACGGTCAAGCCACCGACCACGGAACCGGATTGCGTCTCGGAAAGCAGGACGTCGAGGCCGGCCTGCAGCCGCCAGAGATCCGCGTCATAGTCGGCCCCGGTCGTGCTCGTGCCAGGATCGAACGCGCTGTGCGCCGCTTCGATGCGGCCCCAGATCGGGCTGCCTCCCCCGGCATTGTCGCCTGTCGCTGACGGGTCCGCTCCGCTCCATGAGCGGTTGCCGACGCGCTGCTGCAGCGTGCCGAGCCGGGTGAAGCTCTGCAGCACGCCGGCATAGGCCTCGTAGACCGGCAAGGCCGGCGAGTAGAGCGGCGACGTCGGACCGCCGGGATCGACGGGATTAATCAGTGCGGACCGCAGGTACCAGTCGCCGTCCGCCGGCGTGGAGATGCCGTTCTGGTAAAGCCTGTAGGCATAGGCGCCGGCAACGACCGCCTGGTCGCCCTGGAAGACATAGTCGCCCTGCAGGCTGAACGTGCCGGCCGAGATGCCGCCGACATCGACGATCTTGATGCCGTCGCTGGTCTGCGCGCCGCCGCCACCCAGAGGGATCACCTTGACATTGGTGGCGCCTGACGTGTCGCCGGTGACGACGAGCTTGTCGGCGGAAGAGGTATCGCCGCTAAGCATGGCCTCGATCTCCAGCGTGCCGCCGGCGCCGACATAATTGCCGTTGACCGTGAGCGTGCCGATCGAATTGCCGGGCGCGATCACGCCGCCGGCCTGAAGCGTCGTGGTGCCGACCGTGCCGTTGCCGCCAAGGGCGCCGCCATCGAGAATGGCAACAGTGGAAATGGCAAGCGAGCCGTTGACCGAGAGCTTGCCGGCTTCGATCGTGGTCGCGCCGTTGAGGGTGTTTGTCCCCGTAAGGCTGAGATTGCCCAGGCCCTTCTTGGTGAGCGAGCCGCTGCCACTGATGACGGCGGCGAAGATGGCATCGGCCGGCTGGTCGAAGACCAGCGCGGCATTGTCGAAGATGCCGCCGGTGCCGAAGCTCGACGCCTGGCCGATTAGCTTGCCACCGGTAATGGTGGTGCCGCCGCTGTAGCTGTTCGCGCCGGTCAAGGTCGTGCTGCCCGAACCCTGCTGCACCACCGTGCCGCTGCCGGAGATGGCACCGGCAAGCGTCATGGCGTTGGAGCGGTTGAAGGCCAGCGTGCCGTTGTTGACGACGTTGCCCGATATCGAGCCGCTGGCGCCGCCATTGCCCAGTTGCAATGTGCCACTGGTGATCGTCGTGCCGCCGATATAGCTGTTGTCGGCGGTCAGGGCCAGCGTGCCGGTACCGGTCTTGACGAGACTGCCGGCGCCCGAGATCGCGCCGGACAAAGTGAGGTCGGCCACTGTGTCGAAGATGCCGCCGGCTACCGAAAGCGTGACGTCGCGCGCCGAGCTGAACGCTGCTGTGTTGCGCAGCGTGCCGCCGGAAAGCGTCAGGCCGCCAGCGGCAGCGCCGAGATTGTTGTCGGCTGAGACAGAAAGCACGCCGCCCAGGACGGTGGTTCCGCCCGTATAGGTGTTGGCGCCCGAAAGCACCAGCGTGCCGGCATCGGTCTTGGTGAGGCTGCTGGCCCCGGTCAGCACGGAGGCGATGGTCGCTGTATAGCCTGCTCCAGCCGCGCTGCCGTCACCAACCCGGATGATGCTGTCGCCGCCGGCGCCGGCCAATGTGATGGCGTCGCCCTCGATCCGATAGCCATCAGCCGCGAACTGCATGCCGGTGACCGCCAGCGCGCCGGCGCTGTCGTCGGCGGTGACGAGGCCGCCGAGGGTCTGGAAGACGGCAAAGCCGGGTTGTGGCTTCATGGCGCCGTTCACAAGCCCGGTGCTCGTTGTCCAGTTCGGGCTCGTCGCCGTCCAGATGCCGTTGCCGCCGTCGACCAAGTCGTTATTCGCATTGCCGGCAGCGTCGCCGTCCCAGAACAGCAGGTCGGTACCGACACTGCTGATCAGATTGACCTGGTTGGCCACGGAGGTCTGCACGGTAAGGTCGGCCGCCGTGACGCCGACCGGCAGATTGCCGAGCTCGAGACCGTTGTCGGTGAGCATCCCGCCATAATTGATCAGCCGGTAGATTCCAGGGCCGAAGCCGCCGACATCGGTGATGTTGAGGGTTCCGTCCAGCGTCAAATTGCCGGCCACGTCGATGAGGTCGTTGACCCCGCCGCCGACAATACCGGCCTGGCCAAGTTCGTAGTCCAGGGTAGAGCCGGAACTCAGGATAAGCGATCCGACCGTGAGCGTGCCGGGGCTGGAACCCGGCGCCAGCACGCCGCCATCGGCGACGATCACCGCGCCGCCGATGGAGCCGGAGCCGCCCAGCGTGCCGCCGCTGTTGACCGTTGTCTCGGTATGCCGAGCGAGCCTTCCACGACAAGCTTGCCGCCATCGACGGTCGTACGTCCGCTATAAGTGCTGTTGCCGGTCAGGATCATGGTGCCGGCGCCTTCCTTGTAGAGGCCACCCAGACCTCCCAATTGGCCGCCGACACTCAGCGTCACGCCCGTCGCCGTGCGGAAATAGCCATAGGCGGGGGTAAGGTTGATGTCGCGGCTCATCGCAAAGCTCGCAGTGGCCTGGAGTTCACCGCCGTCGAGCGTCAGCAGACCTGTCGCGGCGCCCAAATTCTTGTCTGAAGCGACCGAGACGCTTTTGCCGACCCCAATTTTGGAGCCGCCGCTATGGGTGTTGGTGCCGGTCAACGTCAGCGTGCCGATACCCTCGACGTCGAGGCTGCCCGTTCCGGAGATGTTTCCGCTGAATGTATTGGGGCCGAGGTCGAGGAACGAGACGGCGCCATTGTTCAGAATGTCGCCGCGGATCGCCACCGTGTTGCCGGCAAGAGTGCCGCCATTGACGATGTTGCCGCCCGTATAACTGTTGGAATAGCTGGTCACGTTTAGCGTGCCGGCGCCGTTCTTGACGAGCGTGCCGGTGCCAGTCACCTTGCCCGACACGTCCAACTGTGTGCCTGCGGCCGTGTCAAAGGCACCGGTCGAGTTGATCAGGACATTGCGGCTGGTCGTAAAGCTCGCGGTCGTGCGCAGTGTGCCGCCGTCGAAGGTCAGATTGCCCGATGCCGCACCCAGATTGCTATCGCTTGAGATCTGCAGAATACCGCCGGACAATGTCCAGGGGGTGACGGCGGTCGTCGTCCCGGTCAGCGTCCAGGTGCTGTTGCCTGTCTTCTCGTAAAGCCCGAACCCGTCATATTTGGCGCCGGGGCCGATCTGGGACACATCGAAACTGGCGCTGGTATCGCCGCCTAGCTTGAAAGTATCGGCGGTGCTGAAGGCAACCACATTGCCAGATATGGTCGAGCCGGCCCGAATTTCCAGCGAATTGACCCCACCGGTGAATTGGATGGCTTTGCCGGCCAGCGGCGTTCCACCGCCTGCACCGACGGCGCCGCCGCCGATCGTTCCCGCATTGACGATGGCGATGTTGGCGCCCTTGATTCCCGCGCCGCCATCGCCGGCCGTCCCGGCCGCCCCGGCCTGACCGCCGGTCCCGCCAAGGATTGTCGCCCCCGTGCCGTTGAAGACCGTTCCGCCCGAAAGCAGGAGAACGCCGGCTCCGCCGTCGCCACCGCCCGCCGCCGCTTGGGTTCTTCCGCCTGTTCCGCCATGCAGATTTCCACCGTTCCGGACCGTCCCGCCGCCGGTCAGGACGATGGCGGCCGCACCGCCGCCGCCGCCGCTCTGAGTGGTGCCCCGGCCGCCAACGCCGCCCGTGACGCTGCCGCCGGCATCGACGGTGACATCGGCTGACGAAAACACGCCGGCACCACCACCGCCGCCGCCGCCATTGGAGGCGGAGCCCGCAATGCCGCCGGTACCGCCTGTAACCGATCCGCTGCCGGTTACGACAGTGTCCGCCGTGGCACTGACGCCGACACCACCACCACCGCCGCCGCCGCCGCGGAGCGAGCCGTTCACGCCATCGGGACCAGCACCGCCCGTACCGCCGCTGACACTGGTGGAGATGGTCCCACTCGTGGAAATGACCTGGCCTGTAGCCCCGGTCGCACCTGGAGCGCCGTTCGGGGCGTTGAATGTCGTACCTGTGCCTCCCGAACCGCCTGGCGCGCCGTTGCCCGTTGTGAGGTCGACGCCGCCACCGCCGCCGCCGGCAGTCGCGCCATTGGCGGCATTCTGGCCCGTGGCCCCCGCCAACGCGCCATCCACGCCACCTTGTCCGGCGCCTGGGGCGCTGCCATTGCCGCCATCGGCCCAGGCGGGTGCGGTGCTCAGCGCCAGGGCGACAGTAAGGGCCGCAAGGGCGGAAGGTCGCTCGCTCCCCAAAATCCGCCCCGCCATGCGCAACGCAACCGTGCCATTGCTCGATTTCATGGATCGCCCCCGCCTTTGGCCGCCAATGCAATCTCGATGTTTGCAGCCTGGCAGCGTGCGCCAACCAAAGCGTCAACAGGTTAACCTGACGTTCGATTCGTGTCTTTAAGTTGATCTGTTCAAAACTGATTTTCCGAGCCTAGTTACTTCTGAGCAACATAGATGTTAAATATAAGTTTGATGAAAATAAGCGCCAGCTTAAGTATATCGCCGTTGGTGCCGAAAGGCGAAAGCCGGCGGTGCACAATCCTGCTGGGTGATGACGCCGACCGCCGACAAGGCCTATGAGCTAATCACCCGCGCGGGCGAGCAGCAGGGCGCGCTCCCTGTCGTTGCCGGTCAATTCTGCGGCCTGGCGGAACGCGGCGCGGGCTTCCGCCCGATGTCCCAGTTTTTCCAGAAGGTCGCCGCGCACCGTGGGCAGGAGATGCGAGTCCTTCAGGCGGGGCTCGTCCTTCAGCGCCTCGACGATGGCGAGGCCCTGCGCCGGTCCGAACGCCATGCCGACGGCCACCGCCCGGTTGATTTCGACGATGGGCGAGGGGGCGGCCAAGGCGAGGGCCTGATAATAGGCCGATATCGCAATCCAGTCGGTGTCGGCGGCCGTTGCCGCGCGGCTATGGCAGGCGGCGATCATCGCCTGCAAGAGATAGGGGCCGGGTGTCGATGTCAGGATCATGGCGCGGTTCAGACCGTCGAGGCCGCGCCGGATGAGCGACCAGTTCCAGCGCGCGCGGTCCTGGTCGAGCAACAGGATCGGCTCACCCGCTTTGCCGGTGCGGGCAGGGAAGCGCGAGGCGTTGAGTTCCATTAGCGACACCAGCCCCTGAACCTCGGGCTCATCAGGCATCAGTGCCGCCAGGGAACGGCCGAGGCGCAATGCCTCGCCACAGAGATCGGCGCGCAGCCAGTCGGGTCCAGCGGTTGCCACATAGCCTTCGTTGAAGATGAGATAGACCACCTCCAGCACGGCCGCGAGGCGTTCGCGCCGCACCTCGCCGCGCGGTGTCTCGAACGGGATGGCGGCATCGCGAAGCGCCCGCTTGGCGCGCACGATGCGCTGGGCGGCGGTGGCTTCGGGCACCAGGAAGGCGCGGGCGATCTCAGGTGTCGACAGCCCGCCCAACAGTCGTAGCGCGAGGGCCGCACGTTGCTCGGCCGGCAAGACGGGATGGCAAGCGGTGAAGATCAGCCGCAACAGGTCGTCGTCGATATCCTCGTCGAGCGCTGCCTCGATGTCGGGCATCTCGCGCTCGAGCCCGGCGAGGTCGATGGCGAGTTCGCGGTGCTTGCCGTCGATCATGGTGGTGCGGCGCAGCCGGTCGAGCGCCCGGTTCCTTGCGACCTCCGTCAGCCAGGCGGCCGGGTTGCGCGGGATGCCGTCCCGGGGCCAGCGCTCCAGCGCCAGCAGGAAGGCATCGCCGGCGACCTCCTCGGCCAGCCCGACGTCCCTGAGATAGCGGACGAGCCTGGCGGTGAGCTTCGGCTGCTCGATCCGCCAGACCGCTTCGATGGTGCCGTTGGCCGTCAACCCTTCAGCTCGCCAAAGCCTTCCGCCACCTTCTGGACGTCTTCGGGGAAATCGCTCATCTCAAAGACGCGTCGAACCTCGATCAGGTCATTCTCCCCAGCGGGGCAGCGGCGGGCCCATTCGATGGCTTCTTCACGCGAGCGCACGTCGATCACCCAATAGCCGCCGAGCACTTCCTTGACCTCCGCGAACGGCCCGTCGGTGACATCGGGCTTACCGGCCTTGAAGCTGACCCGCGCGCCCGATGACGGCGGATGCAGCCCATCGAGCGCCAGCAACACGCCGGCCTTCTTGAGCTCCTCATTGTATTTCATCATTCCCTCCACCCCCTTGGCGTCTGGCCTGACGTCGGGCGCCGCCTCCGCGTAGCCGCCGGGGATCATCAGCATCATGAACCGCATGGTCTTCTCCTTGGTTGGGTTGGTTCGATGATACGACGAACAAAGGGTGGCGGAATCGACACGTGCTGCAAAAAAGTTCGAATCGCGATTACGCCTCCGGCCGACAGCGTTGGACCGCCATATGGGCGGGGCTGCCATCTGGCCTTGCCAGTTCGCCCTGATATGTCAGCTTGCATCCATCACCTCGAGTGAGCCCGCGTGAAATCATCCAGCCTGGCCGGCGCCGTCTCCCCCATGATCCCGGTGCTCGTCTGCGCATTCGGCATCTTCCTCTTGTCCGGCATGGATGCGGCGATGAAGGTGCTGGTCATCGCGGTCGGCGTCTACAACACGGTGCTGTGGCGCAGCATGCTGGCGACATTGGTCGCGGGCGCGGGCTGGCTGGCGGGGCCGCGCTCGCTTCCCGCCGTCTCGGTGCTGAGGCTGCATGCGCTGCGTGCGGTGGTTGTCGGCATTGTCCTGCTGTCATTCTTCTGGGGGCTTGCAAGGCTGCCGCTGGCGGAGGCGGTCGGGCTTAGTTTCGTGGCGCCGCTGTTCGCGCTCCTGCTGGCCGCGCTGCTTCTGGGTGAACGGATACAGCGCAAGGCGATCTGGGCGTCGCTCGCCGGCATTGCCGGTGTCGCGATCATCGTGGCCGGCCAGTTCGGGCATACAAGCTATGCCCAGGATGCGCTGCTCGGCACGGCGGCCGTGCTGGTCTCGACGGTGTTCTACGCCTACAATCTGATCCTCGCGAGGCGGCAGGCGCTGCTGGCCAAGCCGATCGAGATCATGCTGTTCCAGAACCTTTGCGTGGGGCTCATGCTCAGTCTGGCCGCACCCTGGCTCGCCATTGCCTTGCCCGGCAATCTCTGGCTTCCGCTCGCCGGGGTGACGGCCCTGTCGCTCGCCGGCCAGTTCCTGATGAGCTGGGCCTATGCCCGTGCCGAGGCGCAATATCTGATCCCGACCGAATATTCGGCCTTCATCTGGGCGATCGCGCTCGGGTGGTTCTTCTTCGACGAGGCCGTGACCTGGACGACGCTGGCGGGAGCCGGCCTCATCGTGGCCAGCTGCCTGATCGCCGCGCGCTCCAACCCCAGACTTGCCGAGCCGATCGAAGTCGCGGTTTGAGGGGAAGCGCCCGCCACGACGCGTCGACGCATCGTTCTCACTGCAGAAATTGCACGACCCGTCAAAGCAGGGGGCGCTCGTGCGTAGCCTGCATCAAGCGCGGTTGTAAGTAGATCTGTGTCTACAGTAAAATTTTATTAAATATTTCGCCGAGAGAATTACCACCTGTAGACCATTCGTCGGGTTGTTGTGCTTTAAGCCCGGAAAACGTCACTGAAGGGTCGATGTAATGGCGAACTATGTGGCAAGTTCCTGGAACGGTATCATGCATCGCAACGTTGGTCCGGATGCGGTCGCCTGGAACTCGTATCGAGCGATCCGAGGAGGCCAGGCCTCACGAGGAGGATTTATCCGATGAGCTTCTTCGTCAATGCCCTGGGCGTTCCTCTTCCCTACAGCGGCGCTTCCAGCCATTGGTACTCGGCGGCAGGGTCCGGGCCGGACTTGTACGGCAGCTCCGGGAACGACTCATTCTACGGAGCATCCGGTGTCAACGTCACCATGCACGGAGGCACAGGCGATGACATCTATTACCTCTATGCGGCGGGCAACAAGGTGGCGGAGGGCGCCGGGGCAGGCATCGACACGATCAGCACATGGATGAGCTACAAGCTCCCCGACAATGTCGAAAACCTCGTCGTCACAAACGCCAATAACTATGCTTTCGGCAACGGGTTGGACAACATCATCACCGCCAAGGCCGGGCACCAGACCCTGGACGGCGGCGCGGGAAACGATGTGCTGATCGATGGCGGGGGCGGTTACGACACCTTCATCGTCTCGAAAGGCAACGGAAGCGACCTGATCGCGAATTTTGCCGCCACCGACACGGTGCGCCTCAATGGCTACGGGTTCACCTCGTTCGACGCCATCCACTCGAACATGATCCAGGCGGGATCGAACGTGCTGCTGAACCTCGGCTCCGGCGAGATCCTCGAGTTCAAGGACACGACCATCGACAAGCTGCAGCCCAGCCAGTTCGAATTGCCGATCGACAAATCCGGAATGCAGCTCTCCTTCAGCGACGATTTCAACACGCTGAACCTTCACAATAGCCAGGGCGGCACCTGGGATACCAACTTCTGGTGGGGAGCGCCGAACGGCAGCACCTTGAGCAGCAACAACGAGCTGCAATGGTATATCGACGCCAATTACGCGCCGACGAGTTCCGTCCACCCGTTCAGCGTGAACAATGGCGTGCTCACCATCACCGCGGCGCAGGCGCCGGCTGACATCAAGCCGCTGATCAACAATTACGAATACACCTCCGGCATCCTGACGACCCACGATTCCTTCTCGCAGACCTATGGCTATTTCGAAATACGGGCCGACCTGCCCGAGAACACCGGCGCCTGGCCGGCCTTCTGGCTGCTTCCTGAAGACGGTTCGTGGCCGCCGGAACTCGATGTCGTGGAGACGATCGGCCAGGCCCCGAACTCACTGATCATGACGGCGCATTCGAATGAGACGGGCACGCACACCAAGGTCACCTCGACGGTGAGCGTCTCGAACCCCGCCGGCTTCCACACCTATGGCCTGCTCTGGACGCCGGACAAGCTCGTCTGGACCTATGACGGTGTGCAGGTCGCGGAAGCGGCGACGCCGTCCGACATGAACAAGCCCATGTACATGCTGGTCGATCTCGCGGTCGGCGGCTTGGCCGGCGCCCCTCCGGATCATCTGGCCACGCCGGCCGAGATGAAGATCGACTATGTCCGCGCCTATACGCTGGACAGTGCGCCGGCAAGCGCCCTGAACATCACCAGCAGCAGCATCGGCACGCACAGTGTCGCAACGCACGGCAACAGCACGCTGCACGGCGGTTCCGAGTTCGGGGGCCACGCGTAGGGTCTCGGGAACATGCGGCGTCGGGGAACGCGGAAATGACTGGACCATCCGGCCTGCGTCCGGTCTTCATGCGCGCCATCGCCGATGTCGGCGTCTTCTCGCTGTTGATCAATATCCTGCTGTTGGTGATTCCGCTCTATTTGCTGCAGGTCTATGACCGCGTGCTGCCGTCCTCCAGCGTCGAAACGCTTGTCTATCTTTCAGCCATCGCGGTTCTCGCACTCGCTTTCCTCGGGCTTCTGGACGCGATACGCGCCGTTTACACGCAGCGCGTCGCGGCGACCCTCGACCAGAAGCTGGGCGCCAGCACATTCGCCGTTTCGCTTGGCGCGAAACATGCCGGAGGCCTGTCGCCGCTGCGCGACCTCGCCTCTGTCTGCGCCTTCATCAGGTCGCGCGGGGTGGCGGTGTTGTTCGACCTGCCTTTCGCTCCAGTCTTCCTCGCCTTGCTCTATCTCATCCATCCCGTGCTGTTCTGGGTGACGGTCGCCGGCGCGGCGCTTCTGCTTTTGCTGGTCTTGGCCAACCAGCTTGCCATCGGCAGGAACGACGCCTTGTCCGCGGAGCGTTCGGCCTTGGCCAGCCAGGCGGAACAGACCTTTGCCCGCAATGCGGAGACGCTGCGCGCCATGGGCATGGTGGAGAACGCCGCGAGGGTCTGGGGACGGCACGTGGCGGCGGCGCTCACCTTGCATGACCGGTCCTCGAGTGCCAATGCGATCTTCAGCGGTGCCTCGCGGGCGCTGCGCATGATGCTGCAACTGGCGATCCTCGGCGCCGGCGCATGGCTGGTGCTCAAGGGGCAGATGACGGCAGGCATGATCTTCGCCTCCTCGCTGGTGTCGTCGCGCGCGCTGCAGCCGCTCGACCAGTTGATCGGCGCCTGGCGGCAGATCGCCGACGCCCGACGATCGTGGAAACGGCTGGAGACGGCGCTTGCGGCGCGTCCGGCCGAAGCGCGCAAACTGATCCTGCCCGATCCGGCAGGCGCGATTTCCGTGCAGGACGTTTTCTTCATGGCGCCGAACGCGCAGCCCGGCACCGAACCGATCCTCAAGCGGTTGAACTTCCAAATTGGCGCCGGCGAAGCGTTGGCCATCGTCGGCCCGAGCGGCGCCGGCAAGTCGACGCTGGCGCGGCTGCTTGCAGGTGCTGTCCGGCCGACTGGCGGCGCGGTCAGGATCGACGGCGCCGACCTCAGGACCTGGGACGAAAACCAGCTCGGAAAGCATGTCGGCTACCTGGCGCAGGAGGTCGAGCTCTTTCCAGGATCGATCGCTCAAAACGTCGCCCGCTTCGACCCCGATGCGGATGACGCCGCGATCATCGAGGCAGCAAGGCGAGCTGAAGCGCATGAACTGATCCTGGCGCAGCGGGACGGCTACCAGACATTGATAGGTCCGTCGGACAGAACGCTGTCGGGCGGCGAACGCCAGAGGATCGGCCTGGCGCGCGCCTTCTACGGCAATCCCAGAATTCTCGTCCTGGACGAGCCAAGCACCCATCTCGACGGCACGGGCGAAGCGGCGCTCGAGGCGGTACTCGCCGCCGCGAAGGCGGCCGGCGTCACGATGGTCGTGATCACGCATCGCCCTTCGATTGCCGGGTCCTGCGACCGCGTGATGCTTCTGCGCGGCGGCACGATCGAAGCCTTCGGCCCAAGCAGCGAGGTGCTGCGGCATTCGGCCGTCGGCAAAGGCCTGCCCGCGCAGCCGAATACGGTGGTGACAGGGTCATTCGCCACGACCGCACGCATAACATCCGTTTTGGGTCGTAGATGATGGCGGTGCAGAGCCTCGCCTGGGAGGGCAACCCGCGTACCAACATAAGGCGCGTGGCATTCGCCGGATACGCGGCAACGGCGCTGTTGGTGGGTTGCTTTGGCTATTGGGCCGTCAGCGCGCCCTTGTCCGGAGCGGTGATCACGCAAGGCACGATCTCGGCGACCGGCGGAAACATCCTGATCCAGCATCCGGAGGGCGGCATCATCGAGGAGCTGCTGGTCCATGACGGCGATCGCGTGCAACAGGCGCAGGATCTGATCGTGCTGGATCCGACAGCCGCGCAGGCCGAACTCAACCGGCTGACGAGACAGTCGATCGCGCTCAGGGCGGGTGCGGCGCGGCTGGAGGCGGAACGCGACGGGCTGGACAGGCTCGCGCCGATCACCAAACCGGCGCCAGCATCGCTCCAGGCCGATTTCGAAGCCCTGATCCGAGAGCAGCAGAAGGAATTCGATGCCAGGCTCGCCCGGTTCCGATCGGAACAATCGATCCTCGCCCAACGCTTAGCCATGCATCGGCAGTCGGTCGTTGGGTTGCAGTCCCAGAAAGAGGCCGTTCAGCAACAGGCCGAAATCGTGAAGAAGGAGCTCGGCATCAAAGCCGGCCTGCTGGACAAGGGCCTCACCAATCGCACCGAATACTCGCAGCTTTTGCGCAGCGAGGCCGATCTCGTCGGGCAGGCCGGGGCGCTGGAAGCCAATCTGGCGGCGGCCAATACCCAGATCGTCGAAGCCCAGGAACAGATCGAGCGCCTGACCACGCAACGCGTGGAGGAGGCGCTGACGAAGCTGGACGAGGTTCGTTCGAACCTGGCCGACGTCGAGGAACAGACCAGGGCGGCCGAGGCGGTGCTGCGGCGCACGACGATCAAGGCACCGGCCGCGGGCATCGTGGTGTCCTCGACCTATAATGCCAAGGGCAGCGTGATTGCCCGCGGTGAAAAGATCATGGAGATCCTGCCCACGGCGCCGGGTCTGATTGTCGATGCAAGGCTGCGGCCGAAGGACGTCGATCAGGTCCGTGTCGGCCAACCGGCGAAACTGCGACTGTCCGCCCTGAACATGCGGCTCACCCCCGAGGTTTCAGCCACCGTGGCACAAATTTCCGCGGACCGGCTCATCGACGAGGCGACACACGAGCCCTACTTCCGCGTCAAGCTCAGGATTGCCGCCGACCTGCCGCCCGGCGTGAAGCCCGAGCAGCTGTATCCCGGAACGCCGGTCGAGGCGTTCATCAGCACTGGCGACCGGACTTTCCTCGAGTATCTGGCACGGCCGATGCTCGAATCCTTCGCTCGCACGTTCACGGAGCGGTAGCTGTCGCGCAATCCGAAGCTGACATTGAAACAATCAGCGCACCGCTTCGCGGTGGGTGCCGGGCAGGCGGGTGGCGATCAGCTTGTCGATGCGGCGGCCGTCGAGGTCGACCACCTCGAAGCGCCATCCCTGCGCGTCGACGCATTCGCCGGTCGCCGGCAGATGGTGCATGTGCGACAGCACGTAGCCGGCGACGGTCTCGTAGTCGCGGTTTTCGGGCAGGTCGAAGCCCAGAATCTCGGCCATCTCGTCGGCCTGCATGTAGCCGGCGAGCAGCCATGAGCCGTCCTCGCGCTTGACGGCGTTTTCCTCGTCGCCGGCATCGAGGTCGGCGCGGAACACGCCGGTGATGGCTTCGAGAATATCGGCGGGCGTGACGATGCCTTCGAAATGGCCGTATTCGTCATGCACCAGCGCCATCGGCACGTCGGACTCCTTGAGCTTGTGCAGCACGTCGAGCGCGTCGGCCTGGTCGTAGACGATGGGCGCGGCGCGCACATGCTTGCGCGGGTCGAGCGTGCGGCCGGCAAGGATCGCGGCCAGCACGTCGCGCGTCTGGACGACGCCGACCATGACATCGACGCCGCCGTCACCCGCCGGCAGTCGCGAATGCTGGGTTTCCATCAGGAGCTTGCGGATCGTCGTGTCGTCGGACTGCAGGTTGATCCAGTCGACCTCGGTGCGCGGCGTCATCACCGCGCGCACGGCGCGGTCGCCAAGCCGCATGACGCCGGCGATCATGCGCCGCTCGTCGGATTCGATGGTGCCGTGATGCTCGGCCTCGGCGACCAGCATCTTGATCTCCTCGTCGGTGACCTTCTCCTCGCTTTCGCCGCGCTGGCCAAGCAGCCACAATATGGCGCGGCCGGAAATGTCGAGCAGGAACACCAGGGGCGCCGAAACGGTGGCGAGGATGGTCATGGCCGGGGCAGCGCGGGCGGCGACGCGCTCGGGGTCGCGCAGCGCGATCTGCTTGGGCACCAGTTCGCCGACGATCAGCGAGAAATAGGTGATGATGGCGACGACGATACCGACGCCGAGCGGATCGGCGACGCTTTCGCGCATGCCGGTCGTGGCCAGGAACACGGACAGCCGGTCGCCCAGCGTGGCGCCGGAGAAGGCGCCGGAAAGCACGCCGACCAGCGTGATACCGATCTGCACCGAGGACAGGAACTTGCCGGGATTGGAGCCAAGATCCAGCGCCCGGCCGGCGCCGTTGACGCCACGGTCGATCATCGCCTTGAGCCGTGCCGGGCGCGATGAAACGATGGCGAGTTCGGACATTGCCAGAAGGCCGTTCACACAGATGAGGACGACCACGATAGCGATTTCGACGTATAGCATGAGGGCTCAATAGCATTGCGGCGGGCCGCTCGAAAATAGCGGGCCGGCTTTTTTAGAGAATGACAGTTCGGGCTGATGAAGCGATACGGTCGCGCGGCATCCCACAGACGATGCATTTTAGACCGCTTCCGACCACGGCTCTGTCTCAAGGCCCATTTCACCGCGGCTGCTTCAGCACGCCGATGATTGCCTTGCCGTCGGTGAAATAGGGATCGCCGCCGCCATTGCGGCCGGTCCTGGTGGCGCCGATGCCCGCCATTTCGCTGGTCGATGCCAGCAGACCGGCCGCGTTGAGGTCGCCGATCAGGAAGTCGCGTTCGGCGTCTTTGTCGGGACCGATGTGATGGGTGATGGCGCCAGTGTCGTGGCTGAGGCCGACGCCGCGGTCGAAGCTGGCGGCCCCCAGCCAGAGCGGGCGGCCGTCGTCGCCGACGGTATCGGTCTGCCAGAAACGGACATGGTGGCGCCGGTCGGCGCTGTCGCCGACCGGCTTTTCGAAAGCGAGATCCTGGGCGCGGCCCTCGAACAGCAGGCGGCTCATCGGCGCATCAGGATAGGGGCGGGAAAACAGGACACTTTCGCCGATGTCGATGGCGGTTCTCAAGGTGACGGCGTTGGCAGTGTCCCAACCGGCGACGGCGAAGGCATGGACCACTTCCCTCTCGGTGCCGACAAGGCCGACATTGATCGGGTCGCCCGGAATGCCCTGCGGCGTGTGCGTCACCATTTCGAAGCGCCGGTCGCGAAAGCCGCGCTCCCGGAATGTCCAGAATTCGGGCGCCGCGACATAGGCGAGCGCCAGATAAGCGGCCAGCAAGGACGCCAGCCAGATTGTCACGCGTCGCCGAAGGCATCGTTGGCTCATGAAGGAGGCTCGATCCGTACAGTATCTGTTGCCTGACGGTCCCTGGAAATCAATGGCCAGCGATGCGCAGCCGGTCTATCGTCGGCCATCGTTTTTGCGTGGGGGCGAGAATGAAGGGGAAACCGGCAGGCCGCGGACCGATGGCGTTGACCGCCGACCTTGTCGCGAGGGTCGAGCGCATCGAACCGGATCCCGGCCCCGAGCCTGGAACAGCCGAGCATAGCGACGCGGAGTTCGACGGCCTTGTCGAGCAAGTGTTGTCGCAATACCGGCCTGAAGCGCTGTGGGTGTTCGCCTACGGCTCGCTGATCTGGAATCCGGAATTCGTTCCTGTCGAGCAGCGCCCGGCCACGGCGCCGGGGTGGCACCGCTCATTCTGCCTGAAACTGACCCGCTGGCGTGGGACCCGTGAATTGCCGGCCTTGATGCTGGCTCTCGACCGCGGTGGCAGTTGCAACGGCATTGTTTACCGGCTGCCCGTGGAAGATCATTTCGGGCAACTCGGCCAGTTGATGCGCCGCGAGATCGATGCCAACCCGCCAACCAATGTGCCACGCTGGATCAAGGTCCGGACGAGGGAGGGTCCGCTACGCGCCCTGGCCTTCGTCGCCGCGCCAGATGGCAGGGCCTATGCAGGAAGGCTGCCGCCGGAGCAGGTCGCGGATACGCTGGCGCGGGCCGCCGGACATTGGGGTTCGTCGGCGCAGTATCTCTTCAGGACTGTCAGCAAGCTGGAGGAAAGCGGTATCCACGACCGGAACCTCTGGCGCGTCCAGGATCTGGTGGCACGGCAAATCATCGCTTCCGCCGCTGGCGCAGAACCCGCCTGATCATTTGCTAGCGGCAGGCGCGATAGCCGTTCCTGCGGTTCTTGATGTCGAAATGGAAATGGTTGCGGTGGTCGTAATTGTAGCCGGGTCCGAGCACGGTGGTAAAATACTGGCAGCCGTCCGCGCGCACATTGTTGAGGAAGCCGCGCGTGCGGAAGGCGAACAGGCCGGGCTTGCGCACGTCGATGTCGTCGCCATTGTTGAGTTCGATGCTCATCACGTCGAGTGCGTTGCCCTTGCCGTGCTCGGACAAAACACCTTCGCCGGCGATGTTGCGGCAGGAATAGCTCGAGCCCTGGTGGATGGTCTTGACGCCGGAGAAGTAGCGCCAGCGGGCGGAGGGAACGAGTTCGTTCTTCGTCCAGGCGGCGAAGGTCGCGGCCATGTCGCAGGTCAGCGTCGCGGCCGGCTTCATTTCGACGCTGCCGATGGCCGTGACTTTTACGGGATAGTCGATGCCGCACTGGCCCTCATGGATCGGCGCCAGGTCGGTATAGGCGACATCAAGGCGCTTCAGCTGCTGGCGGCAGTCGATTTCGCTGGCCGGTACCTGTTCGACCGGCGACATCGGCTCATCCATGCGCGGATAAGCGGCCTGCGTCATGTAGGGATTGGACGGAACAAGCTTCTGCATGCCCGTATATTGCGGCATGGCCGAGGTTTGCGCGCCGACATCGACCGCCGGCTGCAACGACAGCACGCTGCCGGTGTTGCAGGCCGAAACCGCGGCCAACGCAAGGCCGGTGGACAGCAGTCCCGCAGGTTTGAGCCGGCGGAAGGTGGTGAAAAACACGGCACGAAATTTGCCGGCCATGGGCGGAGATCCTTCTGGATATCCGGCATTTTAACGATCAAGGGTAAAGGAAAACTCAGCGCCCGCGTTCATGCCTGCGGCTGAATTGCGGCGGCCATCCTGCAGCTGCGTTTATTGGCAGAACGTGCCGCCATGCCGGCGTGGCTCGAGATCAAGGTGGAAGTGCAGCGCGTGGTCCGCGTCGGCACCCGGCCCGAGCACGGTCTTGAACGGACCGCAGGCGGCCTTGCGTACGGCGGTGAGGAATTTGGCATCCTTTTCAGGGGGCGTCGGACCGACCTCGACCTTTCTGCCGTCGGACATGGTGAAGCTGGCGATGTCGAGCGCGTTGCCGAAGGCGTGCTCCGACAGTTTCCTGGTGCCGTGGCGCGGGCGGCAGACGAAGGCCGATGCCTGGCCGATCGATTTGAGGTCGGCGCCGAATTCGGCTTTCGCCGCCGGCTGGATGACGTCGGCGGCAAACCGTGCCGCCGCCTCGGCCATTGGACAGTTGAGCTCCGTGCCGGGGGCAATGGCGATCGACTTGCCAAGGCTCTTAAGAACCAGGGGGTAGGGGATCGAGCAGCCGATTTCGGGATTGCTTTCCGCACTGTGCTCCTCGAATTCGACACCGAGCGCCTTCAGCCGATCGCGGCAGGCGACTTCCCCGGCGGGCAGCTTTTCTCCGGGCCGGTCGGCCGAGCGCGGGTCGGGAAGCATTTTCTCATTGCCGGCATCCGCTGGTTTTGGCGGCGGCTGCGGGGCTATGGCAGGTGGCCCAGCCTCTGGTTCCGTGGCGTCGGGCCTTTGTGTCGGGATCGGCACCTCGGCTGGCGGCTCCGGCTCGCTTTCCGTTTGGGTTGACGGCTTTCGGGCTGAAGGTTCGGGGGCTGACGGCTCGGGATGTGCCTGCTTTGCCTGACGAGCCTTTTCCTCATTGAGCTGGTTGGAGGCGTCAGGGGCCTTTGGACCTTCCGTCTTTTGCTCTTCCGCCGGTGCGGCGTTGGCCTTTGGCGTGTCCGTGGGGCGCGGCTCTGGCAAGGGAATTTCGGCGGGCGAGGTTTGCTGCTCCTGCGTTTCCTGTGGCGTCTGTTTCGGCGCGATCTGCTGCCTGCCGCGTGATCTGCCGCGGTGCTTGCTTTTCGGCCTCAACGGCTGGTCGAGACGCTGTATCGACGACTGATCCATCCGAGGGGATAGCGGCTGGTAATGCCTGTGACGATGTCTGGCGTCGGCCGGCGTCGCCAGCAGGACCGCAGCCGCCAGAGGCAGCGCCAAGGTGCAAAGTCGGGAAAAGCTCAGCGTTGCCATCGCTCCGAAACGGCGCCGGCATGCCGAAGTTGCCTGGACGGACGCTTTCGGCCGATCACAATCGGTTACCGCAGCGTTACGCGCCGATCGCTTCGAGGCCTTCCTCCAGCCAGTCGGCGAGCAGCGGCATGCCAAGCAGGTACTTGGCCGTGCGCTTGTTGGCGCGTTCGCGCGCCGCCGTCACGGCATCCACCCATTCCGAGGCGTCGTAGTCGCCGCGGCCGACCCAGGCGAGCGCGACCAGTTCGGCGGCTTCATCGACATTGAGGTCGTCGATCAGCTCGCGCAGTTCTTCCTCGGTCAGGTTTTCCGAACTTTCCTCGGCAAGGCCGTCATGGTGATGATTGTCGTGCGTGTCGCCGTCGAACTCGATCTCGTGTTCGGCGCCGTCGGCATAGTCCTCGTTGACGGCGGCACTCAGCGCCTTGGCCTTGAGGATGAACAGGCGCACGGTGTCGGGGCCGATCGTAAGATCCCAGTCCTTTTCAAGCCGTCGCTGCACGGGCCGCCTCCGTCAGTCGTTTGCCCGGATGATAGCGGATTTCCGGCCTCCGTCACCTGATGTTCTCCATGTGATTTTTTCCGGGATGAAACGCGGGGCGCTTAGCGTTAGTGTTGCATTCTCACCCCTCAAGGAGGCTTCGATGCATAAAAGAATGCTGATCCAGGCCGCGACTGCCCTCGTCGCGCTGCAGTTCTTCGCCGTCCCGGTGTTCGCGGCAGGCAGCAGTGGTGGCAGCGACCAGACCGTCACCCAGTGCAAGAAGGGAGAGGTCTGGGACAAGAAGAAGAAAAAGTGCGTCGCCCCCCAGGAAGGCATGCTGGACGATGACAGCATCTATGATGCAGGCCATGCGCTGGCGATGGCCGGGCGCTATGACGAGGCGATCTCGGTGCTCACCCTTGCCGCCAACAAGCAGGATCCACGCATTCTCAACTATCTCGGCTATTCGCACCGCCATTCCGGCCGTGTCACCGTCGGCCTAGGCTATTACGAGGAGGCGCTGCGCATCGACCCGAACTACACGCTGGTGCGCGAATATCTCGGCGAGGCGCATCTGCAGATTGGCGACCTGGCCGGCGCCCAGCAGCAGCTGATGGAAATCGAGAAGCGCACCGGCAAGGGCTCGCGCGAATACGGCATGCTGTCAGAGCAGATCGACCATTTCATGCGGAGTTGATCAGGCCCCCAAAGATTTACTAAGCGGCCGCGAGCAATCGCGGCCGTCTTTTCATTGCCTCCTGCCTCATTAGCCGCCTCCTTTGGTGAAAGCGGGGATGATTTTTGCAAAACCGCTTTTTTGGGCGTGAAAAACCCGCGAAGATTGCTATATTGGGGGAAATTGCGGTGAAACGGTTCCGTTAGCCCGAGGCTGCCGGACCGTTTTCTTTTTGTACCCAACGACAAGGCTTCCCCCGAAACGCGGGGGTGGCGGCAGGAAAGGTCAGGCATCATGAACAAGGTCCCGATGACAGGCGAGGGGTTCGCGTCATTGAAGGAAGAACTGCGCTGGCGCCAGCAGGAAGAGCGGCCGCGCATCATCGAGGCGATCTCCGAGGCGCGCTCGCATGGCGACCTGTCCGAAAATGCCGAATACCACGCCGCCAAGGAGGCGCAGAGCCTCAATGAGGGCCGTGTCAACGAGCTCGAGGATCTCATCGCGCGCGCCGAGGTGATCGACGTCACCAAGCTCAGCGGCGACAAGGTCAAGTTCGGCGCCACCGTCGTGCTGGTCGACGAGGACACCGAGGAAAAGAAGACCTACCAGATCGTCGGCGACCAGGAGGCCGACGTGAAGTCCGGCCGCATCTCGATCTCCTCGCCGATCGCGCGGGCCCTGATCGGCAAGGAAGTCGGCGACGCCATCGAGGTCAATGCGCCCGGCGGTGCCAGGGGCTATGAGATCGTCCAGGTGCAGTTCATCTAGAGCGTTTCATCGTTTCCTGGAAACGGCGAGCAGCTCTAACTCTTTGTTTTAACGCAATTCCCAAGGGAAAGCGCTACGCGCTTTTCCCGGGAAAACCGCTCACACTTTTCCTGGAATTGCTCTAGGGGATTTGGGCGCGGCTTCGCGTGGGTTGGCGCGTTTCAACCGGCGTCGGCGCCGCTCCTCATCTGGCCGCCACCATCTTCTTCCCGTAAACGGGGAGAAGGACGCCGTCATCGATGGTTTCGCCAAATAGCCAGCGCTGCAAACAACTTCTTTCTCCCGTTTACGGGGAGAAAATGCCCGGCAGGGCGATGGGGGCAGCGCTGGCCTTTCCGATTGAATTGATTGAGAAAATCAACTCTTGGCAGCGCTGGCTTGACCAACGGTCTGGCGCTCCAGCAGCTTCTCCACTTCCGCCACGACCTCCACCGGCGCCAGATGTCCACCAGGCGCGGCCAGCAGTGTCGACGCGAATTGCCCGCGTGGACCCGTCAAACCCGGTTCCGTCGCCAAGAACACAGCAACCGTCGGCAGGCCGAAGGCGCTGGCGAGGTGGGTCAGGCCGGTGTCGGCGCCGATGACCAGCGTCGAGCGGCCGAGGATGGCGGCGATGTCGGCCAGCGGCGATTTTGGCACCACGACCGTGGACGGCACGGCCCTGGCGATGGCTTCGGCGACTGATTTCTCACGTTCGTTCGACCAGGTGGTGACCGGTGTCATGCCACGCTTGACCAGCAGGCGGGCGGTTCCGATCCAGTCTTCAACAGGCCATTTCTTGTCCTCGCGGCTGGTGCCGTGCAGCAGGAAGGCGGTTTTTCCGGTGATGCCGGCGAGAGCGCCGGGTGGCGGCACGATGCCTGAAGCGAGCGTCGACAGATCGGGCTGGTAGCCGAGCGCCAGCCCGAACAGCCGCCGCGTCCGCTCGATGGCGTGCAGGTTGCGCGGCACGCCATAGGTGACGTCGTAGAACAGGGTCGCCGACGGTTCGCGTGCGCTCGACCGGTCGAAGCCGGCGATCGGCGCGCGCGCCTGCCGCGCCACCAGGGCCGATTTCAGCAGACCCTGTGCATCGATGACCAGGTCGTAGCGGCATTCGCGCAAGGTATGGCGCAGCGCGGCAGCCTCGCGCCAGGTGCCGCCCTTGAACAGCGCCTTGCGCCAGCGCCGGATGGCCACCGTGTGAATCCCGCCGATCGCCGGGTGCAGGGCGACGATGCCGGCAAACGCCTCCTCGACGCACCAGTCGAAGGAAACGTCCGGCCGGTGCAGGCTGGCATCCTCGACGGCCGGAAAGGTGTGGATGACATCGCCCATGGACGATGTCTTGACAATCAGGACCTTCATGCCGCGGCCGGGATTTCCAGCAGCCGTTCCGCAGCCGCCACGACTTGCCCGACTTCCAATGTCTTCAGGCAGTTGAGATGGCCGAGCGGGCAGACCTTCTGGTGGCACGGCGAGCAGGACAGGTGCAGCCAGACCAGTTCGCGCCGCTCCGCCAGGGGCGGCGTGTTTTCAGGCGAGGTCGAACCATAGACGGCGACGATCGGCGTGCCGACGCCTGCCGCGACATGCATCAGCCCACTGTCGTTGGACACCGCCAGACTTGCCGCGGCGATCAGGTCGATGGCGTCCTCCAGCCGCGTCTGGCCGGCGAGGTCGACGACGCCTGGGGCAAGGGCTGCGATCTCCGCGGTGACATCGCGGTCGTTCTTCGAACCGAACAAGGCGACCTTCAATCCCTTGTCCATGAACTTGCGGGCAAGGCCGGCGTAGCTTTCGCTCGGCCAGCGCTTGGCCGGGCCGAATTCGGCGCCGGGCATCAATGCCGCGAATTTCTGCGGCGCCAGCCCGAAACGGTCGAGCAGGGCGGCCTGGTTGCCAAGATCTACGGTCAGATGGGGCGCGCGGAAACTGCCGCCCCTGGCAAGACTGAAATAGGCCTGCGCGGTGCGCCGTTTCACGGCGTCGGGCAGTGGCACGATGTCGGTCAGCAGGCCATAGCGCATCTCGCGCAGATGGCCGACACGGCGCGGAATGCGGGCAAAGAAGGGGATCAGGGCCGACTTCCAGCTGCCCGGCAGGACATAGGCCATGTCGTAGCGGCCGCGCAGCAGGCGGCCGAAGCGGCGGCGATGGGTGAATTCCAGGGCGCCGGGCTTCAGCGGAAAGTCGATCTGCTGGCGGATCTCGGGCATGCGCTTGACCAGCGGTGCCGCCCAGGCCGGCGCAAGCACGTCGATCGCGGCGTTGGGATGAAGCTCCTTCAGCGCCGAGAACAGGCACTGCGCCATCACCATGTCGCCCACCCAGCGTGGGCCGATCACGAGGATCGTTGGGCTTTCAGCCATTCGACATAGTCTCTGACACCGGTTTCCACTGTCCGGAACTGGCCATTATAGCCGGCCGCGCGCAAGCGGGACATATCAGCTTGCGTAAAGCTCTGGTAGCTGCCCTTGAGGTGGTCGGGGAAGGGGATGAATTCAATCTCGCCCTTGCCCAGCGTATCGATGACGGTTTCGGCGATGGCGCGGAACGGCTGGGCGCGGCCGGTGCCGCAGTTGAAGATGCCGCTCGAACCTCGCTTCCACAGCCACAGATTGACGTCGGCGACATCGCCGACATGGATGAAGTCGCGGCTCTGTTCGCCGGGGCCGAAACCGTCATAGGCGCCGAACAGTTTCGGATTTTCGCCGCGCTCGACCTGGTTGAACAGATGGAAGGCGACGGAGGCCATGGCGCCCTTATGCGCCTCGCGTGGGCCATAGACGTTGAAATAGCGCAGGCCGGCGACCTGCGAATGGTCGGTGTCGAAGACGGTGCGCCTGACATAGTCGTCGAACAGTTTCTTCGAATAGGCATAGACGTTGAGCGGCCGCTCGAGCGCCGGCTCCTCGCGAAACTCCGAACCGCCGCCATAGACGGAAGCCGAGGAGGCGTAGAGGAAGGGCACGCGCAGCGCCTGGCAGGCATGCAGCAGCCGCTTCGAATAAGCAAAGTTCACCTCCATCATGAACTTGCCGTTCCACTCGGTGGTGGTCGAGCAGGCGCCCTGGTGGAAGACGGCCTCTATGCGGCCGAGCGCCCCGGCCTCGATGCGGGTTAAAAAATCGTCCTTGTCGAGATAGTCGGCAATGCTGAGATCGGCGAGATTGGCGATCTTGTGGCCGTCGGTGAGATCGTCGACGACCAGGATGTCGTCATGGCCCTCGGCATTGAGCGTGGCGACGATGTTGGAGCCGATCATGCCGGCGCCGCCCGTGACGATGATCATGAAGGCCTCTGGTTGCTTGCGATTCCGGTCCTTATAAGGGAGCCCGGCCGGGCTGTCGACAAAGCAGGTCGTCGCTCCGTCTCACCTTTTCAAGCTTGTCTGTTTTGTCCATTTTATCTATTACGGGTAAAACGGAGTGTCGCATGAAACACTATCCATCGACCGATCTGAAACAGAATCTCGGCGACGTGCTTGCCGCTGCCAGCCAGCAGCCCGTCTCCATCACTCGTCACAACAAGCCGCGATATGTCCTGATGAGCATTGAGTCTTACGAAGCTCGCTTTGGTAACGACAGCCGTAGCGTCTACGTTGCAGAGGACGCACCATCCGAACATGTGGCGATGCTCGAGGAGTACGCTGTGGAATTGGACCGTGACTAAACCCGTCCCAGCGGACGTCTGGCGATATCCATATCTGTGGCATCGCCAACATGGAGACGGCGAGACCGAAGGCCGCAAGGCACGACCTGTGGCGTTCGTGGCCGTCCTTCCTGGAAAGGCTGGAGGGCACGAACCTTTTCATCCTCGCAATCACCTCCACGCAGCCGGGCCGTGATCGCGTAGCCGTTGGCGTTCCGGAAATTGAACGCCGCCGCGCCGGCCTTGACCCTATCCCTCTTTGGTTCATAGTCGACAAGTACAACCACGATATTCTGGAATCGTCGGCCTATTTCGAACCGGGTGCGCGCATCGGCGCCTTCAGTCCGTCATTCCACAAAAAAGTCATGTCGGCTTTCATTGCGGCTGTTCGCGCAGGCCAGTCCAAAGTCATCCCACGGGCTGACTGAACGGCCTGCAATCGGGCAGGGCAGGATCATGAGGGACAAAAAAATGCCGTCGACCGAACTGCTCATTGCGTTTTTCGCCACCACGGCGATCTTCGCCTATATCCCTGGTCCAGCCATGCTTTATGCGGCGGCGCAGACCATGGCGCGCGGGCGGTGGTCTGGACTGACGGCGGCACTTGGCATCCATCTCGGCGGCTATGTCCATGTCTTTGCCGCCGCCGCCGGCCTGTCGGTGCTGTTCCATGCCGTGCCGCCGCTCTACATGGCGGTCAAGCTGGTCGGCGCGCTCTATCTGATCTGGCTCGGCGTCTCGCTGTTCTGCAAGCGAGTGGAGGGCGACGTGGCGCTGCCCGCCATCGAGCGGAAATCGGCCCGCCGCGCCTTCTTCGAGAGCATCACCGTCGAGGTGCTTAATCCGAAAACCGCGATCTTCTTCATGGCGTTCCTGCCGCAGTTCATCGATGCCTCGGCGGCCTTTCCGGTCTGGCTGCAATTCGTCGTGCTGGGCACCATCGTCAATTTGATGTTCTCTTCGGCCGACATCGTCTGCGTGTTCCTTGCCGGCCTCGTCATCGGCCGGCTGCGGCGTTCGAGCCGGGCGCAGCGGCTGATGCAGCGGGCCGGCGGGGCCGTGTTGGTCGGGCTCGGCGTCCACGTTGCCCTGCAGAAGAGCTGACCCGGCGCCGCCGTTGCGCCGGTTCGAATTGCGGTATATCGGCAGGCATGAACGACCGCCAGCCGACACCCTATATGTTTCAGCGACTGTTTTTCCCCGCGCGTTGCCAGTGATATGATCAAGCACAATCCGCCTTCTCCCGAACCCTTGCACCGCGCCATTGCCCGCTTTGGCGGCGTCACCGTGCTGGTGGTCGGCGACCTTATCCTCGACCGCTTCGTCAACGGCGTCATCGAGCGGATTTCGCCGGAGGCGCCGATCCCGGTGCTGCATGGGCGCGGCGAGACCTCGGCGATGGGCGGCGCCGGCAATGTCGTGGCCAACATCGTCTCGCTTGGCGCGCGGGCCATTCCGGTTTCGGTGATCGGCACGGACACGGCCGGCGACAGCCTGGTGCGGATGCTCGGCGAGCTTGGCGCCGACACGGCCGGGCTTTCGCAGCAGCGCGGCCGCATGACCTCGTCGAAGAGCCGCTTCAGCGCGCTCAACCAGCAGGTGCTGCGCTTCGACGAGGAAGAGATCAAGCCCCTGGACGAGGCGGAGCGGGCAGGGCTGGTCCGGCATTTCCGCGCGGCACTGGCGGGAGCCGACATCGTCATCCTGTCCGATTACGGCAAGGGCATCCTGCTCGACGGCGTCGCCGCCGAACTGATCGCCATCTGCCGCGAGGCCGGCAAGCCGGTGCTGGTCGATCCCAAGGGCCGCGACTATGCCCGCTATGCCGGCGCGACCGCCATCACGCCCAACCGCAAGGAACTTGGCGAGGCGGTTGGCCATGCCGTGTTCGCCGATGACGAGATCGTGGCCGCGGCGCGCGAACTGATTTCGGCGCATGGTTTCGACTTCGTCGTCGCCACGCGCAGTGAAAAGGGCATGAGCGTGGTCGGCCCGGAAGAGGCGCGCCACATCGCCACCCAGGCGCGCGAAGTGTTCGACGTCTCTGGTGCCGGCGATACGGTGATCGCGACGTTCGCGCTGGCGCTTGCGTCGGGTGCCGATCCCGTCGCGGCGGCCTCGATCGCCAATGCCGCCGGCGGCGTCGTGGTGGGAAAACGCGGCACCGCGCGGCTCACGGTCGAGGAACTGACCGGCGCGCTGTTTCGCTCGCACGGACCGACCGCCCACAAGGACGCCATCCTCGACGCCGCATCGGCTGCGCGCATGGTGGCGGCCTGGAAGGAAGAGGGCCTCAGCGTCGGCTTCACCAATGGCTGCTTCGATATTCTGCATGCCGGCCATGTCAGCCTGCTGCACGCGGCGCGCAGCCAGTGCGACCGGCTGGTGCTCGGCCTCAACAGCGATGCCTCGGTGCGGCGGCTGAAAGGGCCGGGCCGCCCGGTCAACGACCAGCATGACCGCGCCTGCGTGCTTGCCGCCCTTGCCTCGGTCGATGCCGTGGTGGTCTTCGAGGAGGACACGCCCCTGGCGCTGATCGAGGCGCTGCTGCCCGACATCCTGGTCAAGGGCGCGGATTATACGATCGACACCGTGGTCGGCGCCGATGTGGTGCAAAAGGCCGGCGGGCGCGTCGTGCTGGTCGATCTCGTCGCCGGCAAGAGCACCACCGGCACCATCGGCAAATTGCGTGCCGGCTCTACAAGCTGAGGTTTTGATGTCTGAACTGAACGACTATCTGGTCCGCTCGGCGGCCGCGATCACGGCGATGGTCGAGCGTGACCTGACCGGCGAGATGGAGCGGGCGGCGAGCGCCGTGGTGAGCGCGCTTTCATCGGGCAAGGCCCTGCTGATCGCCGGCAATGGCGGTTCGGCCAGCGATGCCATCCATATAGCCGGCGAACTGGTTGGCCGTTTCCTCAAGGAGCGCAAGGCCTACAATGTCATCGCGCTGCCGGCCAATGCAGCAGTGCTGACCGCCTGGGGCAATGATTACGGCTTCGACACGGTGTTCTCGCGCCAGGTCGAGGCGCATGGTTCGGCCGGAGGCGTGCTCCTGGCGATCTCGACCAGCGGCAACTCGCCGAGCATTCTCGCCGCCGCCGAACAGGCGCGGATGATGGACATGACGGTGATCGGACTGACCGGCGATACCGGCGGCAAGCTCAAGCCGCTGTGCGATATCCTGCTCAACGTGCCCTCGACATCGACGCCGATCATCCAGCAGGGGCATCTGTGCCTCTACCATCATCTCTGTGAAGTGGTCGAAGCGCGCCTGTCGAATGGCTGACGCGATAATGCATCCCCTAACCGAGCCGGGTGTGTGGATCGAGCGGATCGGCGCCCGGGTTTTCCCGCCGCATCTGCCGGCGTTGTTCCTGGACCGTGACGGCACCATCAACGTCGATACCGACTATCCCAGCGACCCGGCGGAGATCGTGTTGCGCGACAATATCGTGCCGGCGATCGCGGCCGCCAACCGGGTCGGGATTCCGGTTGTCGTGGTCACCAACCAGTCCGGCATCGCGCGCGGCTATTTCGGCTGGAGCGCCTTTGCGGCGGTGAATGGCCGGGTGCTCGAGCTGTTGGGCGATCAGGGCGTGTTCGTCGACATGGTGCTTGCCTGCGCCTACCACCAGGCCGGTGTCGGGCCGCTCGCCATCCCGGATCATCCCATGCGCAAGCCCAATCCGGGCATGCTGTTCGAGGCGGGCAAACGCCTTGCTCTCGATCTCCAGCGCTCGCTGATCGTCGGCGACAAGTTGGCCGATATGCAGGCGGGAGAGCGCGCCGGCCTGGCGCAGGGCTGGATGGTCGACGGCGAGGCGGAGGTTCAGCCCGGCTTCGCCATCAGGCCGCTGCGGAACAGCAGCGACCTCGGTGACCTGCTCGCAGCCATTGAAACGCTCGACCGGGACAACCGCTCCTGATCCAGGCCTGACGGCTCACGCAGGATCGTCGGAGGCCTCGTAGAGCTTTGCCTCGGTGGCGAAGGAGTAGATCATCACCGACATCGAGTAGACGAAGCCGTGCCGGCCGCACAGGAAATAGCGCTTGGCCAGGTAGAATTTCAGGAAGTTGCCGAACGGCGACAGCACCAGCCGCACCAGGCCCGGCTTCTTGCCCTTCTCGACCAGCGTGACGGCCTTGAGGCTGGAATAGGCGTTGGCCCGGGCGAGATCCTCCTCGACCGATATTTCACGGCGATGCAGCAGGACACCCTCCTGGATCGTGCCGGTCTCACCGGGAACGTGGAAGGCTTCGTGTACCCGCGCGGTGAGATCCATGGTGGCGCCCTGCCTACGGAAAAGCCGCATCAGCCTGTTGTGCAGCACCCAGCGGTGCGCATAGCCATAGCCCTTCAGCCAATCGCGGCGGCGGATGTACCAGCCGCTGATCTTGTCGTCGGCGGCCTGCGTGATGGCCACGATCGACTGCCGCAACTGGTCGTCGACGCGCTCGTCCGGGTCGATCGAAAGACACCAGGGTTGGGTTGCGTGGTCGAGCGAGAATTGCCGCTGGCGGGGAAAACCCGGCCAGTCATTGTGCAAGAGCCTTATCGGGTAGCCCTTGGCGATATAGCTTTGCACGCATTCGACAGTGCCGTCCGTCGAGCCGGAATCGACGATGATGATCTCGGCGCAGAAGTCGATGCTTTCCAGGCACGGGCCGATCATATCGGCCTCGTTCACACAGATGATAAGCGCCGAGACCGGGCTTGCAAATCGAGTCATGGTCCCCTTCCCATGGCGGGCCGCCCCCAGAGCAACGCTGCTTTCGCCGTCTGTTCCCAAGCAATTCCGCGCGGAAAAGCGTTACACACTTTTCCTGAAATTGCTTGAGAAACCAATCGAGCGGTCAGTCAAGCGGCGAAGTCCGGCAGAGCCGTCCAGCCGTGTACATCAGCGTCTGTCGAATACCAACGCGGCGCCGGTGTGGCGAAGGCCAGGGATTCGCCCGCGCACAGGCGTTCGCCAGGCCTCAGGGGCGCTCGAAGGAAACCAGGCCTTCATCCTTGACCCGGCGGATGGTGAGCGCGGTGCGCACCGTGTCGACATTCGGCGTCGAGGTCAGCTCCTCGATCACGAAGGTCTGGAAGGCGCCGAGGTCGCTTGCCACGCAGTGCAGCAGGAAATCGGATTCGCCCGAGACCATCCAGGCATCGCGCACGATCGGCCAGCCGCGTGTGCGCTCAGCGAAGGTGCGCAGTTCGGCATCGGCCTGGTGATGCAGGCCGACCAAGCAGAAGGCGACGACATCGAGGCCGAGCGCCGGGGCATTGAGCAGCGCGCGGTAGCCGCGGATGATGCCGGCCTCCTCCAGCCGCTTGACCCGGCGCAGGCAGGGCGGCGCGGAGATGCCGACGCGGTTCGACAGCTCGACATTGGTCATGCGCCCATCCGCCTGCAGCTCGCGCAGGATCTTCCAGTCGATGGCGTCGAGGTCGGCTTTCAGGGGCATGGCGGTCACAGCTCGGCGCAAGAATCTTTCGCGATTTTGTAATTAAACGACTTTTGTGTTGGCGCCAGCCCTCGTCAACGCGATTTTTGAACGGTAACGAAAGCGGCGATGACGCGAATAACCGCTTGGGCCGAAGCTTTCCGGGGACGACGGCCCGTTCGTCTTGCTGGCGTGATTGGCAGCCCTTACATTAAACGCGAATTCCACGTCTTTTTCCAAGGCACTGTCTGCCCCGCAGAGGTTTAGATGACCACCAAGCACGCGCCCGTACTCATCATCGGTTCCGGTCCAGCCGGCTATACGGCGGCGGTCTATGCCGCGCGCGCCATGCTGAAGCCGATGCTGGTCGCCGGCCTGCAGCAGGGCGGCCAGCTGATGATCACCACCGATGTCGAAAACTATCCCGGCTTCGCCGATCCCATCCAGGGACCGTGGCTGATGGAACAGATGCTCAAGCAGGCCGAGCATGTCGGCACCGACATCATCAACGACATCATCACCGAGGTCGACCTCAACGTGCGGCCGTTCCGCGCCAAGGGCGATTCCGGCACCACCTACACCGCCGACGCGCTGATCATCGCCACCGGCGCGCAGGCCAAGTGGCTGGGCATTCCGACCGAGCAGGATTTCATGGGCTTTGGCGTCTCGGCCTGCGCCACCTGTGACGGCTTCTTCTATCGCGGCAAGGATGTCGCGGTGGTCGGCGGCGGCAATTCGGCGGTGGAAGAGGCGCTCTATCTGTCGAACCTCGCCAAGAGCGTCACGGTCATCCATCGGCGCAGCGACTTCCGCGCCGAGCGCATCCTGCGCGAGCGGCTGCTGCAGAAGGACAATGTCCGCGTCATCTGGGACACGGTGGTCGACGAGATCACCGGCCGCCCCGGCAAGGCGCCGCTGCCGCCGTCGGTCGAAGGGCTGAAGCTCAAGCATGCGGTGACCGGCGCCGAAAGCCACCTCAAGGTCGACGGCGTGTTCGTGGCGATCGGCCACGCGCCGGCGGTCGAACTGTTCGTCGGCAAGCTGAAGCAGAAACCGAACGGCTACCTGTGGACGGCGCCGGATTCGACCCGTACCGACGTGCCCGGCGTGTTCGCCGCCGGCGACGTGACCGACGATGTCTACCGCCAGGCGGTGACGGCGGCGGGGCTCGGCTGCATGGCGGCACTCGAAGCGGAAAAGTATCTGGCCGGCATCGAGGTGCATCGCGAAGCGGCGGAATAGAGGCCGCTTTGAACTGTTAAAAAAACGGCTTAGAAACGCCGTGTAAAAGCCTGATTTTTCATTCAGACGCCAAACAGAACGAGGGGAATCATGGCGTTGGACTGGGACAAGCTACGCGTGTTTCACGCTGCGGCGGAAGCGGGGTCGTTCACGCACGCGGCCGAGACATTGCATCTGTCGCAATCGGCGATCTCGCGGCAGGTCAGTGCGCTCGAGCACGATGTCGGCGTGCCGCTGTTCAACCGCCATGCGCGCGGCCTGGTGCTGACCGAACAGGGCGAGATGCTGTTCCGCACGGCGCATGACGTGCTGATGAAGCTCGAGACCATCAAGTCGCGCCTGACCGAGACCAAGGACCGGCCCTCCGGCGTGCTTCGCGTGACGACGACCGTTGGCCTCGGCGCCGGCTGGCTGACCGAACGGGTGCAGGAGTTCATCGAGCTCTATCCCGAGATCAGCCTGCAGCTGATCCTCGCCAATGAGGAACTCGACCTCACCATGCGCCAGGCCGACTGCGCCATCCGGCTGCGCCAGCCGCAGCAGCCGGACCTGATCCAACGCCGCCTGTTCACCGTGCATTTCCATCTCTATGCGGCGCCCTCCTATGTCGCCAAGCATGGCAAGCCGGCCTCGGTCTCGGAGCTGAGGAACCATCGCATCGTCACCTTCGGCCTGCCGGTACCGTCGCATCTGTCGGAATTGAACTGGCTGGAGACGGTCGGCGATTTCGAGGGCGGCCAGCGCGTGCCTTCGCTGCAGATCAACGACATCTTGTCGATCAAGCGCGCGGTGCAGGGCGGCGCCGGCATCGCCATGCTGCCCGATTATGTGATCAACAAGGACTCCGGCCTGGTGCAGCTTTTGCCGGAAACCGAGGTGCCGTCCTTCGACACCTATTTCGCCTATCCCGACGCGATGAAGAACCAGGCCAAGCTGCACGTGTTCCGCGACTTCATCATCGCAAAGGCCAGAAGCTGGTCCTTCTAGCCCAAGCGGACGATCGGTAGCTGGTTGGGTGATGGTCTACTCGTCCCGCCAGGGCGTCAGGCGCGGCAGCCAGCCGGGGACGTTGCGGCGGTAGGTTTCATAGTCGGCGCCGTAGCGGCGGGCGAGTGTCGGCTCCTCGTAGAACCTGACGAAGGACCCCATGACGACAGCGCCGATGACGGCATAGGCGACGAGCATCCAGCTCGAGAACAGCAGCGCCTGGCCGAGTATGATCGACAGCACGGCGACATACATGGGGTTTCGGACATGCCGGTAGATGCCGCCGATCACGAGCTTCTCGGTCGGCGCGACCGGAGCCGGCGTGCCCAGCCCCTCTAGCGCGAAGCGGGCGAAGGCATGCAGCAGAACAGCGGCCGCGGCGACGATGAGGACGCCGCCGGCAGGAACAAAGCCCGGCACGGTGGACCAGGGCAGGCGATAATGATCGCTGAGCAGCCAGGGAACCAGCCCGGCGACCACACCGGGTGCCGCGATGAAGAAGGCCGTGCTGCCGGCGATTGCCGAAAACGTCCGCATTGGCTGCTTGCCCTCCGATTGCCTCAGAAATGAACGTCTGCTGCCTGCTTCGACATCATTGCGTAGTTTTGGTGGTTTGGGGCGAAAACCGGTCGCGATTCACGCTTCTGTAGTGACGATCGCGCGGTTGAACACCCCATTTTTGACGATTCTGCTGGTCCTATTGGCCCCTGGAATGGGTTGGACCACAGCCTATGTCTTTTTGCATGCGTGTGTTGCAAAATAGATGCTTGTTTCTTGGGCATGTTGAGCACATATATAGATCATCTCCTGGGCGCGTTCTCCTCCCATTAGCGCCCTCGAGTGTTCCCCTCTGGAGGTTAGCCTTAACAGGCACTTCCAATCAAACTCAGCCGGATCTTCATTGATCCGGCTTTTTTGTTGCCCGGACCCTGCCGGGATGGCTGAGAATTTCACGAGAATTGCCACGTAACAGTGTCGTGTAACCTCTGGTAACATGACAACGATGCCTTCCGCTGCTATGAAGGGCGCAGGACGCGGTGTGGTTCGGACGGGAGATGGGGGCATCACTCGTACGGCCCGGGCTCAGGCGGCTACCGCGTCCGAACCCTTTTCTGCCGAAAGCGGCGACTGTACATGCGGCGGACCTGCCGTTTCCCCTCCCAAGAAAACGGTCCGCGAACAAAACGACGTCCGGCTTCCCGGGCGTCGTTTTTCGTATTTGTCCCTCGAACTAATGCATGTCGCCCAGAAGTGACCTCGGTTTTGGGAGAACGACATGTTTAAAAACAAATACCTAAGGCGCGTCGCGTTGAAATGGATTCAACGCGACGCGCTTTAGGGTTCGGGGGAGGCGGGTCGAGATCGGGATCAGGCAGCCTTGCCGTTGGTGTTCATCGCTTCGTCGGCGAGACGGCCAGTGAGTTCGGCCATATGGTCGAAGACGGCGCGATAGCTGGCGACGCCCGCGGTCGCCGAGCGCAGTTCGATGATCAGATCGCCGATCTCGGCCTGCGGCATGGTCGCCTCGACGACATCCCATCCAGGCCATCCCGGTCGCGCGTCATAGCCGAGGATCTGGCCGCGCCGCTGCGGGATCAGCGCGATGATCTTCGACGTCGCGTCGGACGGCGTGACGATCTCGACCTTCATCACCGGCTCCAGCAGCACCGGCGAGCAGGCGGCCATGCCTTCCTTCATGGCGAGCTTGGCCGCCATCTGGAAGGCCATGTCGGAGGAATCCACCGCATGGTAGGAGCCGTCCGACAGGTTGACGGCGACGTCGACGACGGGGAAGCCGAGCGGACCGGTCTTCAGGTAATCGCGTATGCCTGTCTCGACCGACTGGATGTAGGTCTTCGGCACGACGCCGCCGGTGATGGTGTCGGTGAACTGGAAGCCGGAGCCGCGCGGCAGCGGCTTGATCTCGATCACCACATCGCCGAACTGGCCGTGGCCGCCCGACTGCTTCTTGTGGCGGCCGCGCTGCTGCGCCGATTTGCGGATCGTCTCGCGGTAGGGCACAGCGGGCGCGTGGCCTTCGACGGGGATCTGGTTCTTGCCCTCCAGCCGCTCGCGCACGACGCGCAGATGCATTTCGCCATGGCCTGACAGCACCGTCTCGGCCGAGTCCTGGTTGTGGCGCAGGCTGAGCGAAGGATCTTCCTCGGCCAGCCGCTGGATGGCGGCCGACATCTTGACCTCGTCCTTGCGTTCCTTCGGCCGGAGCGCGAAGGCGAAGACCGGCTGCGGCGGTTCGAACGTGAACAGCTGTTTGGTGCCGCCCTTGGCCGAGGTCAGCGTCTGGCCGGTCTTGACCTCGTCCAGCTTGCCCAGCGCCACGGTGTCACCGGCCTTGGCGGTGGTGAGCTTGAACTGGTCCTTGCCGAGCATCTTGTAGATGCCGGAGATCTTGGCGGTGTCGCCCCCGGGCAGCCATAGTTCGGAGCCGTCGGCGACCTGGCCGGACAGGATGCGCGACACCGACAGCTTGCCGCCATGCGGCGTGTGGATGGTCTTCATCACCTGGACCACGGTGGCGCCGCCGTCCGGCGCGCCAAGCCGCTTGCGGGTCGCCTCGATGTCGGGTGCATCGTGGCGGATCGCCTTCAAGAGGCGCAGCACGCCGTTGCCCTTTTCGGCGGTGCCGATCAGCACCGGCGTCACGACGCCGTCGCGCAGGTCGGCGGCGAGGTCGTCGAAGATCGCGTCCTTCGGCGGCTCGATCTCCTCAAGCAGCTGTTCCATCAGCTGGTCGTCATGGTCGGCCAGGGTTTCCAGCATGGAGAAGCGTGCTTCCAGTTCTCGCGCCTTGTCGTCGCCCGGTATCTGAGCCACCTCGCTTTCGGCATATTCGCGGTAGATGTAGGCGCGCTCCAGCGCCAGATCGATCGAGCCGATGACGACGCCGTCCTTGCGCAGCGGAATCTGGCGCAGCAGCAGCGGCACCGAGCTTGCCGGCTGCAGCATCTTCAGCGTGTCGCGCACGCCTGAAATCGCCTTGTCGACCTTGTTGAGGAAGAGGATGCGCGGCACGCCGAGATCGTCGAGCTTGCGCATGATGAGTTGCAGGGCAGGGATCTTCTTTTCGTCGGCCTCGGCGACGACCACCGCGAGGTCGCAGGCGGCCAGCACCGGCTCGGCCTCGAAGGAGAATTCGATCGAGCCGGGGCAATCGACGAAGGTGATCTGCTCGCCCATGAATTCGGTGGTGGCGATCGTCGCCTCGACGCTCATGGCGTGGGCGCGCGCCTCCGGCGAATGATCCGAGACGGTGCTGCCTGATGAAACGGGATTTTGTCGGGGGATGGCGCCCGTGCGGGCCAATATGGCTTCGAGAAGTGTCGTCTTACCGCTTGCAAAGGGACCGACTATGGCAATGCATTTCGGTCCCGTGCGTCGTCCTCCGGCGCGAGTACCCATGGCTGACCTCCACTCAGGCGTTTCCCTAGGGACCGACTGGCATGCATGGTTCAGGCGTGGTCAATCGGTCCTGAGCGGCGGCCGGCCTGTTCGACCGTCGCGGGCGGGGTTCTTTTCCTGTTGCCACCTGCCCTGAAGCATCGTCCCACTTGTTTGCCGGCAGGGCAAGGAAAATAGAAATCCGCTAGCGGTCTCAGGCGCTCAGCGCCAGGGGTTCGGCATCGATGGCGCGCAAGGGAGCCACCTTGTCGCGCGGCGCCGGCCTGCCGAAGAAGTAACCCTGGAAACGGTTGCAGCCGGCGGCCTTGGCCAGTGCGAACTCTTTCTGCGTCTCCACACCTTCCGCCACGATGGTGACGTCCTGGATCCGCGCGATCTGCGCCAGCGCCGACACGAAGATCTGCGCCACCTGGTCATGGGCAAGGCTGCGTATGTAGGAGCGGTCGATCTTGATGCTGTCGATGGGCAGGGTTTTCAGATAGTTGAAGCCGCAATGGCCGGTGCCGAAATCGTCGAGCGCGATGTGGAAGCCGAGGCCGCGCAACGCTTCGAGGCGGCGCAGGATTTCGGGCGTGGCGGCGGTCGCCACGGTCTCGGTGATCTCGATGATGAATTGCGTCGCCGAGCGACCGGTTTCCTTCAGCACGCGGTCGCACATGGTTACGATCTCGTCGCGCTTCAGCTGCTCGCCGGAAACATTGATGGAGATGCGGCGCCCGGGGAGATGGCCGACATCGGCGCAAGCGCGCTTGAACACCCATTCGCCGAGCATGTCGATCAGGGTTGAGCGTTCGGCGATGGGGATGAACTCGGCCGGCGAGATCAGCCCGCGAACCGGATGGCGCCAGCGGATCAGGCCTTCGAGAGCATAAGTGGATCCGTCCGGATTGACGATCGGCTGGTAGTGCAGTTCGAGTTCGCCCAGATAGACTGCCGCGCGCAACTCCCGCTCGACCAGGCGCCGGTAGCGCTTGTCGGACAGCATCTCCTCATCGAACACGGTGATGCGGCCACGGCCGGCCGCCTTGCTTTCGTAAAGCGCCAGGTCGGCAACCAGCATCAGTTCCGCCGTGTTGGAGGCATGGGCCGGCGCCAGCGCCACGCCGACCGAGATGGAGAGCGGAATGGTCTTGCCTTCATGCGATTTGCCGGCCCGCATCGCATCGAGCAATTGCCTGATGTCCTTGTTGATGGCGGCGAGGTCGCCATGGGGAATGATGACGCCGAATTCGTCGCCGCCCAGCCGACCGACCATGCCGCCGGCGAAGACGCGTTCCGACGTCTTGACCAGGTGCACCAGAGCCAGGTCGCCGAACTGGTGCCCGAACGTGTCGTTGAGCTGCTTGAAGTGATCGACATCGATCAACAGCAAAGTCGCCTCGCGCCGGTCGCGCATGGTGCCCAGGCTGTCGCGCAGCGCTTCGAGGAAGTAGCGCCTGGTCATCGCCCCGGTCATGGCGTCCCTGGTCAGGAAATGATGTTTTTCTGCCTCAGCCGCCTCGGCCGAGCGCAAGCGATGGACGACGCTGCTGCGCATGTACATCAGTGCCAGCAAGGCAAGGCCGGTGGCCAGGATCGAGACGGCGAAGGCGCCGCCCGAGGACAGGTTGCGCGAGATGTCGAAAGCGCCGAGCGCGGCCGCGCCGATGCTGAGCACAAGCAGGGCCTGGATGCCGCGATAGATCCGGCCGCTATGGTCCTTGATCGTCGCCAGTATGCTCATCCGCCGGCCCCCGCAATGCTGGCTCACGGCTAGTGGCGAGCCGTTAAGAAGACATTGAATTCGCCGTTGTTTCGCCCTGTGCCGTGATGCGCGAAAGGTTCATGGTTAAGGAGAGAAAACCGCGCCTTCCGCCAGGCAGTCGAAACAGCCGGTTGCGCCTCGGGCGATATCGGCCGACAATGCTTTTGCCTCGACGAGCAGCGGCGTTTGCCGCCGGTCGCTTCACCACCAGTTTCAGGATCAGACGATGAAGATCATTGCCTGCGGCAGCGTGCCGACCATCATAGCGCCGGAAAAATACTTCACCGGCCGGGTCCTGCAGACGCCGATCATCGAGGCGGAGGCGCCGGCGCGGCTGAGAGCGACACTGGTCAGCTTCGAACCGGGGGCGCGCACCCACTGGCACACACATCCGCTCGGCCAGACGCTCTATGTCACCACGGGCGCCGGGCTTGCCCAGACATGGGGCGGACCGATCCAGGAGATCAGGGCCGGCGACGTGATCTGGTTCGCACCCGGCGAAAAGCACTGGCATGGTGCGGCGCCGAAGACGGCGATGACCCATATCGCCATGCAGGAAGCGCTCGACGGCGTCCATGCCGACTGGCTGGAAGCGGTTTCCGGCGAGCAATATGGCAGCTGAGTGCTGACCATTTGCGGACAGCAGGCCTATTCGGGCCGCACCATCCTCAGGAACAGCGCGGAAAGGTTTGCCGCGAGTCCACTGCCGTCGCGCACGCCGCGTTCGATCGCATGATCGACCGCGCCGTGCAGCCCGTTGAACAGGACGATCGCGGCGAGGTCCGGATCATCGACCGACCAGGCGCCAGCTTTCGCGCCGGCCGCCAGCAGCGTTGAGAGATCGCCGAGCAACGGATTGTCGCCTTTCATCTGACGCTGGTCAGGGCGATGGTCGTGGAAGACGACGTCGTGCAGCCTGTGATCGTCGAGATAGGCCGTGATGCCGGCGCTGACGAAACTCATCAGCCGCCCGGTCCAGTCATCGGGCGGGCGGGCCTCGATGGCGCTCAGGATACGGGCGCGAAATCCCGCCACGAACCGCTCGCGCAGGGCTGCAACGACGTCCTCCTTGGAGGTGAAGTAGAGATAGAAGGTGCCCTTGGCGACTTCGGCCCGGGTGGCGATCTCGTCTATGGTCGTGGTGCTGACGCCCTTGGCGACGAACAGCGACGTGGCGGCCCGCAAGATATCGTCACGACGCACCTCGGCCGGCTTGGTGCGTGGCTTCAGTGCCTTCCTGGCAATGACAGGCATAGGGTTCGGCTCACCGTTCGGGTCTTTCCGCAGCACTGGCTTATCGATTTCCATTACCCTGCTTCTAACGGTCGAGACAAGCTTTTTATAATGGTTCCAAAGTGACTTACCAGTATTGACTGACCGTCGGTCAGTGGCGTAGATGGCCGCACGCTTCCTGTTGGGATAGACCATGCCGAAGAACCGCCTGCCGCTCGTCGCCGCCGTCTATCTCGGCACGTTCGTCGCCTTGCTCGACGTCAGCATCGTCAATGTCGCGCTGCCGACCATCCAGCAGGCGCTGCATACCGATTTCGGCGGCCTGCAATGGGTGGTCGACGCCTACACGCTGTGCCTGTCGGCCTTCATGCTGTCGTCGGGGCTGATCGGCGACCGCTATGGCCGCAAGCGCTCCTGGCTGGCCGGCGTCGGCATCTTCGTTGCCGGTTCGCTGATCTGCGCCGTCGCGCCCAATTTGCCGGCGCTGCTCGCCGGCCGGGTGGTGCAAGGCATTGCCGGCTCGCTGCTTATTCCTGGCGCACTGTCGATCCTGACGCAGGCCTTTCCCGATCCACGCGAGCGGGCTGGCGTCATCGGCGGCTGGGCCGCGTTCGCCGCCGTTTCGCTGGTCGTCGGCCCGGTGCTGGGCGGCATTCTGGTGCAGACGGTCGGCTGGCAGAGCATCTTCCTGATCAACCTGCCGCTTGGCCTTTTCACCATCGTGCTGGGGGCTGTGTCGATCGAGGAGACGGCGCATCCCGAACATGCCCATCTCGACCTTGTCGGCCTGGCGCTCTCGATCCTGTGGCTCGGCGCGCTGACCTTCGGCCTGATCTCGGCCGGCGAGAGCGGCTGGGGCGATGCCAGGACCATCACGGCCATCATTGTCGGTGTCGTCGGCCTGGTGGTCTTCCTTGGCTTCGAGGCGCGCACGCCACGGCCGATGTTGCCGCTCGGCCTGTTCCGCGACGTGCGCTTTGCCGTCGCCAACGTCGCTTCGTTCGCGCTCGGCTTCACCTCCTATAGCTGCGTGTTCTTCTTCTCGATGTTCCTGCAGCAGGTGCAGGGCTGGTCGCCGACGCAGACCGGCCTGCGCATGGCGCCGGCCTTCCTGGTCCAGATTGTCGTGTCGCCCTGGATCGGCCGGCTCAGCGCCCGCTATGGGCATTCGCTCTTGATGACGGCGGGCTATGTGCTGATCGGGCTTTCGATGCTCGGCATGTGCTGGGCCGGGCCGTCGACGCCATACGCGGTGCTCTGCGCCCTGTTCACCATCAACGGTCTCGGCAATTCGCTGGCGATACCGACCGGCAGTGCCGCCGCCATGTCCTACGCGCCGCGCGAGCGCTCCGGCATGGTGTCGGCCGTCATCAACGCCACCCGCCAGAGCGGGCTGGCCATCGGCATCGCCCTTCTTGGCGCACTGATGAGCATGCGGGCGACGAGCCTCTTGACCGGATATCTCCGCGACGCCGGTGTCGCCAACGCCGAAGCGGTGGCTCGTGCCGCCATATCACGGCATGACTTCGCGACCGACGCGGCGATCGGCGAGGGTGGCGTGCATCAGCTGTTCGCCTCCGCCTATGCCGGCGGTTTCCACGCAGCGATGCTGACGGCGGCGATTGCCGCGTTCCTCACCGCCGCTCTGCTGGCCATGGTCCTGGCGCCGGCCGAGGCGCGTTCGGCCAGGCGAGCAAAGCAGCAGGCGTAAAGTGCCTCGTCTCCAACAAAAAACCCGGCGATGATGGCGCCGGGTTCTTTCTGTCGTCAGGTCGATCCGATCAGGTCAGCGATGCCGTGAAGCGCTGGATGCGCGTGCAGGCTTCCTCCAGAAGTGCGTCCGAGGTGGCGTAGGAAATGCGGAAGTTGGGGCCGAGGCCGAAGGCCGAGCCGAACACCACGGCTACACCTTCGGCCTCGAGCAGTTCCGAGCAGAAGGCCTCGTCGGTGCCGATCACCTTGCCGGCCTTGGTCTTCTTGCCGATCAGCTGGGCGCAGGACGGATAGACATAGAAGGCGCCTTCCGGCGACGGGCAAGAAATGCCGCGCGCCTGGTTGAGCATCGAGACAACGAGGTCGCGCCGCCCCTGGAAGATCGCCTTGTTCCTGGCGATAAAGTCCTGGGGGCCGTTGAGCGCCTCGACGGAGGCCCATTGCGCGATGGTGCAGGCGCCTGAGGTTTGCTGGCCCTGGATCATGTCCATCGCCTTGATCAACTGGACCGGGCCGGCTGCATAGCCGATGCGCCAGCCGGTCATGGCATAGGCTTTCGACACGCCGTTCATGGTCAGCGTGCGCTCATAGAGCTTCGGCTCGACCTCGGCGATGGTCTTGAAGACGAAGTCGCCATAGGTCAGGTGCTCGTACATGTCGTCGGTCAGCGTCCAGACATGCGGATGCTTGAGCAGCACTTCGGCCAGCGCGCGCAGTTCAGCTTGCGTGTAGGCGGCGCCCGACGGGTTGGACGGCGAGTTCATCAGCAGCCATTTGGTCTTCGGCGTGATCGCCTTTTCCAGCACTTCGGCCGTGAGCTTGAAGCCGTTCTCGATCGAGGTGTCGGCGAACACCGACGTGCCGCCGCAGATCGCCACCATCTCGGGATAGCTGACCCAGTAGGGGCGGGGGATGATGACCTCGTCGCCGGGATTCAGCGTCGCCATGAAGGCGTTGAACAGGATCTGCTTGCCGCCGGTGCCGACAATGGTCTGCTCGGGCTTGTAGTCGAGATTGTTCTCGCGCTTGAATTTTCTTGCGATCGCCTCGCGCAGCGGCACGATGCCCGAAACCGGCGGGTACTTGGTCTCGCCACGGCGGATCGCTTCGATCGCCGCATTCTTGATGTTGTCGGGCGTGTCGAAATCCGGTTCGCCGGCGCCGAGGCCGATAATGTCACGGCCGGCATTTTTCAGCTCGCGCGCTTTCTGCGTCACCGCGATGGTGGCGGAAGGCTTTACGCGGGAAAGGGTGTCGGCAAGAAAGGCCATGACCGGATATCTCTCCTTGGGAAGATCGGCGCGGCCAGGAGCGGCCGCGGCGCTTCTCATGTCGCATGATTTCGCCCAGTGCAAGCATTGTCGGCTGATCCAGGCGTCAAGGAGCCGTGATTGCAGCCTGTGAGCGGCAACAAAAAATTCATTAACGGGCGGTAAGGGCTTGAGTGGCAGGATCGCAATCCATTCCGCCATTTCGCGGAGCGAGGAACCTTTGTCGCGCAGCATCGGGCTTGCCCATATCATCCGTCATGATGACGGCACCTCGTCAGGTGTCTGGGGCATCTACACGCTGCAAAGCGCCTTTCAGCCGATCTTCGCCTTCAAGGAGGGCAAGCTGTCGGTTGCCGCATTCGAAGGGCTGATCCGGCCGTTTCGCGACGGCGAGCCGCAATCGCCGATGACCTTCTTCTCGACCTGTCCGGCCGCCGACCGCCTGCATGTCGAGGCGCTGACCAGGACATTGCACCTGCTCAATGCCGGCGCCTGCCTGCCGCAGGAGGCGTCGATCTTCGTCAATTTCGACCCATCGGTGTTCACCGAGCGGTCGATCGCCGACAATGCCTTGCGCGAAATGCGGCTGGTGCTGCACGAGGCCGGCATCGATCCGGGCCGCGTCGTGTGCGAGGTGACCGAACAGAGATCGGCGTCGCAGGAGACCCTGCACAGCTTCGTCGCCGCGCTCAGGGGCAACGGGTTTCGCATCGCCGTCGATGACTATGGCGCCGACGATTCCGACATCAACCGCATCAAGGAGCTGCGGCCAGACATCGTCAAGTTCGACGCCACCTGGATCACGCAGCTGATGGAGTCCGGCGCCGGCTTCGCGCTGTTGACGACGATGGTGAAAAGCTTCGAGGAACAAGGCATCCGCACGGTGTTCGAGGGCATCGAGGAAGGGTGGCAGCTGGAGCTTGCCGAAAAGTCCGGCGCGTCGATGGTCCAGGGTTTCGTGCTGGCGCGGCCGGAACTAGCGCCGACCAGTTTCCGTGTTTTCGGGAAAACGCCGGACCCGGTCGCCGCCGCAGGCGATACGTCCGCCGCCGCCGCGGTCGCACCGCGTACGGCGCGGCCGGCAAAAGCCTTCGGGCGCAGGGCAGCGCCATGAGGCTCGAGCGGCGGCGCATTGTCGGCGAGGCGATCTTCGCCGACGAGATCGGCATCGAATACGGCATCCATGGCGAGTTCCGCCTGCGCAGTGCCTACCAACCGATCTTCGCGCCGCTTGGGCGTTCGCTGCACGCCGTGGCGGTCGAGGGCCTGATCGAGCCGCACCGCGCCGGCAGGGCAGGGTCGGCACGGGCGTTCTTCGAAAGCGTTGCCCCGTCGGACCGGCTGTTTGTCGAGACCATGTGCCGGGTGCTGCATCTCAGGAATTTCCACAATATCGGCGTCGACGGGCTCGATCTGTTCTTCAACTACAATCCGATGGTCAACGACCATCCGGGGCGGGCGCTGGCCGAAATCCGGCTGATGAGCAGGCATCTCGACGAGCTCGGCCTCGCCCCGGGCATGCTGGTCTGCGAAATCACCGAACAGGCGGCGGACGACGCGCTTCTGGCCCGGCTGGTGCGTGAGATGCGGCGCGACGGCATCCGCATCGCCATCGACGATTTCGGCACCGGCCATTCGACCGAGGAGCGGGTGAGCCTGCTTCAGCCCGACATCGTCAAGATCGATGGCGGCTGGTTCGCGGAGTTCTGCCGCCACGCCGCCGCCGAACGCTTCTTCCGCCCGCTGGTCTCCAGCCTGCACGACCGCGGCGCCAGGGTGCTGGTCGAAGGCATCGAGCAGCCGGTCCATCTGCGCGTCGCGCTCGACGGCGGCGTCGACCTGCTGCAGGGGTATCTTCTCGCCCGACCGGCTCTGGCCGGCACCATCTTCAACGAAGAGCCGCTCGTTATCGATGCGCTGCTGGGCAGGGAGAACAATGTCGTGCCGCTGTTCGGCTAGGTGGCTGGCGATTGGCGAAAGCGGTGCCATAGCGTCCTTCTCCCCGTTCTACGGGGAGAAGATGGCGGCAGCCAAATGAGGGGCAGCGCCGGCCTTCGTTGTTATCGGCTGTATGATCATTTCTCTTGAAACGTCAGCGCCGCCCCTCATCGCCCTGCCGGGCACTTCTACCCGTAAACGGGGAGAAGGATGCTCTCATCAGCGCTGCTGATGGTCGCGCCAAAACAAATCATTGGTTGAAGGCACGGCGGCTGCGATAATCGCCTGGTCAAGGCAGCTCCGGGGACCGTCCATGATACTCTACAGCATGATCGACAGCGGCAATTGCTACAAGCCGCGCCTGCTGATGGCCAAGCTTGGCCTGGCCTTCACCACGATCGAGGTGAGTTCGCATACAGGCGAGACACGGAAGGCCGACTTCGTCGCCAAGAACCCGAACGCCATGGTGCCGCTGCTGGAACTCGACGACGGCCGCCGGCTGGCCGAATCCAACGCCATCCTGCTCTATCTCGCCGAAGGCACGCGCTTCCTGCCGGCGGACAAATATGAGCGCGGGCTCGCCTATCAATGGCTGTTCTTCGAGCAATACAGCCACGAACCCTATATCGCCGTGCGCAAGGCGCTGCTGACGTTCCCCGAACGCGCCGGGGACGCGACGCCCGAGCGGCTGGCGATGACGCTGGAGCGCGGCCACAAGGCGCTCGGCGTGATGAACAGATATCTGGAGAACAACGCCTTCTTCGCCGGAAACGCCTTCAGCGTCGCCGATATCGCGCTCTATGCCTACACGCATACGGCCGAGCAGGGCGGCTTCCAGCTCGACGCCTATCCGGCTGTCGTGGCCTGGCTTGGCCGCGTCGAGGCGGATCCGGGGCATGTGCCGATCGAGTGGGTTGGGCAGTAGAGCGTCCTTCTCTCCGTTTACGGGGAGAAGGTGGCGGAAGCCGGATGAGGGGCGGCGCCACAATTCGTTATGCTTGGCTCTGCGATCGTTCCTCGTGAAGCGTCAGCGCTGCCCCTCATCGCCCTGCCGGGCACTTCTCCCCGTAAACGGGGAGAAGGACGCTCACTGAACTCCAGACAAACAAAAAGGCGGGATAAATCCCGCCTTCCCATGCTTGGTAGCCTGATTGGGAGCGTCCGGTCCGGGCTGGCAGCTATCTGCTGTTCCAGCGTATCGGGTCTTTCCGCTCCGGGCCCGCTTCTCGCGCGACCGTCAGTACATCCGTGACTTGCCGCGCGCCCCGGGCTCTCGCCCGGCGCGCGCCATTCGCAAAATCAGGCTGCCTTGCTCAGAGATCCAGCGGACGACTTGCCAGTGCGGCGGTCCTGCTCGATCTCGAAGTTGATCTTCTGGCCTTCGACCAGGGTCGACAGTCCAGCGCGCTCGACAGCGGAGATGTGGACGAAAACGTCCGCGCCGCCCGCGTCAGGCTGGATGAAGCCGAAGCCCTTGGTGGCGTTGAACCACTTGACCGTTCCAGTTGCCATAAAAATAGTCCTTGCATTTGCTTTGGTTTGACCGGACCGAAGTCCAGCCGGTGTGCATCGAGATTTTGGAGATAGACGTCAGCAAACGCGAAGATCGCGAGGCCCGGATCGATCGGCCGAAATATCAATGGGGCTGATATAGGCTGCTTTCGTTCCAAAAACAAGACTGCGTGAGAAAGCCGTGATCGGGGACTGCCCAACGGCCGCCCCAATCTGGTGAAACCGTTGCGGCAGATCGCGCCGTCCGTGGGCGGCGGATCAGGGGAGGAGACCATGAAAACCATAGTGCTTGCCGCCTGCCTGACGCTGGTGGCCGCCGAGGCGCAGGCGATCTCGCGCTATGACCCGACGCATATGAGTTGCGACAAGGTGCAGTCGACGATCGCTCGCCAGGGCGCGGTCATCCTGCGTTACCAGTCGAAGCGGGTGCCGGGACTGCCGCTCTACGACCGCTATGTGCAGAGCCAGCAATTCTGCACCATGGGCGAGGTGAGGACGCGCGCCTATGTGCCGAGCGCCGACACCAAGTCCTGCCCGGTCTACAACTGCAAGCGGCCGGACAATGACCGGCATTTCCGCCGGCGGTTTTTCCACCACAATTAGGGTAGCGCGTCCGCGCCGGCGGTTCAGAACCCGAAGGACACCTGCGCCGGCGGCGGCGGGCCGACGCGCACGCCTTCCATGGCCAGCATCTTCTCCTTGGTGACGGAGCCGCCGGGCGCCGAGAAGCCGCCGATCTTGCCGCCGGCGGCCAGGATGCGGTGGCAGGGGATGACCAGCGGCACGGGGTTGGCGCCGAGGGCGGCACCGGTTTCGCGCGGCAGGCCGGCATGGCCGGCGCGCCTGGCGAGTTCGCCATAGGTGGTTGTCTCGCCATAGCTGAGTTTGCGTGCGGCGTCGTAGATGGCCAGGCGGAAGTCGTCGACGCCGTCGAGATCGACCGGAACATTGGAGAAATCGACGTCCTCGCCGGCGGCGTAAGCCTTGATCGAGGCGATCAGTTCGACCACCCATGGCGGCTGCGCCGTGGAGGCGGAAACGCCGGCGTGGCGCATCAGCCGCCGCTCCACTGATTCACGGCTGCGTTCGGGCAGGCAGAGCCGGATCAGGCCCTTTTCGCTCCAGGCGATGCCCATGAAACCGATCACTGTTTCTAACACTGCGTGGCCAGCTGTGATCGACGGTGTCGTTTCCATGATGCGCTCCTTTCCGCAAAGCGGCGAAATCCGGCATTCCTGCCGGTACATATCAGGAACAATATGGCACCGCCGCCCGCGTCTCGCCACCCGAAAACCACCAGATGGCCCCGATTGCTACCCTGGAATCGCTGGTGTAAGGGATTTCTTAACACCCCGACGAACCGGACCCGAGCGCGGCTTGCCAGCAAAACAAACCCTTATCGTGATCGGCGTGATCGTGGCGGCAGCCGGCATCAGCGGCTGCACCTCGACCTCGCAGATGAAACCCGCGCCGTCCCTGACCGAAACCGCGACCGTTGCCGGCAGCGATGCCGGCTTCACCATACCGCTGCCGGAGACGGTTTCGGTGCTGCCGCAATCGTCGGGCATCGCTCCTGTCCAGACAGCCGAATTGACGCCAGGTGCTGCGACCGCGCCGGCGCTTGATCCAGCCGCCCAGCCGGCCGCGGCGACCGCCGCCTTTGCCGGCTCGACGCCGGCCGCACCCGCCATGCCCGCCGTGATGGCCGCCAATGCCTGGCAGGCGCCGCCGCCGACCAAAGCGGGCCAGCCCGTCAAGGCGGCTCAAGCGGCCCAGACCTACACCACCGCCGGGCTCATCGTGCCGGCGGTCGCCGGCAGCGGCCAGAAACTGCCGGGGGTGCAACAGGTCGCCTATGTCGTGCCGCAGAACCCGGCTTCCCTGGTGCAGTTCCCCTCCGCGCCGGTCGGTCCGGCGCAGGAAGAGCATACGGGCGTGCGCGGCGACGTCGACCGGCTGATCGTCAAATACGCCGCCCTCTACCAGGTGCCGGTCGATCTGGTGCGCCATGTCGTCAACCGCGAGAGCACCTTCAATCCCAAGGCCTACAACAATGGCCATTGGGGGCTGATGCAGATCAAGCACGCGACGGCGCGCGGCATGGGCTATGACGGGCCGGCCAAGGGCCTGTTCGACGCCGAGACCAATCTGAAATACGCGGTCAAATATCTGCGTGGCGCCTGGCTGGTGGCGGGCGGCAACGCCAAGAAGGCCGACTGGCTCTACCAGACCGGCTATTATTTCGACGCCAAGCGCAAGGGCCTGCTCGAGGCGACCGGCCTCGGTGTCGACCGCAAGCGGCGTCCGCAGCCCGACGCCTGAGCGCGATGCCTGAACCGCGCCCGCCGGCCCTCAACGATATCCGGCTGCGCAAGATCCTCGACGAGACGCTCGTTGCACCGCACTGGCCAGACGGTTTTGCCATACGTTGCACGGAGCCCCCCGACCTGCATGCCTTGCATGCGCTGTTCAGCGAAGTATTCGATGACCGGGCCGACGGGCCGTTCGCGGACTGGTGTATGCGCCTCCTCGACGATCCCGAATTCGACCCGGCGCTGTGTTTCCTCGTCATCGACGCCAAGGGCCGGCTGGCGGCAGCGGCGCTGTGCTGGACCTCGGCCTTCGTCAAGGATCTTGCCGTTCATCCCGAGGCACGCGGCAAGGGCATTGGCGAGGCGCTGATGTGGCATGCCTTCGCCACCTTTCGCGACCGCGGTGCGACCCATGTCGACCTCAAGACCAACACGGTCGAAAACGCCGCCGCCATCAGGCTCTACGAGCGGCTCGGCATGTTCGAGGTGGACTGGTACAGCTAGAGGAACCTGGCGCCCCGGCGTCAGATATCCGGCGCGTTGCCGATCTTCCGCTTGATCTCCAGCGCCCAGGCGCGGCCCTCGTCGCCGCCCCACAGCAGCCAGGCGATATGGCCGGCCGACGGGTTTGCCTCATTGCCGTAATTCCTGCCGCGCTTGTCGACCTCGTGGCGGGCGAAATAGCTGACCATGCGGCGGATGGTGGACGGCGCGAGCTTCTCGCGGTTCTTCAGTTCGTTCGCCCGCGCGACACCGATCTCGGTGCCGCCGCGGCCGAATTGCGCGCGCAGCCGCAAGCCCTTGGCGGCGTTGTCGGCCACCACTTGCGGGCAGCGCAGGTCGATCTCGTCGGCTTCGTGCATTTTGTCCCCCAAAGGCTCTCTTTACACTGCCGTGAGAATGCCGGGAAGGCGGGAGAGGTTCCCTTGCAGGCAATCGCCGTGCGCCATCCGAAGAAATGTCGGGAACCGGTCGTCGCCAAACGTCCTTGGGTCGCAGAACAATAGCGCCGGGACGCCGGCGCGGAACCAAGGAGCCCGATCATGATCACCTTTCCCAACGAATCCGCCCGATACCGCACCGCCCGCGAAAAGCTCCTGAAGAAGGAAATCGAGCTTCGTCGCGCCATGGAAGCCGTGGCCGAGGCGCGGCGCGCGCTGCCGCCGGGCGGGCTGATCCGCCAGGACTATGTCTTCGATGCGCTCGGTGCCGACGGCCGGCCGGCGAAGACAAAACTGTCGGACCTGTTCGCGCCGGGCAAGGATAGTCTCATCCTCTACCAAATGATGTTTCCGCGCCATCCCCAGGAAACGCGCGACGTGGCGACGTCAGGCGGCACGGCGAAGCTTGCCCGGCCGGACCAGCCATGCCCGTCCTGCACGGCGCTGCTCGACCAGTGGGACGGCGCCGTCGGGCATCTGGAAGCCGCCGGCTTCAACTTCGCCGTGGTGGCCAAGACCGCGCTGGAAAACCTGGTCACGCTTGGCCGCGACCGCGGCTGGAAGAACATGCGGCTGGTGTCGTCGGCCGCCAACAGCTTCAAGCGCGACTACAATGCCGAGACGGCCGACGGCGCGCAGATCCCGCTGCTGTCGGTGTTCCACCGCGACGGCGACGGCATCAGGCATTTCTGGTCGTCCGAGCTCGGCTTCGCGCCGCCGGAACCCGGCCAGGACCCGCGCGCCATCGGCACCTGCGAGATCCTTTGGAACCTGATGGATTTCACGCCGGAAGGCCGGCCGGATTGGCATGAGCAGCTGCAGTATGGCGAGGCGTGCTGTCACTGACATCAGGACGTTTCGGCTTCAGTCGCCGCGCTTCAGCCTGGAATGGCTTTTCGGCAAGTGGTCACTATCCCACGTACCCGATGAGCCGGGCGGGCTCGTACCTGCTTCGGCCGGAACATCGCAAGGCCCGCTGCATTGATAGGAGACGGTTTCGACTCCCTTCACGGATACGAAATGCGACCGACAACAGTTGGCAGCCTGTGGGACCTGGTGCGAGAAAGCCTGGTTGGCTTTGTCAACGACAATGCCCTTAGCCATGGCGCGGCGATGGCCTTTTATGCCGCCACGTCACTGGCGCCGGTTCTGATAATTGTCGTTGCGATAGCAGGCATTGCATTTGGGCATGACGCAGCCCAGTTGGCTTTATCTGCTCAGATCTCGGGGCTGATGGGTTCAGAAAGTGCGGCGCTCCTTCAAACCGCGCTCGAAGGGGCATCCAGCAAATCATCGGGCACCTTGGCGGCCATCATCGGCATGGCCACTTTGCTCGTCACCGCCTCTGCGGTGTTTGGCGAGATGCAGCAGGGCCTGAATGCAATATGGAAGGTTGAAGCGAAAGGGAGTTCGCTGTCGCGGCTCTTGCGCGCCCGTGCGGCGAGTCTTGGCTTAGTCGCCGCCCTCGGCTTTATGCTGCTGGTCTCTTTGGTGGCCAGCGCGGCGATCTCGGCTTTCGGCAACGCGATCAGCGCTCAATTGCCGTTCGGCGAATTTGTTCTGAGCGCGATCAACACCCTGATATCCTTTTTCCTGATCACCGCGATGTTTGCCGCGATCTACAAAGTTCTGCCGGACCGTGCCTTGGAATGGCGGGACGTCTGGATCGGTGCCGTCGTGACCGCCGCTCTGTTCACATTGGGGAAGTCGCTTATCGGTTGGTATATCGGCACAAGTGCAATCGCTTCGTCATATGGCGCGGCCGGAGGGCTGCTCGTCATACTGCTCTGGGTCTACTATTCATCACAAATCTTTCTGCTCGGTGCGGAGTTGACCCGCGCCTATTCCGTTCGGCATGGCAGCAGGTCGGACTTGTACGGGCTGGTTCACAATGCGCCCGCTTCAGAAAACCTTGTTTCAATTCGCCGCAGGACCGACGCTTCGGGTGTCGTTGCGTTGTTGGCGGTGGCGTGCGTGAGCGCAACGATGACGGCCTTCCTGCTGGGGCCTCGCCGCCCGTAGAGAAGCAGGCACGCTGCAATCGTGAGGCCGCTTTTCATCCCTTCCCGGACGGGAGAAGGGGCGCGTCGGCAACCTCACCGCCTCTGCCGCGTTGGGCCTTCAAGGACACTCTCACGGAGCGTTTCAATGAAACCGCATCTCGCTACCGCCATGCTGGCCCTTCTGGCCGGAGCGCCTTCAGCCTTTTCCCAACAGCCGTCCAGCGACGTGCCGCCTGTCTCTGAGAACAAGGTCGACACCGAAACCTTCACCAGGACCCTGGTCAGCGCCAACCGCTTCGAGATCGACAGCAGCAAGCTGGCCGAGAAAAAAGGCGTCGCGGCCGATGTGAAGGATTTCGCCGCGCTGATGGTCAAGGACCACACCAAGGCCGGCGAAGATTTCAAGGCGGCGCTTGAAAAGAGCCAGGCCACGGCGTCCGTCACCCCGCAAGGCCCGCAGCTGCTGCCGAACGAACAGGCGATGCTCGACCAGCTCAAGGCGCTCGACGGGGACGCCTTCCAGGCCAAATACATCACCTTGCAGACGCAGGCGCACAAGCAGGCCGTGGCGATGGTTTCGACCTATGCGCAGTCCGGCGACGACCCGGCGCTGAAGGAATTTGCCAAGAAGACGCTGGAAACGCTGAAGATGCACGAGATGCATCTGAAGGATCTGGCGGCGGTGCATTAGGGCGCGGCTTGACCAGTCAGGGGGCCGGCCATCGTTCTGGATCTTTGGAGCCGCCTTTCGCTTCTTCATTCACGTACGGAGAAGGGGCGTAGCGACGCGTCGCTTCGACGACTTCCGCCGGCTATTTGGTAAACCCACTGCCGCCATGTGGCTCTTTTGCCGCGTCGGCCTTGCCATACGCTGCCGCCGGCAACTCATGGAGCCGCCCATGCCCAGGATCGACCTCTCCGCCGTGCCTGTCCGCAAAGGCTCGGGGCTCCCCGCACAGAGAGGGGGAGCGCCCTATGCGATTGTCTGCGGCGGTAGCCGCTGGACCATGCCTCCCCGCTGGCGTTCGGCCGCTAGCGCGATAAGCTCCCCACCAAACCCCAGGGAGCATCACCATGAAAAAACAAGTCATCGAAGTGCCCGTCATGTCGGACAAGGTGCGCTCGCTCGGCCTGCCCTGTTCGACGGCGGTGAAGGCCAATGGCTTCGTCTTCATCTCGGCGACGCCGCCGGTGGACATGGTGACCGGCGAGATGGTGCGCGGCGACATCGAAACGCAGACCGAGGCATCGCTGAAGGCGTTGAAACATTGCCTGGAAGCGGCCGGCACCTCGCTGGACAATGTGGTGATGGTGCGCATCTACGCCGTCAATTCCGGCTTCTACAACGCCATCAACCGGGTCTATGCCAAGTATTTCTCCACCAACCCGCCGGCGCGGAGTTTTGTGCCGGTGGCGTCGTGGCCGATGGAATTCGATATCGAGATCGAGTGTGTCGCGGTGGCGTGAGTTTCCTTCGCGAACCGGCATCAATGCTGGTTGTTTCCTGAAATTTTGGATCTGCAGAAAGACGCCGCTTCATGGTGACGCGTGGTTCCATTGAGTGGCGACTTGCCGACGACAATATCGAGCTGGCGTTCAGCCTCGAGCGAGATACGCTCGCCGCAACCACAGGGAGATCGTCATGACCAAGGAAATCATCGAAGTGCCGGTGCTGTCGGCGGCGGTGCGCGCGCTCGGCGTGCCGTTGTCGCTGGTGACCAAGGCCGCCGGGCTGGTCTTCGTCTCCGGCACGCCACCGCTCGATCTTACGACCGGCAGACTGGTCAGGGGCGACATCGAGGTGCAGACCGAGGCGTCGCTGAAGGCGCTGCAACACTGCCTGGAAGCGGCCGGCACCTCGCTGGACAATGTGGTGATGGTGCGCATCTACGCCGTCAACTCCGGCTTCTACGGCGCGATTAACCGGGTTTATGCGCGGTACTTCCTGGAGAACGCGCCATCGCGGACGTTTGTGCCGGTGGCGTCCTGGCCGATGGAGTTTGATATCGAGATTGAGTGTGTGGCGGTGGGGTGAGGGTGAGAGGCGGTCCGCACAGCGGACGAAAAGCCAATTGCTTTGCTTTTCGAGCTTCGAACGCCCTGAGCCTGCGAAGGGCTGGTGGATCTAACATAGGTTTTTGCTTGTCTTTCAAGTAAACTCGCTCTCAACTCTGTTCGGGATAGGGAGGGCGAGTCATTGAGCAAATTACCGAAGAAATTTATCGAGCGAGTTGCGTCGAATCTCAAGAAGTATCAGCGGATCACGCTGGCGCAGCAAAAATCCGATGTCGCGGAGGCCGACACGGTTACCTTGGTTAAGGACATTCTGGCTGATGTCTTTGGCTACGATAAATATGACGAACTGACGTCGGAACATCAGATCAAAGCTACGTACTGTGATCTGGCGATCAAGATCGCGGGAAAACTGCGATTGCTTGTCGAGGTGAAATCAGCAGGCAGCAGCCTGGCCGATAATCATTTGAGGCAAGTCATAGACTATGGGGCTCACCAGGGCATTCACTGGGTGATCCTGACCAATGCAGTCGAATGGCGGCTGGTCCGTATCTATGTGGCAAACCAGATCAGCCACGAAGAGGTTTGCCGCATCGTGCTTGCGGACATGAATCCCAAGAACGAGGATCATCTGCAGTGCCTTTTCCTGTACGCCAAGGAAGGGCTGACGACTGATGCGATGGATGCCTTCCACCAACAGGCGCAGCTATTCAACAAGTTTACGGTTTCCGCGATCATCCGGTCCGAAGCGGTAATTTCGGTGGTGCGTCGCGAAATCCGGAAGCTTTTTCCCGATATCAAGGTCGGCAACGAAAACTTGTCTCAGTTGATTGAAAATGAAGTGATCAAGCGGGACACGATCGAGGGCGACAAGGTGAAGGAGGCGGTCACCAGGATGCGGAAGGCATTGAACAAACTGGGACGAGCCAAGGCCAAGGTTACGAAAGTAGTTGTCGCCGATGTCGCGAGCTAAGCTGGGCAGTCCAATTTGTGCCGGCGTTGCCCCTCATCCGCCTGCCGGCACCTTCTCCCCGTGAACGGGGAGAAGGGAGATAATCGCCTAAGCAAAATACTCCTGCAGCGGCCTGACCTCCAGGCTCCCGGCCTTCAGCGCTGCGATCGCCTCCGCCACGGCCGCCGCACCTGACAGCGTCGTGTAATACGGCACCTTCTGCATCAGCGTCGCCCGCCGCAGCGACTTCGAGTCAGACACTGCCTTCTGGCCATCCGTGGTGTTGAAGACGATCTGGACCTGGCGGTTGCGGATAGCGTCCTCGATGTGGGGGCGGCCTTCCAGCACCTTGTTGATCTTTTCGGCCACCACGCCGTTTTCGGCGAGGAAGCGCTGCGTGCCTGATGTCGCCAGCACCTTGAAGCCGAGGCCGGCCAGGCGCTTCACCGCCGGCAATATGCCCTTCTTGTCCTCGTCGCGCACCGAGACGAACAGCGTGCCCGAACGCGGCAGGTCGACGCCGGCGCCGAGCTGGCTCTTGGCGAAGGCGAGGGCAAAATCGCGGTCGAGGCCCATGACCTCGCCGGTCGAGCGCATTTCCGGCCCGAGCAGAATGTCGACGCCGGGGAAGCGGGCGAAGGGGAAGACGGCTTCCTTGACGGCGATATGGCCGGGGTTCCTCGGATCGGGCATCGCGCCGTAATGGGCGAAGGCGTCTTCCAACGTCTCGCCGGCCATGATGCGGGCAGCAATCTTGGCGATGGGACGCCCGATGGTCTTGGCGACGAAGGGCACGGTACGCGACGCGCGCGGGTTGACCTCCAGCACATAGACCGTGCCGTCCTTGATCGCGTACTGCACGTTCATCAACCCGCCGACATTGAGCGCGCGGGCAAGGGCTGCCGTCTGGCGCTCCAGCTCGTCGACCAGCTCGGAAGGCAGTGAGTGCACGGGGAGCGAGCAGGCGCTATCGCCCGAATGGATGCCGGCCTCCTCGATGTGTTCCAGTATGCCCGACACGAAGGTCGCCTTGCCGTCGCAGAGGCAGTCGACATCGACCTCGATGGCGCCCGACAGGTAGGTGTCGAACAAAAGCGGGTTCTTGCCCAAGAGCGTGTTGATCTGGCCGGTCTTGTCGTTGGGGTATTTCTGCTTGATGTCCTCCGGCACCAGGCCGGGCACGGTGTCGAGCAGGTAGCTCTGCAGCATGCTCTCGTCATGGATGATCTGCATGGCGCGGCCGCCGAGCACATAGGACGGGCGCACCACCAAGGGGAAACCGAGCTCGCCGGCGACGAGGCGGGCCTGCTCGACCGAATAGGCGATGCCGTTCTTCGGCTGGCTGAGGCCGAGCTTGTGCAGGAGCTTCTGGAAGCGGTCGCGGTCTTCGGCGAGATCGATCATGTCGGGCGAGGTGCCGAGGATCGGGATGCCGGCCTTCTCCAGCGCGTCCGCCAGCTTCAGCGGCGTCTGGCCGCCGAACTGGACGATGACGCCGACCAGTTCGCCCGAGGCCTGCTCGGCGCGCAGGATCTCCAGCACATCCTCCGCCGTCAGCGGGTCGAAATAGAGCCGGTCCGACGTGTCGTAGTCGGTCGAGACCGTCTCCGGGTTGCAGTTGATCATGATCGCTTCATAGCCGGCGTCGCGCAGCGCGAAGGCGGCATGGCAGCAGCAATAGTCGAACTCGATGCCCTGGCCGATGCGGTTCGGACCGCCGCCAAGGATGACCACCTTCTTGCGCGACGAGACCTGCGCCTCGTTGGCGAGCGCGCCGGCGAACGGCACTTCGTAGGTCGAATACATGTAGGCGGTGGGCGAGGCGAATTCGGCCGCGCAAGTGTCGATGCGCTTGTAGACGGGATGAACGTCGAGCTTGTCGCGGATCTTCGCGACCACTTCGGCGTCGGTCCTGGTCAGCGACGCCAGGCGGGCGTCGGAGAAACCCATGGCCTTCAGCATGCGCAGGTTAACGGCATCCTGCGGAATGCCGTGCTCGCGGATGCGGGCTTCCATGGCCAGGATGCCTGCGATCTGTTCGAGGAACCACGGGTCGATCTTGCACATCGCATGCACGTCTTCCAGCGAGGTGCCCATGCGGATCGCCTGCGCCACCATGCGCAGCCGGTCTGGCGTCGGCGTGCCGAGCGCGGCGCGGATCGCATTGCGGTCGTCGGCATGGTTGGCGGCCGTCGCGCCATGGCCGAGGCCGGGGATCTCGATCTCGTCGAGGCCGGTCAGGCCGGTTTCCAGGCCACGAAGTGCCTTCTGCAGCGATTCCTGGAAGGTGCGGCCGATGGCCATGACTTCGCCGACCGACTTCATCGCGGTCGTCAGCACCGGCTCGGCGCCGGGGAATTTCTCGAAGGCAAAGCGCGGGATCTTCGTCACCACGTAATCGATCGACGGCTCGAACGAAGCGGGGGTCGCGCCGCCGGTGATGTCGTTCTCCAGTTCGTCCAGCGTGTAGCCGACGGCGAGTTTCGCGGCGATCTTGGCGATCGGGAAGCCGGTCGCCTTGGAGGCGAGCGCGGAGGAGCGCGAGACGCGCGGGTTCATCTCGATGACGACGAGGCGGCCATCGGCCGGGTTGACGGCGAACTGCACGTTGGAGCCGCCGGTCTCGACGCCGATCTCGCGCAGCACCGCGATCGAGGCGTTGCGCATCATCTGGTATTCTTTGTCGGTGAGGGTCAGTGCCGGGGCGACGGTGATGCTATCGCCCGTGTGCACGCCCATCGGGTCGATGTTCTCGATCGAGCAGACGATGATGCAATTGTCCGCCTTGTCGCGGACGACCTCCATCTCATACTCCTTCCAGCCGAGGACGCTTTCCTCGATCAGCACTTCGGTGGTCGGCGAGGCGTCGAGGCCGGACTGGACGATGTCGTAGAATTCGGCCCTGTTGTAAGCGATGCCGCCCCCGGTGCCGCCCATGGTGAAGGACGGGCGGATGATGGCGGGCAGGCCGACATGGTCGAGCGCCTGGGCGGCGATCGCCATGGCGTGGCTGATGTAGCGCTGCTTGCGGTCGCCTTCGCCGAGGTTCCAGCGGGTTTCCAGCGCGTCGAGTTCGGCGTCGAGGTTTTCAGGCTTCTCGGCCTTGAGCGCGGCGCGCTCGGCCTCATGCGTCTTGCGGTCGGCGTTCTTGACGTCGGTGGCGTTGGCCAGCATCGACTTCGGCGTTTCCAGGCCGATCTTGCTCATCGCCTCGCGGAACAGCGCGCGGTCCTCGGCCTTGTCGATGGCCGTGGCATCGGCGCCGATCATCTCGACATTGTAGCGGTCGAGAACGCCCATGCGGCGCAGCGACAAAGCGGTGTTGAGCGCGGTCTGGCCGCCCATGGTCGGCAGCAGCGCGTCCGGCCGTTCCTTGGCGATGATCTTGGCGACCACTTCCGGCGTGATCGGCTCGATATAGGTGGCGTCGGCCAGTTCCGGGTCGGTCATGATGGTGGCCGGGTTGGAATTGACCAGGATGACGCGGAAGCCTTCTTCCTTCAGCGCCTTGCAGGCCTGGGTGCCGGAATAGTCGAACTCGCAGGCCTGGCCAATGACGATGGGGCCGGCCCCGATGATCAGGATCGACTTGATGTCAGTGCGTCTTGGCATGTCATAGGTCCGTTCGGCGGGCGGCTTGCACAAAAAACCGGGACGGGAAGACCCGGCCGGTTGTGCTCGCGATTCTGGTATCAGGCTAGGTGGGCCTTATAGGGAAGAGTTTTGGGAGATGTAACCCCGAAAATGCGGGATTAGGCAGTAGGGATTGGGCAGTAGGGAATAGGCAACAGACGGTAGGGAAGTTTCAAGCGCGTTGAGCGAACGGTCCTACTGCCTACTGCCTAATCCCTACTGCCCAATCCCTAATGTCCAAACGCCACCACGTCCGTAATCTCGAAGCGTTCGGAGACGCCGATGCGGATCATGCTCAGGCTGCCTTCGCGGGTGAAGCGGAAATCGCTCTTGGCGTCCGAGCCTGTCGGCAGGCCGGCGTCGAAGGAGATGAGGCGCGTGCCGCCATCGGGCCAGGTCACGGTGATATCGGCCTTGTCTGCGCCCTTGTGTACGATGGCTGCCGCGCAGCGCTGCATCGGCTGGCCGACATAGCGGGCGCAGGGGATTTCGACGCCACCGCCCTGGGCAAGGGAGGTTGGCTGCGGCGGCAGTTCGGCAACGGTCTGCGTGTCGACGGCGGGCGCGGCGCCGTCAGGACGCGGCGTGGGAACGGGAAGCGATCCCGCCGGGCCGCTGTCCGCGGCCGCATCCTGGGCGAGGGCCGGGATTTCTCCGGTCGGCGGGGTTTCATTCGCCGCCAGCGCCAGGCCGTAGGCATCCTGCATGGCGATCTCGGCGGCTGACTTGACCGGGGCTTCAGGCGCGGTGGGATGGGCCGCGCCACCGAGCCGCGCCGTCAGGTCGGGCTGTGCCGCCGCCGGTGGCGTCGCCGCATCGGGCGCCGCGCCTGCATCCGCCTGGTCGAGGGGCACCGTCGCCGGGTTGACGGGAATGAGGTAGCGCGCCGGGGCCCAGCCGATGGCTTTGGGATTGTCTGATGCGACCTTGCACCACGGGTGTCCGTCAATGTCGTTGCAGCCGAGGTTCCTGACGCTGGCGCCGGCGGCCAGGCGCGCCTCGGTCTTGCCGATCGCCGACGGCTTGGCGCGGACATTGAGCAGGTCGTCAGGCGCAAGACCGGTGACGACGGAGATGAAGGGCGTCTCCTCGGCATGGGCCGGGACCACGGCAGCAAGCGCCGCCATCAGCAGCGGAGCGGCCATCAGCGCCAAGAGCGTTGTCCGCAGCGTAATTCGGCGCCTTGTCACTTGGCTGTCGGCGATCAATTGCATTCCCAAAGGCACCGCCCGAACCCAAAACGCTGCCGCACGCGAAGCGGTTTTATAAGCGACGCTGCGCCGCCGTGTCTATAAGCCAGATGTTTTACGCCTTGAGTGTGGCCGCGAAGGCGTTTCAGCCGGCCCTCGGCCGGGGAACTGCATGCAAGGCATTCCGCCGGGGCGCGAGCTTCGATCAGCCCGGCATGAAGCCGGTTCTCAGCGCGTAGGCCCATTCCGGCCTTCCCGCCTGTTCGGCCTGTCGTGCCGCCGCCTCGCGGTCGTAGTCGACCGCGATCGTCTCGAAACGGTCGGGCAGGCCTTCGCCACCCAAGGTGACGATGCCGTAGCGCGCATGCGGCGAACCCTGTTCGGAAACATGCGCCGGCGGGGTGGAATCATCATAGGCGGGGCAGCCGATGCTGCCGGGATTGAAGATGACGGGACCGTCGGGGATGCGGACGAGCTCCGGACGGTGGCTGTGGCCGCACAACGCGATGCGGCAGGCCGGGTCGAGCGCCTTCAGCCGCCGCCTGATCGCCGCCAGCGGCGCACGCACCAATTGGCCATCGACGATCGCGTCGAGCAGGTATTTCTCGTCATGGTCGGGACGGGCGTGGAAGGCGACGATGCCGGGCGCGATCTCCAGCGTCAGCGGCTGCGCGAAAAGCACCTGGCGCTGCGCCTGCGTCAGCCGCTCCTGCGCATAAACGTCGGACGCCCACATGGTCTCGTCGGCCGGATCGACCGCGACGCGGCGGTCATGGTTGCCGCGCACCGTCGGCAAGTTCAGCGCTTCCAGGCGCTCAAACGTATCGCGCGGCCAGAGCGGCCCGGAAACGCTGTCGCCGAGATTGACGGTGAGGTCCGCGCCACCGCGACGGGCCAGATCCTGCAGCACGGCGTCGAGCGCCAGGACGTTGCCGTGGATATCGGCGAGGACTGCAATGCGCATGCGGCGGGCTCCCATGGTGCGGCCCCATCGGGACTCCGGCCCGTCTTCGTTATCAAGCCGCCGCCTTTGTTATCAAGTGTTATCAAGTCCCCGCTTTCGTCATCAAGTCGTTGAGATCGTTCGGGCAGGCGGGGCACCGCGCGGCCCGCCCACGGCTATCGCCGTAGCACTCCACCTGCTAACGTCCACGTCGTCCCAGAGTTTATCCGCTTAGACAGCCTCGAAAGGCACCCAGGCGATGACCCGTGACCAGATGTTCGCTCACCTGCGCGCCGCCAATGACGTCGCTCACGAGGCCGCCGCGCATGGGCACCATCCTTTCGGCTGTGTGCTCGTCGGCCCCGACGATCGCATCCTGATGCGGCAAGGCAACATCAACACCGTGCGCCACGCCGAAACCGAGCTCAGCCGGCGTGCCGCGGAGGCCTATCCGCCGGAATTCCTGTGGTCCTGCACGCTGGTCTCGACCGGCGAGCCCTGTGCGATGTGCACCGGAACGTTCTACTGGGCAAATATCGGCCGGCTGGTCTACGGCTTCGAGGAGACCAAGCTTCTCGCGCTGACCGGCGACCACGCCGGGAATCCGACGATGAACCTCTCGTCGCGCACGGTCCTGGGCTCCGGGCAGAAGCAGGTCGAGGTCCACGGCCCCTTCCCCGAGATGGAAGAGGAGCTTCTCGCCCCGCATATCGGGTTCTGGCAGCGCTAGCGACGACAGAACCTCAGCTCGGAACCTGCAGGCCTAGGCCGGCATCTCGATATCGTGCCCGCCGACCGCCGGCAGAGCCGGGTCATCGACGGCGGCGGCGATGACGCTGTCGAGCAGGCCGGGGAAGCGGGCGTCGAGGTCGGCGCGGCGCAGCGTGATCATGCGGTTGGTGCCGACCACTTCGGCGCGGGTGACGCCGGCCTCTCGCAGCTTGGCCAGGTGGTAGCTGAGATTGGTCTTGGAGCCGAGATCGAGGAACTGGCTGCAGTTCAGCGCCACGCCTTCCTTGCTGGCAAGGTAGCGCACGATGGCGAGCCGCGTCGGGTCGCCGAGCACGCCCAGCACGATGGGCAGGCTGATCTGGTCCGTATTGGGATGAGGTAACGTCATGGCTGGAACCTAAGCGCAGTCCGGGCCGATTTCAACGCATCCGTCCTCGCCGGCCCGTACACACTGTTTCTCCATTTTCATCCGTACCAACGACCGTGCTGACACAGGGCTGTCAGGATGGTTCAGCTATTTTGCTCCGGCTTCATTGACATCATGCCCTGTTATGTCCAATTGTTCAATAACTTTTGAACTAAGGACCCCAGCCATGGACAAGCGCCTCTTCTGGCTTGCGCTCGGATCGTTCACGATCTCGACCGAGGGCTTCGTCATCTCCAGCCTTCTGCCCGACATCGCCAGGGATGCCGGCATTTCCATTCCACTCGCCGGCACGTTGATCACCGCCTTCGCGCTCGCCTACGCCATCGGCACGCCGATCCTGGCGACGCTGACCGGCGAATGGGACCGGCGCCGCGTCATATTGTGGACGCTGGTGTTCTTCGTCATCGGCAACATCGCCGCCGCCTTGAGTTCCTCCTTCGAACTGCTTCTGATCGCGCGCATCATCATGGCGCTGTCGTCGGGCCTGTTTGCCGCGACCGCGCAGGGGGCGGCGGTGGCGCTGGTCGATGACCACCACCGGGCACGCGCCATTGCCGTCGTCGTCGGCGGCAACACGGTGGCCGTTGCCGTCGGTGCGCCGCTCGGCGCGCTGGTCGCGACGATCGCCGGCTGGCGCGGCACCTTCTATGCCATCGCCGGGCTCGGCGCGCTTGCCGGCGCCATCCTGTGGTACAGGCTGCCGCGCGCCATCGTCGGCACAAGGCTGCCTCTGAAGCGCAGGCTGGCGGCCGCCATGCGGCCCGGCGTGATGCCGATCCTGGTGACGACATTGCTGGCGCTGACCGGCGCCTTCACCGTCTTTGCCTACGTCGCGCCGCTCGCCATCCAAGGCGCCGGGCTCAGCCAGATCGCGCTGCCGGGCATGCTGCTCGCCTTCGGTGTCGGCGCCGTCATCGGCAACATTGCCGGCGGCCAGGCGGCCGACCGGTTCGGCGCCACCCGCACCGTCGGCTGGTCGCTGACGCTGAGCGCGGCCATGCTGGTGATGCTGTCGGTCGTGCCGGCCTTCCTGCCGCAGCACATTGCCGGTCCGGCGCTGATGGCGATGATGGTGCCGTGGGGCATTGTCGGCTGGGCGTTCCCGCCGGCACAGGCCAGCCGCATCATCAAGCTGGCGCCCGATGCCGCCCCGATCGTGCTGTCGCTCAACGGCTCGGCGCTCTATCTCGGCGTGGCGCTGGGCGCGGTGGTCGGCGGTGGCGTGCTGCGCTACGGCGCGCCGGCCGATCTCGGCCTGGTCGCGGCTGCTTTCCCGTTGATCGGGCTGGGCATCGTGCTGGCCGGGCGTATGCTGGCGCGGCCGGTGGCGATGCCGGCCGAATAGTCTCTTCGAAAGCCGTCGGCGGCCAATCCATTTTGTTTTAACGCAATTCCCAAGGGAATGCGCTGCGCGCTTTTCCCGGGAAAACTGTTTCACACTTTTCCTGGAATTGTTCAGGCTGCCGGCGGCAGGTCGAAATCCAGCGCGCTGATGTCATCCAGCACCGCGCGCAGGCGTTCCGCCTTTTCCTTGCCCACCACATCCTCGAAGCGTTGCTGGGCGACCTGCCACAGCTTCATCGCCTCATCGAGCTTGATGAGCCCTTGCCGGGTTAGCCGCACCCGCTTGATGCGGCGGTCGTCCGGATCGGCGAAGGTCTCGACAAAGCCGTCGCGGATCAGCGGCTTCAGCGTGTGGCCGAGCGCCGAAAGGTCCATGACCAGGGCAGCGGCGATGGCGCCCATCGCCGGTTCGTCGCCGATATGGATCTGGTAGAGCAGGCCCTGTTGCGTGGCCTTCAGACCGGACGGCGCCTGCACATCATCATAGAACTGGCCGAGCTTGCGCGTCGCGCGCCGCAGCATGGCGTAGTTGCAGGCTGTCAGCCCGGGCAGGGTGTCTTTCGGCATGGTGGTTCCTCGGCGCCGGAGAAAATCCTGTCCGACCGCTGCCCGACAAATAATCCCGAACGCACTCATTGACAAGATAGTGGCATATGCCTACTTCGTCGAAAGTGGTATATGCCACTAAATCAATCAGGCGGCATGTCGGCGCGCCGAGGCGAATGCCTGCGGTGCCGGCGGCCAGGTCGAAGCGAACAGAGATAGAAGGAACAGGACAATGAGTGGACAGGCAAACAAGGGCACGGCGGTCGTCACTGGCGCCTCATCGGGCATCGGCGCGGTCTATGCGGACCGGCTGGCCGGGCAGGGCTATGATCTCGTGCTGGTGGCGCGGCGCGCCGACCGGCTCGAGGAACTGGCCGAGAAGCTGCGCTACGCCTACGATCGCAAGGTCAGCTTCATCGCAGCCGATCTGTCCGACGACGACGATGTGCGCCGTGTCGAGCGGATGATATCGGCCGATGACAGCGTGACGCTGCTGGTCAACAATGCCGGCCTTGGTGGCCAGCAGGTGGTGGCAACGGCCGACGCCGACGCGGCCGAACGCATGATCAAGGTCAATGTCATCGCCTTGACCCGCCTGACCCGTGCGGTGCTGCCGGGTCTTCTGGCGCGCAACCGCGGCGCCATCGTCAACATCGCCTCCGTGCTTGCCTATGAAACCTCGTTCGGCGGCATCTACAGCGGCACCAAGGCCTATGTCGTCAACTTCACCGAAGCGCTGCAGCGCGAGGTCGCGGGCACAGGCGTGAAGGTGCAGGTGGTGCTGCCGGGCGCCACCCGGACCGATTTCTGGGAACTGGCGGGCAGCGATATCGACCAGCTTCCAAAGGAAATCGTCATGTCCGCTGACGATATGGTCGATGCCGCGCTTGTCGGCCTGGCGAGGGGTGAAGCCGTCACCGTGCCGGCACTTGCCGATGCCGGCAAGCTGGACACGTTCCTCGGCGCCCGCCAAGCCTTCTACGGCAGCCTGCACGCCGACAAGCCGGCGGCGCGTTACGTGGGTTGAGGCCGGGGCTGGTTCGCCTTGCGAACCAGCCCTCCACCCCTTTGCTTCGCAGCGGTGGTATTCGCGCAGATTTAGGTGGGGTGCTCTAGGCCGACCGCCACATCGGGATGATCGACGCTGCCAGCACCAGCGCCAGCACGATGTTGACGCGCGCCATTGCCATTCAGTCTTGAGCAGCCGGGCCAGCACCATGCCGGCGACGCACCAGATGGATAGCGAAATGGCGGCGGTGAGGCCGAAGGTCGAGCCGAGCAGCAAGGCGAGTTGTCCCGGCCCGTCGGCCAGTGCGGCGAACGAGGCCGCCGCGCCCAGCCCCATCGCCCAACCCTTGGGGTTCATCCACTGGATGCCGGCGCCGCCAAGAAAGCTGTTTGGCCTGGCCATGGTCACGTCGAGATTGGGCGGCCCGGCGCGGCCGATCTTAAGCGCCAGCCACAGGAGATAGAGCGAGCCGATCACCTTCATCGCCAGTTGCAGCGACGGCACCGCAAGCAGCAGGCCCGCGAGCCCGGCGGCGGCTGCCGCCGTCACGGTAGCGAGGCCGGCGGCGCTGCCGATCATCAGCGGAACCGAACGGCGAAAACCGAACTGCGCGCCCGAGGCGGTCGACAAGGTCGTGGCGATGCCGGGCGTGGCGGTGGCCACGAAGGCAAACAGGATGAGCGGCAGGATCGGCTGGAGCATGGGACGTCCTTTGTCGAAGGCTCCATGGTAGGCTTGACCCGGCATCAGTAAATGCAATGTTTGCGATGATTGGCATTAGCGGATATAATGTATCTATGATCCGCAATCTCGATACGGCGCTGATGCGCACCTTCGTCACCGTCGCCGACAAGGCCAGCATGACGGCGGCCGCCAATGCGCTGCACCTGACGCAAGGCGCCATCAGCCAGCAGGTCAAAAGGCTGGAGGAGACGCTTGGCTGCAGCCTGTTCGAGCGCGACCGGCGCGGCCTGCGCTTGACGCGGTCGGGCGAGCGGCTGTTCGACAAGGCCAAGCGCCTGCTCAGCCTCAACGACGAGATCTGGGCCGAGATGGCGGGCTCGACTGTGGCCGGCCAGGTACGGCTCGGCGTGCCCTACGACCTCGTCGGCACCTTGCTGGCGCCGGTGCTGAAGGCCTATGCGGAAACCTATCCGCAGGTCGAGATCTCGCTGGTCTGCGCCTCGTCCCCGGAACTGGCGTCAGCGCTGGCGGCCGGAACCATCGACCTTGCGGTGATCGAGGAACGGGTCGGCCCGACATCGGGCGAATGCCTGGCCATCGACCGGCTGGTCTGGGTCGGCGCCCGAGGCGGCACTGCCCGCGCCAAGCGGCCGCTGCCGGTGTCGATCGTCGCCGACACCTGCGCCTTCCGCCCGGTGGTGCTGTCGGCCCTCAACGAGCACGGGCTGGAATGGCGCACCGTGTTCGAGAACGGCAACATCGACGCCACGACGGCGACGGTGCGCTCCGACCTCGCCGTCACCACCTGGCTGGCCTCAACCGTGCCGGCCGATCTCGACATCCTGCCGTTCGATGTCGGGCTGCCGCCACTGCCGAATTTTGCCATCAATCTGCATCTGCCGCGGCACGGCGTCGGCCCGGCCGCGCAGGAGTTCGCGCGGCATATCAGGGATGGGCTGGCGCGACGGCCGCAGGCGGCTTGAGGCCTGGAAGAACCTAAGTCCTGCAAAACTACTTCCAGTTCCTGCGCCGCTCGAGTTCGGCGTCGGACGGTTCGCCCGTGACGAACGACCCGACCTTGATTTCGCCTGATCGTTCGTAGGTCGCGATGATGACGCCTGTGCCTGATGTCTGCGACTTCACAAGCTTGAACGCTGCCGGCATCGCGTCATCGCCGAACAGCCGCTTGCCCTTGCCCAGCAACAGCGGGAAGATCATCAGCCGGATCTCGTCGATCAGTCCGTTGGCGAGCAAGGTCTGGATCAGGTCGGCCGATCCCTGGATGAGCAGGTCGGGTCCATCCTCCCGGCTGAGGCGGCGCAGCGCCGCGACGATATCTTCCCCAAGCCATTGCGTATTCTGCCAGGTGAGTGTGTCAGGCCGATGCGTCGCCACATATTTGGTCGCGGGGTTGAAGGCATCGGCGATCGGATCCTTCTGGTACGGCCAATACGCAGTGAAGATGTCGTAGGTTCTGCGGCCGAGCAGCAGGGCGAAGGGCCTGGAGAACAGCTCGTCCATTGCCGCGCCGCCCACCTCGTCAAAGTAATGGAAGGTCCAGCCGCCGAACTTGAAGCCGCCGACCGGATCCTCTTGCGGCCCACCGGGTGCCTGCATGACGCCGTCGAGGCTGACGAAGGTGGCGGCGATGATCTTTCTCATGGTTCTCTCCCTTGTTCCATCCACGCCGTCGCGGCCGGATTGTGGCCCAAGGACGGCTGGCCCGCGCCCATCCCGACAGGGCCTTAGAAATTCTGGCCAAATCCGCGCGTCGACGCGTCAGTTGTCGGGTTTGGCGCGGACGTCCTTCGTCGAGAACCAGACGTCGCCGAAGATGGCCGTGGCGGTGCGGTCCGGCGCGTTGTCCTGCGTCAGCCAGATCGAGCGGCTGCGCATTGCCTGCTCGCGGGTCGGGATCTTCGCCGCAAGATCCGCGATCGAGGCACCGAAGCAAGGGATGAACCAGGAGCGCATGAAGGGATCGCAGGCAAGGCCCTTGTCGGTACAGGTCACCATTACCGCCAGCGGGACGCGTTCGGACGGGCGCCAGGGGAAGATCATGCGGCCGCCGGGACGCAGCGCCTTCAGCCATCCGACCGGAGGGGCGACGACGCCGGCATTGACATAGATGATGTCGGACGGCGGCAAGGGCGTGGTCACGGCGTCGCCGTGGACGACCGTCGCATTGCTATAGATTTCGAGATTCTTGCGTGCCAGGTCGGCCAGCCTGCCGTCGAGCTCGAAGGCGGTGACAGTGCCGCCAGGTGAAACCAGCCTGGCCAGCACGGCGGAATAGTAGCCGGTGCCGGCGCCGATATGAGCGACGACTTCGCCGGGTTTCGGCGCCAGCCTTCCGATCCACATGGCGTGCAGGAAAGGTTCGCCATTGTTGATGCCCTTGTCGGCATCGAGCGCCACCAGCACGTTCTGGTAGACGTGCGCCGGATCGGCGCTCGGCGTCGTGACCTTGCCGCTGCCGGCGACGATCGTCCACGGTCCCGGGCCAAGAAAGGCTTCGCGCGGAACAGTGGCGAAGACCTCCTCCAGGCGTGGATCCGATGAGGCGGCGTTGGCCGCCATCAGCCGGGCGTAGAATTTCCTGATGTCCTCGATGTTGCTCATGACGCGAGGAAAGATAGCGCGATTTGGCGGCTTGTCGCGACGGCTCGGCCGAAACCTCAGCCGACCCCGAACATCGTATCGTAGAGCAGCTTGAAATTGAGCACCAGGATGATCGCCGCGACCACCCAGGCGAGTGCGGCCACGCCGCGCGGAATGGCGAGGTTGCCCATCTTCTTCTTGTCGGAGACGAACTGCACCAGCGGCACCACCGCGAAGGGTAGTTGCATCGACAGGATCACCTGGCTGAACACCAGCAGCTGGCCGGTGCCCTTCTCGCCATAGAGCGCGGTGACGACCACCACTGGAATGATGGCGAGGCCGCGCGTCAGAAGCCGGCGCGCCCAGTTGGGGATGCGCAGGCGCAGGAACCCTTCCATGACGATCTGGCCGGCAAGCGTCGCCGTCACCGTCGAATTCAGGCCGGAGGCGAGCAGGGCCACGGCGAACAGGATCGAGGCGATGCCGAGGCCCAGCAGCGGTGAAAGCAGCTCGAAAGCCTGGTCGATCTCGGCGACATCCTGGTGGCCGGTGTTGTGGAAGGCGACGGCCGAGACGATCAGGATGGCGGCGTTGACGAACAGAGCCAGCATCAGGGCGATGGTGGAGTCCGTCGTCGCCCATTTGATGGCGTCGCGCTTGCCCTTTTCGGTGCGCTCATAGGCACGGGTCTGCACGATCGAGGAGTGCAGATAGAGATTGTGCGGCATGACCGTCGCGCCAATGATGCCGATGGCGATGTAGAGCATCGCCGGGTTGGTGACGATCTCCGAGGACGGCACGAACATCGAATGCAGGATCGTGCCGGCTGGCGGGGCGGCGACGAAGATCTGGATCGCAAAGCAGCTGAAGATGATGATCAAAAGCGCGATGACGAAGGCTTCGAGATAGCGGAACCCCTTGTTCATCAACAGCAGAACGAGGAAGGCGTCGAGCGCGGTGAGGATCGCGCCGCCGATCAGCGGAATGCCGAACAGAAGCTGCAAGGCGATCGCGGTGCCGATGACTTCGGCGAGGTCGCAGGCGATGATGGCGAGTTCGCAGGCGATCCACAGCACGAAATTGACCGGGCGCGGATAGTAGGCGCGGCAGGCCTGGGCGAGATCGCGGCCGGTGGCGATGCCAAGCCGGGCGGCCAGTGCCTGAAGCAGGATCGCCATCAGGTTGGACAACATGATGACGAACAGAAGCGTGTAGCCGAACTGGGCGCCGCCGGCGAGGTCGGTCGCCCAGTTGCCCGGGTCCATATAGCCGACCGAAACCATGTAGCCCGGCCCCATGAAGGCAAACAGCCGGCGGAACCAGACGCCTGAACTCGGCACGGCGATGGTGGAATTGACTTCGCGCAGGCTCGGCTGGTCGTCCTCGTCCCGTCCGGCGAACCGCCATGAAGATCGAGGGGCTGTGGCTTCTGCGTCTGACATGAAAGGGCTTTCCGAGACTTCCGGGCGATGTCCATAAGCTATGCCATGGCTCAACATTATGCAATAGGCTATATTTCATTGTTTGTGCTTTTTGCCGGGCGTTCGGCCGGGTTTGCGAAGCGGCGATCGGAAACGCCGGTTGCGCCTGCGGGGGAATGCAAATAAACGGCCTGAAGAATCAGAGCCCGTGCTATAAAGCAGGAATGGCTAAACTCCCGAGGAGGAGCGCGCATTGGCGCTGAAGAACAGACCTGTCCCGCGTGAGCCATTGCCCGATGCCGATGTCCATTCGGAAGGGTTTCGGCAACAGCGCCAGGCGCGCCGCAGCGCGCTGGTCGAGGACTATGTCGAGCTGATCGCCGATTTGATCGAGGACGGCAACGAGGCGCGCCAGGTCGACATCGCCGCGCGTCTCGGCGTCGCGCAGCCGACGGTGGCCAAGATGCTGACGCGGCTCTGCGCCGACGGGCTGGTGTCGAGAAAACCCTATCGCGGCGTGTTCCTGACCGAGGCCGGCCGCAAGGTGGCGGAGGAAAGCCGCATCCGCCATCAGACGGTTGAAGCCTTCCTGCGTTCGCTCGGCGTCAGCGCCGAGACGGCGCGCATCGATGCCGAGGGCATCGAGCACCATGTCAGCGCCGAGACGCTGGAAGCGTTCCGCAAGGCGATGACGGCGCCACGCTAAGGCGCTCTCGGAAAGACCGCCGGAACCGCAGCCCCTTACGCACGTTGCTCCTGACAGTGCGCGATATCGCGCCAAGGGAGGAAGCAATGGGCGTTGAACAGGCACCGACCGCGAAGGGCAAGCAGGCCGCCAAGGGATTGAAGCAGGCGGCGGCGAAGGACGAGCGCAAGACCGAGGCCGAGACCGGCCATCCCCTGAAGAAGGGTGCGGCGCGTTTCGAGGAGCGTTCGAAAAGCTCCGACGGCAAGAGTGCCGGCGCCAAGCAGAAAAGCTGAGGCGGACCGACATCAGCGGGCGGAACCTATCTGTTCGACGGCCGGTTGCCCTCCGCAATGGCTCGGGGCCTTTGAAAGGCCCACCGGAACTTTCAATTTGTCTGCGGCAAACCGTTCTTTCATTCCCTGACGTCCTGCACCCAGCTTCTGGGGTGGCCGTCGACACGGAACTGGAAGATGAAATAGGGCGGGATGCAGGTGCCTTCGCCAGGCTTGGCCTGGGGCAGGTCGTCATAGCCGGCGGTGCAGATGTAGTCCTCGCGGCAGGGATGCGCCTTGTCGCAGGCGCGCAGGCCGGCGGTCTTGGTGAACTCCCTGGTGCAGAATTTGTGGTCCTTGCCTGACGCGATGCAGTCGTTGAAGCCGGTCTTGGCCAGACGGCCGCATGTCGCCTCGTCGGGAAGCTTGTCGCAGCTCGCCTTGCGCAGCATGCCGCCGGGAAAGCCGCCGGTCTTCTGCTCGGGGTTGTCGTAGCGCTGGCGCGCGGCACCGTAGCCGGCGAGCTTGACCACCGGCTTCTTGTCACGAGCCGGGTCGATGGCGCAGGCCTTGGCGGTGGCCGGCGACAGGCGGCAATACTGGTCGTTGCCCCATGTCGACATTTTGATCTCGCCGAACTCGACGGGATCGCCGACCGCGGTGCCCTTCTCGCTGACGCAGGTGCCGAAGCCAGGATGGATGGCGCTTTCGTGGACGCCGGCGCAGCGCAGGCCGGCGCCGCAGGTCCAGTCCTTGAAGCTTGCGTCGTCACCGCGATAACAGATCGAGCCCCAGCCATTGTAGAGGTCGGTGCCCTTCAGCGCCTCGGCATATTTCTGGTCCGGCCGGGCGGCAAAGCCGCGCGTGAAATCCGGGTGGCCACCGGCGGCGAACTGCTCGACGATGGCGCGGCGGCGCGGCAGGTCGGCGAAGAACACCGCCGAGCCCGGCACGAAGACGGCGTTGCGGCGCGGTTCGCTGGCGGGATCGGCGCCGGTGTAGTGGAAACCGGCAATGCCGTGCGTCTGATGGCAGCCGGTGCAGCTCATTTCGTTCAGCCGCAAATTGAAGCCGGCAACCGACTTGATGGTGGCGAGCGTGTTGCCCCTGGCGACATAGTCTTTCAGCGCCTTGTCGATATCGGCGTCGTCGACCAGCCCGTAGGCGATGTTGTTCTGCGAGCGGCTCAGGCCGCCGGGTGCGACGGAAACGGCGCTCTTGGCCAGGAATTTTTCGTCGATGACCAGCCGGCCATGGTCGAGATCGTAGATGTTGCGATCGGTGAGCAGCCATTTGACGAAGGACGGCCTGTCGGCCTGCACCGTCGCCCGGTCGATCTGGTTCTCCATCTTCGATTCATAAAAGCTCGAGGTCGACGGATCCCATTTGAAGATTTTCAGGAGATATTCGGCATGGCCGCCGAAATCGCGCCGCGTCGAGGCCGACAGGCGCAGCACCTGCATGTTCAGCTCCAGCCGCATGATCTGCGAGGAATTGAGCATGGCACCGGACAGCGGGCCTTCGTCGGAGCGCAGCCACGCGGCCAATTGCTCGGGCGGCAGGTCCTTCTGGCCGGCGGCCAGCCAGCGCTGGGCGACGTCGGCGCAAGATACGTCGGTTGCGCCAGGCAGATCCTTCGAGGCGCGCGCCTGCGCCCGCCTTGGCTTGGCGTTGAACACCAGGCTCATGGTCAGCGGCAGGCGCGAGGAGATGCGCTGGGCCACCTTGCCCTTGGCCGGCTTTTCGGCGACCGAATAGTGGAAGCGGTAGATCAGCCTGATCTCGCCGCATTCGGTGTGGCCGAGATAGCCGCGATCCATGCGGTTGACGACGCCGGTCAAGTCCAGCGTCGAGCCGTCGTCGTCGATGTATTTCGGATTGAATTTCTGGCTGGTGTCGTTCGATCTGGCCATGGCGGCGACATAGGGATCGGGGCTGGTCTTCGGCTCGTCCGATATCTCCTGCTTGACCGTGTCACGCACCGTGGCCAGCGCCGGCACGGAAAACAGGCCGTGATTGTCGACGTCACGGGTGAGGCCGAGTGCCGGGCCGAGCAGGCGGCTGATCGACAGGCCGCCGCGCTCCAGCGCCTGCAAGGTGGCGGGGTCGGTGACGGCGACGCTGGAATCGAGCGTCACCGCGCCGGCGCCTGTGAGACCAAGGCAAAGCAGCGATGCAAGCAGCAAGAGATATTCACCGATCGTCTTCAAACCCCGTGCGCCCCTCCGTTCGCGGCAATGCTACAGGCGTTCCCTGGCCTCGGCCAGAGCGGGTTGAGCCACCATGCCAGCACCGCCTTCGGTCGCGAAAAATGCTGTGACTTGGCGCAACCATTGGGCTAATTGTTTGTTGGGTTGAGCCGGCCTGCCGGAGCAACGGGAAGTTTGCAGCGCGAGGAGTTGCCATGCTCTGGAGAGGCCGTCGTCAGAGTGACAATATCGAGGACGACCGCAGCGACAGCGGCGGTGGTGGGATCGGCGGCGGCGGCGGGTTCCAAATTCCTATCGGCGGCCGGACCGGTGGCGGCGGCAGCATCCTCCTCGTCATCCTGGTGGTGATCGCCGGATGGTATTTCGGCTTCGACCCCTCGGCGATCCTGGGCGGTGGCGACGGCGGCCTGCTGCCAGGTGGCGGCGGCCAGATATCAGACAATAGCGGGGGCCAGGGCAGCGGTACGGCACCCGCAAATGACGAGATGAAGCAGTTCGTCGCGACCGTGCTGGCCGAGACGGAAGACACCTGGACCGGCATCTTCAAGTCGCAAGGCCTGACCTATGAAGACCCGAAGCTGGTGCTGTTTTCCGGCCAGGTCCGCTCGGCCTGCGGCTTTGCCTCGGCGGCTGCCGGACCGTTCTATTGTCCAGGCGATCACAAGGTCTATCTCGACATGACCTTCTTCCAGCAGCTCGACCAGCAATTCGGCGCCTCGGGCGAGTTCGCGCGGGCCTATGTCGTCGCGCATGAGGTCGGTCACCACGTGCAGAACCTCACCGGCATCATGTCCAAGTTCAACCAGATGCGGCAAGGCATGAGCGAGGCCGACGCCAACCAGCTGTCGGTGCGCATCGAATTGCAGGCCGACTGCTTCGCCGGCGTGTGGGCGCATTACACCGCGCAGAAGGGCATATTGGAGCAGGGCGACATCGAAAGCGCGCTGAACGCCGCCAAGCAGATCGGCGACGACACGCTGCAGAAGAAGATGCAGGGCTATGTCGTGCCGGAAAGCTTCAACCACGGCACCTCGCAGCAGCGCCAGACCTGGCTGGCGCGCGGCTACAAGAGCGGCAAGCTTTCGGACTGCAACACGCTGAGCGGCCCAATCTAAGCACTTGTCTCACGCGAGCGGCCTGACGGCGAAGTCGCCGTCAGGGAGAGTCAGGATCAACGATTCCTGGCTGTTCTCGCATTGTTCCTTTTTGCGGCCTCGCCTATAAGGTTCGTCCGCCTGCGCCCCGGGCGACCAGAGGAGCCTGACCCATCATGATCGACCCTAAAACCGCCAGGCGGGGCCTCGCGCTGGTTTTCACCACGTTGCTGCTCGATATTATCGGCTTCGGCATCATCATGCCGGTGCTGCCGGCCTATTTGCAGGAATTGTCCGGTGTCAGCATCAGCGGCGCGGCGATCGAGGGCGGCTGGCTTTTCTTCGTCTACGCAGCCATGCAGTTCTTCTTCGCGCCGATCATGGGCGGCTTGAGCGACCGCTTCGGGCGACGGCCGATCCTGCTTGCCTCGGTGCTGACCTTCTCCATCGACAATCTGATCTGCGCGGTCGCCTGGTCCTATCCGATGCTGTTCATCGGCCGTGTGCTGGCCGGCATTTCGGGCGCCAGCTATTCGACGACGTCGGCCTTCATCGCCGACATCTCGAACGACGAGAACCGGGCGAAGAATTTCGGCCTGCTCGGCATCGCCTTCGGCGTCGGCTTCGTCATCGGCCCGGTGCTGGGCGGATTGCTGGGCACATTCGGACCGCGCGTACCGTTCTATTTCGCCGCCGGGCTCGCCTTCGTGAACTTCCTGATCGCGATGGTCTTCCTGCCAGAAACGCTCGATCAAAAGCATCGCCGCCGCTTCGAGTGGAAACGCGCCAACCCGGTCGGCACGCTTCTGCAGATGCGCCAATATCAAGGCATCGGCTGGATCGGGCTCGTCTTCTTCCTGATGACGCTCGGCCACATGATGTACCCAGCGGTGTGGTCGTTCGTTTCCAGCTACCGCTATGGCTGGAGCCAGCAGCAGATCGGCTTTTCGCTCGGCGCCTTCGGCCTGTGTGGCGCGATCATCATGGGGACGGTGCTGCCACGCGTGATCCCCAGGCTTGGCGAATGGAAGACGGCGGTCATCGGGCTCACATTCACCGCGCTCAGCGCCTTCGGCTACGCCTTCGCCACGCAGGGATGGATGATCTACGCGGTGATCGTCGTCGGCTGCCTGGAAGCGCTGGCCGACCCGCCGCTCAGAAGCCTCGCCGCCGCCAAGGTGCCGCCCTCGGCGCAGGGCGAGCTGCAGGGCGCGATGACCTCGCTCTTCTCGATCACCTCGATCATCACGCCGCTGCTCTACACGGCGATCTTCTCCTGGTTCACCGGGCCAAGCGCGCCCGTCACCTTCGGCGGCGCGCCGTATCTGGTCGGGGCGTGCTTCCTGCTGCTGGCGCTCATCGTCTTCGTCACCAAGGTGGCGAGGCCGGCGACGGTCACCAGCGCCACCACCGACATCGCGGAAGATGGAGCGCAGGCATGAGCCATGACGGCCGCATCGCGCTGACCAGGGACGGGGTATCGCTGTCGCGGCTGGTCTTCGGCGCCTGGCGCCTGCTCGACGGCGGCGTCCGCCCGGATGCCGATCAGGTCGCGCGGCTGATCGGCACCGCCGTCGATCTCGGCCTGACCAGTTTCGACCATGCCGACATCTATGGGAATTACGAGGTGGAGGCGGCGTTTGGAGCCGGGCTTTCGCGCTGGAACGGCAAGCGCGAGGAGATCGAGCTGATCTCGAAATGCGACATCATGCTGGCCTCGGCCAGCCGGCCGCAGAACCGGCTGAAGCACTATGACACCAGCGCCTCCCACATAAATGCCTCGGTCGACCGCTCGCTCGGCAATCTCGGCACCGATTATCTCGACCTGTTGCTGCTGCACCGGCCGGATCCGCTGATGGATGCCGACGAGACGGCGGCGGCACTGGCCGGACTGGTCAAGGCGGGCAAGGCGAGGGCGGTCGGCGTTTCCAATTTCACGCCGTCGCAATTCGATCTCCTGGCCTCGCGGCTGCCGTTCGCGCTCGCCACAAACCAGATCGAGATGTCGGTGCTGAAAACGTCGGCGTTGACCGATGGCAGCCTCGACCACGCGCAGCGCCTGGCCTACGCGCCGATGATCTGGTCGCCGCTCGGCGGCGGCTCGCTGTTCACCGGCAAGGAAAGCCGGGAGGCAAGGGTGCGTGCAGCGCTTGCGGCGGTGGCCGCCGAGGTCGGCGCCGGCGATCTCGCCGCCGTCGCCATCGCCTGGCTGCTGCGACATCCGGCCCGGCTGGTGCCGGTGCTCGGCTCGATGAAGCCCGAACGGCTGGCCGCCATGGTCAAGGCGCAGGAGATCAAGCTCGACCGCCAGCAATGGTTCGCAATATTGGAAGCGAGCGAAGGGCGGCCGGTGGCGTAAGGTCAGGCCCGCTCGGCCAGCAATTCCTCGCCGCGCTTTTCGCGGATCAGGTTGACGAAGCGGCGGAACAGATAGTGCGAGTCCTGTGGGCCGGGCGAGGCTTCCGGATGATGCTGGACCGAGAACACGGGGCGGCCCGTCAGTGCGATGCCGCAGTTCGAGCCGTCGAACAGCGAGACATGGGTTTCCTCGACGCCCTCGGGCAGCGAGTCGGCATCGACGGCAAAGCCGTGGTTCATCGAGACGATCTCGACCTTGCCGGTGGTGTGGTCCTTGACCGGATGGTTGGCGCCGTGATGGCCCTGGTGCATCTTGGCGGTCCTGCCGCCGAGCGCCAGCGCCAGCATCTGGTGGCCGAGGCAGATGCCGAACACCGGAATGTCGGTCTTGAGCAGGTCCTGGATGACCGGCACGGCATAGCCGCCGGTGGCTTCCGGGTCGCCGGGGCCGTTGGACAGGAAGATGCCGTCCGGCTGCATGGCGAGGATTTCTTCCGAACCGGTGCTGGCCGGGACCACGGTGACCTTGGCGCCGAGGCCGGCAAGCAGGCGCAGGATGTTGCGCTTGACGCCGTAGTCGATGGCCACGACGTGCAGGGACGGCTCGGTCTGTTCGCCAAAGCCTTCGTTCCACACCCATGGCGTCTCGCGCCAGACCGAGGACTGGCCCGAAGTGACTTCCTTGGCAAGGTCGAGCCCGATTAGGCCGGACCAGGCGGCGGCGCGCTGCTTCAGATCGTCGAGGTCGAAGACGCCGTCCGGCGCATGCGCGATGACGGCATTGGGCATGCCCTTTTCGCGGATCAGCGCGGTCAGCGCGCGAGTGTCGATGCCCGAGAGTGCCACGATGCCGCGCTTCTTCAGCCACTGGTCGAGGTGGCCGGCGGCGCGATAATTGGACGGGTTGGTGACATCGGCCTTGAACACCGCGCCGACGGCGCCGGCCCGCGCAGCCGGGTTGAGGTCCTCGATGTCCTCGCCATTGGTGCCGATATTGCCGATATGCGGGAAGGTGAAGGTGACGATCTGCCCGGCATAGGACGGATCGGTGAGGATCTCCTGGTAGCCGGTGAGCGCGGTGTTGAAGCAGACTTCGGCGACGGCGGAGCCGGTGGCGCCAAGGCCGCGACCCTCGATGACGGTGCCGTCGGCCAGCACCAGAAGGGCGGTCGGCTTTTCGGTTGCCCAGGCGGGCGTCATCTCGGCCATGGCGGCACTCCTATCAGGCTGTGCGCTTCGATGACGGACCATCCGCGCAGCAAACGGCGTGGCAGCGATTTCTCGAGCCCCAGCGCGTCAATTCATTGTCTTATGCAAGGCCGAGTACATAGGGGAAGGTGCCAGAACGGTCAATGATACAGCCAAGGCCCGGCATCGATTTATTTCGTCGAACAATATCAGTGGTTTGTCGGTCAGGTCGAGATTTGCCTTGTGCTCCCGGCGAGGTTATGGTCCGCGCCGTTTGTAGGAGAAGAGCACGATGCGCGGAAAAATCGCCGAATCCCTGAAGAGCGCGATGAAGGCGCAGGACAAGCACCGGCTGCCGACATTGCGGCTGATCCAGGCCGCCATCCATGACCGCGACATCGCCAATCGCGGTTCAGGCAAGGATCCCGCCAGCGACGAGGAGATCCTGCAGATCCTGGCCAAGATGGTGAAGCAGCGCGAGGAATCGGCCAAGGCATTCGAAGACGGCAAGCGCCCGGAACTGGCCGCGCTGGAGCGCGGCGAAATGGAGATCATCCGCGGCTTCCTGCCGACGCAGCTTGACGACGCAGCGATCACGGCCGCGGCCCGCGAGGCGATCGCGGCGACAGGTGCCGCCAGCCAGAAGGATATGGGCAAGGTGATCGCCGCGCTGAAGCAGAAATATGCCGGCCAGATGGATTTCGGCAAGGCGAGTGGCATCGTCAAAGGGCTGCTGCAGTAGGTTGGCGGTGGCCCGATAGGGTCAGCAGGCCGAATATGCGCGGTTCGGCCGTGCCGGCGGCGCGACATGGATTGTCCAAATCGTGACTTTGGATCTCGCTGCCCCACACAAGGGCCGCGGGATCCAACAGACGTCTACCCACTACCTTGCATAAACAGGTAGCGTGCTATATACAGGTCTCGAATTCGAGACCTGCCATGACCGATTCCATCCTCGTCCAGTTGCGAAAAGGCGCGCTTGATCTGTGCGTCCTGGCCGTGCTGTCGCGGGGTGAGAGCTATGGCTATGAAATCGCCAGCACGCTGGTCGCCGCGGTGAACATGGGGGAAGGCACGATCTATCCCCTGATGCGCCGGATGCAGAATGACGGGCTGGTCGCCACCCGCATCGTCGAGTCGAGCAGCGGGCCGCCGCGCAAATATTACCGGCTCACGCCGCTCGGCCAGCAGGCTTTCGAAGCTCACCGCCGCGACTGGCGATCCTTCGCGGGGGCCGTCGACAAACTTCTCGAGGATTTGCCATGACCAGGGATGCCTTCCTGCGCACGCTGAGACAGGGACTCGCCGGCCTGCCGCCGCAGGAGATCGAGGATATCGTTGGCGACTATGCCGCCCATTTCGCCGATGCTTCGGGCCGCGGCGAAGCGGAGGTCGCGGCGGCCCTGGGTGATCCGACCAGGATCGCCCGCGAGCTGCGCGCCGAGGCGGGCCTGCGCCGTTTCGAAGCGCATTGGAGCGTGTCGAACATGCTGGCGGCGACGATCGCCCTGGCCGGCCTTGCCTTCGTCGACATCGTCTTCCTGTTGCCTCTGCTCATCACGGCGGTCGTGCTTGCGCTCGGGCTTGGCATCACGCTCGTCGCCATCGGCGTGCTCGGCATCAAGATCATTCTCACCACGCTGCTGTTCGAGCCGGGCACTGCCGTCTCGCTCACGCTGGGACGCCTCTTCATCGGGGCCGGACTGGTGAGCGGCTTCCTTGGCGGCGGCGCCTTGTTGTTGCTGGCCATGGGCGCGGGCGTACGGGTTGTCGGGCGCTACGCCCGACTGCATTCCCGTATCATGCAAGCCGACCGCAACTCCGTTTGAGCGCTGTCAGGCGCCTGCAATTTGTCATCACGTTGAAGGAAACGGATCATGACCGGAAAACTGGCACTCGTCGCGACAGCCGGGTTGGCTGGCGCTGCCCTGTTCTTGGCCGTGGGCATCGGGCTCGCAGGGCCGGATTGGGTCAACGCGGGAGGTTCGTGGATCGCCGGCCAATCCACCTGCGGCGCGATCACGTCCGTCAGGAAGGAAGTTACGCTGCCGTTCAGCACCAATGGCAGCTTCACCATCGCTTTGCCGGCCTCGGTCCGTTACCAGCCGGGCGACAAGGCCGAAGCTGTCGTCAGCGGCGATTCCACGCTCGTCGATCATGTGCGCATGGAGGGCAGCCAGCTCAGCCTGGATTGTGAGACGGGCTGGTTTTCGCCCCGGCTCGAGGTCACCGTGTCGGGGCCGGCGATTTCGGACTGGCGACTGGTCGGCAGCGGCGAGCTTGCCCTGTCACAGGTCAACCAGCCCGAGCTACGGCTGAACATTCGCGGCAGCGGCAGCGTGGTCGCCACCGGAACTACCAAAACGGTCGGTCTGGAAATCTCTGGTTCTGGCTCGGGGCGGCTCAAGGACCTGATCGCCCAATCCGCACAGATCGAGATCCGCGGCAGCGGCGACGCGGAAGTTACCGCACGGGCGGATGCGGATGTCTCGATTTCCGGCAGCGGTGACGTCGATCTCTATGGGCACCCGACCATGCGACGGTCGCAGGTCAGGGGCAGCGGCAGCATCACGCAGGTGCCGTAGCCGGCGGCCTGCAATCCTCGAAGTGCTGGATCGTGACAGGTTTTTGGGCTTGCCAGCCCGGCCAGGTAGCGCTCGGCGTCTCTCAGGAGATTTTCCGAGGCTCCAGCGCGCGTCGCAAGGCCGGCGCTTCCTGCTGGATGTGATCCCATAACCGGTTCGCGATCGGCCCGTGCGGCCGGTCGCGGCGGCGCGCCACCACCAGTTCGTCGGTGCGGCCAGGCATGTGGCGGCCGGCGATGGACAGCAGGCGTCCGTCACGGAGTTCGTCCTCGATCAGGAAGCGGGGCAGGTGGCCCCAGCCAAGGCCCTGCAGGATGATCTCCTTCTTCATGCCCTGGTCGGGCACCAGGCATTGCGGCGCGCCTTCGACCATGAAGTAGTCCTGCCGAGGCGAATGGCGGGCGGTGTCGCGCATGACGCATTGGGTGAGCGCCCGCATCTGGTCCAGCGTGATCGGCTGCGTGAGGCGCTCGGGCAAAAAGCCTGGCGCCGCCACGGGAATGAACGGCACCTTGCACAGATCGATCCATTCCACCCGCGCGTCGCCCTTGTCCACCCAATGCAGGATCAGGTCGGCCTCGTCATCGAAAAGTCGCTCCCAAGGGCCGCCGACGGCTTCGAAATGCAGATGCAGGCGCGTGCCCGGGCATTGGGCGAAGAACCGTCCGAGCATGCCCAGCACCTGCGGCCTCGGGCAGAGGTCGCCGATCACGACATGGATCTCGCTTTCCTCACCCATCGAGAGCTGGGCGGCATGGACGCGCAAGCCTTCCAGTTCGCGCAGCAGCGATTGCGCCCGGCGGTGGAACGACAGTCCCGCCTCGGTCGGGCGCACGCGATAGCCGCTGCGATCCAGCAGAACGAGGTCGAGCTGTCGTTCGAGCTTGGCGACAGCGGCGAACACCGCCGGGTGCGAGCGGTGCAGCAGGGCCGCCGCCGGCTGAAAGCCGCCGGTGCGGATCACCGCATCGAAGCATTGCAAATCGTGCAAGGTGAATTCGGCCATGTCAGCTTTGACTACAGAGTTTGTCCTATCTTTGTAATATCAACAAAAGCCCGTCGCGACTACGTTCCGCTCATTCAACGTTCCAGAAGGTTTTTTCATCATGAGTGAGCTGAATTTCGTGACTGTCGGCGACGGCACGCGCATCGCCTATCGCTTCGATGGCGATGCCGCAAAGCCGGTGCTGGTGCTGTCGAACTCCATCGGCACCACGCTGCATATGTGGGACGGGCAGGTCGGCGAGCTGTCCAGGCATTTCCGTGTCCTGCGCTACGACTTTCGCGGCCATGGCGGGTCAAGCGCCCCGGTCGGTGCCTATTCGCTCGACCGGCTTGGCCGCGACGTGATCGAGCTGCTCGATGCGCTCGGGCTTGGGCGGGTGCATTTCCTCGGCCTGTCGCTCGGCGGCTTCGTCGGGCAGTGGCTCGGCATCCATGCGCCCGAGCGCATCGACCGGCTGATCCTGAGCAACACCTCGTCTCATCTCGGGCCGGCAAGCTATTTCGACGAGCGGATTGCCGTTGTCCGGCAGGCGCCTGACATGGCGGAAACCGCCGAAATGTTCCTCAACAACTGGTTCCCCGCGCGGAAGGTGGCGGCCAACGAACCGGTTATCGAGGCGTTCCGAACCATGCTGCTCGCTATCGACCGGCAAGGCCTGGCCGGCCTGTTCGCCGCCGTTCGCGATGCCGATCTTCGCCGCACCGTCGCGCTGATCAACCGGCCGACGCTGGTGATCGCCGGCGAGCATGACACGGTGACGGCAGCCAGCCACAGCGAACTGATCGCGGCGGCCGTGCCCGGCGCGAAGCTGGTCGTGCTGCCGGCGGTCCACCTGTCGAACGTAGAGTATCCGGCGGAGTTCATGGAGGCCGTGCTCGGTTTTCTGCGCTGACCGAAAGTCTGCTCCCGTGGGGTCTGCTGTAGAGCGGACCTCACGGCCCCTTGCACATCGGCACCGGCTGCGGTGGCGGTGCCGGGTGGTCCTGCCTGTATTGGGCGATGATCGGTTCGAGGGTTTTTCGCGGCCAGAATTTCGGTGCGCCGATTTCCTTCAGGCAGGATGCGTTCCAATAGGGTGCTTCGCCCGATGGCGAATGGCTTTTCGCCGCCTGCGCGACGGCGGCGATGTCGCGTGATTCCGGATAGATGTAGAGCGTCGTCGGATTGTCCTTCACCATCGCGATGATCTGCTGCGCATCCGTCGGCGACCAGCTGGTGCAGCCATTGCTGCGGCCGCCGGCATAGTCCACCAGCTTGCCGAATGGCACCAGGCCGTCATGGTCGGCGTATGAGCTGTTGGGGCTTTTGCGCATGCACATGCCGCGCAACACCTGCGCCGCATGGCCGCCGATCACGCGCTGCCTGGCATTGGCAGCTTCGCCTTCGCCGTCGAACTGGATGAAGGTGCGCTGGAAAGCCACGTCCTGTTTCGCGCCGGTGCGATAAAAACCCTTGAAGGATGTTTTCGCCTCGCTGGTCATATAGGCGCCGCCGGCGGTCAGTTCGGAATCCATGGCATTGCCGAAGTTCTTGGAGCACCGCCTGCCGTTCGAAAAATCGATCGTGCCTTTCAGATTCCGGCCGCCGCCATGACCCGACGAGATGGCGTGAAACGACTGGCTGGCCTCGCAGATGACGTAGTACCGGCGCCCGAGCACGCCGTTGCCCATGTCGCCGGGACGTGTCGCGTCCATGGCGAAATAGCAGGGGTTCCTGACCGCGCCTTGCGCCACCTTTTTCAGGTAGAGCGCGCGTGCCCGCTCCAGCACCACGGTTGAGATCTGGCCGTCGCTGTCGCCGACATGCGCCTGCAGCCAGGCCGGGATGGCCGAGGGCGCGGCAATGGACCGGACCGTCGCGGTCAGGGCAATAACGATGACAAGAAGGCTGAGGGTGACGACTATACCCAGAGGGAAAAATCTCAACCGCATCGGTTCAATTCTCCTGCCGAAGCCATGCGAATCCCTGCGGTGTCATATCCGCAATCCATCTTAAAATGTCTCGCGGCAATCGGCGAAACACATCTTGTTTAGCGCGCCCGCAAGTCCGAACGAAAAACCGGGGCCGGCGCGCGCACCGCCCATAGACCGGGATGCTGGTCCAAGGCTTGCGGCCGATGTCTCCAGCGACATGCGCGATTTTCGATCCGCAAGGGTTAAGCTATGATGTGATTCTGGCGTGGCCCGCGCCTCCTCCCTCCAATGGGAAAGCATCAGTTCATGCGGGGCACTCTCATCACTGAACCGACTGTTCGAGCGCAAGGCATAAGGAGGGGTTGCGAAGACGGCTCGCACCAGGAGGTTAGCCATGAAACTATCCGCGCCCATCTACCATCTGAAGCGCCAGGCCAGGCTGTTGTCGCGCCAGGCAGGAATTCCGCTCCACCAGGCGCTTGATCGTATTGCCGCGCAGCAAGGTTTTGCCAGCTGGAGCCTGCTTGCGGCCAAGCTGTCCGAGACAGCGCCCGCCGGTAGACTGTTCGCGCAACTCAGACCTGGCGATCTGGTCCTGGTCGGCGCGCGACCCGGCCACGGCAAGACGCTGATGAGCCTCGAACTCGCGGTCGAAGCCATGAAATGTGGCCATCGCAGCGTGTTCTTCACGCTGGAATATACGCAACGCGATGTGCTGGAGCGTTTTCGCGCCATCGGCGTGGAGCCGGCCCGGTTCGACAGCCTGTTCGAATTCGACACGTCCGATGCCATCAGCGCCGACTACATCGTCAGGATCTTGCGATCGGCGCCGCGCGGCACGCTGGTGGTCATCGACTATCTGCAACTGCTCGATCAGAGACGTGAGAACCCCGGCCTGATGGAGCAGGTGCGCACGCTGAAGGCTTTCGCGCGCGACAGCGGCGTCATCCTGGTCTTCATCTCGCAGATCGACCGCTCCTACGATCCCGCGACAAAGCCGGTTCCCGATATCGGCGACATCAGGTTGCCCAACCCGCTCGATCTGTCGCTGTTCGACAAGACCTGCTTCCTGAACAAGGGCGAGATCCGCTTCCAGGCGGCTTGAGCGTGTTCCCGGCCATGGCTATGCATGGATCATGGTCGAGATCGTCAAACCCGCGCTTGAACATCTGCCGTCCTACAAGGCGGCGCTCGAGCGCGGCTGGTCGCCGGACAATGTGCGGCTCCAGGAGGCGACGCGCGAGCAGTTGGCGGCGATCGAGCAGGATCCGGTGGCCTTCCTGGCCAGCCTCGAAGATCCCGAGGCCAGGGGTGGCCCGATCACCTTGCCGGACGGCAGGCAAGTGGCGCGCCTGCCGGGTTTCCGCCGCTGGATCTGGGATGGCGAGGCATCGGGCTCGATCGGCTTGCGCTGGCAAAAGGGCACGGCGCAACTGCCCTCGCATGTGCTTGGCCATATCGGCTATGCGGTGGTGCCATGGAAGCGGCGGCGCGGCTACGCCACGCAGGCCTTGCGGCTGATGCTTGACGAGGCGAGGGCGGTCGGCCTGCTCTATGTCGAGATCACCGCCAAGCCTGGCAATCCGGCCTCGCACAAGGTGATCCTGGCCAACGGCGGCAGGCTGGTCGAGCGCTTCTTCGAGGATGCCGCCTATGGCGGGGTGGAGAGTTTGCGGTTCCGGATCGAGCTGTAGATCGCCTTCTGGGCGACATCAGCGCTGATCGCGCAGCCAGTCGGCCAGCGATGCGCGATGCTTGCCGGCCCTGCCTGTGAAGGCCTCGGCGGACAGCATGGAGTTCAACACCGCCTCGTGCGTCGCTTCCGCCGCCGCGCGGAAAAGCATGTCGATGCGCGCTTCGTTGAGCGCGAGCAGGGGCACCAGGTCGCGGCTTTCATCGTGGTCGACCAGATTGCCGGTGCTGAAGGCGATGGCTATGTCGCCACTGCCATGGCCCCAGAAGGAACCGAGCCGGGCGATGCCGGCCCCGGCGCGGCGCGCCACCCTTTCTAGCTGGCGGTGTTCGATCGGCACATCGGTTGCCAGCACGATCATCACCGAGCCGCGCTCGACCCCGGCCGGTTGTCCGGGGTCCGGCCGGCGCCCATCGGGCAGAACGAGGTCTCCGGGCCTGCCGAAATTCGACAGAACCAGAACGCCGAGGTGATGGCCGCCGGCGAGCGCGATTCTTCTGGACGCCGAGCCGATGCCGCCTTTGAAGCCGAAGCAAGTCATTCCCGTTCCGGCGCCGACATTGCCTTGTTCGACTTCGCCTTCATGCGCGTCCGCCAGCGCGGCGAGGGCGTGTTCCTCTGATATCGCGAGGGCCTGGATGTCGTTCAGCGGACCGTCATTGCATTCGCCGACCAGCGGATTGACGGTTCCGGTGGTGCGGCCGATATCCGGGTTCTGGCGTATGGCGTCGCGGATCAGCGCAGTGGCGCAGGTGCCGACCGAGAGCGTGTTGGTCAGGAGAACAGGCGTTTCGATGGTGCCGAGTTCCTGCACCTGCGCCAGGCCGGTGGTCTTGCCGAAGCCGTTGATGACATGGCTTGCCGCCGTCACCTTCTTGCGAAACAGATTTCCGCCATGCGGCAGGATCGCGGTCACCCCGGTGTTCGTGTCGCCGTTGCGCAGCGTGCAGTGGCCGACGCGTACACCGGGCACATCGGTGATCGCATTGTGTGCGCCCGCCGGCAAGATGCCGCAGCTCAAGCCGAAATCGCTGACGGTGCTCGCCATGTCTGCTCCTGGTCTCACGAGCGGCCCGCGCCCGAGCCGAGGTCCACGTCGGACCGGATTTCCGTATCAGACGTGCTCGTCCGCACACAGCGCATGGTCTGACAGCGCGCGGATGACATAGCAGTCGCCGACCGTCTTGCCGTCGCAGCAGGAGGCGATGCGTTCCAGTTCGGTTTCCAGCCGCTTCAGCTGGGCGATCTTTTCGCGCACCGAAATCAGTTGCTCCTGCGCGATCTTGTCGGCATGGCCGCAGGGCTGCTCCGGGTGGCCGCTGAGATCGATCAGGGCGCGGATGTCCTCGACGGCAAAGCCAAGGTCGCGGGCGTGGCGGATGAAGGCCAGCCGTTCCAGCTCCTGCCTGCTATAGCGGCGCTGGTTGCCTTCCGAGCGCTCGGGCGCCGCGACCAGGCCCATCTGCTCGTAATAGCGGATGGTCGGCACCTTGACCCCGGTGCGACGGGAGAGATCACCGATCGAAAACATGCATTTTGCCTCTTGAAGCTATAGCGACTAGAGCAATTACAGTGCCTGGCATCAGGGTTCAAGACCCGTGAGGCGGCGCGTCGCGCGGGTGAGAAAGCAGACGGGTGATGGAATGACTTCTCCTCTAAGGCAGACACGGTTCAAGATCGGAGGCATGGACTGCGCCTCCTGCGCGGCCAAGATCGACACGGCGGTGCGCCGCCTCGACGGTGTCGCCGATGTCTCGGTTTCGGTGACCGGCGCCAGCATGACGGTCAGCCATGGCGGCCTGCTCAATGACGACAAGGTGCTGCGGCAGGTGGCGCGGCTGGGTTACGGTATCGTCAAAGCGGAGGCAGGGACCGGTGGGCCGGCGGCCAGGGCGCATGACCATGCCGCTCATGATCACGAAGGCCATGACCATGAAGGTCACGACCACGAAGGCCACGGCCATGGCGGCGGCCAACAAATCACCGACGAGGCTGCTGGCTCATCCCATCTTCACGGCCACGCGGAGCCGGGGCAGGCGTGGTGGCGTAGCCGCCGCTCGGCGCTGACGCTGGCCTGCGCGGCGGCGCTTCTCGCCGCCTATGGCATCGGCCATCTGTTTCCTTCGGCCGAGCGTTGGGTCTTCCTGGCTGCGTTGCTGGTCGGTCTCGTACCGATCGCGCGGCGTGCGCTGATGGCGGCGCTGGCCGGCACGCCGTTCTCGATCGAGATGCTGATGACCATCGCCGCTGTTGGCGCGGTGATGATCAATGCAACGGAAGAAGCGGCGGCCGTGGTGGTGCTGTTCCTGATCGGCGAGCTGCTGGAAGGTGTGGCCGCCGGCCGGGCGCGGGCCAGCATCCAGGGCCTGGCCGACCTGGTGCCGAAGACGGCGCTGGTCGAGCGTGGAGGCGGCACTTGGGAAGTACCCGCGGACCTGGTTGCCGTCGGCGACGTCATCGTGGTGCGGCCCGGCGACCGCATTCCGGCCGATGGCGAGATAACAGAGGGTTCGAGTGACATCGACGAGGCGCCGGTGACCGGCGAGAGTACGCCGAAGCGCAAGGGTGTCGCGGACATCGTCTTCGCCGGCACGATCAACAGCGATGGCGTGCTGAAAGTGCGGGTGACGGCTGCCGCTTCCGACAACACCATCGCCCGCGTCGTGCGCCTGGTCGAGGAGGCGCAGGAGGCCAAGGCGCCGACCGAGCGCTTCATCGACCGCTTTTCAAGATACTATACGCCCGGCGTTCTGGCGGTCGGTGCGCTGGTGGCCGTGCTGCCGCCGCTGATCGCCGGCGGCGACTGGAACGAATGGATCTACAAGGGCCTGGCGATCCTCTTGATTGGCTGCCCCTGCGCGCTGGTGATTTCGACGCCCGCCGCGATCGCGGCGGGGCTCGCGACCGGCGCGCGGCGCGGCCTGTTGATGAAGGGCGGTGCGGTGCTGGAAGGCTTTCGCCGGATCACCGCGGTTGCCTTCGACAAGACCGGCACGCTCACCGCGGGCAAGCCTGTCGTTACCGACATCGTCGCCTATGGCCGCGATGAGCGCAGCGTGCTGGCGCTGGCGGCGGCACTCGAAGAAGGCTCCAGCCATCCGCTGGCGGCGGCGATCCTGGATAGGGCGAGGGCGGACAAGGCGCCGGTCCCGCCGGCGCTGGCGGCCAAGGCGATTTCTGGCATGGGCGTCGAAGGCAGTGTCGGCGGCGTGGCTGTGTTCCTCGGCTCCGGCCAGGCGGCAGGCGAACGCGCTGCGATGACGCAGGCGCAGCGTCTTGCCGTCGACGGTCTCAACGGTCAAGGCAAGACCGTTTCGGTGCTGGTGGCGGATGGCGTGGTGGCCGGGCTGATCGCCATGCGTGACGAGCCACGGCCGGATGCGGCAGCCGGCATCGCGGCACTCAAGTCAGAGGGCATCCGCGCGGTGATGCTGACCGGCGACAATCGCCGCACGGCGCAAGCCATCGCCGCTTCGCTCGGCATCGAGGCGCGGGCGGAATTGTTGCCGCAGGACAAGCAGCGCATCGTCGGCGAATTGCAGCGTGAAGGGTTCAAGGTGGCCAAGGTCGGTGATGGCATCAACGACGCGCCGGCGCTCGCCGCCGCCGATATCGGCATCGCCATGGGCGGCGGCACCGATGTGGCGCTGGAAACGGCCGACGCGGCGATCCTGCATGGCCGTGTCCGGGACGTTGCCCGCATGGTGCGGCTGTCGCGGGCGGTGATGGCCAATATCGGCCAGAACATCACCGTGGCGCTGGGGCTGAAGGCAGTGTTCCTGGTCACCACCATTGCCGGCATCACCGGCCTGTGGCCAGCGATCCTGGCCGACACCGGCGCCACCGTGCTGGTCACCGCCAACGCCATGCGCCTGTTGCGCTGGCGCGGGTGAGGGCTTGTCGTGGGCTATTCGGCCGGGGCCGTCAGTGGCGGCGTGGCGTTGCTGCGGGCTTCCCAGAGCTGGGAGACGACAGCCACCGCCACGGCGACCAGCATGGCGAAAGCGCCGACCACCGGCAGGCTGCGGTAGCCGTAGCCGGCATTGAGCATGGCGGCGCCGAGCGACGCTGCCAGCGCGATGCCGACATTGAAGCCGGACGGGATCAGCGAGGAGGCGAGATTGGACGCGTCGGCCGTCCAGGCCAGGATGCGGGTCTGGATCGGCGTGCCGATGGCGAAGTTGAGGCCACCCCAGATGACGATCGCAACAACCATTGGTACGGGGTAGGGGCTGACGGCGTAGATGATCGCCAGCGTCACTGCCTGCAGGGCCAGCATGGTTATGAGCGACGGCATCAGCTTCCAGTCGGATAGCTTGCCGCCGAGGAAGACGCCAAGCGTCGCGCCGACGCCATTGAGCAACAGCACCCAGGGTACCAGGTCTTCGTCGAGCCCGGTGACCTCAAGCAAGGTCGGCGTGATGTAGGTGAACAGGCAGAACTGGCCGAGCATCAGCATGAGCATGAGGATCAGCGAGGTCCAGACCTGCTGGCGCGCCAGCACGCGGACCTCACGCGCCAGGCCGGCGGGCTTGGCCTGATATCCGGCGGTGCGCGGCAACAGCGCCGCCATGGCGCAAGTCGCCGCCACGCCCAGCGCGCACATTACCCAGAAGGTCGCGCGCCAGCCCCAGATGTTGCCGATGGCGGTGCCGGCCGGCACGCCGATGACGTTAGAGACGGTGAGGCCGGACAGGATGACCGCCACCGCCATGCCGCGCTTGTCCTCGGGAACCAGGCCGACAGCGACCACCATGGCGACGCCGAAATAGGCGCCGTGCGCGACGGCCACGGCGATGCGCAGCAGCAGCATCGAGGTGAAGTCTGGCGCCAGCGCACAGGCCGCCTGGCCGATGGTGAAAGCGATGGCGAGGCCGAGCAGCAAGGTCTTGCGCGGCAGGGATTTGGTGGCGAGCGCCAGCAGCGGGCCGCCAATGGCGATGCCGCAGGCGTAGCCGGAGACCAGATAGCCGGCGGATGGAACCGAAACGCCGAGCCCCTCAGCCACTTGCGGCAGCACGCCGGCAATGACGAATTCGGTGGTGCCGAAAGCAAAAGCGGCAATGAACAGGGCAATGAGCGGAAGCGACATGGGAAAGCCTTGGCTGGAATGGCGTCAAACCACGGATGGGCGGCGCGGGCAATCCAGAAATTTTTGTCGCGACTTTAGCTTTTCTTGACTGGTCTGCTTACCGCTGGCGCGCAATCTCGAAAAGGGCATGCCGGCAGCGGGCAAGTCGCTAAACAGGGGTCCTGCGCCCGTAAGGGATCTTCAGCCATGCACGCTCATGAAAATAATAGAGCAGCGATTTGGTGAAGACCTCCGTCACGCCGATGGCGGCGGCCAGCTTGATGCTGCCAGTCACCACAAGCGAGATGATCATCGTGTCGATGGTGCCGGTTATTCGCCAGGAAAGCGCCTTGGCGAAACTGCGCGAATGGGTATCCATCGATTTCCTCCCGGGGGCATCGATGCTTAGCCGACGGGCGGCAGGGTGAGCAAAGACTAATTTTTCCGTTCAAGCCGGAATGACGCAAGCTTATTCCCAGGTTGACGCCGCCGCGGCAAATCCGTTCTCGCTAGCTTGCCTTCAGTCGGGATCCTGTGAGAAGGCCGCGCTCTTCCAGCACCGGATAGGCCATCGAGGCCAGCAGCGAATTGATCTGCTTCAGGTCGCGGATGGTGTCGAGATGGATCGAGCTGGTCTCGACGCTTTTGGCGGTGCCTTCGCGCAGCCGCAGGAAATGGCTGGCGCTGGTTTCCTTCTCGCGGTCGCGCAACTGGTCCTTCTCCAGCACCAACTGGCGGGCCGTTTCGGGGTCGCGCGAGACCAGCACGTTGAAGGCAAGCCTGGCGTTGGCCAGCACCGAGCCGTGGAAGGCGCACAATTCGCTCCAGCCCTCGTCGGTGAATTCCAGCCCGCGATCGACTTTCTTCTTCACATGCACCAGCATGTTGCGCACGATGATGTCGCCGACCTGCTCGAGCTTGACGCAGGCGCCGATCAGTTCCTGGCAGCGCAGCGCCTCGTCCTCGGTCAGCGGGTTCTTGGTGACCTTGGCGAGATAGAGCTTGATCGCAGCATGCTTGCGGTCGACACGGTCGTCGAGGGCGGCCAGCGCCTTGATCTTGTCGGCGTCGGCGCTCTCATAGAGTTCGATGATGCGCTTCAGCATGATCTCGACCGTCTCGCAGACCCGCACCACTTCGCGCGTCGCGTTGGCCAGAGCCTGGCTCGGCACGTCGAGCGCGCTTTCATTGAGCGCGGACAATTCGATGACGTCGAGCGAGGCGGCCGGTGCCCTGGTACCGAGTTCGACGATCTTCTCCGAGGCGCGGTAGACGAAGCCGGCCAGCGGCAGGCCTGCCAGCAGGATGATGACGTTGAACAGGATGTGGGCGTTGACGATCTGGTCGGCCGCCGTCGCGCCGAGGAAGCCGACATGCGGCCGGACGATCATGAACAGGACCAGCATGACCAGCGAGCCGAGCCCGCGCATCAGCAGATTGCCGATCGGCACGACGCGCACGGCGGGCCCGGCCGAGCGGGTCAGCATTGGCGCGATGATCGAGGAGCCGAGATTGACGCCGAGGATGAGGACGACGCCGAGTTCCGGGCTGATCAGGCCGCGGCCGGCCAGCGTCGCCATCAAAAGCACCGCGGCGATGCTCGACTGGAACAGCCAGGTGATCAGCGCCGCCAAGAGATAGGCGGTGATGGAATCGCTGGAGAAGTAGTTGATGATGACAGGCATGAGCTGGCTGTTGCGCAGCGGCTCTGACGCCTGGCCGATCATTTCCAGCGACAGGATCAAGAGGCCGATGCCGACCAGGATGCGGCCGGTCTGGCGCCAGTCGCGCCGCTCGGTGGCCATGAACATCACCGTGCCGGTGATCAGGCAGAGCGGCACCAGCAGCGTAAGGTCGAAGGTCAGCAGCTTGACCACCAGCGCCGAGCCGATCTCGGCGCCGCGCACCGCCAATTGGCCGGCCGCGCCCGAGACGATGCCGGAACCGGCGAAGGAGCCGACCAAAAGCGTCACGGCGGTCGAGCTCTGCAGGGCGATGGCAAGGCCGGTGCCGGCCAGCACCGCCATGATCGGATTGCGCATGGTGGCGCGCAGCCTGTGGCGCAGCACGTCGCCATAGGCGCGTTCGACGCCGGTCTTCACCATGCGGGTGGCAAACAGCATCAGCGCGACGGCGCCGGCCAGGTGCAGGAGGACGACGGAACCGCTCATTTCGGCGCCGGCATGCGGACAGGGCACGCGGTGCGGGCGGCGCGGCGAACAGGCGGAAAAGCAAGGGTTCGAATCATGGCCATGGCACTGTGAATAATAGCCGGAATATTTTAGCCGAATAATAAAAATTTGGCGATTTCAAGAGGCCGTCGCGGCGCGACATGCCGTGTCGGGAAATGGATGGGTGCGCAAATGGTTGCAGTGGCCGCTCAGGAGGACGGCCACTTTGCCGGTGGTCTGGCCCCCCGTCTTTGCGAGAATGTTCAAATATCGGCATTAAGCGGAAGATTTCATTACATAATTGTAATGCCGATGTTCAGTTTCAGTTCATCCGCTGGCCACTATTCCTCGGGCATCGACAACAAAGGAGATTTCTGATGAAGCGCATTGTTCTTTCTGTCCTTGCCGTCTCGATGCTGGCCGCCACCTCACTCACCGGCCAGGCCGCGCCGATGAACGCGCCGGCCGCGCCGCAGTCGACCTACGCCAAGGTCGACTGGCAGAAGCCCGGCCACCACAATGATGTGAGGAAGCGCGTCTTCAAGAAAAAGGTCGTCGTGAAGCGGAACCACTGGCGCAACGGCCAGAAATATTCCGGCTGGCGGCAGCACCAGCCGATCCGCGACTATGGTCGCTACGGCCTGCATCGTCCCGGCCGCGGCCAGGAATGGATCCGTGTCGGCAACGACTATGTGTTGGTCGGCATCCTCTCGGGCGTCATCTTCGGCGCACTTGCCGCGCAATAGGTTCCCGCATAGCGGGGCTGGGAAGGAAGGCGGCCCGCAACGGCTGCCTTTCTTTTTGCCCTGTGGAAACCGGGTATGGCCCGTATTGGGGGTCGTCGGAATTCGCTGGCATGATTATATGGTGGGGAAACGAGTTCCCTCAATGCGCTTTCCGCCCGCCTTTCTCGACGAGATCCGCGACCGCGTGCCGATTTCATCGGTTATCGGCCAGCGCGTGGCCTGGGACCGCAGGAAGACCAACGCGTCGCGCGGCGACTTTTGGGCCTGCTGCCCGTTCCATGGCGAGAAGAGCCCGTCCTTCCACTGCGAGGACAAGAAGGGCCGCTACCATTGTTTCGGCTGCTCGGTCTCGGGCGATCATTTCAAATTCCTGACCGAACTCGACGGAATGAGTTTCCCTGAAGCGGTCGAGAAGATCGCCGACATGGCCGGCGTACCGATGCCGGTCCGCGACGCCCAGGAGGAGCGCCGCGAGAAGGAACGCGCCAGCCTTACCGACGTCATGGAAATGGCGACCGCCTTTTTCCAGGAACGGCTGCAGGGTCCGGAAGGAGCGAAAGCCCGCGCCTATCTGCGTGATCGTGGGCTGACGCCGGCCACACAGCAGTCATTCCGTCTTGGCTTCGCGCCCGATAGCCGCAACGCGCTGAAAGAGCATCTCGCGGCAAAAGGCGTGCCGAAGGCGGATATCGAGGCTTGCGGACTGGTGCGTCATGGCGACGACATTCCGGTCTCCTATGACTGGTTCCGCGACCGCATCATGTTCCCGATCCCGGATTCGCGCGGCAAGATCATCGCTTTCGGTGGCCGTGCGCTGGCGCCCGACGCGCTGGCCAAATACATGAACTCGCCCGACACCGAGCTCTTCCACAAGGGCAATGTGCTCTACAATTTCGCCCGTGCGCGCAAGGCGCTCGCCAAGGACGGCACGGTCATTGCCGTCGAAGGCTATATGGACGTGATCGCGCTAGCGCAGGCCGGTTTCGAGAATGTCGTGGCGCCGCTCGGCACCGCGCTCACCGAAAACCAGCTGGAGCTGTTGTGGCGCATGGCGCCGGAGCCGATGCTGTGCTTCGACGGCGACAAGGCTGGTCTGAAGGCGGCGTGGCGGGCCGCCGACTTGGCGTTGCCTTCGGTGCAGGCCGGCCGCTCGGCGCGCTTCGCGCTGCTGCCGGAAGGCAAGGATCCCGACGATCTCGTCAAGGCCGAGGGACCGGAGGCTTTCCGCGCCGTGCTTGCCGAAGCGCGTCCGCTGGCCGACCTGTTGTGGATGCGCGAGACGTCAGGCGGCGTCTTCGACACGCCGGAGCGCCGGGCGGAACTGGAGAAGCGGCTGCGCGAACTCACCAGCCGCATCCGCGACGAGAGCCAGCGCTACCACTACCAGCAGTGGATGCGCGAGCGGGTGCTGAACTTCTTCAGCGCCCAGCGCGATGCGCGGCAAGGCCGTCAGGACTGGAAACCGGGACAGGGCAAGACTTCGGCGCCCGGCGGACAATTCGCCAAGCCGGGTGGCGGCCGCATGACGATCACCGAAAGCCTCGGCCAGTCCGCGCTGGTCAAGCGCGGCAGCGAGGGCATGTCGGTGCGCGAGGCGACGATCATCGTGGCCTTGGTCAACCATCCGGCGCTGATCGACGAGAATTTCGCCCACGTCGAATTTCTCGACCTCGCCAATTCCGAGCTGCAGCGGCTGCATGCCGCCATCCTCGATGCGATGGCGCACGACATGGCCAATGATCGCCATGCCGTGGTGGCGACGATCGAGCGTGCCGGCTGCGCCGAAATCTGGGAGCGCGCCGTCGGCCTGATCCGGCGGGCGCGGCAATGGCCGGCGCTGGAGACGGCGGCACTCGACGACGCCCGCGACGCTCTGAACCAGGCCCTGCACTTGCAGCGCAGCGCGCGCACCTTACATAAGGAACTGAAACAGGCGGAAGCGGCGCTCGAAGCGGATCCCTCGGACGAAAACTTCCGCCATCTGATCGAAATTCAGGCGCAATTTCAGGATGTACAGGCGACGGAAGCGCTGATCGAAGGATTTGGCGTTTCGTCGGGCAGGGCTGGGCGAGCCTAAGTGCAGCTGAGTGCAGGAATGAGAGCGTGGCCGGGCTTCCCAGTGGAGCAAGGCGCGCTAAGTCGGGTAATTGATTCGCTTTTTTCATGCGAATCATGCCAGAGGCGCTTGACCTTCAGACAGAATGGCGGAATCAGGACGATTCGAAACGTTAACCCGCACCCGCGCCGACGGGAAATGAGCGATGTGAGGTACTGGTCACTGGACAGGCAGGCCGCCTGCCACAGATATCAGGGTTAATCTGGACTTAACGATCAATGAAGTTAGTGGCCCGGTGAAGCGCGTTTCGAAACGAGCCTATCCGATTTGACTGGTCCGACAGCTTACGCGGCCCCGATGCCCGGCCGCTAGGAGAAGATAAAAATTATGGCGACTAAGGAAAAGGAAGAGGTCGAGACCGAACGCGAAGGCGCCACCGATGGCCCTCTGCTCGACCTTTCCGATGATGCTGTCAAGAAGATGATCAAGGCCGCCAAGAAGCGCGGCTATGTCACGATGGACGAGTTGAATTCGGTGCTGCCTTCCGAGGAAGTGACCTCCGAGCAGATCGAGGACACGATGGCGATGCTGTCCGACATGGGCATCAACGTCGTCGAGGATGACGAGCAGGGCGAAGAGGCCGAGGCCGGCGACACCGCGGCGGACGCCGAGGAAGATGCCAACGAACTGGCCGAACAGACCGGCACGGCGGTTGCCGCCACCACCACCAAGAAAGAACCGACCGACCGCACCGACGATCCGGTGCGCATGTATCTGCGCGAGATGGGCTCGGTGGAGCTTTTGTCGCGCGAGGGCGAAATCGCCATTGCCAAGCGCATCGAGGCCGGCCGCGAGACGATGATCGCGGGCCTGTGCGAAAGCCCGCTGACCTTCCAGGCCATCATCATCTGGCGCGACGAGCTCAACGAATCCAAGATCCTGCTGCGCGAGATCATCGATCTCGAAGCCACCTATGCCGGCCCGGAAGCCAAGCAGGCGCCGGTGGTCGAGCGCATCGAGGAAGCGCCCAAGGCCGAGGAAAAGCCGCGGCGCGGGCGCGACGATGAAGACGACATCACCAATGTCGGCGCCGATACGCGCGGCATCGGGGACGACGACGAGGAAGACGAGGACGAGGCGAGCCTCTCGCTGGCGGCCATGGAAGCGGAACTGCGTCCGCAGGTCATGGAGACGCTCGACGTCATCGCCGACACCTACAAGAAGCTGCGCAAGCTGCAGGACCAGCAGGTCGAGAACCGTCTGGCCGCGGCCGGCACGCTATCGCCCAGCCAGGACCGCCGGCTGAAGGAGCTGAAGGACCAGCTGATCAAGGCTGTGAAGTCGCTGTCGCTCAACACGGCGCGCATTGAGGCGCTGGTCGAGCAGCTCTACGACATCAACAAGCGCCTGGTGCAGAACGAGGGCAAGCTTTTGCGCCTCGCCGAAAGCTATGGCGTGCGCCGCGAGGAGTTCCTGAAGGAATATCAGGGTTCCGAGCTTGACCCCAACTGGACGCGCGCGATCGGCAACCTGACCTCGCGCGGCTGGAAGGAATTCACCAAGAACGAGAAGGATGCGATCAAGGACCTGCGCGCCGAGATCCAGCACCTGGCCACCGAAACGGCGATCTCGATCCTGGAATTCCGCAAGATCGTCAACCAGGTGCAGAAGGGGGAGCGCGAAGCCGCGATCGCCAAGAAGGAAATGGTCGAGGCCAATCTGCGCCTCGTCATCTCGATCGCCAAGAAATACACCAATCGCGGCCTGCAGTTCCTCGACCTCATCCAGGAAGGCAATATCGGCCTGATGAAGGCGGTCGATAAGTTCGAATACCGCCGCGGCTACAAGTTCTCGACCTACGCGACATGGTGGATCCGGCAGGCGATCACGCGTTCGATCGCCGATCAGGCGCGCACCATCCGCATTCCGGTGCACATGATCGAGACGATCAACAAGATCGTGCGCACCTCGCGCCAGATGCTGCACGAGATCGGCCGCGAGCCGACGCCGGAGGAACTGGCCGAAAAGCTCGCCATGCCGCTGGAAAAAGTGCGCAAGGTGTTGAAGATCGCCAAGGAGCCGATCTCGCTCGAAACGCCTGTCGGCGACGAGGAGGATTCGCATCTGGGCGATTTCATCGAGGACAAGATGGCGATCCTGCCGATCGACGCCGCGATCCAGGCCAATCTGCGCGAGACGACGACGCGGGTTCTGGCCTCGCTTACGCCGCGCGAGGAGCGCGTGCTGCGCATGCGCTTCGGCATCGGCATGAACACCGACCACACGCTGGAGGAAGTCGGCCAGCAGTTCTCGGTCACCCGCGAGCGTATCCGCCAGATCGAAGCCAAGGCGCTGCGCAAGCTCAAGCACCCGAGCCGGTCGCGCAAGCTGCGCAGCTTCCTCGACAGCTGAGACATACCGACAGCAAGAATGGAAGGGCGCCACCGGCGCCCTTTTTCGTTTGCGGCACGCGCTCTTGCGGCTCGCCCCCTTCAGGAGGATAATTTCCAGGTCGGATGCATTTTCTGGGCGACAACCCGGATGCCCGCCCCGGCGAAGAGGCCGTGCTCCGTGGCCCCGGAGGGAGGCGTACCATGACAACCTACATCATGCTGATGAACTGGACCGAGCAGGGCGCGAAGAACGTGCGCGATTCGCCCAAGCGCCTCGACGCCGCCAGGAAGCAGCTGGGCGACATGGGCGGATCATTCAAGGCGTTCTACCTGACCATGGGCGAGTTCGACATGGTGGCGGTGGTCGAAGCGCCCGATGATGCGGTGCTGGCGCGTTTCGCGCTGATGCTGGCCGCGAACGGAAACCTCAAGTCACGGACGCTGAAAGCTTTCCCGGAATTCGCCTACCGCGAGATCATCTCCTCGCTTGGATGAAGCAAGCGACAGGGCCTCATGAAGGCAGCGGCCAAGTGCCGGCCTGACGGCGCTTTGCCGCAGGACAGGACGCGTCGGCGTGATAGACTGCGGCCAGGGGAGATTGCGATGAAAAAAGCCTCGATTTTGGCCGCCGGCCTTGCCTTGATGTCGTCGATGCCGGTTGCCGCCGGTGCCGCCGCGCAAAAACCGGTCGGCATGGCCAATCCGGCATCCGTCCATTGCGGCGAGATCGGCGGGCACCTGGTGATCAGGAAAGACAGAGCCGGCAACGAATACGGCTTCTGCCGGCTTCCCAAAGGGCGCCTCTGTGAAGAGTGGGCGCTGTTTCGCGACAACAAATGCGTCGGGCCAAAGGCGGCCATGCACGGCAAGTGTGCACGCTCTATAGGGTGAGATGATGTCCGAACCACATTCGCATCTTTGGCCCGGCGTGCCGCTCGCCCTCGGCTCGGCTGCTCTGTTCGGCGCGACGCCACCGCTTTCCAAGCTGCTGCTCAATGCCGTGAATCCCTTCATGCTGGCCGGCCTGCTCTATCTCGGCGCCGGTGTCGGCCTTGCTCTCTATCGCTTGCTTCGCGGCAAGCAGGCGGCGGCCGGTGAAGCGCAACTGGCCGCCCGGGATATCCCCTGGCTGGCGCTGGCAATCGGCATGGGTGGCATCCTCGCGCCGGTGCTGCTGATGTTCGGTCTCAGCCTCAACACGGCGTCCAGTTCAGCCCTGCTGCTCAACCTGGAAGGGCTGGCGACGATGGCGATCGCCTGGCTCGTCTATCGCGAGAATGTCGACCGGCGCCTGCTTTTCGGCGCCTTCGCCATCCTGGCGGGCGCGGTGCTGTTGTCGTGGGATGGCGGCGGCGTTGCTTTCAACCCGGGCGCCCTGCTGGTGGCGGGAGCTTGCGTGGCCTGGGGGCTGGACAACAATTTCACGCGCAGGATCTCGGCCACCGACCCCGTGGTGATCGCCATGCTGAAAGGGCTGGTGGCGGGTGTGGCCAATGTCGGGTTGGCGCTTGCCGCCGGAGCGTCTTTTCCCGCGATGTCGGTTGTCGCGGCCACGGCCGCGGTCGGCTTCCTCGGCATCGGCGTCAGCCTGGTGATGTTCATCCTGGCGCTGCGCCATCTCGGGACGGCGCGCACAGGCGCCTATTATTCGCTGGCTCCGTTCATCGGCGCGCTGCTGGCCATCGTCATGCTGGGCGATGCCGTCACACTCAAACTGGTGATCGCGGGGCTTCTGATGGGCGTCGGCCTGTGGCTGCATCTGTCGGAGCGCCATGAGCACGAGCATGACCATGAAGCGCTGGAACATGAGCACAGCCATGTGCATGACGAGCATCACCAGCACGATCATGACGGGCCGGTGAGCGAGCCGCATTCGCATTGGCACCGGCACGCGCCGATGCGCCACCGGCATCCGCATTATCCGGACCTGCATCATCGGCATAGCCACGGCTGAGCATGCCAGGATCATGCTCAAGCAAACGCCCAAGCCCGAACTGACCGTCTGGTACAACACGCGGTGCCCCGTCTGCGATGCGGGCATCACCTGGCAGAAGCGGCGGCTGGTCGAAGCGGTCAAGGCCGGGCGGATCGAGTTTCGCGACATCAATCTGGAGCCGGCGGCACTTGGCCATTTTGGCGCGTCGCTGGAGGATATCCGCCGCCGGCTGCACGCCACCGACGCGGCCGGCCGGCTGCTGGTCGGCGCCGATGTCGCGATTGCGGTGTGGAAGGCGACGCCGGGCGAAGGCTGGCTGGCGACGCTTTTCGGCAATCCGGTTGCCTTGCCGCTGACGCGCCTTGCCTATGACCGGTTCGCCGACCTGCTCTACGCCTGGAACCGGCGCAAGGGCCGCTGGTAATCCTTGTCTTGCCTGTCGCCTCTCGTAGCATTGACTTCAATCAATGCTACTCTGCCGGATGGCACCGATCATGGAACCATCATTTTTTGATGAGGGTATGGGATGGAGAAGATCGACTTCAAAAAAATCATGAAGGCGTTCTGGCAGCCTCCTGCTGGTGTGTTTTCCCTGGTCGATGTTCCCAAGCTGCAGTTTGCCATGATCGACGGCAAGGGTGACCCGAATACCTCCGAAGAATACCGGCGTGCGATCGAATGGCTCTACTCGGTAAGCTATCCCCTGAAGTTCATGTCGAAAAAGGAGTTCGGCAAGGATTATGGCGTGGCTCCGTTGGAAGGTCTCTGGTGGGCCGAGGACATGTCGAGTTTCCTGGCAGGCAAGAAGGATCTCTGGTCTTGGACCATGATGATCATGCAGCCAGACTGGATCACGGCCGAGATGTTCGAGGCGGCCCTCGAAAAGGCGCGCGCGAAGCTCGGCCAGCCGCCCGAAAGCCTCAGATTGCAGTTCTTTCACGAGGGGCTGGCGGTGCAAATCATGCATATCGGACCCTATAGCGCTGAAGGACCTACGATCCTGCGCCTGCATGAGGAATTCCTGCCCGCCAACGGTCTCGTCGAAAGCGGGAAACACCACGAGATCTACCTGGGTGACCCTCGCAAGGCGGCACCAGAAAAACTGAAAACGGTGATCCGCCAGCCGGTCAAGAAACGATAGGCCTGGCGCCAACGCAAGGTCGAAGGGGCCTGAAATTATCTTCGAGCCTGACGTCAGACGCTTGCGCAGCGGTCATCGACCCGCGAAGCTCCTTCTGGAGCCTTTCGTCGTTTCATGGAAACGGCGAACACTCTAACTCCTTGTTTTGACGCAATTCCCAAGGGAAAGCGCTACGCGCTTTTCCCGGGAAAACCGCTCACACCTTTGCTGGAATTGCTCCAGCCGCGCGTCCCGGCGAAAGCAAGCCTCTGGCGCGGCATTCAGATACATCGTAAGATATATCTTGACTCCATGGAAGCGCGTGCCTACTTAAGATATATCGTAAGATAGAACTCAAGGAGCAATCAATGCACAAGGATAGTCATTTCGGGCGCGGTCATTTCGGTGAGCGCATGTTCATGCACATGGCCGGCAAATTCGGCGGACGGGGTGGCGGTTTTGGCCCGTTCGGCCATGGCGGTCGCGGTGGCGGACGCGGTGGCCCGGGCGACATGTTCCGCGCCGGCCGCATGCTGGCCGACGGCGATCTCAAGCTGATCACGCTGTCGCTGCTGGCCGAGGCGCCGCGCCACGGCTACGACATCATCAAGGCGCTGGAAGAGCGCACCAGCGGCATCTACAGCCCGAGCCCGGGCGTGGTCTACCCGACGCTGACCTTCCTCGAAGAGGCCGGTTATGCCGTCTCGTCGAGCGAAGGCAACAAGAAGGTGTTTTCCATCACCGAGGCCGGGCAAGCGCATCTTGCCGACAATCGCGAGATGATCGACGGCGTGCTCGACCACCTCGAGCGCTTCGGCCGCAAGATGGCCAAGGCACGCGACTGGTTCGGCTGGAACGATGACGGCGAGGACCGCCGCGGCGGCCGGGGCGGGCGTGGCGAGCGTTCGGAAACGCGTGACGAATTCCGCGCCATTCGCCACCGCCTGCGCGCGGCGCTCGGCGAGATCGTCGATGCCCCGGCCGACAAGCAGGCCGAGGCGATCGCCATTCTCGAAGCAGCGGCGGAAGCGCTGGAAGCGCTGACGCATCGCTGAGCCAGGCGCGATAAACGCATGAAAAAAGCCCGGGGCGACCCGGGCTTTTTTGCGTCAGCGGAAATGCGGATCATTCCTTGCCGCCATGCTCGCTGATCAGCTTTTCGTTGCGGGCCTTTTCGATCTTGGCGGTCATCTCGGCCGACAGGCGCTCGTCGGTGCGGTACTTGACTAGGTTCGCCGGGCTGCCGGTCAAGAGCAGGATACCCATGGCCAATAACCCTTGGTCGACAGGTCGACTGCATTTTTGAACACTGTTCACAAAATCTCGGATGTGATAAACAGGGGGGAATTCGCGGTTCGAAGCAGCGCGCCGCGAAAGGCAAGCGCATGCACAAGGACCGACATGGCACTGGACAAGGAAGAGACGGGCGAGCGCGTGCTGGCCATTGCCGAGGTGCTGCTCAACGAGGGCGGCATGGACAATTTGAAGGCCAGGACCATCGCCGAGCAGGCGGGCATCTCGGTCGGCTCGGTCTACAATCTGTTTTCCGACCTCGACGGCGTGCATCGTGCCGTCAACATGCGGCTGCTCGACCGGCTGGGGGCCGCAGGGGCGGCGGCGATGGCGGATCTTTCCCAGCGCGGCATCACCGATGTGCGTCAGCGCCTGCTGGCACTGGCCGGCGCCTATGTGCGCTTCGTCGAGGCGCATCCCGGCAGCTGGCCGGCGCTGCTCGCTTTCAACAGGCGGCGTCCGACGCTGGTCGAGCCGGATGCCTATGAGGCGCGGCTCGACCAGCTGTTCGAGATCATTGCCGGCGTGCTCGCCGGCGGCGATTTCGACCTCGACGACGATACGCGCCGGATCGCCGCGCGCACATTGTGGTCAAGCGTGCATGGCATCGTCACCAGCGGCTACGCCGGCAGGTCCGTTCGCCGGCAGGTCGACGAGATCGACCAGCAGATCGAGCTGCTGGTCGCCGTCTTCATCAGGGGGCTGGAACGCGGCGGCACATTCGCGCATGCTGGGACAACAGCGTCGAGGCTTGACGCTGAGGGCTGACGCTACGCGCGGATTCGCACACGTGGCGGGCGGGGGCAATGAAGATCCGGATGATGACGACAGCCAACGATTCAACCCCAGCAGCGCGGGAATTGTATCTTGATCTCCTGGTCAGGATATTGCTCAACACCATTTACCAGGATCCTGCGATCAACCCGGGAGCTCGCCCGATGGTGGTCGAGCCGTTCAACCCGAAAACCCGCGCGATCGGCAAGGATTGGCCAACGCAGGCTCACACGATGGTCGGCCGGGCGCGCCTCGAGAATTTGCGCAAGCTATCGCAGCAGGTGCTGGACGACGGCATCGTTGGCGACTTCATCGAAACGGGCGTCTGGCGCGGTGGCTGCTGCATCCTGATGCGCGGCGTTCTTGCGGCGAACCAGATCCGTGACCGCAAGGTCTATGTCGCGGACTCGTTTGCCGGCCTGCCGGCGCCAAACGCAGAGCTCTATCCTTGGGATACCGGATGGAACCTGCACGTGTTCAGAGAGCTGGCGGTCCCGCTGGAGACGGTCAAGGACAATTTTTCACGCTATGGACTGCTCGACGAGCAGGTCGTGTTCGTGGAAGGGATGTTCAGCGACACGCTGCCGTCGCTGTCCGCCGGGCCGTTCGCGCTGCTGCGGCTCGACGGCGATCTGTACGAGTCGACCATTGTGGCGCTGAATTCCCTTTACCCCAAATTGTCCCGGGGCGGTGTTGTCATCATCGACGATCGCGCCCTCGATCCATGCCGGCGCGCGGTGATCGATTTTCGCGACCAACACGGCATCACGGCACCGATGCAAGAGGTCGACTGGACCGGATCCTGGTGGCGCAAGGAATGAGAGTTATTAGAGCGTTTCACCGTTTCGCGGAAACGGCGAAACGCTTTAACTCTTTGTTTTGACGCAATTCCCAAGGGAAAACGCTATGCGCTTTTCCCGGCGAAAACCGCTCATACTTTTCCTGGAAATTGCTCTAGCGAACGCGACGGAGATAGCCGTTGACGTTCCACGTAACATTGGTGCCGAAGTGGTCGCAAAGGCCGGTATCGATTTCATAGTTCTGCCCATGATCGCGCAAGAACAGCTCGACCGCACGGCGCGGGCCACCCATCAGCCTGGCGACAAATTCTGGACCATAGAGATCGTCGACAATACCGTCCTCGACGGCAATATACTCTCCGGCGACCAGCCAACGATCGAAGAAGCGCAGCACGGCGAGCGTCGTCTCGCAATGATGGTCCGCGTCCTCGATGACGAACATCGGTCTGGGAAGGCTCTCCATCAGATCCGCCGGCAAGGTTGCCGCTAGGTCGCGACCGTCGCCGCGATGAAACGTCACCCCCGGCACGCTGATCGAGGGTGGCGTGATGTCGATCGAATGAATGATGCAGTCGACGTCGAAGCTGCGCAGTATATCGGCAAACCAGAGCGCGCTGCCGCCCCATTTGGAGCCGATCTCGATCAATGTCCGGGGCTTCTGCTGCCAAAGCAGCATTTGATACAGCGCCAGATCGAATGGATTCTTGTAGGTGGGCACGCCCTTGTATGTATAGCGCATCGCGCCGTCTTGAATCCTCGCAAGCGGTGCACCGAGCAATGCGCTGCCGATGGCAAGACGTTCAATCATACTGTTTTCCTACAAGCCGCCATCAAACCCAATTATCCGGTATGCCGCCAGCGACAAAGCGTGAGCGGGGCACCCTTCGGTTAGCGGTTAAGAAGATACTTGCCGAAGAAACGCGTTGGCCATGAACGATTTACTGGTACGAAATATCATCCCCTGTATTCAAGGACATTCATGGCAGGCGGCGGTATATTGCCGATCGCGATTGAATTCCCATGCGCCTCCCGCAACGTAGAACTGGCCACCAGGACAGGGGCGGAACAGTGAGAGGGGGCTGGAACGCGGCGGCACATTCGCGCATGCTGGGACAACAGCGTCGTGAATCGCGAACAGGGCAGGCCGCGATTGCAGGGCGAAAAAGGAGATTTGAGCGATGTCTTTTCTGAAACGTCTTTTCGGTGGCGGCGGCGGTGAAGCGGCCGAGCCCAAGAGTGCCGCACCCGCCAAGCAGGTCGAGCACAAGGGTTTCCTGATCAGCGCCACGCCTTACAAGAACGATGGCCAGTACCAGACATGCGGCATCGTCTCCAAGGAGATCGACGGCGTGGTGAAGGAACACAAATTCATCCGTGCCGACCGCTTCGCCGGCCTCGACGACGCCGTCGACATCTCGATCAAGAAGGGCATCCAGCTGGTCGACGAACAGGGCGAGCGGATTTTCGGGTAGGGCTTCGGCCACATACCGCCTGCATAAATCCAGCTTATCATCACCCCTAGTTTTTGAAGACGTTACACCGACTTCCACCGCCTGTAGCTTCGACGCTACACATTGGAAATGACTGGGATTTGGTGGGTCGATGCAGACATATGCGCGGGTGGTGGTTGTTGGCGGCGGGTGCGTCGGCGCGGGTATCCTTTACGGCTTGGCCAAGCGAGGCTGGACCGACGTCGCCCTGCTCGAACGCACGCAGCTGACGGCCGGCTCGACCTGGCATGCGGCCGGCCTCGTCCCGTCCTATGCCCGCAACATCAATATCGGCCGGATGATCAACAAGACCATCGAGATCTATGAAGGGCTCGAGGCCGAGACCGGGCAGCCGGTCGGCTGGCACAAATGCGGCCAGCTGCGGATCGCCAATTCCAGGGACCGGCTCGACGAATACAAGAGCTATATGAGCGTGGCTGGCGTTCAGGGCATGCGGGCGCACTTGCTGTCGCCGGCGGAGGCGAGGGCGCTCTGCCCGCTTCTCGACAACAAGCATATGCTGGGTGCGCTCTATCATCCCGATGACGGCCATATCGCGCCGGCCGACGTGACCCATGCCATGGCCAAGGGCGCGCGGGATCTGGGCGCCAGGATCCACCTGAACACCGAGGTCACCGGATTCCAGCGGACCGTCGGCGGCGAATGGCGGGTCCAGACGAACAAGGGCGACATCATCTGCGAGCATGTGGTCTGCGCGACAGGCAACTACGCGCGCCAGACCGGCGCGCTGCTCGGCCTCGACATCCCCGCCATCCCGATCCTGCACCAGTACTGGATCACCGAGCCCGTGCCGGAGATCGTGGAGCGCAAAAAGCTGGGACGCGCGGAAATGCCGATCCTGCGAGACGAGGGTTTCGAGGGCTATCTGCGCGAGGAAGGCGACGGCTTCATGTTCGGGCCTTATGAGCGCACCGAACACTTAAAACTGTTCGCCGAGGATGGCGTTCCCGCCTGGTTCGGCGCCGATCTCGTCGAAGAGGATTTCGAGGCGGTGTCGTGGAACTGGGAGCAGGCGACGCAGCTCGTGCCGGCGCTGGGACGCGCCGGGATCAAGGCCAATGTCCGCGGCCCTTTCCAGATGACGGCGGACGAGCTTCCGCTGATGGGGCCGGCCTGGGGCCTGCCCAATGTGTGGCTGGCCGAGGGTGTGCCGGGCGGCATATTGTGGGGCGGCACGATCGGCTATTATCTGTCGGAGCGGATCGTCGAGGGCGGCAACAGCCTCGACACTTCCGATCTCGACCCGCGCCGCTTCGGCGACTATGCCAACAAGGCCTGGACGCGCGAGAAAGTCCGCGAGGCCTGGGGCACGCATGCGGAGCAGAAATATCCGGGACAGGACATGCCTGCCGCCCGGCCGCAGAAGACCGCGCCGTCCTATGCGCGGCTGACCGAACTGGGTGCGGTGTGGGGCGTGCTCAACGGCTGGGAGATGCCCAACTGGTTCGCGCCCAAGGGCGTCGAGGCCAAGGACCAGTACAGCTGGCGCTGGACCGAGAAGGGCGTGTTCGTCGGCGAGGAGGTGCGGGCGGTGCGCAACGCCGTTGGCCTGGTCGAGATGACGCCGATGACCAAGTTCGAGGTGTCTGGGCCAAGCGCGGCCGCCTGGCTGGACAGGATCCTCGCCAACCGCTTGCCGGCGGCCGGCCGGGCGGTGCTGGCGCATCACCTTACCGCTGCCGGCGGCGTACAGGCGGAATACATGGTGGCGCGCCTTGGCGACGACAGTTTCTATCTGATTTCGACGCCGCGCGCCGAGCGCTGGAATTTCGACGATCTCGCAAAACTGCTTCCCGCCGACGGCAGCGTCAGCCTGAGGAACGTCACCAACGAGCGCGGCTGCTTCACGGTCGTCGGGCCGAAGGCGCGAGACGTGCTGCAGCCGCTGACCGAGATCGACCTGTCGAACGCGGGCTTTCCCTGGTTCGGCGTGAAGACCGGCAGCGTGGCGCTTGCCAGCGACGTGCGGCTGCTGCGCGTCAACTACGAGGGCGAGCTCGGCTGGGAACTCTATCATCCCATGGCCTACCAGCGGCAATTGCTCGACGCGATCCTGGGAGAGGGCGCCAAGCACGGAATGCGCCTCGTCGGCCTGCATGCGCTGGAATCGCTGCGGCTGGAGAAATCCTATCGCGCCATGTATCGCGACATGAATCCGGAGCTCAACGCGCTCGAGAGCGGGCTCGAACGCTTCATCCGCCTCGACAAGGGCGATTTCGTTGGCCGTGACGCGATCCTGAAATACAAGGACAAAAACGACCAGCGCCGGTCGGTGACGCTCAGAATAGAGACCGACGGCGCCAGCACGCTTGCCAGCGAAGGGCTGTATATCGGCGGCGAGCTTGTCGGGCGCATCACGTCCGGCGGCTATGGCTACACGCTCGGGCATGATGTGGCGCTGGCGCTGTTGCCCGAACGTCTCGGCACGCCCGGCACGAAGCTCGACGTCGCCATACTGGGGGAATGGAAGACCGCCGAGGTCATCGCGGATTCGCCCTACGATCCCACCTCGGCCAGGGCGCGGATGTAGCGCGCGATAGACATCCAGGTCTCTGGCGGCGCGCTTGAGATCGCCCGCGCGGCTTTCCTAATCCGAAAACGTCACGCTCACGCCGCGCTGGCGAAAATAGGCCTGCATCAATTTACGGCCCTGGCGGTTGCTCTGCGCCAACTTGGTCGGGTCGAACACCGCCTGTTTCATCCCCTCGCGTGTCAGCGCGGCCTTGAGCGCCGCGATATGGGCGTCGATGTCGGCATTGTCCGCCCGAAGCGATGCATAGATATTCTCGGTCGCCTCGGCCACGGTCAGTTCGCTCACAGCTGTCGTCCTCTTGTTGATTGGGCGGCGGCTTAGCACAGATTCGCGGCTCCGCCGATACCGATGCGTACCGGCCGGACTGGGCAGCCACAGGGATCCGATCAGCGCCGCGCCTTAGGCCGGGCCGTTCCTGGCCGATTTGGCCAGCTCCTGTTCCAGATCCACCAGTTCCTTGCCGCCGGCCATCAGGTTGAGCAGTTGGTCGCGGGTGATTTCGCCTTTGGCGTAGGTACCGGTGCTCCGGCCGCGCTTCAGAAGCGTGAAGCGATCGCCGACGACATAGGCGTGGTGGACGTTGTGGGAGATGAAGATGACGCCGATGCCGCGCGCCTTGGACTGGACGATGAGCTTCAGGACCACGGATGCCTGGTGGACACCGAGCGCCGATGTCGGTTCGTCGAGGATGAGCACCTTGGCGCCAAAATAGACGGCACGCGCTATGGCCAGGCATTGCCGTTCGCCGCCCGACAGCGTGCCGACCGGCTGTTCGGGGTCGCGCAGCTGGATACCCATCGCCGACATCTCGTCATAGGCGGTGCGGTTGGCGAAGTCGGCGTCGAACTGGCTGATCGGCCCGAACTTGCGCATCGGCTCGCGCCCGAGGAAGAAGTTGCGCGCCACGCTCATCAGCGGCACCAGCGCCAGGTCCTGGTAGACGGTCGCGATGCCGCTGTCGCGCGTATCGGCGGGCGAGGCAAACCGTGTCGGCTTGCCCTGGACGCGGATTTCGCCTTCGTCCGGCGTGTAGACACCCGACAGCGTCTTGATCAGCGTCGACTTGCCGGCGCCATTGTCGCCGAGCAGGCAATGCACCTCTCCGGGGCGGACATCGAAGGACACGTCCTTCAGCGCCACGACCGAGCCGAAATATTTGCTGACCGACTTCAGTTCGACATAGGGCTCGGCCATCACCGGCTCCTCATGGCGCGGTTGCGCACATAGCTGTTGAACAGCACCGCGATGACCATCATGGCGCCCATGAACAGCTTGAACCAGTCGGTGTCGATGCCGGTGTAGAAGATGCCCATCTGCACCACGCCGAAGATGAGGGCGCCGAACATGGCGCCGACGGCCGATCCGTAGCCGCCGGTGAGCAGCGTGCCGCCGATGACGACGGCGATGATGGCCTCGAATTCCTTCTGCGTGCCGCGCAGCGTGTCGGCGGAGCCGGTGACCAGCACCTGGATCGCCGCGAACAGGGCGGCCGCGAGTGCCGTCATGACGAACAGCGTGATCTTGGTGCGCGCCACCGGCACGCCGAGATTGCGCGCGGCATTGGCTTCGCCGCCGGCGGCGAAGATCCAGTTGCCGAAGCGGCTGCGCGTCAAGAGCCAGGTGCAGGCCAATGTCAGCACGATCCACCACACGATCGATACCGGGATGCCTGATATCGCCGGCATTCCGTCCGCCCGCTTGCCGATCAGGCCGAGGTTGGCAAGCCAGGCGATCGGGCCGGACAACACCTGTCCCGAAAACAGGCTGTTGAGGGGATCGTTCTGCGCCAATTCATGCACGCCCGACACCTGGGTCCGCCCTGAAATGCCGCGTGTAAGGCCAAGTGTGAGGCCGCGCAGCATGAACAGGCTGCCGAGGGTCACGATGAAGGAGGGCAGTCCGGTCCTGACGACGGCGAGCCCGTTCAACGCGCCGATGCCGCCGCATATGGCGAAGGTGAACAGCAGCGAAAGCCAGATCGGCCAGCCCCAGAACACGGCAGGGATGGCGATGAGGATGCCGGCAAAGCCGATCATCGAGCCGACCGACAGATCGAACTCGCCGGCGATCATCAACAGGGCCACGGGTGCGGCGAGAATGCCAAGCTGGGCCGAGACTTCGAGGAAGTTGACGATGCCCTTGGCGCTGAACAGTCCGGTGTTTCCCGCCGTGATGGCGAAGAACACGAAGACCAGCACCGTGCCGGCGGCCGCGCCCAGCTCCGGCCTGCTTAGCAGGCGGCTGAGGCGTGAAACGGACCGGACCCGCTCGTCGCGAATCTCTGAAACCATGGCTGCGTTACCTCAAAATGAAGCGGCCGGGGCGAGACCCGGCCGCCAGTGTTAGCGCTTGCCTTGTTTCGACAGCTCGATGACCGAGGCGGCGGTGTCCTTGGTGACGAAGCCGGGGCCGGTCGGATAGTCGGCGATCGGCATGATCTTGTACTTCTTCCAGAGGTCGAACATCGCGACCGGGATGTAGCCCATGGCATATTGCTGGGCGTCGATGCCCCATTCCATCTTGCCGGCGACGACGGCCTGCAGGATCGTGGGCGAAAGGTCGAACGTGCCGGTCTTCACCTTGCCCGAGAGGCCCATTTCATCAAGGGCGGCCAGGGTCGGTTCGGCGCCGCTGGCGCCGACGGCGAGGATGAACTGTGTATCGGCATGAGCGGTCATGTAGGCGATCACGCGGTTCTTCATTTCGGTCGGGTCGATGACGCCGTTCATCACCGGCACGTCGACGCCCAGGCCTTTGGCGAAGCCGGCGCAGCGGTCGTCGAGGCTCGAATTGCCGACCTCGTGATTGGCGCAGACCGCCTTGGTGAGGCCGAGCGCCTTGATGCGCTCGCCGGCCATGACGCCCGCCTGGAACTCATCCTGCCCCATGAACAGCAGGCCGCCAAGGTCATGGGTGAGCTTCGAGCCGCCGGAATCGATGACGATCACCGGAATACCGGCGGCGACGGCGTTCTTGACCGGAGTTGTAAGGGCGGCCGCATCGGGGATCGAAACGACCATGCCGTCGGGCTTGGAAGCCGCGATGGCGTCGATCATCTGCCCCATCTTGGCCATGTCGAAGGTTTCGGGGGCCAGATACTCGGCCTTGACACCGAGCGTCTTGGCGGCGTCGTCCATGCCGTTCTTGACGACCGACCAGTAGGGGTCGCCGCTCTGGCCGTGGGTGACGAACACCACCCGCGTCTCGTCGGCGGCCGCAAGGGTCGTGGCCGCCGCCATCATCGTGAAGCCGGCCAGCAGGCCGAGCGCAGGCTTTATTAATTTCGCAAGCGAAAACATAACAACCTCCTGTTTGTTTTCCGCCGCCGCAATTACGGTCGGCAGTCCAGTTGCCCCTTTAAGCTGTGTTGATGTTCAGGTGATGCCGGCCTGCAAATGGCGGCTTTCTGCGCTTCCGGTGCTCACGGACCTAATGTCCGCTCCGCTCCGGTTCTCGAAAGCCGTCATTTTCGGCTCGGCCTGACCTGAATCTCAACACACCTTTTCCAGTTTCATTCCTCAGCACTGGTTCCCTGGAGGCCGAATAGGCCTCGATCATTCCATGACGGTAAATCCGGCTTGCCTCGCCATGCGCGACAGGTTCTGGAATCCCATCGTCGCATAGGTCAGCGGGTTGGCCTTGTTCGGATCCTGCTCGGCTTCGACGACCAGCCAGCCGCTGTAACCATTGTCGGCCAGCACGCGCAAAATGGCGGGATAGTCGATGAAGCCGTCGCCGGGGACGGTGAAGATCCCGTCCATGACCGCGCCCATGAAACTCATGTCCTCGGCGCGGGCGCGCTCCAGCACGGCCTTGCGCGCGTCCTTGCAATGCACATGCACGACACGTTTGACCTGCGCCTTGATCAGGGCGAGCGGGTCGCCGCCCGAAAATATCGAATGGCCGGTGTCGTAGAGCAGGCCGACCGCCTCACCGGTGTGGCGCATCAGGAGGCCGACCTCGGCATCGGTCTCGACGATGGTTCCCATATGGTGGTGAAAGGCCATGCGCACGCCGAAATCCGCCATCCTTTCGGCGAGTGCAGTCAGCTTGCGGCCATAGGCCGGCCATTCCTCCGGGCTCAGGGCCGGGCGTTGCGAGATCGGTCCCCAGATGGCGTTGTGGCGCCCGCGCGAGGTGTCGGCGTAGACGACATGGGTCGAGCCCATATCCTTCAAGAGCTGGAGATGCGGCGTGATCGCATCCATTTCCGCGCCGACATCCTTCTCGTCGCAGCGGCCATCATACCAGCCGGAAATCACCGCGAGGCCATAACGCTCCATTATGGGCTTCAGCTCGGCCGAGCGGCGCGGAAACTTGCCGCCGAGTTCGGTGCCGGCATAGCCGGCCTGCCTGGTCTCGCTGAGGCAGACCTCAAGCGGCGTGTCGCCGCCGAGTTCCGGCACGTCATCATTGGTCCAGGTGATCGGATTGATGCCGATGCGAACCGTCACGGGCGAACTCCTGATTGCTTCGACTGGGCAAGGTGGTGGCGGGTCAGTCCGGCCAGCAGCGTCATGTCGCGGCGCGCATGCTCGGCGGTGTTGCGCACAGGCGCGCCTTCGACGATCGCCGACCAGAAGCCTTTCAGTTCCTCGACGAATGCCTCCTCATAGCCGCTGCGGACGTCGCGGCTGGAAAGCGTGTGGCCGTCGCCGGTGCGGACGGTCAGCCGCGTCGGCTGGTGGTTGAGATAGGGCGAGGGGAATTCCAGCTCGAGCGCGGCGTCGTCGAAATGGAGCGTGATGCGCTCGCGGTAATCGGGCAGGCCCGGAGTGGCGATATGGGCCATGGTCCACAGAGCCTGGCCGCCGAGCAGCCGCACGGAGCCCTGGCCAGCTTCGCCCTTGGCGAAGAGCGAGGCGCCGACGATTTCGCCATCGGCGACGCCGAGCGCATCGAGCAAGCCATGGACGGCGTTGACGTCGTGCACGATCGACGAGGAATAGGCGCCGACAAAACCTCGGAAGGCGTGGGGATCGTCGATCCCGGGCACCGCGCGGTCGACCTGCTCGCGCTGCCTGGCTTCGGTCGAGGCAATCAATTCCGCCGCGACGTCGTCACCCCGGCAAGTGGAGGCGTGCCGGATGAAGGGCCAGGCGTCGGGATCGTTGACCTCGACCGAAATGTAACGAAGCGTCCGCGCCGTGCCGGGCAGCATCTTCAGCGCCGCCTCGTAGCTCGGGTCGAACCGCTTCATGTAGCCGACCTGGAGCACCTTTCCGGCGTGATCCCTGGCGGCGATCAGGTCGTCGATGTCCTGCGCTCCGTAGCAAAGCGGCTTTTCGCAGAAGACATGCAGGCCCCTGGCAAAGGCAGCGAGGCTCTGTTCGCGGTGCAGCGCATCCGGCGAGGCGATGACCACTGCGTCAAGCGGCATGGCGAGCAGCGCGTCGAGATCGGAAAATGTTTCGAGGCCGAATTCCTCCGCGACGAAAGCGCGGACTTTTCGCGACGGATCGTAGACGCCAAGGATCTTGAACTGCCGGTGCAGCTTGAGCAGGTTCGGAATGTGCTCGACCTGGGCGACGCCGCCCGCCCCGATCACTCCCACCCTTATGCACTGCATCGGCCAGCCCCATCTGAACCCGAACGCTTTTTTCTTGAGGGTAGGCCTCCTTTGGTTCCATTGTTAGAACCAGATTCCATTGATTTTTGGGAACCAGATGAAGACCAGCTTTCCCGTAGACGGCATTGCGCTCGATCGCGACAGCCCCGCCAATCTGCACCGGCAGCTTTATGTCCAGTTGCGCGGCCTGATCGAACGGCGCGTGCTGCCGAGCGGCCACGCACTGCCCTCGACGCGGGTCATGGCGCGGGACCTGAATGTCGGGCGCAACACGGTGATTGCCGCCTGCGACCAGCTGGCGCTGGAGGGCTATCTGGCGATACGGCCGCGCAGGCCATCGGTGGTGATGGACCTGCCGACGCGTTCGGCGGTTGCGGAACAAATGTCGGTCGAGGACGCCAATCCGCTATCGCGGCGCGGGCAGACCATGCTTGCCCAACCCTATCATCATGGCCGGCCGGGCATGCTCGCCTTCCATCCCGGCATGCCGGACCCGGATAATTTTCCCTTCAACACATGGTCGAAACTGCTCAGCCGCCGCGCAAAATTCGCCCATATCGATCTTTTCGGCACCTATCACGTCAAGGGCTATCCGCCGCTTTGCGAGGCCATAGCGCGTTATCTCACCGCCTCGCGCGGCGTGAAATGCACCGCCGAGCAGATCGTCGTGACCAATGGCGCGCAGTCGGCATTCGATCTCCTGGCCCGGTTGCTGATCGATGATGGCGACACGGTTTGGATGGAGGAGCCGGGCTATTACGGCGCCGGCTCGGCCTTCGTTTCGGCCGGGGCGAAACTGGCGCCGCTGCGCGTCAGCAATGCCGGCTGGGATCTCGATCCGCCTGATGTCGTGCCGCGCATGATTTTCGTGACGCCCTCCTGCCATCACCCGCTCGGCATAACCATGCCGATGGAACAGCGGCTCAACCTGCTGCACATGGCCGAGACCTGGCGCTCGTGGATCATCGAGGACGACTATGACGGCGAATACCGTTTCCAGGGCCAGCCCATTCCGGCGCTGCAAGGCATCGGCGCATCGAACCGCGTGGTCTATGTCGGCACCTTCGCCAAGATCCTTTTCCCGGCCATGCGGCTGGGCTTCATGGTGGCGCCCAAGGCGATCGACCATACGATCGTCTCGGCGCTGAGCGTCAGCGGCCAGTTCGCCCCCTTGCTGACCCAGGCCGCGCTCGCGGACTTCATGAATGAGGGGCATTTCACCCGCCATCTCAGGCGCATGCGGCGTCTCTACGCGGAGAGACGGCAGTTCTTCCTGGAAAGCGCGCAACGGCATCTCGGGGAATGGCTGGATTTCCACACCACCGAATCCGGCATCCAGGTCGTCGGCATTTTCCGCGACATATGCAGCGATAGGGCGGTTGCGGAGGCGGCGCTCCAGCAAGGCATCAACGTCTCGGCCCTGTCGATCCAGTATCGCCACGGCACGCAGCAGAACGGCCTCGTCATGGGCTTTGCGGCGGCCGATGCGCAGACGACCGAAAAGACGATGCAGAAGTTTCGCACCGTGCTGCAAAGTCATTTTTCGCGAATGAATAACCCCGGGTAAGCAACTGGGATCATTTTCTTTTTAAGTCGAACACCCGCTGCTGGGTGGTGCTAGTCGAGATATGCCATCCGTGCCCGACAGCGTACCTCGTCGATCGGCCTGCCAAGCGCGGCAAAGCGCGAGGCCGCTTCCTCAAATGCCGCCATGGCGCGGTTTTCGCTGTGCTCGGCGCGGCGCTGCACGCCGCGCGCTTCCCAGACGGCCGCCACCCAAGGGCCGCCATTCCACATGCCGGCCACCCGCTCAGCCTCGTCGAGCCGGCGGTTGACCTGTTCGACTTCGCCCGCCTCGGCCAGGGCAACCGCAGCCGCCGTACGGAAGGTCATTGAGCAAGGCTGGCAATTGCAGCCCGATGACAGCATGCGGTCGCCTTCCTGGATGGTCGCGGCGATCCTTTCGGGCGTAGAGGCGGCCCGCACCTCGAGACCCTTCAGGCTGATCAGCAGATGCGGCGCAAGCCAGGAGGATTGGGCAAGGGTCGTGGCGCGCCGGATCAGCCGTCCCGCTTGCCATTTCTGGCCACGCGCCAGGGCAAGTTCCGTCAGGCGCTGGAGCGCCAGCACGCGGCCGGCAATGGCGCCAACCTGCGCATAGAGTTTCTCGGCTTCCGCCAGCATGCGTTCGGCCTCGGCCAACTGGCCCGAAAACAAGGCAGCTTCTCCCAGCACCAGGGAGGCAAGGCCGCGCCCGGCAGGCGAGCCGGCACCCTCGGCGACCGATAGCAGCTCACGCGCCGAAGCGGCGATGTCGTGATGGCCCTTGGCGCTGCAAAGGCAGAATTCGGCCAGGCACAGATGCCCGTCAAAAATGTTGGAGACGAAGGCTGGCTTGGAGCGGACCCATTCGATGAACTCCGCCCTGAACAGTTCGCGCCATTGGCCCTGCATGTGCGCCACCAGCCCGATCAAGGCACTGGCCTCGCCAACCTCGCGGGCAAGTCCGGCGCCCATCGCCAGCTCACGGGTTTCCCTGCCGACCTGAGCGGCCTTGGCGAAATCGCCGCTTTGCAGATGCAGCAGGCCCCAGGCCAGTGAGGCGCGGATGCGGTCGCTCAAGCCGACGGGGTCGATAGAGGGCACGGCCAGCGCCTTTTCGTAGAGCTTCACGGTTTCGGCGCCCGGGCCGACGCCAAGATCGATGCGCAGGCTTTGGCTGAGCTGATTGAACAGCCTGATTGCTTCGGCCCTGTTGCCGGCGTCCAGCGCCGACTGCATCAGAGCGCATTGGGCCTGCTCATCGGCCGGGTCCATCGCGATCAGGCGCTGCCAGAGCCTGCCGGCCCGCAGCACCTCGGCATAGCGCTGTCGCAGGGCCTGGCGGGGCGTTTCGAACCAGTCGACATAGGGGTCGTCAGGCAGCAGGTCGCCGGCGTAAAGATCGGCCGCCATTTCGCAAGCAGCAGGATCGGAGCCTCGCAAGGCGAGTTTGGCGGCGGCCTCGAAAGCGTCAACGTCAATTTCAAGATCGGCCGCCGGGGCAAGGGCGATGACATCGGCCGTCTGCTCGATCAGGTCATGAACACCCAGCGCGCGGCGGGCGAAGTGGATGGCCTTGCGCAGGTTCGCTCCGGCAGCCTCGGGATCAAGATCAGGCCAGAAGGCCTCCATCACCTGTTCGCGGTGGATGCGGTGGAAGCGGGCGACGGCCAGCAGCTTCACCAGTGCGGCGCCACGATCCCGGCGCCACGCCGCGGCCGGAATGACTTGACCGTCAAGACCGACACTGAACCCGCCGAGCAATTGGATTTGAACGCGCACTCGAAGCACCCTTCAGCAAGCGATCCGCCGTTGCCGCCAAAAAACGGCCGTCGCAAGCGCCTGTGGGGCGGGGAACGCTGGCGGAACATAGGTTGCCTAGTCTGCACCCGTAGTCAATTCCAACCATCTCTCGCAGGAGGATCAAATGTCTCTTCGCATCGCCGACATGGCACCCGACTTCACCGCCGAAACCACCCACGGCCCAATCAGCTTCCACGATTGGCTGGGCAATTCATGGGGCATCCTGTTTTCGCATCCCAAGGATTTTACCCCCGTCTGCACCACTGAACTCGGCTACATGGCCAAGCTGAAGCCCGAGTTCGACAAGCGTAACGTCAAGATCATTGGGCTTTCCGTCGATCCGGTCGAGCGTCACGCCGGATGGGCTGATGACATTGCCGAGACCCAGGGACACGCGCCGAATTTCCCGATGATCGGCGACCCGATGCTGGCCATTGCCAAGCTCTACGATATGCTGCCCGCCACGGCCGGCGACAGCGCCGAGGGGCGTACGGCGGCTGACAACCAGACGGTGCGCCATGTCTACGTCATCGGGCCAGACAAGAAGATCAAGCTGATGATCGCCTATCCGATGACCACCGGCCGGAACTTCGACGAGATCCTGCGTGTGGTGGACTCCATGCAACTGACCGCCAAGCATCGCGTCGCCACGCCGGTGAACTGGCGGCAGGGCGACGACGTGATCATCGCGGGTTCGGTTTCGAACGACGAAGCCAAGGTGCTCTACCCCGACGGCTGGAAGCAGCCCAAGCCCTATATCCGCATCGTGCCGCAGCCGCACAGCAACGCGTGAGCCTTCTTCCAGGCACCCGGCAACAGGAGGTGACAGCATGAAACCCCGTATCCTTATCCTTGGGGCCGGCTTCGGCGGGCTCGAGCTCAGCACGTCCTTGTCGGAAGCTTTGGGTGACGGCATTGCTGTCACCCTGATCGACAAGTCGGATTCCTTCGTGTTCGGCTTTGCCAAACTTGACCTGATGTTCGGCCGCGCAACCGAAGCGGCCGTACGGCTGCCCTACGCCGACTATGCCAAGGCCGGCGTCACGATGAAGCGCGAGACGGTCACCGCCATCGACCCGGAACGGCGGCGCGTGACGACGGATAAAGGTGTGCACGAGGCGGACATATTGGTGATCGCTCTCGGCGCCGACTATGACGTCTCGGCTACACCCGGCATCACGCTCGGCCGCAACGAATTCTACTCGGTTCCGGGTGCCGCTCACATGGCCAAGGTGCTGCCCGGTTTCACCCACGGGCATGCCGTGATCGGCGTCTGCGGCGCGCCTTACAAGTGCCCGCCCGCGCCCAGCGAATGCGCCTTGATGCTGCATGACTACTTGACCGAGAGGGGCGTCCGGGGCGACTGCCAGATCACCTATGTGAACTCAATGTCCAGCCCGGTGCCGCCTTCTCCCGAAACGTCGAAGGCGCTTCTGGCCGCCTTCGCCGAGCGCGGTATCACCTTCATCCCCAGCACCCGCGTGGTTTCCGTGGACGAGGGCCGCAAGGTTGTGACGCTAGACAATGGCGGCGAACTGCCCTGCGATCTGTTCCTGGGCGTGCCCCGGAACCGCGCGCCCGATGTCGTCGTCGAGGCCGGCATCACCGAGGGCGGTTGGGTCACAATCGATCCGCGCACACTCGAAACCCGCTTTCCCGGCGTCTACGCGCTGGGGGATCTGGCCAATACGGGCGCGCCGAAGGCGGGCGTATTTGCCGAGGGCGCGGCACGCACCGTTGCGGCGAACCTGATCGCCAGGCTGCGCCATGAGGAACCGACGGCAAGGAATCCGGGCGCGGGATCCTGCTACATCGAATTCGGCGCCAATCGGATCGCCAGGGTGGATGTGGATTTCTTCTCTGGTCCAAAACCCACCGGTGCTTTCTATGAACCGTCGGAGGCTTTGCGGGTCGACAAGGTGAATTTCGGCTCCAGCCGCAAGGCCCGCTGGTTCGGGCATTGAGCTTCGACAAAAGCGGGCGCCGATGAATTGTCACCAGCGCCCGTCCATCCTCTTCAGGCCAACTGCAATTCCCTGCGCGGCAGGGGCGGGAAGGCGATCGCTATGCCGGCGGCACCCAGGCCGATAAGGGCCGAGCCGATGAACAGCCAGTGGTAGCTGGCATAGGCGTCGAACACCATGCCGCCGGCGAGCGGGCCGAGGGCCATGCCGAGGCTGGACATCATCGTGGCGGCGCCGAACACGGTGCCAAGGATGCGCTGGCCGAAATACTCGCGCGCCAGCACCGCGTAGAGTGGCATGACGCCGCCATAGGTGGCGCCGAAGATGACGGCCAGCACGTAGAACTGGTCGAGCTGGCTGACCGAGAGGTAGGCGGCAATGACGACCGCCTGAATCGCCAGGCCCGCGATCAGCACCGGCTTGACGCCGAGCCGGTCGGCCAGCACGCCGTAGAGAAGCCTGCCGCCCAGGCCGGCGAGACCCTCGACGCTGTAGATCGTGACCGCCGCCATGGGGGCGACGCCGCACAGCATGGCATAGCTGACCATATGGAAGATCGGCCCGGAATGGGCCGCACAACAGGCGAAAAAGGTCAGCCCGAGCACGATGAACTGCGGCGAACGCAAGGCCTGGGCCACGCCCATGCCGTCACCCTCGGCGACCGGCGCGGAAGCCCCGCCCGCCACGGCGGGCTTTGGCGGCTGGCGCACAAGGAGCACCGCCGGCAACAGCAGCACCCAGGCCATGATGCCGATGTCGAACATGGCAGCGCGCCATTCATAAGCCGAAATCAGCCAGCGGGCGAAAGGCGAGATCGTCATCGGGGCGACGCCCATGCCGGCCGAGACCAGCGAAACCGCAAGGCTGCGGTTGGTGTCGAACCAGGCCGTGGTCAGCGCGATCATCGGCGCGAAGAAGGCGCTGGCGGCAAGCCCGACGAGCACGCCATAGCTGATCTGGAAAGTCAGCAGCGAGCCGGCGCGGCTCGCCACCACAAGCGCCAGGCCGAGCAGCACGGCACCGATCGCCACCACGATGCGGGCACCGAAGCGGTCGGACAGTGCGCCCCAGGCGAAGCCGCCGAGGCCCATCACCAGGAAGTTGAGCGTCATGGCGCTCGAAATGCCGGCGCGCGACCACTGCGTGTCGAGCGCCATCGGTTCAAGGAAGATCGCCAGCGAAAACATCGTTCCGATGGCGACACAGGACATCAGCGCACCAGCGGCGACGATGACCCAACGATAGGAAAGGTTCATGCAAATCTCCCATGCCAGAGGGCAGCGCTCTGCGCTGCTTGCGTCCGAAGGACGATGGCACCGAAACCGATCCTACAATCCGGTTGCATTTTTTATCCAGTCTGGATTGGCACCCCCTTTTCCCGCGTGGGTGCGTGTCACGATGGGTGTGGCATCGGTTGACTTACTACGGTATTCGATGGGGTGATCCCTCTTCAAGGCGGCCGGATATGGCCAAGACATCCGTTTCATGATCCTCGTCTTCAAGCTTTCAGCGCGCCGCTCCTTATCCTGTGATTTGTCGGAGCCTCTCCATTGATTGGTCCGGTCGCCGTCACCCAGCCGAACATCTCGCGCGAGAATGGTTCGCCCTGAAAGCGGAAGCCTGACGCCAGCCTGCGTGACAGGCGTCAGATCGGCAGTTCCGAGGTGTACTTGATCGTCCAGCTCGGCACATCGGTCTTGACGTTCTGGACGCCCTTGATGCGGCTCAGATGCTCCGACTGGAAGCGGCGATAGTCGTTGACGTCGGCCGCCACCACGCGCACCAGCGCATCGCAGTCGCCGAGCATCAAGTAGCATTCCATGACCTGCGGAAGCTTGGCCACTTCGGTGGCGAAGTGCTGGATCGTGTCCTCGTCCTGTGTCTTCAGCCAGATGCGGGTGAAGAAGGTGAGGCCTTTGTCGATGCTGGCCGGGTTGAGCACGGCGACATAGCGGTCGATGACGCCGGCCTCCTCCAGAAGCTTCACGCGCCGCAGGCAAGGCGAGGGCGACAGGCCGACCTCGTTGGCCAGATCGTTGTTGGCCATGCGGCCGTTGCGTTGCAGCGCCCGCAGGATGCGCTTGTCGATGTCATCGAGCTTCATGGCTCTGGATTCCATTCTATCCGATATCTGTGACATTCAGTGCCAGAAATGGATGAATTGCAACAATCTTCGCAACCAAATTGCGGAGAGGCGAGGGTATGTTTGCCGCCGGTATCACGAGAGTTCAAACGCAGGAAGCGGCGACCGCGAGGCCGGCCGACGGCAGAGCATGAGCATTTCACAGACAGTCGAAACGGCGGGCGACAGCTCGGGATCCGAGTTCCGCCGGGGCGTGACATCGTGCGCGCCTGTGCTGCTCGGCACCATCCCCTATGCGCTGGTCCTTGGCGCCCAGGCGACCCAGAAAGGGTTGAGCACGGTCGAACTGTCCATGATGACGGGGCTGAACTTCGCCGGTGGCTCGGAATTCGCGGCGATCCAGTTGTGGACGTCGCCGCCGCATATCCTGCTCATCGTCGCCATCACCTTCCTGGTCAACAGCCGGCATCTGCTGATGGGAGCAGCACTTGCGCCGTTCCTGCGCGATCTGCCGCGGCGCAGGGCGTTTCCAGCACTTTTCTTCCTGTGCGACGAAAGCTGGGCGATGGGCCTGGCCGACGCCAAACAGCGCGCCGCGGCGGGCATAGGGCCGGCCTTCAGCCCGCGCTATTATATGGGCGCGGCGCTGGCCATGTACCTGACCTGGTTTTCCTTCACCACGCTCGGCGCCTTGCTCGGGCCGATGCTCGGCCATGTCGAGACCTATGGTTTCGACATGGCCTTTCCGGCCGTCTTCCTGGTGCTGATGCGCGGCATGTGGAAGGGCGTGAAGGCGGCGCGGCCCTGGCTGGTCAGCCTGATCGTCGCGGCCCTTGTCTATCTCTTCATTCCCGGCGCCTGGTATGTCGCGGCGGGAGCGGTGTCGGGGTTGCTTGCCGCCTGGCTGATGGCAGGTGACGCATGATCGACATGACAACACTTTTCACCATCGTGCTGATGGCCGGCGTCACCTATCTCACGCGGATCGGCGGCTACGCCGTGCTGCGCAACCGCGTGCTCAGCGCGCGAGCCACGGCGGTGATGGAGGCGGCTCCCGGTTGCGTGCTGATCTCGGTCATCGCGCCGGCCTTCGTGTCGCGCAATCCGGCCGATCTTCTGGCGCTGGCCATTACTTTTATCGCGGCGACGCGGCTTTCCATGCTGCCGACCGTACTGATCGGCATCGCTTCGGCGGGCCTGCTTAGGCATTTCATGGGATAGAAAAAGCAGCAGCCAGTCGAGGTCACAAGGTTCGCGGCCACTGTTGGGCGGTGTGTATGATGGTGAGTATTTCGACGGCATCCGCGGTGACGCGATAGGGGATGATATAGGGGATATCGACCAAGACGAGCTCTCGCGTCGCTTTGATGCGCCCAACGCGACCCATGGCCGGCTGTTCGGTGAGCAGTTCCGCTGCCGCCAGGATGCGCGCAATGACACGGCTGGCCGCTTCGGGACTGTCTTTCTCGATATGCGCGCCGATTTCGTCAAGCCGCCGCAATGCCCGGTTGGTCCAGCGGATTGTCTTGCGGCTCATAGTCAGCCGGCGGGCTTGATATATTTCGCAACCACGGCGGCCAACTCTTGCTCATTGGCGAATTCGCCGCGCTCGGCCTCTGCCAATCCACCCTCTATCTCCGCGAGCTGCCATTCCTGGCGGGCCACAAAGTCCTCAATGGCCTGGGCGGCCACATAGGAGCGCGAGCGATCGAGCTTTTCGGCAAGCTGGTCGAGTCTGTCTGTCGTGTCGTCGGGTAGGCGTACGGTAAAAGCGGTCATGACTACGATTCACCTTGGTTCACTATGATTATTGGTGAACCACGATGAAGCGTCAAGGTTGGCGTATCAGGAGGCAAACAGCGAGGGAACTGTCCACACATGGGGCGGAACAAAAAGGCAGGCGCGAACGCCTGCCTTTCGAGTTCAGATGAGCGAGGCGCCTTACGCGGCAGCAGCGGCCTGCTGGCTGGCCACCACGGCGTCGACCTTGGCGGTCGCCTTGGCGAGCGCCGCGGTGACCGCGTCAGGACCCATGCCGACGCCTTCGATGCGGATGACGTCGACGTCGGTCATGCCGAGAAAGCCGAGCACGCCGCGCAGATAGGGAATGGCGTGATCGAACTGCACGGCCGCGCCTTCCGAATAGATGCCGCCCGAAGCCAGCACGATATAGACCTTCTTGCCGGTGACGAGGCCCTTGGGGCCGTTCTCGCCATAGGCAAAGCTGCGGCCGGAGCGGGCGATGTGGTCGACCCAGGACTTCAGCGTCGAGGAGATGTTGAAGTTGATGAAGCCGGTGGCGAGGATCACCGTGTCGGCGGCGAACAGCTCGTCGAGCACGGCGTCGGAGACGCCGACGACTTCAGCCTGGCGCGGCGTGCGCGCTTCAACCGGCGTGTAGATGCCGGTCGAATAGTCGGCATCGATATGCGGCAGCGGGTTGGCGACGAGGTCGCGCACGACAAGCGTGTTCGACGGATCGGCGGCGACGAGCTTTTCGGCGAATTCAGTAGCAATGCGGGTCGAGTGCGAGGCAGCGCCGCGCGGGCTCGAGGTAACGAGAAGAATGGACATAGCGGGTCTCTCCAGTGGAATGAATTGTCCCGCTACATATGGGGTATCTATCCATCAGATAAACTGGTATATTTTATATACGATCCATCCACAAAATAGATACGTTGATGCAGCCCAATCCGACACTCGACCAGCTTCAGATATTCGTTGCCGTCGCCGATAGCGGGAGTTTTTCGGCCGCCGGCCGCAAGCTCAACCGGGCGCAATCCGTCATCAGCTATGGCATCGCCAATCTCGAGGCGCAGTTGGGGCTAAAGCTGTTCGAACGCGAGGGCACGCGCGAGCCGCACCTGACCGAAATCGGCCGATCGATGCTGGAGGATGCAAGGCGCATGATCGGCGTGCTGCAGCGTATGCGTTCGCGCGTCGATGGCCATCATCACGGACTGGAGGCCGAAGTGGCGCTGTCGGTCGATGCGACATTGCCTTCGCCGGTGCTGGTGCGGGTGCTGAAGGCGTTCGAGACGCAGTTTCCGACCGTGATGCTGCGCCTGCATATCGGCTCGCTTGGATTGATCCCCGATCACGTCGTCAATGGACAGGCGGATCTCGGCATTGGCGGCCTGCTGGGCGAGGTCGACGTCCATCTCGTGCGCATCGGCTTCATGTCGATGGTGCCGGCGGCGGCCCCCGGCCATCCCCTGGCGCTGCTGCCGAAGCCGGTGAAGATCGAGGATGTGCGCGAGCACACGCAACTCGTCGTCACCGATCAGTCCGAACGCACGAAGGGGCGCGACTATGGCGTCTTTGCCTACCGCACCTGGCGGCTTTCGGACATGCGCACCAAGCACACGCTGATGCGCGAGGGGCTGGGTTGGGGCGGGTTGCCGCGCTGGCTGATAGCCGACGACCTGGCCACTGGCCGCCTGGTGGAACTTGATCTCGAACCCTACGAGGAAGTCAGTTCGCCACTGTTTGCCATGCACCGCAATGACCGAAGCCCGAAGCCGGCCGCCGCCTGGCTGATCGAACGGTTCAAAAGCGAACTCGGCTGCTTCAACGAGTTCAAGCCGGGCGAGATGCCTGCAGCGCCGCTTGTCCCTGGGGAACGCGCAAAGGACGCTGTAGAACTTTGATTTGCGCATGATGCCCAGCGAAAATCGATTCCGATTTTGCCGATGCGCACCTTTGGTTCGGGGTCATGCGCTGGGACGAGCCGGAGACAATCCGTCAATCAGCGCCATGAGCACGACGCGGTAATCCTGCGCCGAAGCGCCGGCCTCGATGGCAAGCGCGGCGCGGTCGAAAGCGGAGGCAAGCAGCGCGGTCAGCGCATCCACCGGCAATCTCGCCATCGTGTTGGCCCGCATCGCCGCGACCAGGCCCTCGCGCAGTGAGCGGTTGCCGTGGCGGTTGTCGATCGCATCCATGGCGGCGCGGCCGAGCACGGCAGGGCCGTCGAGCAGCAATAGTCGCGTGCGGCCGGGTGCGCGCATGGCGGCAAGATAGGCGTCGGAGCCGGCGATCAGCGCATCGCGGGCTTCGAGCGAAGGGGGCGAAGCGCGGTCGATCTCTTGCGCCACCGCCTGCGCCTCCTGCTCGACCACGGCGGCGAACAGCGCCTGCTTGTCGGCGAAGTGGTGGTAGAGCGCGCCGCGCGTCACGCCGGCCGCGGTGACGATCTCCGGCGTGCCGGTCTCGGCATAGGATTTTTCCGTGAACAGCTTTCGCGCCGCCGCGATCAAATCGGCGCGCGTCGCCTCGGTGCGGTCGCGGTTGGAACGGCGCGCGGATTCCTGTTGCATACATGCAGCCTGTATGTTAATTCGATTTACATACAGACAGTATGTTATGTCCAGGGAGAAGGAAAGATGAAGACCACGAGCTATTACCCTGTGCTGATGACCGGCGATGTCGCCGGGACGGCGGCCTTCTATGTCGAGCATTTCGGCTTCCGTCCGCTGTTCGAAAGCGACTGGTATGTGCACCTGCAATCGGCAGACAACAAACGCGTCAACCTCGGCATCGTCCAGGGCGACCACGAGACGATCCCGGAAGAGGGGCGGGGGCGCACGTCGGGCCTGTTGATCAATTTCGAGGTCCGCGACCCCGACGCGGTCCATGAGCGGGTTCTCGCCGCCGGCCTGCCGATCCTGCGAACGCTGCGCGACGAGCCCTTCGGCCAGCGCCATTTCATCACCAGGGACCCCAACGGCGTGCTGATCGACGTCATCAAGCCGATCCCGCCCAGCGAGGAATTTCTGGCTCAGTACGCGGAGGGTGCGGCGGGGGTTTGACGGTGGTCTGAAGTATCGAATGGTTGGGAAATGTCGTCCGACTGACACCAGATGACGGCGCCGCCAATAGAAACCGTGACAATATCTTCAACGTACTGCTGCCCAGCAGAGGCCTGCATATTCTCTACTTGCACCGCGTCGAGACAGCGGCCATCCTGGACCGGGCTGGAGGGAGCTAAGGGTGGAGGACCGGATCAACGTTGGCAGTCGAGAAGGGCTTGAGAACTGGCTGGCGGACAAGCCGCCGGAATGGGCGCAGGCGATCGCGGCGCGGCTTGCACTGAGAGTGCTGCCGTTGGCGAATGCCGACGCGCCGGTTTCTCGTGAACGCTTGCTTCTGGCTGTCTTTCGAGCTGCGTTTATATCCTGGTTTGCGCGTAGATATCCGACGCAAGATGCGGGGTCAGCCATTTCGGATGCCGCTCAGTCTGGCACTACCGTTGCCGATTTCGTGGTGGTCGGCGGCAATATCCACAGCGTTGCGCCAGCCGCGGTCATTCAAGCTGCGGTCACGGCTGTCGGCGGTAGTGGAACGAGAAGTTCCGCAGCGATCACTGCCGAGCTCGCGGCAAATGCCGGCAGCGCCGTTGCGAGCAGCGTAGGCGCGGCTCAGATAAGGGAGAGTGTTGCTTCCGATGTGTCCTTCTTGTCTGAGCTGGAAAGCTTCGGCGCCGCGGAAGCTGCTCGCAGGCTGGTCAACGAGCCGCTGTGGTTGATCGATGTGCGCGGCGATTCGAGATTTCAGGCCAATTTTCCGCCTTGGGCGCGCGCGCCCTTCGACAACATGGCTAAAGATCCTGATCTGTCCAGAGCAGGTTTCAAACTTTGGATAGAATGGTATCGCGCGATTTTGCCAAACAGTCATCGGGCTAGGCCAACAACTTATTTTGGCGAGACAGTCGACCTGCGCGTAGCTCTGCAATCCGACACGTGGTGGAGCCGAGACCCGACCAAGGTGAATGCAGATATAGCAAGCTGGCGTGCGGGTCGGGGTTCCGGAGACTCCACGGATGAACGTGGTGCTTTGGACGGCCTGGAAGCAATTCCGCAGTCCAGCACGATTGGATCTTCGCAAACCGCTACCGCTCGCAAACGTCGAAGCAGAAGACAGAAAGCACCTGCTGACGTGCCTATCGGCAGCGCCGCTGAGGCCCCGCAGGACAAGAAGGATCCCGTTGCCGATCCCGATCCAACGCTGGAACCGAAAGTCAAGCCGACCACGTCAACTACGCCGCCGGAATCACTGCCGCCACCGCCGCCCGAGACATCCGCCATTGAAACCAGTTTCCTCGATGATTCCACCGATCCCGATGTGGATTTTCTCAGCCGCTCGGACCTGGCCTTCGTGCTGGCGGGGCGGCTCAATCAAGTCTGGGATCAGCTCAACCAGGAAAATCCTAGGGATAATTATCGCGGCAACAGTGCGCGCTGGACCGGTATCTGGCCCAAACGGAGGGCCAGGGAACCGCCGCCCGGCTTTGTCGTGCACATCGATGCACCCTGGGGCGGTGGCAAGACCAGTTTTGCCAATTTCCTGATCCGTCTGCTCAATCCGTACAAGGTGGCCGGCCCACCGCCGGCCTGGATGCTGGCCCTGCCGCTCGGCGATCCAAATTTCTGGCCGGAATCCTATCGGCGCCCCTGGCACATCGTCACTTTCAACGCCTGGCAGCATCAGCACGTGCTGCCGCCATGGTGGGTGTTTTATCAAGCGATCCGCAAACAGACGACCGACGCCATCTATGCCGAGGACTTGCTGGTCGAGCCTGCCCCAGCGACCGACGCGTCGGGCAATCCGCTGCCCAACGCGCCAGCGGTGCCGCAACCGCCGGCGGTCGGGCAAGGCTATCTTCCGCCATGGTTGCGGACGGCGGATTGGTTCTGGTGCTGGTTGCGCGAAATGGTCTGGCGAGTGTGGACGCCCGATATCCGCAACAAGGTGGCGGTTACCGCACTGGGTATTGCCGCTGTCATCCTTTTCTTTCGTCTTGGCCTACTCAACCTCGATGACAAGGGGGCTTTCAACGCGAACACTACCAGTCTGGGTCCATTCGTTTCCGTTGCCATCGCCGCGCTGGTGGGAGGGGCGCCGCTGATCTGGACCGTGCTGTCGGCGCTGAGTTCGACCTTGCTGTCCGGCACACCGGACGCGGCAAAGAATTACGCTTTGGGATCAGGCGATCCGCTCGACCGGTTCCGGGCGCATTTTGCGAAAATGATGGCATTGCTCAGGCGACCGGTTCTGGTGGTCGTCGATGATCTCGACCGTTGCGAGCCGACATTCGTCGTCGAGTTGATCCGCGGCATGCAGACCATCCTCAAAAGTCCGCGTCTGGTGTTCATCCTGCTGGGTGACCGCGACTGGATCGAGGAGTGTTTCACCAAGGTCAATGAGGCGATGAAGGGAATTCACGTCGGACCGGAACATGAATTCGGCGCCCGCTTCGCCGAAAAGGCGATCCAGTTCTCCTTCGTGCTGCCGGACATTTCGGGTGCTGCCCGCCGCACCTATGTGAGGGATCTACTGGGTGTGAAGAAGGCGGTATCCGATCGGGGCGGACTGCCGCTCGGTGTCGTCTTCGAGGCGGATGCCTCGATGCGCGGCGAGTTCGAGTTCAAGGTGGACAGCGTGTTGCAACAGAACGAGGCCCTTAGTCGCGAAAGTGCCGCGCAGACTGTCCGGGAAGAGATCATCGCAAGTCCGGTAAGCGCCGCGGTCACCGATGTCTTGCTGACCGATTTCGACCGTAGGCTGTCCTTGCGTGCCGCTACCGACAAAACGGCCGAAGCGGCAACCCGGCATCGGCTGGAGGCGCTGTCCAGCGTGCTGCCAGCCAACCCCCGCCAGATCAAGCGTATCATCAACGCCATCACGCTGTTGCAAGAGGTCGGCCGCATCGAGCAGAGTGTGCAACCCGGCTCGACCGAATGGAAGATCCTGGCCTTGTGGATCATCCTGATGATCGAATGGCCGAAAAGCTGGTTCACGCTGAGCAGCTATCCGGGCCTCGCCAATCGTTTGCTCAACCAGCCAGACGAGACGGTCCCCTATCTGCCTGTCGAAAACACCGATGCGTTCTTGGTCGCGCTGAAGGCGAAGGCCGAAGTGATGGCGATCCTCAGGTTTCAGGGCGATCAGGAATGGCAGGACTGTACCATCACAACGGTGCGTATCCTGAAACTTCGGCAGATACTGCCACCCGCGAGTGGTCAGTTGATCGATGTTGCGCCACCGAAGAAACCGGCTCCGAGCGAGGAGTCTGATCTCCGTTAGCCCGCCCTTGCCACAGGCGTCACCGCCACCTGGCTGACGCCTGTGCGGCGCACCACCGTGCACAGCGTCTCGCGGCCGATGCGTTCGGCGTCGAGCATACGCACGAGGTCGTCGACGCCGGTGACCGGGCGTCCGTCGATGGCCGCTATGATGTCGCCTTCCTTGAGGCCGGCCTTGGCCGCCGGGCCGTTCTTTTCGACGCTGCGCAGTCGCACGGCTGTGCTGGTCGACACTTGCGACAACAGCGCCGCGCGGCGCGGCAGATTGGTGGTGTCAGCCGAGATGCCGATGAAGGCGCGCCGGACGCGGCCGAAGCGGATGATCTCCGAAATGACGAAATTGGCGGTGTTGGAGGCGACCGCGAAGGCAATGCCTTGCGCGCCGTGGATCATTGCTGTGTTGACGCCGATGACCTCGCCGGCCGACGACACCAGCGGTCCGCCGGAATTGCCAGGATTGAGCGCGGCATCGGTCTGGATGACGTCGTCGATCAGCCGGCCGGTCGAAGCGCGCATCGAGCGGCCGAGCGCCGAGACGACGCCCGATGTGACCGTCCATTCGAAGCCGAGCGGGTTGCCGATGGCAATGGCGATCTGGCCGCGCCGCAGCCGCTTGGAATCGCCGAGCGGCGCCACGTCGGTGAAGCTGCCATCGGCGCGCACCAGCGCGATATCGGTGTCGGGATCGCGGCCGAGCACGCGGCCTTCGCTTGAGGCGCCGTCCGGCATCGAGACGCGCACCGTCCTGGAATCGCCAACGACATGGAAATTGGTGACGACCAGCCCGTCCGGCGCAATGACGAAGCCTGAACCATGGCCGCCCTGGCCGCCGATGCGCTCGATGCGGCAGACGGCCGGGCCGATGCGGTCGACGGCGTCAGCGACTGTGGTCGAATAGGCGTCGAGTAGCGTCTCGTCAGATTGGAATTTGGCGGCGGCGAGGGCCATGGATGGGCTCCGTGTTTTCACGCTTGATCGTGACTATATGTGCGGAGCGGCTGGAACGGCCGCGACCTGACCAGATGGCCAGTCAAACCGCCAACTAGCCGTCAGGCGAGTACCTCCAGGGGCGCCGTCGGGCGATATCTGGGACATGACGAACCCCAGGAGACATCCATGAGTGATTTCAATCTGAATGCGTTTTCGCAAGCCGTTGCAGACCTTGCCGCCAAGGCGACGCCCGCATTGGCGAGCTTCGCTACTCATCACCACCGCACGGCAAGCGCCTTCCACTGGAGCGACGGCTATTTCGTCACCGCCGAGGAGGCTGTCGAGGCCGGCGAGGAGATCGAACTGACGCTGGCTTCGGGCGGGACGGTGAAGGCTGAACTCATCGGCCGCGATCCTTCGACGGGCGTCGCCCTGCTGAAACCCGCGGATGCGGCCGGCGCGCCTGTCCTTGCCAAGGCCGATGCCGTTCGGCCGGGCAACATCGCCATCGCCATCGGCAACAGCCAGGGCTCGGCGCTGGCGGTATCGGGCTCGGTCGGCGAAGTCGGCCCGGCCTGGCGCTCGATGCGCGGTGGCACGATCGACCGTCGCATCCATCTGGCCGTCGGCGCCGGCGGGCGCTTCGAGGGCGGTCCGGTGCTGGACGCCAAGGGTGCGGTGATCGGCATGCTGTTGTTCGGGCCGCGCGGCCGTGCGCTGGTCATGCCCTATGAGACGATCGAGCGGGCGGTGGCGACATTGCGCGAAAAGGGCCATGTGGCGCGCGGCTATCTCGGCGCCGGCCTGCATCCGGTGCGCGACCGCGATGCCCATGGCGCGATGGTGATGAGCCTCGACGACGCCGGTCCGGCCAAGGCCGCCGGCCTGTCCCTGGGCGATATCATCGTGGCGTGGAACGGCGAGGCCGTGCATGGCCCGCGCGACCTGATCCGCAGGCTTGGGCCCGATAGCGCCGGCGCTTCCGTGACGCTTGGCGTGGTGCGTGGCGGCGAGCAGCGCGACGTGTCACTGACCATCGGCGAAAAGCCGCTGAGCTGAGAGGATTGATGGAAACGCTCGCCGGCGACCGAATCGTGAGTGACGCTGCCGCTTCGCGGCGGCTGGTGGTGCTGATCGCGCTTGGCGATGCCGCGCGCGCCGAGCGCCTGGCCGCCACTTTTGCCGCCAGCGACGACCTGCTGCCGGTGGTGGCGGGCGGCGGCAGGGCCGATGTCGCGATTGTCGACGACAGGAGCGGGGGTGCCGTGCCGGCCTTCATGCCGCGCGTGCTGCTGTCAGGACGCGCCGGTGGCGAGGGGCCCGCCGGCGAGGTGTTTGCGGTCATGCCCACGGGCGCGGACGATCTGCTGGTCGCCGCGGCGGCGCGGTTGGCGGCGGCCGGCTATCGCGTCACGGGGGAGGGCAGAAGCGGGCATCACGAGGATTTCCGTGCCGGCGAAGGCGAGCCGTTCGAGGACGACGTGCTGGACGAGCATGCCGCCCGGCCAGCGTTGTCGCCGCGCGAGGCGGAAGTGCTGGCACTGCTGGCCGAAGGCGCGCCCAATAAGGTGATCGCGCGGCGGCTCAACATTTCCGTGCACACGGCGAAATTCCACGTCGCCGCGATCCTGATCAAGCTGGGGGCGGCCAACCGCACCGATGCCATCGCCATCGCGATGCGGCAGGGGCTGGTGCTGGTCTGATATTGCTCACACCGCCGCTTCGATGTCGGTCAGCCGGAAGTCATCGCCCTTGAACAGCAGCGGCATGGCTTCGAGCCTGGCCGTGGCGTAGGCGATACAGTGACCGAAGTTCAGTGCCACCGGATGCCGGCCCTTGCCATAGCGCAGGAAGGCCTGGCGGGCGACGACGGCGGCGTGGTCAGCCGTGAACGGGATTGTCTCGATCGAGGCGGCGTGCAGCAAGTGGTCGAGGCGATCCAGGATTTCGTCTTGCCGGTCGCCCGCGAGCCCCATGGTCGTTTCGAGAAAGGTCGGTGCCGCCAGCAGCCGCCTCCTGGCTTGCGTGATCGCGAGCGCGAGACGTTCGTAGCCCGGCTCGAGACGCAGAATGGCGATCAAAGCCGAGGAATCGATGATCATTTCGTCGGGATTCCGAGCTCGTCATAACCGAGGATTTCGTCATCGGTCATGGCATTTTCTCGTTTGGGGATTTTCCCGGCGCTGTCGGCAATCGCCATCAACCGCTGAAACAGATCCGTGCTTTCTTCGCGCGGCACCAGCCGTTCGCGCGCGACCTCGCGCTCAAGGCTCTCCGGTGAATCCAATAGGTACCGAGTGCTGTCGATCGACAAGTCTCCGCAGCGTCACCATGGCCTCCCACCGCAAGCTCTTGTATCCCGTTGCGGCCCGGGCAAGGATCGCGCAAACAAGACAACACATGCGGAGGAAAAATGTCGCTCAAGGGAAAGACGCTGTTCATCTCCGGAGGGTCGCGCGGGATCGGGCTGGCGATCGCGCTGCGCGCGGCGCGTGACGGCGCCAATGTGACGATCGCGGCCAAGACCGCCGAGCCACATCCGAAACTGCCGGGCACGATCTACAGTGCGGCGCAGGAGATCGAGCAGGCCGGCGGCAAGGCGCTGCCTGTGCTGTGCGACATCCGCGAGGAGGCGCAGGTGGCCGAGGCGGTTGCAAAGACGGTGGAGAAATTCGGCGGCATCGATATCTGCGTCAACAATGCCAGCGCCATCCAGCTCACCGGCACGCTGGAGACCGACATGAAGCGCTACGACCTGATGCACCAGATCAACACGCGCGGCACCTTCCTGGTCTCCAAAATGTGCGTTCCGCACCTGAAGTTAGCCGACAATCCTCACATCCTGAATCTGGCGCCGCCGCTCGACATGAAGGCCAAATGGTTCAAGAACCATGTCGCCTACACCATGGCCAAGTTCGGCATGTCGATGTGCACGCTGGGGATGAGCGCCGAGTTCGCCAAGGACGGCATCGCGGTCAATTCGCTCTGGCCGATCTCGACCATCGACACGGCGGCGGTGCGCAACCTGCTCGGCGGCGCGACGGTCGCGGCGATGAGCCGGTCGCCCGACATCATGGCCGATGCCGCGCATGCCATCTTCATGCGGCCCTCGCGCGAGGCATCAGGCAATTTCTACATCGACGAAGAGGTGCTGCGCGCCGAGGGTGTCAGCGATTTTTCGATCTATGCGCCCGGTGCGACCGGGCCGCTGGCTGGCGATTTCTTTGTGCCGGACGAGGTGTTTGCGCGGACCGACAGCAAGATCAAGAGCATCTACTGACGCCGCCGGCGCTGCCCTCATCCGCCCGCCGGCGTTCATTGCTCGAAAAGCCAGGCAATTGGCTTTCGTTCGTCGTGCGGAGCGCTTCTCGCTGCTTTACGCCTCGTCCTTCTTGCCTTTGCTCAGGCCCATCAGCCGGTCGATATAAGCCAGCATCAGCGCCGAGACGACGAAGGCGAGGTGGATGATGGTCAGCCACATCAGCTGGTCGGTCGAATAGGAGGATGAGTTGAGAAAGACCTGCAAGAGGTGGATGGAGGAGATGGCGACGATGGTCGATGCGACCTTGACCTTCAGCGATCCGACATCGATCGTGCCCAGCCAGTGCACGCCGCCGCCGTCCTGGTCGTCGAAGCGGCTGACGAAGTTCTCGTAGCCCGAGATGATGACCATCACCACCAGCGAGGCGACCAGGGCGGCATCGATCAGGCCGAGCATCTTCAGGATGGTGTCGGTGTCGCCGAGCATGAACACCGTGGTGATGAACTCGTAGAGCTTCTTGCCGAAGGACAGCGCATAGACGGCCAGCGCCAGGCCAAGCCCGATATAGAAGGCGACCAGCAGCCAGCGCGAGGCGAGGATGATCGATTCGATGGCGAGTTCGAGGCGCTTCATGAGTGTTTCCGGTTGTTCCCTGGTCGGTGGTCAGGCCGTGTTTCGGCCAGGCCGACGCTTTTTGCAAGATGGCAAAAAACCCCGCCGGAGAGGGCCGGCGGGGCTCAATGCGTCCCGCTGGAGTCGGGACGGGGCAGGGAATGCCCAGCCCTGAATCTGGGGTCAGCAAGCCTGTGATTCAATGAGCCGGTTCCAATGCCGGCACAAATCTTCTTGAGCCCGGGGCCGGGATGCGAACCTTTCCCATCCCCGATCGAGCCGGGGATGGGTGCTTCTCGCCTTGAGTCCGCAAACCAGGTCATGGTTTTGAAATCATGACCTAATTGTTGCTGGCGACCGGTGCCACCAACGAGGTGATGCGGCGGATGGCGACACGCCGGTTCTCGCGGTTGGGCGCCGAGGTGTTGACCTTCAGATACTCCTCGCCATAGCCCTGCGTCGTCAGGTTCTCCGGCGGGATTCCGAAGGCATTGGTCAGCGCTTCGGCGACCGCTTCGGCGCGGCGGTCCGACAGGGCAAGGTTCGCCTCCGGCGTGCCGACGGCGTCGGTGTGGCCCTCGATCAGGAAGGTCTCGGCCGGGTTCTTCTTCAGCAGTTTCTCCATGGCGCTGGCGACGCCCTCGAGCTTCTGCACCTCGGTGTCGGAGATCGAGGAGGAGCCGAATTCGAAGTTCAGCGTGTCGAGGTCGACGCGGCGTGCGATGTCGCGCACGCGGGCCGAACGCTTGACCTCGTCGATCGAATAGAGGCGCTGGACCCTCTCCACCGGCGGCTGGTCGAGGAAGGTGTAGTAGTCGTCGGGACTCTGTACATCCTCCGAATCCAGGATGTAATCACGACGTGGGATGGTCAGCCGCATCGGCGGCAGGTCGTCGCCGGGATCGCGCCAGTCGCCCTCGTCCTGATAGTTCCGCTCGTCGACGTAGCTCAGCACATATTCGCGCCCATCCGGCGTGATGCGCGAGCGCTGGATGACATCGCCGTACCGGTTGCGGATGGTGACGATCTGGACGCCATTGTCGCGCTGGACCGTCTCGCGTGTACGGCCCTGCGACAGATCCTCGTAGTAGACGTCCTTGGCGCCGCGATTCATGCGCGAGCCCTCATTGCTCTGGACGATCGTCTGGCCGCCGAGCTGGATGATGACGCGGTCGCCGATCTCCTTGAGCACGTCGACGCCCTTGGGACGACGGCGGTCGCGGATGTTCTCGTCCGGCGCCCGGTCGAGGCGCTTGCCCTTCTCTTCCGTTACGGGGACCAGCTTTTCAGGCTTGATCTCCTGCTGGGCTGCCTTGTCGTCGGTTGGAGGCGGACCCTGGTCGACGGGAGCGGCCACCGGCTTCTGGCCCTGGTCTCCGCCTTGCTGGGCGTTCTGGCCACCATTCTGCTGTTCGCCATTCTGCTGGCCGTTCTGGTCGCCATGCTTGCGGCCGCCGCCCTTGCGCTGGGCATCCTTCTGGCTGTCGAGGATGGGCGCAGCGTTCTTGTCGGCAGGCGCTTCGCCCTGCACCGGGTTTTCGCCCTGGGCAGGCGCGGCCGTGTTGCCATTGGCAGGCTGTTCACCGGTTGCCGGCTTCACGCCATTGGCCGGTTGCTCGCCTGTCGCGGGCTGCTTGCCCGTCTGCGGCTGTTCACCCGTCGCGGGCTGCTTGCCCGTCTGCGGCTGTTCGCCTGTCGCCGGCTGCTCGCCATTGGCGGGCTGTTCGCCCACCGGCTTCTTGCCGTGCTTCTTTGTCTTGTCCTGGGGCTGTTCGCCCTGCGTCGCGGGCTGTCCGCCGGCAGGTGCCGGTTCAACCTTCGGCGTCGTTGCTTCGCCGGCCGGAGCTTCCTTCGGCGTGGGCGCGGCTTCCGGCGTCACTGCCGGGGCAGCAGGCGCTTCCTTCTGCTGGTCCTGCTTGTGTTTCTTGCCGGGCTTGACGGGCTGGTTGTCGTTGGCGGGCTGTGTCTCACCAGCCGGAGCCTGTTCGGCCGGCGCCTGCTCGGTCTGTTGCTGCTGATCGCGCTTCTTCTTGCGCGGCTGTTGCTCTTCGGCGGGCGCCGCCTGCTCGGCCGGCGCCTGCCCGGTCTGCTGCTGCTGGTCGCGCTTCTTCTTGCGCGGCTGCTGCTCTTCGGCGGGCGCCGCCTGCTCGGCCGGCGCCTGCTCGGTCTGCTGCTGCTGCTGCTGGTCGCGCTTCTTCTTGCGCGGCTGCTGCTCTTCGGCGGGCGCCGCCTGCGCGGCCGGCGCCTGCTCGGTCTGCTGCTGCTGGTCGCGCTTCTTCTTGCGCGGCTGCTGCTCTTCGGCGGGTGCCGCCTGCTCGGCCGGCGCCTGCTCGGCCTGTTGCTGTTGCTCGTGCTTCTTCTTGCGCGGCTGTTGATCCTCGGCCGCTGGAGCAGGCTGTTCGGCGGCGGGGGCTGCCTGCTCTGCTGGCGCCTGTTGGGCCTGCTGATCGCGCTTCTTCTTGCGCGGCTGCTCCTGGTCGGTAGGCTGTGCCTCGCCGGTAGGTGCATCCTGTGCCAGGATCAGTGGCGTTCCACCGCCTTGCATGGCGCTGAACGCGGCACTTCCCTGAAGCGGGAACGCGCCCAACGGCGCGGATGCCATCAGCAGGCCAAGTGCGGTGCCTGCCAGAATCCGTGGTTGGCGTTTCATCGAAAACTCTCCTTGTGGGGTCCCATCCTTGCCGAAACCGATCTTGGCCCGATTGGTTCCAGTTTGGTCGGGATAGATGTCGTACAGGGCGATTGGCCGGCCTTTTGAAGGCAACTTCGTGTCATTCGGCCGGGTTGCGGCCGCATTTCAACCGTTGTCGCGCTTGACGTTGGCGACGGCTGGGGCCACATCCCCAAAATGGAAACGCCGTTCTGGAAAACGAAGACGCTGGAGGCGATGAGCCCGGCCGAGTGGGAATCGCTGTGCGATGGCTGCGGCAAATGCTGCCTGTCGAAGCTCGAGGACGAGGACACCGGCGAGATCTACTGGACCAGTGTCGGTTGCCGGCTGTTCGACGCCCAGACCTGCCGCTGTTCAGACTATGCCAACCGGCTGGCGCGCGTTCCCGATTGCGTCGGGCTGACGCCGCAGAATGTGCGCACGATCAGCTGGTTGCCAAGCACCTGCGCCTATCGGCTGGTGGCCGAGGGCCGAGACCTCTATTGGTGGCACAGGCTGGTGTCGGGCAGTGCCGAAACCGTGCACGAGGCCGGTATGTCGATGCGTGGCCGGGTCAAGGCGAGCGAAACAGATCTGGCCGAGCCTGAAGATTATTTCGACTATATGCTCGACGACGAGCCTTGAGATCCGCTCCGCACGGATCCGAACAAGGAACACGAGCAAGAGGGTTTGGGCGCTCATTGTCCGAAACCTGGCGAAGATTTCCTTTTCCCGCCACATGAACCTCAGATGAACGCCGGGTTCGTAAACAGTTCAGGCGCGCTGGCGCATTCTCCCATCATCGCTTTCAAGAGGACGGGCACCAGCCCGCAACAAGGAGAGAAGACCATGTTCAACACGGTGAAAACGGCAGCCCTCTCGGCCCTGGTCGGCCTCGGCGCGCTGATGGCCGTTCCTGCCCATGCCGACAGCCTCTATCTCGGCTTCGGCAACAACCAGGACCCTCGTTTCGGGGTCTACGCCGGCGACGACGGCTATCGGCATCGCCGCGATGAGCGCCGTGACTGGCGCGGTGACGACTGGCGTCGCGACGGCTGGCGCCGCGGCTGCTCGCCGGATCGCGCCCTCGACAAGGCGGAGCGCATGGGCCTCTACCGAGCCCGCATCGTCGACGTCAACCGCCGCGTGGTCAAGGTCATGGGCCGCCAGGATGGCGACCGCGTCGTCATCGTGTTCGCCAACGAACGCGGTTGCCCGGTCATCTATCGCTGAGGCTGCGGCATAACCCTGTGCGAGGGTTAGCCAGGAGACATGACCCTACGGGGTCAGTCTGGAGACACGACCTTCTGCGAAGGTCGGTCTGGAGGTATCATCTTCTTCGAAGTTGAGCCTGGAGACATGACCCCTCAGGGATCAGTCTGGAGACACGACCTTCTGCGAAGGTCGGTCTGGACTAGCGGGGCCCCTGTCCCATCGGGCGGGTGCGGCTCGAAAAAACCCCGCGGGAGCAATCCCGCGGGGTTTTTCATGCGCGGCATTTGCCGTTGGCGTGGCCGGGCAGGGCCCGACCACGCATCCGAACTGCCTATTTCAGCTCGAACGTGACGGTGACTTGAACATTGTAGGCGTTCTCGCCGGCCTGCGTCGGCACCGCCGCACCCGCGGCGGCATCGAAGGCCTTGGCGTTGATCGCCATCGGCGGCGGCGCGATGTTCTGGTCGGAGATCTCCAGCACCCGGCCGATGCTGACGCCGGCGGCTTCGGCAAGCGTCTTGGCCTTGGCGATCGCGTTGGCCACCGCTTTCTTGCGGGCAGCGTCGATGGTTGCCGCCGGATTGTCGTTGGTGAAGGAGATACCGCCACCCTGGTTGACGCCGAGCGACACGGCCTTGTCGAGGATCTCGCCCGTCTTGTCGATGTCGCGCACGCGCACCGCAAGCGTATTGGTCACCTGGTAGGCGACGAGTTCGGCCTCCTGGCTGCCATCGGGCTTGTTGGTGTAGTTGTAGCGGGGGTTGATCTGGATGCCCGCGGTCTGCAGGTCGCGATCCTTGATGCCCGCCGCCTTCATCGCCGCGATCACGGCGGCCATGGCGTCGTTGTTGGCATCAAGTGCCGCCCGCGCCGTCTTGGCTTCGCGCATCACGCTGAGCGACAGCAACGCCAGATCGGGAGGGATGGTCGCTTCGCCTTCACCCGAAACAACGATGCGGGCGGGCGTCGGCGAATCGGCGGCTCCAGCCGTCGCCGGAAAAGCGATTGCAGCGGCGAGCGCGAGTGGCAAAAGATATCTGGTCATGAAAATCTCCTTGGTCTGCGATCCAGTCGCACGGGTCGCGTAGGGCGCAATTATGGGTTGATTTGGGCGATCCGCGAAAGCCCGTCGGGAAAGCCTTGTGCCGGAAAGCGAAAAACATTAATCCAGCCCGCGTGGGGCCTGTAGCTCAATGGTTAGAGCCGGCGGCTCATAACCGCTTGGTTGGGGGTTCGAGTCCCTCCGGGCCCACCATAACCGTTGATTTTATTGATAAAATTTCGGCTTTGCCCGCGCCTTGCCCACGCTTTGCCCACGGTTGATGCCAACAGCAAAACAGCGACCAAACCCGTCTGCTTCGCGATTCCTTCTCACCTAACTATCCGCAAGTTTGCCCGCTGCTTCATCTGATCGCGTTTTTCCTCACGCTGGTTGATCGCTCTTGCGATGTCGACCGCTATCCGCTTCTTGTTTGCGTCGCGCACGTAGTCGTCGGTGACCGTCATTGAGGAATGGCCCATCGCATCCATGATGGCGCGCGCTTGGATATTGCATTCTGCCAGATAGGTTCCGAAGGTGCGGCGTAGTCCATGAAGCGTATAGCCATCAGGGATGCCCGCTTGCCTCGTCCAGTGTTGCATCATACCTGTCAGGCTCTTTTCCGAGAATGGCTTTCCATATGCGTTCTTCAGAACGGTGCCACCCTTCGAGCGATCGAGCGGTTCCAAGCTGATCGCCAGCTTATCCACGACCGGAATAAACATCTCCCTCCCGCCGTGGCGGTTGCGATTTTTCTTTTGCCGAAAATCGAAGGCTTCGATCAATTCGAGCGAACCGTCGAACAGTTCGATCTCCTCGGCCACTAGATCGTCCCATTCGAGGTCGGCGATGTCGCCGCGCCGGTTGCCAAGCCAGAAGCCGAGAGCATAGCAGGTTCGGGCGGGCGAACCGATCGGATGCCGCTCCTCGTACTTCTCTCGGATGGCGATTGGCCAAGCCGGGTTCTTGGTCGATTTTGGCACGCGCACGCGGATAGAAAGGGAGGGGTCATCCTGCGGCTTGATCCACCTCTCGACTTCGATTGCCACCCACAGGAGCTTCTTGACCGCGACCAGCAGGTGTTTGGCCACGGTGCGATTTCTTTTGAAGATACCTTCGATAATAGCTCGGAGCTTGTCGGCATCCAGGTATTCGACCGGCAGGTCGCGCCATGTCAGCGCATATTTCGGGTCGACAGGCATATTAAGGAACCGCTCTATCAGGCTGCGGTTTTTGGCTTGCGTGGCCGGATCGAATTCAGCCCATTCCATTGTAGTTTCGAGCCGCCGTGCCGCTTGTCCGAACGTACGCGGCAGGGCGCGGCCCGGCAGGTCAATTATCTCGGCTTTGCCTGCGCAACCTTCGACTGCGCGACGGTACGCTGTCTCGAACTTTTCGTCACCCGGCCGGCCGGGGAGGGTAATTTGTTGAGCATGCCGATTGGCCCGAAAGCGCCAGTATTCCCTGCCATTGACGACGCGCGATGAGGCCCCGGGGTAGTCGGGGTGTTTAGCCATCAAACCCTCCTTCGAGGCTTCTACGGGACTTGCTCTTCACGCGGCTTCCCTTGCTCTACCGCATTGGGTGAAAGAGCCGTGATGTGCATGGCGAGGCGAAGGAGCAACGGGTAGGAGAAACCTCGACCTTGCTCTATGCCCTCATATGTGCGCTTCGGGATCCCCAACAATTTCGCTGCGCTTTCGGCTGTCAATCCTTCTCTTGCCCGCCAAGATTTCACTTCACGCGAGAGTTCTTCTTTCTCGTCCACGTCACCTCGCTTGCTCACACGAAGATCTTACTGCGCCGGCAGCGTATACGCAACCTGCGTAGTCATTTGCCGCTTGCAGGTTTTTGACCGCTTCGCTCCAAAAGGACCCGGAGACCACTCTCCTTGTCAGGCAGGGACGTAAAGGAGATATCGAGGGTTATGCGATCCCAGATCGTACGGCTGTTGACGAGCTTGGGCTTTGGCATGCGTCCGTCTGCGACCATCTCATCAAATAGGGTCGGTCCAACGCCAACATATCGCGCCGCCTCCTCGCGGGAGAGACCACGGGGAGGATAAGAAATCGCGTCAGCCTTCACAGCAATGAACCCGAAAAAGAAAAGTCGGCTGCCGGCGATTCCTGGCGAGTTGGGCACACACAGCCGGTCCGCGAATCCGCCAAGCGAGACATTACGACCCGCGCCAATTGCAACGCGACCGTTTCTTACGAATACAAATCGTTGTTGGGAAGATGTGCCATGGGCAGGGCCGGAAAACGGTGGCTATGGAGTGCAAATCGGATAGTCGGTCTCAGAACGTATCGGCCACCGCTCACGAATGACGACTCGCTGAGGTACATCGACCCTGATCTTCGTTTTGGGAGCACATTGATCCCGCAATATCACTCAGCCAGCACAAGCGCACGGTTGGCGATCTTGCGTAACATACGGACCACCGCGGACGGGGACAGTCGGTCCCGCGTCCCGTCCTGCGGCCGGCGCTATGCTGACGCTCCTATGGCTGTCCTGTTAACCGCCCGCGGCGGGGGCGAATTTCCTACGTTCTGCGCGCGACAATGTCCGCTGTTGCGGACGCGCGCAGAACTACGGTTTATGCGCCGTTTTTCCCTTAAGCGCCGGCAGTCGCCAGCGCGGACTTCCATCGTGAGATGGCTTTCGGCCACATCGCTCTGTCGGCGGGTCTGCATCAGTGCGCCACCACGTGAGTGGTTGTGAGGAAAATTTCTTCCGCAGCGCCAACCCACCATCCCATTGACTCTTTACTAGGAGGAGAACAAATGTGGAACATACTGCAAGCTTTTCGCGTCCAAGGGACAGATGAGCGCATCGGCGCCAACGCTGCCATTTCCGATCTTCGAAATCGCATCGCGCGTCTCGAAGGTGGCAATACGCGCTAAAAAGCGGTGCTCCCTTTCGGCGTTTCCTCTATCGACAGCTACCTGCCCGAGGGCGGCGTGGCGCTTGGTGCCCTCCATGAAGTTGCCGGCGGCGGTAATGGTGCAATCGATGGCGCAGCCGCGTCGCTCTTTGCGGCGGAATTGGGGGGAATGGTGGTAGCGGGAGAGCGCTACCGCCTTTCCCCCCGCTCGGAAACCCCGCGATATTTTCTACAATGTCGGGCGTGATGCGCCTCTGTCTAGGTGGCGCAAAAGACCGGTCAACGGGAACGACGTTGGCTTGGTCTATACCGCCGATACCAGCCCGACCGGCTACACTACCAGGATCTAATAGAGAAAAAGCCCGGTGCGGGGGGCGCGACCGGGCTCTTCCTTTTAGACGACAACGGCCGCGCCTAGTGATTTTGGCGCCAACGGTCCCAATGCTAAATTAGAAAGTCTGAATAAACCGTTGCAGGTCAAATCTGCCGGCGCCGCAACCCTGTCCCAAGACAGGTGGGCAAGTGACGGTCTTGCCGGGACAGCCTGTTCGGTGTGTGCCTGGCGGGCAGCATTTGCCGTCCGAGGCTACCCGTTCGCTGCAATCAAAGATTTTACCTGTACCCTCACAGCGAGGGCATCGAAACCGTCTGAAATCCGTCACAGACTGCCAGCCCCGGCTAACACACTTACGGTGCCAGCAACGGCGAAAGAGATAAGTTAGTCGCACCTAACGTGCCTACTTCCGCGCCTGACCCTCCGCTTGACGGAACATTAGTCATTCCTAAAGTTGATCCGAGCGATAGGGTGGGTGCCCGCGTCCCCTTGCCGAAGATCGGTCTCCGATCGGCCCGCGCATCCCCGAGTGGCGCGGGCTTTCGACTGCCCAAGGGGAAAAGATGCCCGACCAGCCTGCCACAACCTACATGGGCCGGTACTTGTAATTTAACTAAATTAGTTACAACTTATATACCTGTTCTCGGGATTGGCCAGGCGATGTATTTTCCGCAGTTTCTGGTGGGAATGCTGACGTCGTCTGGCGTCGTCGGGGCTTGGGTCTATGTGGCCACAGGATCTGTCTGGAAGGCTGTTGCCTGGTCCATTATCGCTGCGGTTTTGTTGCAGGTCGGGTACTTCGCGCTTGTGTTCAGGCTGGTCTATGGGCGGCGGCGAGACATGAAGCAAGAGCACATAGACGAGGCTACTCCGGTTCGCCCTTCCGCAGCCTCACCCCGGCGCCGCCGCCATTCTCGGGGATGAACTCGACGCCGGCCGCTTCGGATGGCGTCCAGGTTGCCCCTGGAACGCGTTGCCCCTTTTCGAATGAAAGGACGTCGGGATATCTTCGCGGCCTCAGCAAGGGCCGCTTGGTCTAGTTCAACTAGCCCGCTCTGCGTCGATGCCCTGCCCACTATCGATCTCTGGTTCTTACCTAAAACCGCGCCATTCCACTGCGCGAATTATCGGGCAACGCGTTCGAGCAAAGCAACGATTTGCTTGGCGATTGGATCAGCTTCATTGTTAAACAATTCAATCATTTGCTTAGCCGGTACCACAGGCGATTGATATCTATCGTTGAGCAAGGCGGCCACACATTGCTCGACTGAAATTGACCCATCGAAACCAAACTCAGGATGCCGCTCCGGATTCGCTGTAAACCATTCACGGAGAAGCACAGACAAGGTCGGTGGTTCAGATGAAGAGAGTGCGGTTTCGACAATCCGACGGACTGCTTCTGCCCTCGGCGGCAAATCAGGTTGGCTGCGTCGCCATTCGTCGACAAGCTTCAGGAACTCCGGATTCGCGCGCATTTCAAAACGTTCAGTCTTCATCATTGCGATATAGCCGTTTACGTGCATTCCGGCAAGTACGTACAAACCCGTTGACACATTAGCCATAGCCATATTACTTGGTGTCCGTACACGACGTACATGTTATGGAGAATTGCGATGCCGAACACCCATGTTCCGGCCCCTGGCGGAGCTATGCCCGCTATCTGCCGCATCTTCCGCCTTCGCCTAGCGCTTCTCATGCTGCGCACTGCCAACCAGCTTTCCGACCATGCTGCTCATCAAGAGCCATGAGGGGAAGGATCGATGAACACTCATGTCCGCGCCCTGAAGCCCTACGGAATGCCAAAGGGGATGAACCCGCGCATATGGCGCCAGGAAGTCGAGAAGCGCCTGAACGACCTCCTAGACCGCGCTATGAGCCTGATTACCGCATCTCATGGAGGCCGATTGCGATCTGGAGGAAACGGCCGACGACGAGCCGTCGATCGGCTGGACGGATCGAGGCCCGCAAGCTGGCGGACTCAACGACGATTGCGAAATGGACGACTCCGACCGAGAGGAAAGCGGCGACGAGCATGAGCCGTCGCTTGGCTGGTCCAGCGCGACCGACCAGAACCTAGCGTTGGCCGACTTCGGCACCGCGCGCGATGTCTGTTTCTTTGATGGTGAGCAGGACGGCGGCGATGCGCCCGAGCAGCCCGACTACTATTGAACGTCGCGGAAATGTTTTCCGCCAAGCAAGGCCCGCTGCCTCATCGTGGCGGGCCTTTAGTTTTGTGCCGTAAGGACGAGCGTTTTGACGGATTTAGTTGAGCCGCCTCCCCGCTCCAGGCAATGATTCGGAATGTTTGGCCACGTCGCGTTAGCGCACTCTATTTCCTTGACCATAGCCGCCCCGGCGGGTTGGGTCTCCTCAGAAGCATACGACATCATGAAAACGGTTTTAGTTACCAGGGTTGCCAAGACTGCGACCTGGACCATAAGGGCTACGAAAGCGATCTTTTCAAGCATACGCAATTAATGCGGATGCCACGCGCCGGTTCCATCTAACTCGATATTGTCGCCCTCCCGCTGCCTCACGGTGGCGGGCCTCTTTCACTGTGCGACGAAACTGGAATCGACAATTGTGCAGTTAGCGGTATTCAGAGAGCCTACCGCGATGGCGGTATTATAGCCGCCAAACCCATTCTTTGCGCGATATTCCATGAGCACAGTCCGGTAGCCGTTTGCATTTGGTGTTGACTTGGTCCTTACGTGCTCAAACGAATCCGGATCTCTCAATCTGTCCTTGACCTTCGCGACTAGATCGCTGCTCGATCCGTCCCAGACGCTGAAGCATTTTCCAGCTTCAATGCTGGCGTGATCACCCCCCGAGCAAGCCTTCGACGCGGCAAACACCGCAAACAAAATCGCCAAGGTGACACCAACCCTTTTGTTCCGGCCCACGTCGCTGACTGAAGTCGCACTAGCTGCTGGCTGCGCTTGCGGCTTGGGCGGGGGTGACTGAGCCGCGACCCCATATCGCTTTCTCAAAATGTCACGAGCAGCCTCAAAGTCGCTCTGGTCAACGTCGCCCCTTGCGCGCATGGCCGTCAGTTCAGCCATTGCTTTACTATATCTAGGATCTACCGCTTCCCGCTTGATTCCTCCAGACGGGGGAGACCCGCGCGAGAATCGCCCTCCCATAACCCCCTCCATGTCGCGTCCATGTCGCACGGACCTGCCGATAGTCGCAGGAAACTCTTGGAAATCAACCGGTGGTGGTTCGCCCAAATTCGCGGGCGTGCTGGCGTGGTCGCCGCTGTAGACGGCCCGGCCGCCGCACAGCTCTGGGTGACAAAGGGGGACGGCAACCGGGCCTTCCGGGGAATGGAGATACCCAGCCCGTCAAGTATGCACAAAGGCTAATGGAAGGGCAATCTGCACGTTCCGTTCAGGTCGGCTTGTCGACGAGTGGCTTCTTTCTCGTCGGCGGCACATAGCTTGTCACCAGCTTCACGGCTGCAATGTCGACCGTCACCGGCGGGGACAGATTCACAGTAACTGTATTCTCGTCGACCCGGAGGACATTGCCGGTGAGTTCTATCGGCTGGCCTTTCTTCAGAGCCGATGTCCGGTCCACTATCGAGTGTGGAAACCCATAGTGCGGGATCGAGACGCTGACCCGATCTTCGGTCACGCGCTTCCGCACGATCGCTGTGATCGCAACCTCGTCGCCGACCGTGATGCCCTTCGCCATGCCATCATTCTGATGCCGTGGGCGGCTTCGTCAAGCGATCTCTAATATGCGAATGGAAACTTGCTTGACCCGGTCAGCCCTCGATCGCCATTCCCAATGCCTACACCAAGCCTAGGACTGAGACACTACCTGCGGTCGCGCCGGTTGGCGAATACATACGCTTCTGCTAATATAAAAGCATTTTATCAATATACGTGAGCCCAAAAAGAACCAACGCCAAAGAAATGGGGGGTCGGCGACAGAGGGAAGGAGCGCAAATGGCCGCCCATCTTATCGCGGATGTAAATATAGAAGACGCTGCCGCGTTTGAGGAATACCGGCGGGATGTTCCAGCCACGGAGGAGCGCTATGGTGGGCGATATCTGGGTCGTGGCGGTGCGACCAAGGTTCTCGAAGGTGATTGGGAGCCACACCGCTTGGTTATCGTCGAATTCCCCGACATGGCTTCATTGATGGGTTGGTACAATTCGCCGGAGTACGCCCGCCTGATCGAAATTCGAAAACGTTGCGCCAGCACCAGGATCATTGCGCTGGAAGGGATCACACCACCCACTGCGTGACAATCCTGCGAAGCGGGCCTTTGGGCCGGCAAAACAAGGATCTCAGTCTCAAAATTGGCCGGAGATATGCCTATGGAATCCAATCATGGCAATAGGGATAGAGATATGGTCTGTTATGGCGCTTTCGTCGCCAAGGCAGGCTACGATGACGTTCGATCAATGACGCTGTGCCGGCCGGATTGACCTTTCGATCTGACGCCGTCCTGTAAAGTGTCGATACCGGGGAACCTAGTCATGAGCGACAATAAGCCGACTGTAGACGTTACCAAGGACTGGCAAGCATCGCAGGGCCAGAAGTCCGGTGCCACGCGCCTTCGCCTTTTCGCAGTGCTGTCGTGGGTTGTTGCCATTGGCGGCGAGATCGCCGGCATTGTTTTGCTCTACCGGCACAAATTCGACCAGGACAACCTGCCGCTACTGATCGGCATTCTGATCGGGATCGCGATTTTTGCCATCGCCGGCAGCCTGCTTTGGAAGGCGGCCAACAGGCAGGACCCGGCTCGCGAATCCGAGCCATTCAGGTTCTTCGTCCAGAACCAGCTCGGCGCGATCATCACGCTTATTGCCTTCTTGCCGCTGGTTCTGCTGATCCTCAACGACAAGAACATGGACCCGAAGAGCAAGAAAATTGCCGGCGGCGTCGGCGCGGTGCTCGCCGTGCTGGCGACGCTGATCGGGGTCAGCTACCAACCCCCGTCGGTGGAGCAGTACACGCAGGACATGAACGCGTGCGCTTCGCAGATCAAGTCGGGGCAGCCGACCACAGCCTGTTCGCCCGAGGTCGCCGCCCAGGCGCAGGCGATCGCCACCGACTCCACCACGGTGGCTGCTGCGACGAAGGACTCGGCACACCCCAATGGCCAGGATATCGTCTATTGGATCGCGCCGGAAAACGGCGCCGCCAAGTCCGGGACAGAGCATGTCTTCCACCTCTGCGCAGCCGTCAGTCCGCTGAAGGACAAGACCGTGAACAGCGGTACCGTGACGGAGGCCTACGCACAGAACGCCATCCGCATCACCAAGCAGATCGAGATGGAACAGAAGCAGTGCGGGTTCACGACCACGACCCCATAAATCCGCGATGAACTGGCCGTGCGAGGCGAGTATCTGGCTTGCGCCCCCGCGATGCGGTTCATTGAGGATACCGTCGTTCGAATACCGGAGCGCGTGATCCAGATCGCCACAGCGCAGTTGCGACTGAACGACGCCGGGGCCGCCTTCGCTACCCTTGCGTTGAAGTGGTCGAAGCCTGCGGCGAATGGCACGATCGCGTCGTCGATGGCGATCAAAACAGGACCCTGACGTTCGAACTGGAATCCTACCCCTTGGCCTATGCGGAAGGCCAGCCGATGCGTCTAGGGCTGGATAAACTCATGCGCCTTGTAGCGCATGTGGATGAGAACGTAAGGTGAAAACCAGCATGGGCTTTGCGGCGGGCAGCTACCCGGCGATTGCGGATAGTTGTAAGGACCCAGAACAAAACGGGGCCGGCGCAGTTGTTTAACCCCAACCCGTGCAACTGCACCGGCTAAAAGCGGGCCATGATAACCGCTCTAAGCACAGCCTATCGCAAATTAGTCCTGTCGCAAGAGAGACTAAGTGCCCAAGCGCCAGCTAAAGCGGAAATTGGCTCAGCCGGCCAACGGCATCCCAATGCCCACGCCAAGGCCGAGTGCAAGGCCCATGAACAGCTTGCCGGCAAAGCTATTTCAATGGCGCGGAAGGGCGCCACCTGGCGCTCCGAGGGCTTGTGAGAGATCATCAAAGATCGTGTCTATGGCCAGATTCTTAGATCGAAAGCCGGAACCTGTGAATCCCCTCGCTCCAACAAGGTCTCTCGGCTGGGAAACGCTACGGAAAGCACGTTGGGTAACGGTTGATTCAACCATTGCTGGTATTATCTCGTAGTTAGGTGGCGGCCCCGACGGTGCGGCAGGGGGTGCTGGGTTGTCGGAGCCGCCTGCGCAGTCCGGTTGGATTTGACCGCGCTGTTCCAAATTAGGACAGCGCGGTCAATTAACCGTTAAAATCTTTTGGAACTAATTAAGCGCATACTAATTGAATCGCGGTTTGCGAGTCCTGTGTATGCGTTTGAAGTTCGTAGCTCCCCTAATGCCGACCCTTGTTGAGAAGCCTCCGGAGGGCGACGCCTGGATTCACGAAGTCAAGTTCGACGGCTACCGTTCGCAGTTGATCATCGATGAGGACCGGACGCGCATCTACACGCGCAATGGTCACGACTGGACAGCCAAATATTCCGACCTGGTGCAGGAGGCGAAGGGCCTCGGCGCCGAAAGTGCCATCATCGACGGCGAGATCATCGTCACGAACGAAGATGGGTTGTCCGACTTCCGTCCACTCCGCAAGGCGATCACCAGCCGGCAGCACCACCTCTATTTCGTGGCGTTCGATCTGTTGCACCTCAACGGATTCGATCTTCGCGATATGGCGCTGAAAGACCGCCGGGCTGGGCTCTACGCGATAATTCCGACCGGCCTTCGCATCCAATTCAGCGACGCGCTGCCCGGCGATGCCAAGGCGATCTTCGAACTGGTCGACAAGGCCGGGCTTGAAGGCATGGTCTTGAAGCGCAAAGACAGTAAGTATCGGAGCGGGAAATCAACGACCTGGCTGAAGATCAAGGCATATACCATCGACGAATATGAACTGCTCGGGGTCGAGTGTGAGGCCGGCAAGCCGGCATTCGCACTGATGGCGGATCGAAATACCGGCCGCTATGTCGGCTCGGCTTTCATCAATTCGAGTCAGGCCATCCGCGAGCGGCTGTGGAAGCGTGTCCAGGAGCATGCCGGGCCGGCCCCGAAGGGCCTGAAGCGGCCGGCGACGCAATGGGTCAAGCCAGGGCTGATCGGCCGTGTGAAGCATCTGCGGGGCGAGGAAGACCTCCGCCACGCTTCGTTGCAGGATTTCCGTGAGGAATGAGCACGCGAGGCAGCGATTTTGTCTACCATTGGATATCGGACCACTTATCCGACGATCCGATCAGTGACCACGTACTGCTGATCATTGAAATGGCTGTGGATGCGAAACGCGCGGCTGAAGCCCAAGGCATTCCCGGTCACGAGATCGACGAGGAAATTAGCACTATCTACGAATTCATCGTGCATGCGCTGCGCTGACCGCCGCTCGCCGGAGCCTAAGCGGCAGGGCGAACCTATCGCCACATGAGCAGCGCGGAATCAACTTCCTGCATCAGTGGATAGCCGACAACGTGCCCGAGCCCAAATAGGATCGGTGCGGCCACCTACGGTTGGTTGGCGTCAGCTCGAGTTTAACTCGTGCCCTTAGGAACGAAGAAACACGTCCATCTGAATCTATAGTAGGCTTGGAACTTTGTATGGGGAATGATCACTCGATAGAACGTCATTAAACGCTCACAGAGATGGTAGTGGTCATCAAGGGAGGCTTGGGCGCGTTCCCTGGGGATAAACCACTCCGGCTCTTGTGGCTCATTGAGATAGGCAGGGCGGGGCAGGCGGACGTAATAGCCGTCTTTGGTCTCCCTCACGGCGCGAGAGTCTATCGGATGGCAATCTTTGTTGCCGCAGCAATCATACTGCAACACCGGGTCTTTTTTGCCGGTATACCAATCGTGGGCATCTGCGTCGCCGGCAAAGAGAAGCCATGCCAGCGCGATCCATCCCCGTGGCTGTTTCATGATACCCCTCGCTTTTGAGTGCAGGATATATTAGCTATATCTAATTGTCAGCCTTGAGCTCGGACACCGTCACCGAAGGTTACCCGACACGGTTCACTACGTAGGCAGGCCGCCCAGCACAGCAGGCGATGGGCGTCCCTGGTACGCGAGGCGAGCTATAGGCCGTATCGATCAATATTATTATTGATTAAAGTAATGGAACGTTCAATGGACAAGACAGGAACCAAAACAGTCGCGCCCGACCTTAGTCTGCCAGGCGCAGGACTTTAGTCCTGCCATTTTATATTTAAGCACGGAAGTTAATGGGCTCGACATAGGGCCGCACCTCGTGGGATCAATAGCAGAATGAATTCGAGCAGCTATGGTGTGAACGCGGAAGGATCGCACTAGGCTTCCTCATCCTCTTCCCCCCCAAATCGCCAGTGGGTTGGCTCTACATCCACGAAATGGCCATATCGCGTCTCTCCAGCCGTCAACGGCGCGTCTGAAAGGGAACACTCCCTACGACCACTGGTGTCGCTGGCGTCATCACATATCATTAGTCATTACTAATGTAGCCAGAAAGTGCGAATGGATAAGGGCACCGAAATCGAGGAGCTGGAGAAAGGAGCATCGCGGCTCTTCTTGGCAGTGCGTAGTGGCCACGTCGAGGCGACGGAACTGCTGATCAAGCGCGGTGCCGATGTCCACAAGGAGGCGGTTCTCGGGCTGCCGATGGCCGTTGCCGTGCTGAAGAACGCCGCCGACATGGTTAGGCTGTTGCTGGCGCATGGTGTCGACGCCAACGCCCGGACGCGGGGTTAACCGACGCTGACCCTCGCGGTCACCAATGGCTGCCTCGACTGCGTCAAGGCGCTGGTCGAGGCCGTCGCTGATGTCAACGCCGTATGGGTCCAAGTCTGACGAATCGCCAGGAGCCTTCGTCAGTCGGCGCAGGCGCCACCAGCGGGTTCGCGCGCCTATGGTAAGCATGGGCTGTCATTCTTTGACGTCGTGCCCGCGCGGTTGTCATGAGGAACCGGCAGCCGTGAAATCACTCCAATCCTTAGTGACTCTTTATCGTCCAGGCCTCTCTCCGATCGTGTCGCAATCGACGATCGGTCGTGAGCGGCTCCGATAAGTCGCGGGCTGCACGATAGTGGGCAAACCGGCAATTTCATTCACGAGCTTCTTGCGAATGGCGCTCGCAAAGCCCGCAGTGTTCTCGACCGTTATAGAGAAGGCACCAGAACCGCCAATGACACAACTCTCGTAATACAGCTCGATAAAGTGCGGCCCAAAGCTGTCCAGCGTGTCGGCAGCGCGCAGTGAGATAGCCAGTCCGTTGACGGTCACGCCGTCAGTTATGAGTGCGTCGTGCACGAGTTGAAGCGGTAGACCGGCATTGTTGGGTCCGTCGCCAGATAGGTCAATAACCCTGTGCGGGCTCCCTAAGCCACTCTTCGCGAACAAAGCATTCGCAGCCGACAATGCGCCGGAAATAGACGTTCCACGGCCTTCAGTCAACGGCAGCGCCGCGAGCCTGTCTGCCAGCATCAGAGCGTCGTCGAGGCTTTCGACAATTGTCCATGGTATAACGACTGTTTGCTGACGTGGCCCTGCCCATTCGAGATAAAGCACTGCGATTCTGCCTCGCTCTCCCGACTTGATCGCCCTCGCGATATCGGCGTGACGGAAGGCCTCGACGTAGCCGTCGCGTTGCACCCTTTGCTCAGCACTGCTCATTGAAGGAGATACGTCCACGGCAAGGATCAATTGCAGATCGACTTCGGCCAAGCCGCCCGCGGGACGATCTGTCGAGTGAGCCTGCGGGGCTACCGCGAAGAACAGCGTCAGCAGGCAGGCGCCCATTAGCCGCAGCACCGGTCTTGCACCCATACTCCTAGCAATCCGCAATAAGTAACCCATGGCGAGACCCTCCCGTTGACAAGGGAATTGTCGGTCCTAGGCCCCTCCCAGGTCACGAATGCCTTCCGATCATTCGCCGAAATCTGCGTTCCCCGCCCGGTCTGGCCGATGATGGCTCTTCACGACGCGGAACCGTGCTAGGATCGAAGCATCAACTGCGGCTTCGTGCTTGAGGGAATCGGCTTGAGTAGCTCGCGCCCCACCACGTTCGTACTCAACGGCGTTACTGCCGATCTGAGCAGCGAGACGTTGCGCGACAAGTCCGACAGGACAATCGCACTACGCCACCAGACCTTCGCGGTGCTTCGTCACCTTCTGGAGAACGCTGATCGCGTCATCACCAAAGACGACCTGATGAAGGCAGTCTGGAATGGGATAGCCGTGACCGATGACAGCCTGGTGCAATGCATTCACGAGATACGTGCGGCGCTCAATGACAGTCGACAGGTTGTCGTGCAGACAGTGCCTAGGCGCGGTTACAGGCTGGTCCTTCCCTCAAATTCCGGACCGAAAATGGCCACCATCCTGGCAGCCGAATTGGCCCCAGACGCCCGGCCGGCAGGCAAGGATGAGCGGATCTCTCCTGCAACCTTCCGGGCGTTCAGCGAGATCGTCGATCGGCTCCTGGTGCAACATGCGGCTCGCGTGTTCGCGAGCCCCGAAGGGAACGTCCTCGCCGAGTTCACGGGTCCTGTCGAGGCGCTGCGGTGCGCGAGCGAGATTCAGCTTGAGGTCAACGGCCGGAATCGCAATGTTCCGGAGATGGAGCGCCTGCGCTTCCGCAGCGGCGTTCACCTGGGTTATGTCGTGGCCGAGGGCGATCATCTCACTGGCGAGGTGGTCGAGGTTGCGGCTGAACTGCAAAGCTTGTCTCGGCCGGGCGGGATTATTGTTACAGAGGCGATCCACGCCCAGGCTCAAGGTCGGCTCTCGCTGGAATTCGTCGATCTCGGCGAGTACGCGCTGAAGAACTCCGCACGCACCTTGCGCATCTACCGCGTGGCCCTTGCCCCGGAAGAACCGGTTAGGTCGCCGTTTCGCGGTCTCGACGCCTTCGAATTCGAAGACGCCGATCTCTTCTTCGGCCGGGCGCGGGCGATTGCTGCCTGCATTGCCAGACTGGAGCAGCAGGCAGCAAGCGGCACGGCATTCCTGCTCATTTACGGGATGAGCGGTTGCGGCAAGTCTTCCCTCCTGCGCGCTGGCCTGCTGCCGTCATTGACTTTGCATGGAGCCGTGGCAGGCATATCCTTGTGGCGCCACTGCCTGATACGCCTCTCCGAGGGGCCTGATGCATTCACTGTGCTGGCTGCGGCGCTGCTTCACGAAGCTGCCGTGCCGGAGTTGTCTTGCGAAGTGACTGCTGCAGAGTTTGCTCGGCTCTGCAGAAGCACGCCGGATCGAGCCCTGGTGATGGTCCGACAGGCACTTCTCAAGGCCGCCGGGCCGGCCCGGTCGCAGATCAGATTGCTTGTCGCCATCGATCAACTGGAGGAACTGTTCACGTCAGAGAGACAGCCGGCGACGCGTGAGGCCCTTGTGCGGTTCATGGCGGTGCTGGCCGCCAGCGGACTCGTCTGGGTGATCGCAGCGATCCGTTCGGACTTCTATCACCGCTGCGGTGAGGTCCAGGGTTTCTCGGCGCTCAAGGACGGCGTCGCTAGCTACGAACTCCTGCCGCCGACTGGCACAGAGATTGGGCAGATCATCCGCGAACCCGCGCGCGTTGCCGGCCTTCGTTTCGAGGAGAATGCCGAGCGGGGGCGCCTCGATGATGTGCTGCAGGATGCAGCAGCTGCCGATCCCGGATCATTGCCGCTTCTCGAGTTTGTCCTCGACGCGTTGTACGAGGCGGGCCGCGACCGCCTAGTTCTCACCTTTGCGCACTATCGTGCGCTCGGCGGGCTCGAAGGGGCTATAGCGCGCCGCGCCGACGAAGTCGTGGACTTGCTGGCGCCCGATATCCAGGAGGTCTTACCCGCGGTGCTGCGCGCCCTAACCACGGCAAGTCCGGGCGATGGAACGATCACGGCGCGTCCAGCGCTGTTCACCGAAATTGCAAGCACTGCCGCGCGTTTGGCCCTCGTCAGGGCCCTGATCGACGCAAGGCTCCTCGTCAGCGATGAGGACGCAGGAGGGCATGTCTTCGTCCGCGTTGCACATGAAGCCCTGTTAAGGCGCTGGCCGCGAGCCGGTGACATTGTGAATACCAACCGGAACTTCCTCGAGACGCGCGAACGCCTCAGGGCTGACGCCCACCGATGGCACCTGGAGAACAGGAATCGAGAGCTTCTCCTTCCGCCCGGCAAACGTCTCGCGGAGGGCGAAGAGCTGATGCTGTCGAGACGAGAGGAGGTCGACGATGCCGTGCTTGAATACATAGAGGAGTCCTTGCATGCTCATCAGCAAAAAGAAGAGAAGGACCAACACGCAGCGCGTGCGCTGATCGCGGCCGCCGAAGAGGCAAAACGCGAGCGCCTGGAGCGCGAAGCCGAGCGCCGGAGCCTCGCGGCCGCCGCAGCAAGCCGGCTTGCCCGACGTACTCGCAATGCCGCCGTTGTGGCGATAACGCTCGCTCTGATGGCGGGCGCCGGTGCACTAGTCGCGTTCAGGGCGCAGGAGGAGGCAAGGTGGCAACGGGACCAGGCGCTGCGCAATCAGTACCTTTCGCTCTCCTTCCTTTCGGAGCAGTCCGCGTCGAGAGGCAACACGGAGGCTGCGATCCTGTTGGCGCTCGAAGCGCTGTCCCCGAAGGACCAATCCGAGCGGCCATATCTCTTTGAAGCGGAGGCCGCCCTCTACAAGGCTCTGCTGGCGCACCACCAGATCAAAATCTTCCGGCACCGCGCCGGCGTCGCGGACGCGGCATTCAATCCGACCGGCGATCGCATCGTCACCGCATCCTACGACAAGACTGCCGGGGTCTGGGAAGTCTCCAGCGGTGTCGAGACCGCAGTTTTAAAAGGTCATCAAGAGGTTGTGGAGAGGGCTGAATTCAGCCCGAGCGGAAGCCGTATCTTGACTGCCGCGAGGGACGGTACTGCACGTCTCTGGGACGCCGTCTCGGGAGAGCAGCTCTTCATCCTGCGGCCGGTAGGCAACTATCCAACCGCGATCTTCAGTCCGGATGGCAACCGGGTGCTGACGGCAGGACAGGACAGCGATGCAACGCTCTGGGACGCTCGGACCGGAAAGAAAGTTCTGAGTGTGAGCAGCGACGGATATACGCGTGCAGCCTTCAATTCAGTCGGCCATAGTTTCGCGACCGCATACAGGGGAGTCGTTTCGATCTGGAACACCGCGGATGGCGTACTGACACGGTCGATTCGAGTGAGCTGCTGGCCCTACAGCCTAGCCTTCAGCCCGGACGGGAGCCGGATACTGTCCGGCGCGTGGGGCCCGCTTACATACGGCGGCCCTTCCAGCCTCATCGATGTGTCGAAGGGAACCGAGATCGCAAAGTTGGCCGGCAACACGAGCGACACACAGTTGAACGGCGTGATCTTCAGTCACGGGGGTCAGCGGATCGCCACGGTATCCCTCGATGGCGCTGCCCGGATCTGGGATGGAGCGTCAGGCACACTGCATGACCTGCTCGGCCAGGAGGTCTCGGGTTTGAGGCTGACTGATATCGGTGGCGATGAACGCGATGAGGAGATGAACGGTGCTTTCAGCCCGGACGACCGCTTCCTGGCGACCGCCTCGGTCAATGGCCCGATCCGCATCTGGGACGTTGAACGCGCCTCGCTGGTCACGACCATCGCCGGTCATGAATCCTTGGTCGAGCATCTGGAATTCAGCCCGATCGACAGCAACATCCTTCTAACTGCTTCACACGATGGCACCGCTCGGCTGTGGGATATCAACGGCGCTCTCACGACCACGCTCTCACATGAATATCAGCCGATTTTCGCGGTCTTCAGTCCTGACAATGTCCACCTGCTGACCGGTGGCGGCGATAGCGCGGCGCATCTGTGGAATGTCTTGAGCGGGCGCGAGACAACCCGGCTCGATACACATGAGATGGTTCAAAGCGCGACGTTCAGCCCGGATGGAAAGCGCGTCGCGACGGCATCTCTTGAGGGGCAGGTCCGTGTTTGGAATGTGGTCACGGGACACGAAACCGCCCAGTTTCGCTCACGTGGCGGACTGATAAATATCCAATTTGGTCCCGACGGCAAATCGCTTCTATCCGCATCGATACACGGTATCGCGCAGCTTTGGGACGTGGCGACCGGGACCGAGCTGGCCGCCATCAATACGAGCAGCAATCTGCCGCGGGCTATTCTTAACCCTGGCGGAAATCTGATGCTCGCGGCCCAGGAAGACAATGCGGGCCACCTCCTGAAGACGAGCGGGGGTGAGCTTAAGGCACTTGTGGGGCATCAGGACCGCATCACGGCAGCCGCCTTCAGCCCAGATGGTCAACTCGTCGCCACAGGCTCGCGCGACCACACGGCCCGCATTTGGTCGACCACGGACGGAGAAAACGTCAGAACGCTGAAGGGACATACCGGCGCGGTAACAGTGGTCGCCTTCAGCCCCGACGGTCAATCGCTGCTGACCGCCTCGCGCGATGGAACCGTGCGGATCTGGAGCGTCGCTGGGGGGCAGGAAAAGGTTCTTAGGGGCCACAGCGCCGCAGTGAACAGCGCCGAGTTCAGTCCCAATGGCTTGTACGTCGTGACCGCGTCGACCGAAGATCGAACGGTCCGGTTATGGGCGACACAATCGGGGCGCCAGATTGCAGTCGTTGGCAGTCAGGACGAAGCAACCGTTCTACCGGGCTTTCCACGCGCAGCTTTCAGCGCCGACGGCACCCATGTTGCTATTGTTTCCGGCGAAAAAAGGATCCGCATCGTTCGCGTCTTCCAGACACCCAGGGACCTCATTGACTTCGCCCGGCGCACCGCCCCTCGCGACCTCACCGCTTGCGAGCGGCGAAGCTTCTTCCTGCCTGAAGACCCGGCAAGCGGCACTTGTCCGGGCTGAAGTCGCAACGAGGTGGTCGATCTCGGGTGCTCGCCGGCTGGTGGAAACGTTTCTGTACCGGTTATGCGACGGCGGCGAGGCGAAGCGAGGGGGGCGTCAGATGCGGAGCGAGCACAACGATCATGGGCTGCGAAGGGCAGGCAGGCGTTCGATGTTGAACAGCGTGAAGAGCCGACGGGACGGCAACTTAGCCGACGAAGAACCCCAGTCGGTCGCCGATTACGCTGACTGCTGTGGGGCCGACAGCTGAACGTCGCAATCAATCTCAGCCCTGGAACATTACGTCTAGCTCAGCGATTGGTCGAGCACATTGATCAGCCGGTCGACTTCGACAATCGTGTTGTAGTGCACCATGGAAACGCGAATGACGCCGCTGGGCGACAGTCCAAGCGCTTCGGCCAGGCGGCGCGAATGGAAATCGCCGTGACGCACGCCGATCTTGGCCTGGTCGGTTCGGGCGACGATATCCTGAGGGGCGTGGCCGTCGACCGTGAAGCTGATCGTCGGCACCCGAAATGCCGCCTGCGAGTTCTGGTCGCCAACGATCCGGACGCCATTGCGCACGCGCAACCACGACAGCAGGCGTTCGCCGATCTCCGCCTCGTGCGCCGCGATCTGGTCAAATGCGCTCTCGATCGCATGACGGCCTTTGCCTCTGCCCAGTGCCTCCAGATAGTCGACAATGCCGGCGGCGCCCCAGACAAGTTCGTAGCAGGGATTTCCAGGCTCAAGTTTTCCGGGCACTTTGTCCTTGCCGTAGAAGTAATGGTAAAGCCCGTCGAGTTCGAGCAGCAGTTCATGGCGCCCATACATGACCGCGTAATGCGGCCCGTAGGTCTTGTAGAAAGAGAATACGTAGTAGTCGACGTCGAGTTCCTGGACGTCGAGGGTGCGATGCGGGGCGTAGGCGACACCGTCGACGCAGATGCGAGCCCCGCGCGCATGAACGAAATCTGCGATTTGCCGGATCGGATTGATGGAGCCGATCAGGTTGGAGGCATGGGTCACGCAGACCAGCCGCGTGCGAACGCTCATCAGCGCGTCGAGCGTGTCGAGGGATGGCATAAGCGTTTTGGGATCAATCTCCCAAACCCTGAAGACGATGCCGCGCTGCTTGAGGATCAACCAGGGACCAATGTTCGACTCGTGATCGAAATTGGTCACGATAATCTCGTCGCCCGCCGTCAGTTGGTTTGCCATGGCGGTTGCCAGAAAGCGCACGAGCACGGTGGTGGAAGGGCCGAAGAAAACCTCCTCGGGTCGCGCCGCGCCAACGAATGTGGCGATGCGGTCGCGTGCCTGCGCCAGCAGTTCGCTGGCTTTGACCGACGGCCCGTAAGAGGCGCCGGTCTGAACGCTGGTCGTCAGCATATAGTCGGCGACTCGCTCGGCCACCGGGCGCAATACTTGCGAACCGCCAGCATTATCAAAGAACGCCCAGCCTGTTTCCAGCGCCGGAAATTGGGAACGAACAAATTCTATATCGAGCGACATGGATGGCCTCTTGGGGAAAGTCTTCAACGTTCAGATTTGGCGAGCCGCTTCTCCAGCATGCCGACAAGTCGGACCAGAGGAAGCAGGATGATGAGGTAGATAGCGGCTGCTACGATCAGCGGCGTCGGATTGGCTGCCAGCGCCTGCGCCTGGTTTGCCTGTTTGAGCAGATCCGGCATTGCCACCACGGAAGCCAATGCAGTGTCCTTCATGACGTTTATGGCGTTCGAGGTCAGCGGCGGCACGACGATCCTGATCGCTTGCGGCAGGATCACCTTGAGCATAGTCGAGTAGAAGTGGAGCCCAAGCGCCCGTGCGGCTTCGAATTGACCTTTCGGAATAGCGACGATACCGGCGCGGATGATTTCGGCAGAATAGGCGGCCGATATCATCGAGATCGAGGTTGACGCGGCCGTGAACGAACTGAACCGGATGCCGGCAAAGGGCAGCGCGTAGTAGACGACGAACAGCAGCACCAGAACAGGTATAGAGCGGAACACGTCGATGTAGGCGACCGTCACAAAACGCACCGGCGAAGGCCCGTAAAGCCGCAGCATCGCCAGACCAATGCCGACGAGGAACCCGACAAGGATGCAGACAATGCCAAGTGTCAGCGTGGTGGCAAGGCCACTCAGGATGAGCGGTAGCGTCTCCACGAAAACGCGGTAGTTCAAAAACGTATCGAAAATGGACATGTCCCAGCCTCTGCGTCACGGGAGAAGGAGGCCGCAACGCGGTCTCCTTTCACATGATGACCGGGATCAGAGCTTTGGCATACCCAGGACAGTCGCCGTGGCAAGCCCTTCATCGGGCTTGGTGCCGAACCAGGTTTCGTGAATCTTTGCCAGCGTGCCGTCTTTCTTCAGAGCCGTGATGACGTCGTTGACCTTGGCGGCCAGCGGCGCATCCTTGGCAAACATCACGGAGTATTGCTCCGTGGTCTTGATGCGTTCGACGACCTTGAACTGCGGTTTGTCCTTCGAATAATAGAGCAATGCCGGAATGTCCGAGATGTAGCCGTCGATGCGCCCCGCCTGCAGATCCAGCATCGCCGGCTGCAAGCCCTCATATTTGTTGATGGTGGCGATTTTCGTCTCGGCCTGATGCGCGGTGGTCCAGATATCACCGGTCGAACCTGTATCGACGCCGACGGTCTTGCCAGTCATGCCGGCGAGGCCGGTGATGCCGCTGTCGCTCTTGACGGTCAGCGACTGGTCGCTGTCGTAATAGGGCTGGGCGAAGCTGACCGATTCAAGCCGCTTCTTGGTGATCGTGATCGACGAGACCGCGGCGTCGATCTGACCGGACTGAACGGCGGCGAACAGACCGGCAAACGGGATGTTCGTGAACTTGACGTCCATGCCGAGCCGCTTGCCGACCTCTGTCATCAGGTCGATTTCAAAGCCCACCATCTTGCCGTTGGCGTCCTGGAACTCCCAGGGAACATTGCCGATGTTGGCGCCGACATTGATCTCCGCAGCGTGCGAAATGGCGGCAGTTAAGGACCCCAAGGCAAATGCTCCCGAGATCAGAATTGCTTTAAACACTCTCATTGAATTCCCCTTTTTGATGACTTTTTTGATTGAAGTGGTTAGACCGGTCTGACCAGTCCGACCAACCAATCATGTGCGCCTGAAAAATGCAAGGCATTCCGTCCGCCAGCAGGATCGGGTACCTCTGAAGCGACCAGAGGTTCAGCCTGATCGGCGCTGTCGTCCCAGAATGGAAGAAATTCGATGCTTTCGCGTGTTCCAGTACCCCACGCCGCCGCAAGGAAAATCCAGGGCATGATCCTGAGTGGAGAGCTGAGGTCAGGTGAGAAGGTGCCGTCCCAGCGCGAGTTCGCGCTCAGTCTCGGCGTCAGCCGCGCCTCATTGCGCGAAGCCCTTCTGACGCTCGAGACCCTGGGCTTGCTGAAGACAGAGCCGGGGCGAGGGACTTTTGTTTCGCAGGGAACGCCCTCGGCTTCACGCAATATGGCGCGCTGGCGCTATGCCGACAGCTATCCGGTCGCCGATGTCTTCGAAACGCGCATCATGCTGGAGGGGCGGATCGCCGGTCTGTCATCGCAGACGCTGACAGAGATCGAGTTTCAGGCTCTCGAGGCTGAAACGGATACGATGGAACGCAATTGGGAAAGCGGCGACCTGTTGGCCAACGTTGACGCTGATCTCGAATTTCACGCAATCATTGCATCTGCCTGCCCAAACAGAATGATCGTCGATCTCTACCAGTCCCTCCGTAACAAGCTGACCGAGACACAAATCCAGCCAATCCCAATCACAGACCCTGCTCGCATGGGAGCGTCGATCGCGGAGCACAGGCGCATCATCCGTGCCTTGCGAACTCGCGATGCCGCAAAGGCAACGAGTGAGATGCAAAATCACATCAGCAACACAGCGCGGTGCGCCGGTATCTCAATCGCTTCAAGCGTCCCCAATTCGGATTGAATATAAACGAGATAGACCGCTGTTAACATCCCCAGAGACGTCTTACATACGTCATTGCTCGACGCTCGCCCGTAGTTGGATCAGGCTGCGCCGAAGCCAGGTTCGCATTGTGTTGAGCGGCACGTTGTGACGCTTTGCAAGCTCTGCGTAGGAGACGCCCTCCTGATACGCGCCCCTAACCGCTGCGGCTTTGTCCTTGCTCAGACTGTCTATGCATCGGGCAAGAGTGGCCTGCTGGTCGTTTTCAATCAGCAAATCCTCGGCCCACGGCGTCGTGTCGGCTACATCGCCCGCGGGCGCCAGGTCGACAGCTGGAGGGCGGCGCGCTCTGATAAGATCGATCGAATGATTGCGCGCAATCGCCACAACCAGGAGATCGGGCTAAGTTGCGAGGTCGCATATCGATCTGCCTTGGACCATATCTTTACATAGACGTCTTGCATCGCCTCCTCGGCCTCCCCACTGTCGCCCAAAATACGCAGGCATACACCGAACAATTTCGCGCATGTATGCTTGTAAAGCACAGATCGAACGCCGCCCGATCATGCATGCTTGTTCGCAAGATGAGCTTTGTTATGTCGTCTCGAGTCAGCATGACGAAGCACTTCCCCCAAGCGGCTCGCGTCCGCCTGCCACTTCGACCTACGTGCCTTCTGCGAGATGGGAGGAGACGTCGCGACTGACCCGAGGCTCATGTCGAACAATATCGGCCTTGCGCGCCCGACCGCGTCCCCAGCAACCATCGCTCGGAGGAACCGACGCTGGTAGCCGGTCTACCGATGAACGCCAGCGTTGATCTATTTTCTCCAGCGCGGCTTCATCGAAAGCCGACGCGTGTTCCCAGTACCTCCCATGTTCGACAAAATAGCCGAGCTCAGCCTCGAGCGTGTCGGCCGTCTCGATGGAAATCGGATCGATGGCGCCCTCAAGCATCGCTCTGAGCGCCTTGATCCGAAGCGGAGTAAGGCGTTCGATAAACCGCAGGTTCACACGCGGTATGGCAAGGCGACTTTCAGGAAGATTCGAAAGGTTTAGGCAGACTGTTCCGTAACGCAGGGCTTTGGCGAACAGCCTTCCAGACTTCGCTTCCAGGTCCCTCAACGTCAAATCGTCGCGTAGCGGGTCAGCTGTCCCAAAGCCATAGAAATGCGTCGGCGCGTTGTTGGGGTAAATCATATCGCAGCCCAGGAACGCTATGAAATCAGGCCGGAGGGCCTTCAGAACCCAATAGCCAGCGGTGAAGGCCATTGTGCCGCCCGCATAGACAAAACCACCGAATTCGTTTTGGGCGGGGACAAAGGCATCCGATTTTACGATCGACGCTGCTCGGGAACGTTGGTCGCTCGGCAGGCGTTCATCAGGAAAATCATCGGGGTGAATCAAATAGTCCCAGTCGGACCGCACTCTCCAAGCGTTGTTGATAACGACAATCGAGGAAAACGTCGTTCGAGGCCATTCCCTGCATCGAACCGCATCCGGGCCACTGCCGACGATCAAGACAATGTTTGGCATGTCAGGCCTCTTTCCTGTTTTACCTTGGATCAGCGTGCGCCGAACGGGTTCTGACCATGTTTGTTGCGATACGGCTGCCGGCGCGAACTGGATCACCCCTCACGCTAAAAACTTATAGGCTGATCGGACAAAAGTTATCTGGAATTCAAAAGTCGATCAAACCGCCTGGTCTTATTGCATGCCTTTCGTAGATTGATTGTGACGTTCAACTGTCGGCCCCACAGCAGTCAGCGTACAGTTCTACAATCGGGGATCGACTGGGGTTCTTCGTCTGCTAAGTTGCCGTCCCGTCGGCTCTTCATGCTGTTCAACATCGAACGCCTGCCTACCCTTCGCAGCCCATGAACGTCGTGCTCGCTCACCTTCAGGGCTCTGCAGCTTGGCGCTGATCCAAAGCAGTGCGCCGTAGATGGTAGCGCGATCATTTTTGGTGAGCTCAACAATGCCTGCCTTGACGACGAGCCCGCCGAGTTCGATCAGATGTCGGGTGCGCCTGCGGCGCTCGATTTGCCAGGCGCGCATGTCATCGCGAGCCTGTGCCGCTTGCTGTCGATTGCGCGCTGCCTGGTTGTGTTGGAGCGCTGCGAGGGTTGCGCTGAGATTCCGGAGCAGTTCGCCGGGACCTGTTTTCGAAAAACATCACCCCACGCTTGGCCCATGCCTCACGCTTCGCGGCATCTTTGGTTTCAGTGATTGCGACGAGTGCGCCGGCCAGCTCGTCTGTGCTGAGCTGATCGGCGCCGGTGGCGATCACCAGCTCGCCAAGTTGCTGCACCTTTCGCGTTTTGAGTTCTCGCGCTTTGTCTTCCAGCGCCTTCAGTTCCGCGTCGAAGTCCCGTGGTTTGCGCATGGTTGTCTCCGTCGATTGTCGATCGGAGGATGATAGGGGAGCGCCGGCCGGAATGCTTCAGGGTTGCCGAGACAGCCCGGGACGGGCTGGTCCATCCCGAGAATTTTTCGAGGGAGGGCGCGCTTATACGTCGTGCCGACGTGCGCTTTGCCGTGCAAATGATCCTGTCGCGATGGCGATCTATCATCTTCACGTCAAGGTCATTGGCCGCAAGGCAGGCTCCAGTGCCGTCGCGTCGGCCGCCTACCGCTCTGCCTCGCGGCTGCGTGACGAGCGGATCGAGCGGACTCATGACTTCTCGGCCAAGCGCGGCGTCGTCCATTCCGAGGTGATGCTGCCGGAGGATGCACCGGAGGCCTGGCGCGACCGCGAACGGCTGTGGAACGATGTCGAGGCGTTCGAGGTGCGCAAGGATGCGCAGCTTGCCCGCGAGGTGGAGTTTGCGCTGCCGCGTGAACTCAGCCAGGCGCAAGGCATCGAGTTGGCGCGCGACTTTGTTGAGGCCGAGTTTGTCAGTCAGGGGATGGTCGCCGATCTCAATGTGCATTGGGACAGGGCAGAGGATGGAAGTCCCAAGCCGCACGCTCATGTCATGCTCACCATGCGGTCCGTGGACGAGAACGGCTTTGGGTCAAAGGTTCGAGACTGGAATGCCACCCAGTTGGTCGAGCGCTGGCGCGAGCGATGGGCGGAGCTTGCCAATGAGCGTCTGGCCGAACTCGACATCGACGCCCGCATCGATCATCGCAGTCTGGAAGCGCAGGGCATTTCGTTGGAGCCGCAGACGCAGATTGGTGCACCAGCCCAGCGCATCGAGGGCGGTGGCCTTGCCGCTGGCGACATTGAAGCAGATCGCGCCGAACTGCATCGCGAGATCGCGCGCAACAATGGCGCGCGCATCATTGCCGATCCTAACCTCGCGCTCGACGCCATCACGCATCAGCAATCGACGTTCACCCGAAGGGACATTGCGAAGTTTGCGCATCGGCACAGCGATGGAATGGAGCAGTTCAACGCGGTGATGGCCGCCATCAGCAATGCACCCGATCTGGTCGAACTCGGCAAGGATGGACGCGGCGAAGACCGCTTCGCCACCCGGCAGATGATCGACACCGAACAGCGCCTTCACCGCGCGGCGGAGCGTATCGATTTGGACGAGCGCCACGCGGTGAGTGACGCACATCGCGAGGCAGCGCTGGCGCAGGCTGCGCAACGCGGGCTTGTCCTGTCAGGCGAGCAGACCGATGCGCTGGCGCATATCGCCGAGGGTCGCGGTCTTGGTGTCGTCGTCGGCTTTGCCGGCACCGGAAAGAGCGCCATCCTGGGCGTTGCGCGCCAGGCTTGGGCCGCGGCGGGCTACGAGGTTCGAGGTGCCGCACTCTCCGGCATTGCCGCCGAGAATCTGGAGAGCGGATCAGGCATCTCGTCACGCACCATCGCCAGTATGGAGCACAGCTGGGGACAGGGCCGCGATCTGCTCACCGCGCGCGATGTCCTGGTGATCGATGAGACCGGCATGGTCGGCACGCGCCAGTTGGAGCGCGTGCTTTCCCATGCGGCGAACGTTGGCGCAAAAGTCGTGCTGGTTGGTGACCCGCAACAGTTGCAGGCGATCGAAGCCGGCGCTGCATTCCGTTCCATCCATGAGCGTCATGGCGGCGTCGAAATCGGCCAGGTGCGTCGGCAGCGCGAGGACTGGCAGCGCGATGCCACGCGCGATCTGGCAACCGGCAAGATCGGCGCCGCGATCAGCGCCTACGACGCGCAAGGCATGGTGCATCAGGCTGCAACGCGCGACGAAGCGCGAGGTGAACTCGTCGAGCGCTGGGATCGCGATCGGCAGGCAGAACCCGAGGCAAGCAGGATCATCCTCACCCATACAAACGACGAGGTGCGCGCGCTGAACCAGGCAGCACGCGAGCGGCTGCGCGCTGCTGGAGAACTCGGCGACGAGGTTCAGGTGAAGGTCGAACGAGGTGCGAGGACCTTCGCCAGCGGCGACCGGGTCATGTTCCTGCGCAACGAGCGCGGACTTGGCGTCAAGAACGGCACGCTCGGTATCGTGGAGGAAGTCCGCACACAAAGCATGGCGGTTCGCGTTGACGACGGCAGGTCGGTGCGCTTCGACCTGAAAGACTATGCCCACATCGACCACGGCTATGCCGCGACCATCCATAAGGCCCAGGGCATGACCGTCGACCGCACCCATGTGCTGGCAACGCCGGGCATGGATGCGCATGGCAGCTACGTCGCCTTGTCGCGGCATCGAGATGGGATGGACCTGCACTACGGCGGCGATGATTTTGCCACACGCGACCGGCTCATCCGCACACTGTCACGAGACCGCGCCAAGGACATGGCGTCGGATTACGAGCAGATCGACCCGGCGCAACACTATGCCGAGCGGCGCGGCATCACGTTCCGCGAGCGCGTGGTCGAGCTCGTGCGCCGGATCGTTCCGGAGAAGCTTCGCGACAGGATCGAAGGGCTGCTGGACGGGTTGCGCTCGCCCGCAGATGGCGAGTCCGGCCAGGACCGTGGGCGCGGCCCGGAAAGGGAAGATGGTGGGGCGCGGATCGGAGATGCAGGCCGGACGCCCGGCGGAGGAAATCTCGCCACAGGCGTGCCGCCCGACGTGAATGTGCCGGTGGACGCGGGAGCGGCATTGCGCAGCGCTCGTACGAAGGCGCTTGTTCGTCACGCGCGTGCGCTCGACGCGATCCTCAGTACTGGAAATGCAGACGGGCAGGGGACTCCCGAGCACATGCGCGAATTGAGAGATGCGCGTAGCGCTTTCGAGAAGGTGCGGCCGCATGGCTGGCGCGATGCCGAAGCGGCTTATGCGAAAAATCCCGAACTTGTCCGCGAGGCGGGTGCCGGCCGCGTCAGCCGCATCGTGCTTGCTCTCCAGCTTGAAACAGAAATCCGCACCAGGATGGACATCGATCCCGGCCGCCGCGCCGACCTGTTCGTGGAACGTTGGCAAAAACTCGATCGAACAAGCCAGCATCAATACCAAGACGGCGACATGTCCGGCTACAAGTCAACGCGCTTGGCCATGTCCGACATGGCCAAGAGCCTTGAACGGGATCCTCAACTTGAATCCCTACTGGCAAACCGCAAACGCGAGCTTGGCATCAACGCGGATTCGGGTCGTCGCCTGGGCGCTGAACTCGCCTTCAGCCATGGCATCGCTAAGGGGCGGGGTATTGGGCTCTGACACCCTCCGATTTGCCGCCGTTTCCACTCCGCAGCCGGCTGAGACGACAAACCTGATTGCCCACCGCATGGGTTCGTCCTGTCTGTCCCAGCAGACATCAGCGAGAACCAGTGAGGTGCAGGCAAGCCATGTCCGAACCGGATCGTATCATACGCCTTAGGACGGTCCTCGCGCGGACCGGCCTCTCCCGCTCGACCATCTATCGCAAGATCACTGAAGGGACTTTCCCGGCCCAGATCAAGATCAGCATTAATGGAGCGGGCTGGCGGGAATCCGATGTCAATCAATGGATCGCCGATCCAGTTGCTTGGCGAGCAAAGCGTTAGCTCTGATTGCGAGACAAACGAACGCCAGGGCCGCCGCCGTTCTCTGGAATGAATTCAATGCCGGCGCTTTCGAACGTACTTCGTATCAGATCCACAGTCGATTGCTTCAACGCCTCGCCTCTTTCGAAGCGAACAATTGTCTGGGTCGATATTCTGGCTTCTTTTGAGAGGTCTAAAACACCCCATCCTAATGCAGCCCGAGCCATGCGGCACTGCACCGGATTCATAAAATCACCATATTATAGTGATTTCTGTTGCTCGACTGCTGCACTTTGTGTAGTCTCGATTTCACTTGGCGGCCGGATGGGTGATGCAACACCAATCCGGCCTGGCCACGCCAAAGCTGTTCAGGAGCTCGGATCATGGCTGATTCCGACAATAGCACGACTTTGCCTTTCGTCACGCACGGGCTAGGACAACGGCAGACGACACACGGGTTAGATCGTTTCGACGATGCGGACCCGGCTCTCGCGCTGCTCCAAGGCTGGTTGCGAGCACAGCATGTCTCCCAGGTCCTTTGCCGAGTTCAACAGCGTTTAGAGAGGCGCGTTCTCGACGCTGCGGCCCCGGATGCGATGGATAAGAAGGTCGGCTATTCGATCGCCTGCCAAGCGGAAGTCGAGGCCACGACTGCTGCCTTGAAGCTTCAAGACAAACTTCCACATATACAAGCGCAATCGCTTCTTGGCGTCGTCGCCAAGCTCGAAATCATCGCCGGCGCAGATCGCGACATCGACGATCCAACAGACTTTCCCTGGCCGCATATTGCTTCGGTGCTTGATGATTTGAAGAAAATCGCCGGGCGCCCGCCGTTCGAACGACCTGATCGGTCAGTCGTTCACACGGACTGTAGGCTCTATCAGGAGATAGCGACCGATCTTGTCGGTCTGAAAAAGCAGGTCTCGAATCTGCGCTTGGGAGAGGCGCCTGTCGTTGGCATCAGCTCAGGATAGAAGTCCTTCTGTCCACCGTGCTAACCCGCGTTTTTCGTTACGACAGGTTTGAGCCGGAGTAGTAGGGCAGGGCTAAGTATGCCAATAGCACGCGTTGCTATCCTTTTCTGCGAGCGCCCATTATGGCGACTTCCCTCGTCTCGCGCATGAGCACATCTTGCGAGACATGGAGCGGCCACGTTTTCTTGGCATACTTGATGGCGGCAGCCATCCTGCCGATCGCGATCGTTCGGGGTATTTTGCTCCCCGCCATTTTTGCCCCGTCGCAAGCTATTCCTGCAATGGTGGTGAAGTCCCGTAAGCGGGTCTCGCGTGAGGCACCCGACCGGGCGTTTCTGCGCCTTGCAAGCGCTCTCGCTCGCCAAGCGGCCCGCGAAGACCATGCGCGTGAACAGGCCGAGACAACTCACCATGAATCGGGCCGCGATCTACGCTCGCTTCTCAACCGACCTCCAGAATGAGCCAGCCGAAACCCGTCGAATCTATACCGAGCACTTGCTGGCGCTGGTGCGCCAGGTGTCTGCGTATCTGCCGCCGTCGGCCAGGGATCCCGAGGGCGTTGCGTTTACCATCTTCGCGACCCTCATTGGCGCACTTCAGCTGGCCCGTGCCGTGGAGGGAACGGAATTGTCGGATCGTATCCTCGCGGCAGGAGCAGATGCAGCAAAGGCGCTGATCCGGCAGGTCCAAGACGAGGTGGCGGCCTGATGGCCGAATCTGCGGACGGGTGCTCGGCACCATTGGGAACCGCACCTGTCAGGTTCGCCTAGGATTGTCGGGCAGTACGGCTGGCTGCTTTCCCTCTTTGAGTATCGAACTCAGTCCGACTTCTTCCGGTCCAAATCTTCGCCAGGGTCGAACTCACCTTTGAACAAGACTGTCTCCACTGACCCGAGGGGATTCACGATCCTTCTCTCCAGGACTTCAACAAGTTTGCGTCCGACACCCGCCATGTCGACGGAATGAACGCCGATCTTCGCCGGCAGGAAGCGCGCCAGACGCGTGTTGTCACGGGTGACGATATGGATGTCGCGGCCCGGCTCAAGACCGCGCCTGCCGAGCGTGTGAAGTGCTCCCAGAAGGCCGAGTTCGTTGGCACATGCCAAGCCCGTCGGCGGATCTGCCGACGCCAGCAGGCGATCGAACCAGGCCGCGCTCGATTCCATCGTGAACGTGCCGTCACCGATCAGCGACTGGTCGATCGAAATGCCGGCCTCAGCCGTCGCCCTTCGATAGCCGGCGAGACGCATGGCGCTCGCCTGATCCTTCTGCACGAGAAGTTGTAGCGCGATGCGCCGGCAGCCCTTGTCCATAAGCCGCCGGGTCGCGTCGTAGGCGATCTGTTCATTGTCGATATCGACATAGGGATACGCGATGTCCAAGTCGGTTCTTCCAAACGCGACGAACGGTATGCGTTGATCCAGCAGCAGCTTGACGCGCGGATCGCCCGAAACCATGCGCGTGATGATCAAGCCGTCCGCGCTGCGCGCCTGAAGCAGGCGCTGCACGCTTTCGACGGGATCGTCGTCGGGCGTGGTAGAGTAGATGGAGAGACTGTAACCCGCTTGCCGCGCCGCCAGCGTCATGCCTTCGATCAAAGGAAGCTTGGCCAGATCGGACAGGTAGTCGCGCGTTTCCATCGGCAGCACCGCCGTCAGCGTCAGGGTTTGTCCGGTTTTGAGCGCGCGGCCGTGATGGTTCGGGACATAGCCGACCCGCTTGGCTACCTCCTTGACGCGCGCCACGGTTGAGGGATGCACTTCCGGCCCGTCCTTCAGGGCGCGCGATACCGTGGTCACCGAAAGGGAAAGTTCCGCCGCGATCTGCTTTAGATTGGCCATGTCGCCTGACTTCATTCGCGAAAGCGCCGGCTGATTTCGCGGAGCCCCGTAACGTTACCGGATTCGACCCGAGGGTCAAACCCAGGCCCAGCGAACCAAGTGACCCTGCCAGAGACCTGCTTGACTCGCAGCGTGATTTCAGCAATCGTAACGTTACGATTAACAAAAAGCCGATGTTATCGGCATTTTGATGGATCTGGAGGAGGAGAAATCATGTCCCGTTTACTAGGTATTTCCCTGGCAGCGATCGCGGTCTCGGTTGCCTTGCCCGTCTATGCGCAGACAGTCACCATCACCACCGCGGGCGGCGACTATGGCAATGCCATGAAGGAGGCCATGTGGGCTCCCGCTGCAAAAGAGCTTGGCTATGATGTCCGCGAGGAGACGCAAAGCGACGGCCTCGCGGCCGTGAAGATGCAGGTCACCTCCGGTGCGGTTACGACCGACATCATCCACCTGGGCTCGCCGGAAGGCGCGCAGGCGGCGGCACAGTCGCTGCTGGAGCCGCTCGACTACAAGATCATCGATCCCAATTCCGTGCCGGCCGGGGCAAAGTCCGACTACTGCTATCCGTTCGACTCCTATGGCACCGTCATGTCGTGGAACACCAAGACCTATGGCGAGAATCCGCCGAAGACCTGGGCGGAGTTCTGGGACGTTGCCAAATTCCCGGGCCGTCGCGCTCTGCGCGCCAATGCGCAAGACCTGATCGAGATCGCGCTTCTCTCCGATGGCGTAGCGCCTGCCGACGTCTATTCCGTGCTCAGTACGCCGGAAGGGCTAGAGCTCGCCATCAAGCGGCTCGAAGCGATCAAACCAAATGTCGCCGTGTGGTGGACCTCGGGAGCGCAGTCCGCGCAGTTGCTGAAAGACGGCGAGGCGGATCTGGTCGTTACCTGGAACGGACGGGCGCAGACCGTGAAAGCGGATGGCGGCGCCGTCGATTACACTTTCAAAGGTTCGGTCATCGGCACGGATTGCCTCGGGGTGCCGAAGGGTGCACCGAACAAGGAAGCGGCCATGAAGCTGATCGCGGCGATGACGCAGCCCGCGCGCGTGGCGAAGCTAACCGATTTCATTGCCTATGGTCCGGTCAATCCTGCGGGCTACGAGGGGGGCCTCATCCCAAAGGACCGTCTCAAGACCCTGGCGACCGCGCCTGAAAATGCCGGCACTTCGGTGTTCTCCAATGCCGACTGGTGGCTCAAGAACGGCGAGGCCGCACAAAAGGCGTTCGATGAAATGATGAACCGCTGAGTCTCGAATTCATCAGCCCCGAGGCTGCAGCACATGATGAAGTCGCTCCCGATCACAATCGACAGCGTGCGCAAGGCCTATGGGTCCTACGTCGCGCTGGATGATGTCTCGCTCGACATTCGTGGTGGCGAGCTCCTCACTTTGCTGGGGCCGTCGGGGTCCGGCAAGACCACGCTTCTCATGGCTCTGGCCGGTTTCGTCCGGCCCGATTCCGGCAAACTCCTGTTGGGGGATCGGGACATCACCCGCCTGGCTCCCAACAAGCGCGACATCGGCATCGTATTCCAGAACTACGCCTTGTTTCCCCACATGAACGTTTTGGCGAACGTCGAGTATCCGCTGGCGCTGCGCAAGACGCCGAAAGCCGAGGCCCGGCAGCGGGCGCTTGACGCTTTGGCACGTGTCAAGCTCGAGGGTCTGGCGGAGCGCAACATTGCTGCACTATCCGGCGGCCAGCGCCAGCGGGTGGCCCTGGCGCGGGCCATTGTCTTTGAACCACGCGTGATGCTGATGGACGAGCCGTTGTCGGCCCTCGACAAGAATCTGCGCGAAACCATGCAGTACGAGATCCGGCGTCTGCACGATGATCTGGGGATCACCACAATCTATGTGACGCATGACCAGCGCGAAGCACTGATTATGTCAGATCGGGTAGCTGTTATGAATTCCGGCCGCATCCAGCAGATCGATACGCCACAGCAGATTTATGATCGTCCATCGACCCGCTTCGTCGCGGAGTTCATGGGTGAGGCCAACATTGTGGCCCCGGGCTCGGTGCGCAGAATAGACGGTGCCGATGCATCACGCGAAGCGCTGATGATCCGCGCGGAAAGTTTCCATCTTGATGCGAAGCTCGTCGGGCGAGACGGGGTAGCGCTCGATGGAGTATTGCGCGCCAAGGCGTTTCGCGGCGAGAACTGGCTTTTGACGCTGGCGCTTGACGGCGGGCAAGAGATTCTCGTCTCCATTCCGGCGGCGCTGGCCAGTGGCTGCGCCGAACTTGCCCCTGGCCGACGACTGACAGCCTATGCGCCGGCGGCAAAAGTTCACGCGATGCCGGGAGCAAAAGCGTGACCGTAATCGCCGATCCTTTTCTTGCAGCAGACGCCCGACGCGAGCGGCGGTTCTTTCTCTCGCTTTCGCTGCCGGCGCTATTCATCGTTGGGCTGGCGGCGATCCTGCCCATCGTCTGGATCATCCGGCAATCCTTCCTGACCACAGCGGGCGAATACACCGTCGGCAATTACGAGAAGGTGCTGTCGAGCGGACTGACATGGTCGGCGCTCGTCACGACGCTTGAGCTGTCCCTGGGCACGCTGGCGATCTGCATTCTTCTCGGCACCCCCCTGGCGCTCGCTTTGGCCAGCGCCAGGCCGAGGGTGGCCAATTTGCTGATGGCCTTCGTCATGCTGCCATTGTGGACCTCCATTCTGGTGCGCACCTATGGCTGGCTCGTGCTGTTGCGGCGCGATGGGCTGATCAACGCGGCTTTGACCGGCTCAGGCCTGACTGCCGAGCCATTGCCGCTGGTCTACAACTTCACGGGAACGCTCATCGGCATGGTTCACTACATGCTGCCGCTTTTCCTGCTGCCGGTTTATGCTGCGATGCGCGATATCGACGCAAACCTCGTCCGCGCGTCGGCGAGCATGGGAGCCACGCTCGGCCAAACGATCCGCACCGTCATTCTGCCGCTTTCGGCCGGCGGCATCTTCTCGGGTTCGATCATTGTCCTCATCTACACAATAGGTTTCTTCATCACGCCGGCGGTGCTTGGCGGCGGCAAGGTAAATCCTCTCTCTACCCGGATCGAGCGCACGCTGTCGACCTTTCAGGATTGGGGGTCGGCGAGCGTCCTGGGCATTCTGCTGCTCGTTCTCATGGCGCTGATCGGTGTGATGTTCCTGGCGGCGCGGCGGCTGATTGCAGGCCACAAAGTCGGTACAGCCCATGCTTGAAGCCTATCCAGACAACAGGCTGGCCCGCATCCTTCTGTGGAGCTTTTGCGCGCTCGTAATGGCGTTCCTGATTCTGCCGACGCTCGTCGTCGTCCCGCTCTCCTTTTCGGCGTCCAATCTTCTCGAGTTCCCACCGCGCGCATACTCATTGCGCTGGTACGAGACTTTCTTCGGTTCGGCGACATGGATGGCCGCACTCAGGACGAGCCTGATCCTCGGGACATTGACGGCGATGATCGCAGTGCCCCTGGGGCTGCTGGCCTCCATCTCGATAAACAGGCTCGGCGGAAAGGCCGCCGTAGCCATTCAGGGCGTTTTGCTCACCCCGTCCATTGTGCCGGGCATCCTGCTCGCGATCGGTCTGTTCTTTGTTCTGGCGGCGCAACGTCTGGTTGGAACGCTGTTCGGTGTCCTGGTCGGACATGTGGTACTGGCCATTCCGGTCGCCTGCATTGTGTTGTTGCCCGCTTTGGCCCGCTTTGACTGGAACCAGGTTCAGGCAGCGCGTAGCCTCGGCGCAAACTGGGCGAGAGCCATTGGCGGAATAATTGTCCCGCAACTTCAGATCAGTCTGTTGTCGGCCACGCTGATGGCCTTCCTGACTTCGCTGGACGAGTCTGTGATTTCGATCTTCGTCTCAAGTGGTCAAAACAGCACATTGCCGAAGCTCATGTTCATATCTCTGCGCGATCAGATCGACCCGACCATTGCGGCGATCTCGACCTTGTGGACCGTCATCGTCGTGGCCGTCGTCCTGATTGTGACCCTTCGCCAAAAATCCTGATCGAGACTGGAAACATGCCCACAAATCATCACGTGGCCGGTGCTCCGGCAGATCAGTCAACGGACATCCCTCAGGTAGGGTTGGCCATCATCACCGGCTCGGCAAACTGGGGGCTTGCCTTCCCGGAAGATGTCGAATTCGAGGGTGTGCGCACCTTGCGGCGCGACATGAGTTTTGAAACGCCTTTCGGACGCAGCGACCACTGGAAGCTGCTCGAGTTCGATGCGTCGATTACCGTCGAACGCAAGACGAAACGTGCCTTGTGCATGTATTCGCACGGCAATCCCCGCGACCATATCGACCATTCCTGTCATCGCCGCGCGTTCTGGATATTGATGAAAGCGGGTGTAAGCCAAGTGCTAGCCTGCTCGACTGTTGGCGCCGTCAACAAGGCGATCCAGCCCGGCGATATGGTGGTGAACGCCGATATCATCGAACTGTCGCAGACCCCATTTTCACTGCTTCCGGGCCGCCAGAGCTTCGATTGCTCGGGCAAACAGATCGTATGTCCAAGATGTGCGGCGGTTCTGGTCGAAACAGCCCGCCGTCATTGGCCGGCCGAATGCCGGGTCCATGGTATCGAACAGCAGTTGGTGGCTGCCCACTGCTACGGGCCGCGACTGACAACTCCCGCCGAAGCTCTGGCGTATCGAAACATGGGAGCGGACGTGCTCAACCACTCGATCGCTCCAGAGGCTACCTTGTCGCGCGAGATCGGCGCGTGTTTCGTCCCTCTTGCATTCGTAACGGCTGGCTTCAACGATTACATGGACCGCAATCGCCAGCAATTGCTGCAGGAGGACGTGTTGCCGAACCTGTCCATGACAGCCTCGCGGGTCGCGCTGGAGACTGCGGCGCGACTTCCGGTTAATCCGCAATGCTCTTGCCACGGTTTGAAGTCGCCTCAACCTGAAGAACGTTCCAGCCGGTTTTGAACCAGCGGGAGAGTCTGCATGGTTGCGCACCGCGATGCTCTTGCAGAAGGGCGGATGTCTTGCCCCCGTTAGGCTTCGGGACGAATTTGCAGACTGCCACAATGCGCGGCGATGAAGTCAAGCACCTTCGCCCGGCGCAGCCGCTTCGAGAAACGCCTCGACCACGTGAATCCGAACCAGGATCATGGAACACATTCTTCGCAATATACAAACCGATCGTAGTATCTTCAGGCACGGACGCCTCCCTTCGAATGGTTGCAACACTCCATTCTGGCACAGCGATGCCGTCGGGGGGCGTCCACCCCATCAGCCTTGCGCCTCAAGTAGGAGGATTGCTTGCGATTGTACTATCCCCTTCAAATCTCCGGGATGCTCTCGCGAAAAATTACCTGCAGCCGTGGCTGATGCAGTTCGTAGGACAGGCCCCTGACGGAATGGGAGAGGATGTTGAGCGCCTCGCGCGCCTCGACGCGCGGGTTCTGGTCGATCACCGCGTCAAGTGTGCCGTCGAGCAGCAATTCCTTGGTGCCGTCCGTCACCTCGTGACCGAGGAATATGATTTCCTTCGCGCGCCCGCGTTCCTTGAGCGCACGGGCGATGCCGGTGTTGCCGGCGCCGACATTGTAGATCGCAGCGAGATCCGGATGCCGCTCGAGCAGGGCTGATGCCTCTGAATAGGCCTTCTCGCGGTCGTCGAGCATTTCGCGCATCTCGACGATTTCGAGGTTGGGGGATTCCTCGGTCAATATGTGCCGGAACCCCATCTCGCGCTCCTCATGGCCGCGATAGGCGAGCGAGCCGGCGAACAGCGCCACCTTGCCGGGGCGCTCCGGCCCCATGAAACGGTTGAGCAGATAGCCGGCCAGCCGCCCGGCGGCGCGGTTGTCGATGCCGATATAGGCAACCCTCGGCACATGCAGGATGTCGGAAGCGATGGTCACCACCTTGATGTCGTTGGCCGACAGCGAGCGGATCGCTTCGCGCACCGTCGGGTGGTCGAGCGCGATGACGCCGACCCCTTGCGTCTGTCCGCGCAAATCCTGTAGCAGGCGGGCGAGCCGGTCGGGATTGAAGCCTTCTGTGGTGGCGATGTGGACGTCGAGATCCGGTCGCGCCAAAGCCTGCGCCTCGATGTGCCGGTGCAGCATCTTGATGAAGGAATTGGTGCCGGCTGGCAGCGCGAAGTCGAGCCGGATGACGTCGCCGTGCAAAGCACGAGGCGGCACCCCGTTCGGGCTTTCGGCGATGTAGCCGAGGCGCTGCGCCATCTCGAGCACGATTTCGCGCGTGCGTGCCCGTACGCCAGGCCGGTTGTTGAGCACGCGGTCGACGGTGGCGGCGGAAACGCCGGCTTCCCGGGCAACGTCAGTCAGGGTGGAACGCACCGTTTTCATCTCCTCAACGCATCAGGATCACGCAATGCCGGCAGCCGGCCTGATGGCCACAACTCCTCGCCATCGGCGATTCTGATGGGAAATGATGTATCCGGCCTTGGCCGAAGCGCAAGCCGTCGAGCGAAATCAGCTCGACTGGCCCGGCCATCCCGGGATGGGAAGATACATTTCCCATCAAATCGAGGCATCTGGAGCGGTGTATGGACCCCGGTATGACGCATTTGCTCGCCCTATTGCGATGTTGTGAGGTATTTTGATTATTTATGATGTTGACAGCCTTCCGATACTGCCGTCAATATCCCTCATGGGCTCGTGGAGGAAACGTGAGCCCTGAGGGAGGAATTCCAATGTCTGATCTGATCCGCATATCGCGACGCCGGTTGCTGGCGTCCGGAGGAAAGGCGGCGGTGTTCGTTGCCGCCACAGGTATCGCACCGCAATTCATTCGTCCGGGCCGTGCCTTCGCTGCCGACGCATTGGCGCCAGGCATGATCGGCGGCCCGACCGGCTTCCAGGGCGCTGAGCGTTATCAATATGGCGCCGACACGCCGGAAGGCCGCGCCATCGAGGCGGCCAAGGCACTCAAGGGCGCCGGCAAGGCGCCGGCCAAGATCGTGCTCGGCCTGTCGGACGGCTCGATCGGCCAGCTGACGCAGCCTTTCCCGGCGGGTGCGCCGTCGATCAAGGAACTGTGGGAAAAGGAAACCGGCATTCCGATCGAAATCGTCGGGCTGCCGAACGGCCAGGAATTCACCAAGACGATGCAGGACATCTCCACCAAGGGTAGGGCCTATGACATCTATTCGACCGAATGGAATCGCCTCGGCGACCTCGCCGAAACAGGCGGCATCGCCAAGCTCGATGACTTCGTTGCCCAATACAAGCCTGAATGGGATGATCCCAAGACCGGCTATGTCGACGGCGCCAAAGGTGTGTCGCTACTCAACAAATATCGCGGCTCGAACTATGGCGTGTCGCTCGACGGCGACTTCCAGACCTGGGTCTACCGCACCGACCTGTTCGGCGACGCCGCCGAACAGAAGGCCTTCAAGGACAAATATGGCTACGATCTGGCGCCGCCGAAGACCTGGAAACAGCACGGCGATATCGCCGCCTTCTTCCAGCGTCCGGACAAGGGCCTGTTCGGCTCGACCGATTTGCGCAACCAGGGCTGGGGCTACACCAATTGGTACCAGCGCTACGTCTCAATGGCCTCGCCCAATCAGTTCCTGTTCGGCGACGATGGCAAGCCGCTGATCAATTCCGAGCACGGTATCGCCGCCACCAACGAATATGTCGCTTCGCTGGCGCACCATTCCCCGGATGCGATCTCGTGGGGCTGGCCGGAGCAGTATGGCAATTTTGCCAAGGGCGGAGCGGCGATGACCTGCGCCTTCTCCAACCTGCCGAAATTCCTCGACAATGCCGGCAACAAGGATTCGGCTGTCACCGGAAAGATTGGTTCGATGCTGCCGCCCGGCCGCGAGATCGACGGCAAGCTGATCAGCCGCTCGGTGCTGTGGTTCTCGCTGACCGGCATGGTCTCGTCGCAGTCGAAAAACCCTGAGGTGGCCTACCTCCTGCTGCAATGGCTGGGCTCTGCCCGCATCTATGCCTGGATGAGTGCTAACCCGGGCGGCTATCTCGATCCGTTCCGGCTTTCGGATTTCTCCGATCCGCTGGTGCGCCAGACCTATCACGCCTACCACATGGACGTGGTGCGTGAGACTGTCGCCCGCACGGTGCCGACCATCAACTATCCCGGCGCCACCGCCTTCCACAACGCGCTCGACGAAAACCTCATGGCCTCGCTGACCAAGGCCAAGACCGCTGAACAGGCGATGGCCGACACCGAGGCCGAGTGGAAGAAGATCGCCCGGCGCATCGGCGAGGACAAACTGCTCGAAGCCATCAGAACCAACAAGGAGGCGTGGCCGACCGTTCTCGATCCGATCAGTTGATCCGTCTCCCTGGATCAGAGCCGGAGGGGAGGGGCGAAAGCTCTTCCCCTCCGCACTAGAGCATGATCCCGAAAAGTGGGATCCGGTTTCCGGAAAAGATAATGCTCCAACAAAGAGTTAGATCAGGATGACGATACAACGAAATATCATCTTGATCTAACGCCACCAGCAAAAGCAGCCAGATGAAGCGTTCCGTTCCTTTCGAGATATTCCGCTACGCCGCGATCCTCGCGGCGATGGCGGTGACGCTGGTGCCGATCCTATGGATGGTGTCGATGGCCTTCAAGCCGATCGCCGAATGGTCGGCGACCGGCGCCGACCTGACATGGTGGCCGAAGAACCCGACGCTCAGCAATTTCCGCTTCGTCTTCGGCGAATCCACCAACAGCCTGATCGTCGCGCTCGACCGCACCGCGCTGAAGCCGATCCTGTCGTCGCTGCTGTCGGCGGTGTTCGGGACGGCGATCGCCATGTCGGCGGGCACGGCGGCGGCTTACGGGCTGTCGCGCTTCGGCTCGGGCCAAAACCTGCCGCTGGCGCTGATCCAGCTCAGGCTGTTTCCGCCGATGGCGGTGATGATCCCGGTGATGATCATGTGGTCGTTCCTGAACTTCACCGACAGCTGGTGGGGCCTGGCGCTGATCTACGGCATCGTCACTCTGCCGTTCGCCTTCTGGCTGATGAAGACATTTTTCGACGACATGCCGCGCGAGATCGAGGAAGCGGCTTTGGTGGAAGGCTGTTCGCGGCTGCGCGTCTTCACCCGCATTACCTTGCCGATGATGCGTGCTCCGCTCGCCAGTGCCGCCCTCTTCGTCTTCATCCTCAACTGGTCGGACTATCTGATCGCGCTGCTTTTGACGACGCGCGAATGGGTGACCATCCCGGTCTACATGGCGTCGCTGTCGTCCTCGATGACCGGTCAACTCTACGGCGCCAAGGCAGCTCTGGGGCTCATCGCCGCCGTGCCGCCCGTCATCATGGGCATCGCCATCCAGCGCCATCTGGTGCGCGGGCTGACCTTCGGGGCGCTCAAGCAATGAGCGCGGTGACCGTGACTGTTTCGGAGGACGACATGGGCGCCGCGCTTGCGAAGCCGGCCCTGCGTGACGAAGGCGCGCGGCTGGGCTTCCGGCTGACGCTGCCGGCGCAGGTCCTGGTGCTGTTCATCTCGGTCTTTCCGCTGCTCATGCAGCTCTACATCAGCGTCACCGACTGGTCGCCGCTTTCGGGTCTCGGATGGTGGAATGCCTGGGAGATGTGGAACAGTTTCGCGAACTACACCGACCTTGCCGCCGATGCCCGCTTCTGGAGCGCGCTGAAACGTACGGCTATCGTCATGATCGTCTGCGTGCCGGCGGAGTTCCTGCTGGGGCTCGCGCTGGCGACGCTGTTCGCCGACGACTTCCCGGGCAAGCGCATCTTCTATTCGATCCTGCTGATGCCGATGATGGTGGTGCCGGCGGTGGCCGGCTACATGTTCTTCATGCTGTTCCAGTCGGGCGGCCCGGTGAACGACATCCTGTCCGCCATATCGGGCACGCAGGTCACCATCGCCTGGCTGTCGGATCCGACCCTGGCGCTGATCGCGGTGATGATCGCCGACATCTGGCAGTGGACGCCGCTGATGTTCCTCATCCTGCTCGCCGGCCTGGTCGGCGTGCCGGAGGATCAGATCAAGGCGGCGACCTTGCTCGGCGCCAATCCGTGGCAACGCTTTGCCACCATCGTGCTGCCGAAGATGAAGACCATCATCATCATCGCGCTGGCGATCCGCGTGATCGAGAACTTCAAGATCTTTGACACGCTCTACATCATGACCGGCGGCGGTCCCGGCGTCGCCACCGAAACAATCTCGGTCTACATCTACAAGGTGACCACGCAGGATTTGATCTGGGGCTATGTCGCGGCAATCGCGCTCGCCATCCTGATCGTGCTCTCCATCGTCGCTGTGTTCGCCATGAAGCGAATGGCGCGGGCAAGGCAGGTGGCGGCATGAGCACGATCCAGCTGCGCAACCTCACCAAGACATTCGGCGACTTCACCGCGCTGAAGACCATGGATCTCGACATAGCGGATGGCGAGTTCATGGCGCTGCTTGGGCCTTCCGGCTGCGGCAAGTCGACGACGATGAACATGATCGCCGGCATGGAGGAGCCGACCAGCGGCAGGATCCTGTTTGGCGAGCGCGACATGGCCGGCGTGCCGATGGGCCGGCGCGGCGTCGGCTTCGTCTTCCAGAATTACGCCATCTTCACCCATATGAGTGTGCGCCAGAACCTTGCCTACGGGCCGAGGATGCGCGGTGCGGCGAAAGCCGAGATCGACCGTCGCGTCGGCGCCATCGCCGAGCTGCTGCAGCTGACGCCGCTGCTCGACCGCAAGGCCGACCGGCTGTCGGTCAACATCCTGCAGCGCGTTGCGATCGGCCGCTCGGCGATCATGGAGCCGGCGATCTTCCTGCTCGATGAGCCGCTGTCCAATGTCGATGCGGCGTTCCGGGCGGTGATGCGCACCGAGCTGAAACAGCTGCAGCGCCAGTTCAAGCAGACCATGGTCTATGTCACCCATGACCAGCTCGAAGCCATGACCATGGCCGACCGCATCGCCGTCATGGATCACGGCGTGCTGCAGCAGGTCGGCACGCCGCTCGAGGTCTACAACAATCCGGTCAACGTCTTCGTCGCCCGCTTCATCGGCGCGCCGGGCATGAACCTGCTCAAGGGCAAGCCTGCGGAAAGCGATCGCGGGCTGGTCGTCGATCTCGGACCACTGGGTGTGACGCCGCCGCTGCCGGATGGACTGGCGACAACCTTGCGGGGTGCACGCGGCGATGTGCTCTACGGCTTCCGACCAGAGCAGGTAGCGCTTGCGCAGGGTGGGCGCGGCCTTGCCATGCCTGTCACCTTCGTCGAGCGCATCGGCGCGCGCACCATCGTCCATCTCGGAGAGGGCGGGGGCGCCGTGAAGGCGGTCTTCGATAATGATGTCGGGCTGACGATCGGGCAAACCGCGATTGTCGCCCCCGACGCGTCGTCGGTACGCGTCTTCGATGCCGCCTCTGGTGTTGCGATGAAGGCAGGTTGAGATGGCTGACATCGTCTTTCGCAATGTGACCAAGCGCTACCGCAACACACTCGCCGTCGATGACGCCTCGTTCACGGTCAACGACAACGAGTTCTTCTGCTTCTTCGGGCCGCCTCTGTCGGGCAAGTCGACGATCCTGCGCCTGGTGCTCGGGCTGGAGGCACCGGACACCGGCGAAATCCTGATCGGCGGCAGACCGGTCAATGCAGTGTCGCCGGCCGAGCGCAATGTGGCGATGGTGTTCCAGAACCTGGCGCTGTTCCCGCATATGAGCGCGCGCGAAAATGTCCGCTTCCCGCTGGTCGAGCGCAAAGTCGCCGAAGCGCAGATCGAAAAGCGCGTCGCCGACGTCGCCGCCAAGCTGCATATCGGCCACATCCTGCACAAGCCGCCGGCGCAGCTTTCGGGCGGCGAGCGCCAGCGCGTGGCGATCGCGCGGGCGCTGGTGCGCGACCCCAACGCCTATCTGATGGATGATCCGATCTCGGCGCTCGACGCCAGACTGCGCGAGGAGACGCGTGTCGAGTTGAAGCGCATCCAGCGCGAGCTCGGCAAGACGCTGATCTATGTCACCCACGACCAGGAAGAGGCGATGTCGATCGCCGACCGCATCGCCATATTGGAGAATGGCAAGATCCGGCAGATTGGCGCTCCCGCCGAAATCTATGACCGCCCGGCGAGCACCTATGTGGCGCGGCTGCTCGGCTCGCCTGTCATGAACATCCTGAAATCGGTGCGCGGCGAGGGCGGCGTCGAGGCGGCCGAAGGCACGATCCGCATTGCCGACAGGGCGGCTCCCGCCGATGCCGTCGAGATCGGGCTGAGGCCCGAAGACATCAAGGTCAATCCGTGGGCGGATGGGGGCCAGGGCCGCCCGGCGCGGGTGTTCGAGGTCGAGCCGCTCGGCGGCTACACCGTCGTGACACTCGCCGCCGGGCAGGCGCGGCTGAAGGCGCTGTTGCGCGGCCAGCCTAACATCAGGCCTGACGCGATGGTGGCGATATCCTGCGAGCCGGCCCGCGTGCATTATTTCGGGCAAAGCGGAGGCGCGTTGGCGAGATGATTGCGGCCGCGAGGACAGAATTTCGGGAGGAAAGCATGGCAGCCAAAGGCTTCGAGCCGGACGTGAAGGTCCGCACCAAGGAATACAAGATCGGCTGCGTCGGCGCCGGCATGATCATGGCCGAGTGCCATCTGGCTGCTTACAAGGAGGCAGGCTTTCCCGTGGTGGCGATCGCCTCGCGCACCTCGGCGAACGCGCAAAAGGTCGCCACACGCTGGGGCATCCCGGCCGTGCACGACACGCCGGAGCAGCTGATCGAGGACACCAACGTCGAGATAATCGACCTGGCCTTTCCGCCCGACCAGCAGCCGGCGCTGATCCGCCATGCACTTAAGCAGAAGCACATCAAGGCGATCCTGGCGCAGAAGCCTCTGGCGCTGTCGGTGGAGGAAGCCGTCAAGCTGCGCGACGAGGCGGCGAAGGCCGGCAAGATCCTCTCGGTCAACCAGAACATGCGCTACGACCAGTCGATGCGCGTCCTGAAGCAGATCATGGACAGCGGTGCGCTGGGCGACATCGTCTTCGCGCAGATCGACATGCACGCGATCCCGCACTGGCAAACCTTCCTCGAGGATTATGACCGGCTGACGCTCGCCAATATGAGCGTGCATCATCTCGATGTGCTGCGCTTCCTGTTCGGCGACCCCGACGAGATCACGACGCTGACGCGCAAGGATCCGCGCACGACATTCGACCATCTGGACGGCATCACCGTCTCGACGCTGCGCTTCCCGTCCGGCGTGCTTGCCGTATCGCTGGAGGATGTCTGGTCCGGCCCGCGCCGGGACGGCTACAAGGACGACCAGCACATCAACTGGCGCGTCGACGGCACCAAGGGCGTCGCCAAGGGCACGATCGGCTGGCCGACGGGCTCCGCCTCGACGCTGACCTACGCCTCGACCGAGACCACCGACGGCAAATGGGTGACCCCAAGCTGGGACACGATGTGGTTCCCGCATGCCTTCATCGGCGTCATGGAGCAGCTGCAGCACGCGGTGAAGAAGGGCACGCCGCCGGCGCTCTCCGTCGCCGACAACGTCAAGACCATGGCACTGGTCGAGGCAGGCTACCGTTCGATGGCGTCGGGCCGCACCATCAAGCTTTCCGAGATCGCCATCTGATCACCGCAACTGAAACACCAGACAACTGAATCGCTTACAGGGAGGAATTCACACCATGATGCAGGCAGGTATTTTCACTGGCTATTTCCCGTACGGCCTCGAAGAGACGGCGAAGAAGATCCGTGGCCTCGGTTTCAACACGGTGCAGCTCGATCTCCACTTCAAGGATGTCGACCTGTCGGCCGGCCAGATCACCAAGGACAAGGCGAAGAAGGTGCGCGACGTCTTCCGCGACCACAATCTGCCGGTTTGCTGCGTGTCGGGCTACACCAACATCATCCATCCCGACAAGGCCGAGCGCGACAAGCGCGTCGGCTACCTCAAGGAGATCATCCGCAACGCGCGCGAATTCGGTTCGCCCTACGTGATCTCGGAAACCGGGACCTACAACACCGAATCCGACTGGGTGCATCACCCCAAGAACAAGACCGAGGAAGGGTTCGAGGAATGCCGCAAGGTGATCGCTGACCTTGCCCAGACGGCCTATGACCACGGCGCTGTGTTCCTGCTCGAAACCTATGTCAACAACGTCGTCGGCTCGGTCGAGGAGACGGTAAAGATGTTCGCGCAGGTCGACCATCCCGGCCTTGGCCTGCTGATGGATCCGACCAACTATTTCGAGACGCACAACATCGACAAGATGGACCAGATCCTCAACCAGGTGTTCGACACGCTGACCGACAAGATCAGAATAGCCCACGCCAAGGACGTCAAGCGCTCGGGTGGCGACAAGTCCGAGAAGCACGCCGATATCGGCGACGAGGATGCACTGGAGAGCCACACCTTCCGTGGCGTCGGCGAGATCGAACTGCCGGCGCCCGGCCTCGGTTCGCTGAACTACGACCTCTATCTCAAGCGGCTGTCGGAAAAGCATCCGAACATCCCGGTCATCATCGAGCATCTGTCGGAAGACGACGTGCCGCGCGCCAAGACATTCCTCGACGGGAAGTTCCGCGCCAACGGGCTTTGAGATGCAATGGCGCTGCCTTTGAAAGGCGGCGCCGGCACTTGCACGATACGAAGTGGAGGAAACAAGATGTTGAAATTAGCATTGAAATTGGCGGTTGCGGCGACCGTGCTTGCCGGCGTCGCGTTCGACTCGGCCGCGCAGGCTGCTGACGGCCAGAAGACGTTTTACCTGCTGTCGCATGGTGGACCTTCTGATGCCTTCTGGATCGACTGGAACGCCGGCGCGACCAAGGCGTGCGAGCAGCTCAAGGTGACCTGCAAGATCTCCTTCAGCGGCGGCGACATGGCGGCGCAGAAGGAGGCTTTCAACTCGGCATTGGCTGCGAAGCCCGACGGCATCGCCACCACCTCGGCGCAGCCCGGCCTGTGGACAGAGGAAGTGAAGGCCGCGAAAGCCGTCGGCATCCCGATCGTGTTCTTCAACACCGACGATCCGGCGACCGGACGCCAGGCCTATGTCGGCGCCGATCTGAAGGAGGCCGGCGCGATCTGGGCCAAATATCTCGTCGACCACAAGATGGTGAAGCAGGGCGACAAGGTGTTCCTGCCGGTGGAAGTTCCCGGCGCCAGCTACCAGCAGCTGGAAACCGAGGGCATCGCCAGCGTGTTCGACCCGTTGGGGATCAAATATGACGTCGTCGATTGCGGCACCGATCCGGCCGGCATCATCGCCAAGATGACCGACTATATGGTCGCCAACAATCCGCCGGCGATCATCGCGCTCGGCGATTCCGTGGCGGCCAGCGTCAAGCGGGTGTTCGACGGTGCGGGCGTGCCGGCCGGCAAGATCCCGGTCGTCGGCTGGGGCAACTCCAAGGAGACGGCGCAGGCCGTCAAGGACGGCTTCGTCAACGCCGCCGCCTGGCAGTATCCCTCGGCGCAGGGCTTCATGCCGGTGGCGCTGCTCGGGCTCGCCGCCTCGGGCGAACCGATCGGCTACGACATCCACACTTTCGGTCTCTACGACGCCTCCAGCGTCGGCCCGATCCTGAAGCTTTACGACAAGAAGTGAGAAAGGCCGCGCCCGCTGCGAAAGCGGCGGGCGTCTTTCAAGCATGGTTCAAACAGTCATGACGATCGCCGCAGAAGACGAGATGCCTGTCGGGAAACGCAGATCGAGCCTGATACGCTCGCCGCAATTCTCCTCGCTCGTCATCCTCATTGTCCTGCTTGCGGTGTTCGCCATCGCCGACCGCAACTTCCTGTCGCCGCTCAACATCTCCAACATGATGGCGTTCCTGCCCGAGCTCGGCATCATCGCGCTCGGCATGACGCTGCTTCTGACGGCGGGTGAATTCGATCTGTCCGTCGGCGCGGTGTTCGGACTGGCGCCGGTGGTGGTGATGCTGCTGGTGCAGAACGGCGGCTGGGATATCGGCGCAGCCCTTCTGGCTGGGCTTGTCCTGTGCATCGCGATCGGCGCGATCAACGGGCTGATCGTCACCAAGATAGGAATTTCGTCTTTCTTGGTGACGCTGTCGATGCTCCTCGTCGTACGCGGCGCGGCGCTCTACATCACGCAAGGGTTTCCGCTGAAATCCTGGGACCAGCCCGGCTTCTTCGTGACGCTGCTGGCCGGCAGCTTCAATGTCGGCTCGTTCCGCTTCTACACCTCGCTGTGGTGGTTCATCGGCCTGTCGCTGTTTGCCATCTACATCCTGCGCTACGCCAAGCTCGGCAACTGGATCAGCGCCATCGGCTCCAATCGCAACGCGGCGGTGGCGCGCGGCGTGCCGGCGGACGCCGTCAAGATCTGGCTGTTCATCGCGACTTCGGTGCTGGCCGGTCTTGCCGGCATGATCAGCGCCTTCCGCATCTCCGCCGCCTCGCCGGTGGCCGGTACCGGCTACGAGCTGGAAGTCATCGCCATGGTGGTGGTCGGCGGCACGGCGCTGACCGGCGGGCGCGGCACCATCCTCGGCACCATCGTCGGCGCACTGATGCTGCGCGCCATCCGCAACGGCATCGTGCTGATCGGTGTGCCAGGGCTCGCCTATAACATCTTCGTCGGCCTCATCATCCTGGCCATGCTCATCCTGCACGCTCTGCTGCAGAAGAACGCCGCGAGGAGCTGACGATGGACGTGCTTCGGCTGCAGAACCTGCAAAAATCCTTCGGCAGCGTGCGCGCGCTGAAGAATGCCTCGCTCACATTGCGGGAAGGCGAGGTGGTGGCGCTGCTCGGCGACAATGGCGCCGGCAAATCGACCCTGATCAAGGCGATCTCGGGCGTGTTCCCCATCGACCGTGGCGATATCTTCGTGCGCGGCGAGAAGGTCTCGATCCGCTCGACCCGCGATGCGATGGACCTCGGCATCGAGACCATCCACCAGGACACGTCGCTGGCGCCGGACCTCAGCATCGCCCGCAACCTTTTCCTCGGCCGTGAGCCGGTCAATTTCGGCTGGCTCGGCGTGTTCGCGCCGCTCGATCTGGCGAAGTTGCGCAAGGCCGCTTCCGAACTGCTCAAGCGCGTCGGCATTTCGAAGAAGCTCGACGCCGATGCGCTGGTCTCGACGCTGTCGGGCGGCGAACGCCAGTCGATCGCCATTTCGCGCGCCATGCAGTTCGCCGCCAAGGTGATCATCCTCGACGAGCCGACCAACAATCTCGGTGTCGAGGAAACCCATGGCGTTCTGCGCTTCGTCAAGGAGGTGCGCGAGGCCGGCCATTCGGTGCTGCTCATCACCCACAACATCCACCATGTGTTCCAGGTCGCCGACCGCATCATCGTCATGCGCCGCGGCGAAATCGTCGCCGAACAGATCGTCGCCGACACTGACCTCTTGACCGTGGAAAGCATCATCACCGGCGCCGACATGTCGGCCTTGCTCAAGGAGGCGAGGGCAAAGTGAAGGGCGTCGCATGGTAGAGCTTTACGGCAAGACGCTGTCGCGAAGGCAAGTGGCCGAGCGGTCCGGCATGCTGTCGCAATTCGCCGGCGTGCGGCTGATGACGCTGGGCGACGGCGTGGAGCGCGGCATCCGCATGCTGGAATTCCGCACCGGTTCGGGCCTGCGCTTCACCGCGCTGGTCGACCGGGCGCTTGATATCGCCGATTGTGACTTCAAGGGTCAGGCGATCGGCTGGCATTCGCCGAGCGGCTTTCGTCATCCCGGCCTGCACGATTATGAGGGGGAGAGCGGGCTCGCCTGGGCACGCTCCTTCTCCGGCCTGCTTGTCACCTGCGGCCTCGACCATATACTGGGCCGCGAAGAGGTGCCGGCCGAAAACTACAACTACCCCGGCAAGAAGACCGTCACCCATTCGCTGCACGGCCGCGTCGGCACCATCCCGGCGCGGCTGACCGGCTATGGCGAGCGCTGGGACGGCGACCGCTGCGTGCTGTGGGCCGAAGGCATCATCCAGCAGGCGGCGGTGTTCGGCGAGGATCTGCATCTCATCCGCCGCATCGAGGCTGATGTCGGGGGCAATGAGATCCGGCTTGCCGACCGTGTCGTCAATCACGGCTTCAACCGCACGCCGCATATGTATTTCTACCACGTCAATGTCAGCCATCCCTTGCTCGACGCGGGCTCGCGCTATCTGGCGCCGATCCGCGACGTAATCTGGGCCGGCCATGCCGGCGAGCGCTACGAGGCGCAGAAGGTCGGCTACCGCACGGCGCCGGCGCCGCGAATGGGGTTCAGCGAGCAGGTCTGGCAGCATGAGATGGGTGCCGACGCAAAGGGGGAAGTGCCGGTGGCGGTGGTCAATGACCGGCTCGGCCTCGGCTTCGAAGTGGTGACGCGCAAGGATCAACTGCCTTGCGCCTATCAATGGCAGAATTTCCAGGCCGGGCAGTATGCGCTGGGCATAGAGCCCTCGACCCATCATGTGCTCGGCGATCTCGCTGCACGTGACCGCGGCGAGATGATCTGGCTGGAGCATGGCGAAGCCCGTGCCTACGATGCGGGGTTTCGCGTGCTCGACGGTGCCGGCGAGATTGCAGCGGCCGAGGGCAGGATCGCGGCCATCGCCCGCCAGCCTGAGCAGGATTATCCTCAGCCTTCCGGCAGCTTTCCAAGCCTGGGGGGCAGGGCATGAGCGATACCCTTATCCGGAGCAAGCCCTCCGGCCGGCGGACCGGATTGCCAGCGGTGCGTGACGATTGGAGGTCGATGTGACGACGATGGCAAAAAAGCGCGATTACAGCCTGGTCGGCGAAAGCACGCGCAGGGCGATCGAGACCGGCCTGGCCTCGGCCGAGTGGTACCACACCGACGTGCCGCGCAAGACGATGAAGGAGTTGATGCAGCGCTCCGATGGTC